>Ga0306924_10005018_pt1 | contig 13007 bp, 13 predicted proteins | sample sta12Can44000111_FD_203756 | JGI IMG/M metagenome (GOLD analysis project Ga0306924, IMG submission 203756) | Lab enrichment of tropical soil microbial communities from Luquillo Experimental Forest, Puerto Rico - statanox.12C.anox.44.000.111 (v2)... | ecosystem: Environmental > Terrestrial >... | reverse complement strand
CGTCTCGGCTGGAATCGCGAATCCGTCGATCGTCTGTTCCGGCTCGATCACGCCTCGCGCCTCGACCAGATCGAGGCGGCCTTCAAGGCGCTCGGCAAATCGGTGGTGCTGGAAGTCGAGGAAGCCGGGCGCTGAGCAGGCGCTGCACGAACGCTTGCGACACATCAAGCTGGGCGCGGTCCCAATGGTGTCGGCACCGTCATCCGGCATTGCGTAAATCGGAACTACCGAGTCCGTCACGCCAAGCGCGGAAGCATCATAGGCGTTCGCTCTCCAGATCGATATCGGGAAAGACATTGTGTCCTCGACGGGTGCGTTACATCTTCACATCGCCACGATTCTCGAGCATTTCTCCTCTGCGAATTTCATCCTGCGTCGTTGCGGTGGCGCTAATTTCGTCGTTTTTTGGGTTGGAGGAGACGGGAGCGCCGTTTGGCCGAGGTACTGCTTCGCGTCGAGATCGCGGGTCTCCCATCGCGTGCGTCTCCTTCCAGAGCCTGCGGGCAACCTTGATCGGGTCAATGCCGGCTTGCTTCCACCACGCGCGCTCGTCGCGTGCGCGGTGCATTTCCCGATGGTGCCCGCGGCAGAGGGGGACCGCGAATTCGTCGCTCGCTTTGCGGCCCAGCGCGCGTGGCTGCATATAGCGCAAATGATGGGGATCGGATGGCTTGCGGCCGCAGACGAGGCACGGCTGTTGCATGACATAGCGAAGGTGCTCGCGGCTGCGATAGCGCCGCGGGGTAGGAACCGTGAGCATGCTCTTGTCGATGCCCTTGGCCCGACCCCGGTCGGTGCTTTCGCCGGCGGCAATCACCTGCGGCCCGGCAACCAGAGGCAAAGACCCTTCGATCGAGGATGCAGCCGCATCGGATGATGGCAGCTCCGATAGTCTCCGTTCAAAAGCGTCCTCCACGAGCCTCGCATCGGCTGCGGTGAGCGTATTCTTCGCCACAAGCGCCTCACCTGCCCAGCTGATGGCGAGATCGGCTGACACGATGTTTCCCACCTCGATGAGCAGTTTTTCCCGCAGCTCCGCCGATTGAGCCGGATCGAGGATGACACGGGGCTCGCTTTTCCTGTTGCCGCGCCCGTGCTCATTACCGGGCCTTCCTGGCTGGCCAGGAGACTTGCCATCACCGCGCTGCAACGCACGCTCGGGCGCTGTCGAGGACGGCGCGTTTGGTCCCGCGCACAAGTCCGGCGCGTCGAGATCATCCTCGCCGGCGATGCCGACGAGCGTGAACAGGGCGTAGCGGCGAGCGTAGGTCAGCGCAGCACCCATGCGCTGGGGATTGGCGGTCTCGGCGATCGGACAGACCGGCCAGTCCGACGCGATCCACTCACCGGAGGCGTGGGCGAGCGTGGTGGTCAAATTGACCATGCCGGCGGTCTGGTCGATGGCGGTTATCTGTAAGGTGGCAATCTCGTGTTGCCCCAGCGTCTTGCGCACGATGTCGAGCCCGCTCGAGAGCGGCGCATAGCGGAAGCCGTGCTCGCCATCCCCTGGCCGGCCGGTGCGGATGGTGGCGGTGAGCGACTTTTCCGGATTGATGAGTTCGGCCTGGGCTTTGGCCAAGGCCGAGGCCAGGGCCGCGACCGATTCACTGGACCGCGGCATGGCTCGCCTCCTCCGTCTCCAGCACGTCAAAGCTCACCGCCCCCGATTTCGAACGCTTGGCTTTCACGCCATGCCCGATGGCCTCCTTGGCATCCTCGGGCATCAAAGCTTTGAGTTCGCTTTTGGCCCGTTCGTGGTCGAGAAAGGCATGCCGGCTGTTTCGGAAGAGCGCGGCGAACTCCGCCCAGGAATTCGACGAACTCATATCGACGATGCGGACGGCCTCAATGCGCGGCCGCGACGGCTCGGCGTTGATGAGATGTGGGATTTCGCCGGATTGCACGCAGCGCCAGAACTTCTTTTCCGCCGAGACCAGGACGCTGAGATAGAGCGGATCCATGGGGATCGTGATCTCGACCCACTTGCCGCCCCCAGTGATGATCGACAGCACCGAGGTTCTTAAGTGGGTGACCCACATGTTGTGCTGGACCTGGGCCATGTACTTTTCGGCGGCGGCCTCCTCGGAAAACGACCAGGGCAGCATGAATTTGGCCTCGAATATTGCTTCCGTATCCTCGATGATGCCGTCCAGGGTGGCAGCCATCCATGGAATGGCCGAATGCTTGACGCGGCGCTGGATGTCGGTGACACGTCGGCCGGTGTTGCGCTCGTACCAGGAGCGATTGAGCTCCTCGGTCGCGGCGCCAAGCTGTACGACCAAATTGCCAGACAAGTCGTCCGGCTCGGCTTCTCCCCGCTTCTCGCGCCAGAGTTGGATCAGGGCCGCCTCGTCAGTGCCCATGATGATCCGCGCGTCCGAGCCGCCGATGAAGGCCCGGCGATCCGACGGAGCAGCTCCGACAGGTCGCATTGCGCCTTCTGACATGGCATCTCCCTTAGTTCCACTCTATTTTGATGGCTTAACAAGCGTTTTTGATTTAAAGTACATCACAACGGAGCAGTTGTCAACCAGGATGAAATCAGAAATGCTTCGAAGCGATGCGATATTCGGCTCAGATCCGGGCAGCCCGCGCGCTTCTAGGCTGGAGTCAAGACCAGCTCGCCCGCAGGGCAGGGGTCGGCCTGGCAACCCTGCAGCGCATCGAACAAAACAAGGGGATCGTGAAAGGAAATTTTTCCACGGTCCTCAAAATACAAAAAGCTCTTGAGCGGGCCGACATTCACTTCATCGAAGATGATTTCGGACAGATTGGCGTCCGATTGGACAGTAAGGACTTGAAATAGATGGGCTCAATGGTGGGCCGTAGTCACCCGGCTCATCATGAAATTTCGCTCCCACGTCGCGTGGCGTTAGCCGCCTTCGATCCGCCGGGTCAATCGCTCAAAGGCTCGGGTGATGGCTTCTTCGGTGTCATCCTCCCATACCCATTCCTGCAGGGGCGTCGCAAATGGCAGCGATTTGCCGGGTTCGAAACCGAACGAACGAATGAAGCCGAGGGACGACTGTGGCACGTCGGCGGTCTCTATCTTAAGGGTGGCGTAGCACACGCGCGCATTGAGCCAGGCGAGACCCATGGGGCCATTGTTGACTCCAAGATTTATGAACGCCCGCTCGTAGAGCGCCATGCGCAACGGCACGTTCCACGCCGCCTCGGGAAACACCACGAAGTCCCGCAGTTCCTTTGGCAACCCTTCCATGGTGTCGTTGGTATCCGGAACGAACACGGGACAATATCGGCTCGCATCCAAACCCCGGGCGAATGCCACCCAGGCCGGGAGGTTGCTGTTGCGCGCCGGCATGTAAGAGTACCGCCGCAGCGTGATCGCCACCAAGCGCCGCGAGCTTGCATGAGTTTTGGCCCATGCGTCGACCGCTCGCAGTTCTTCCGTAGGGGCACGCAGGCAAGCGATACCCGCCTGCCCCTGATGCGCCGCCTGAAGGCAGCTGTGCGGCCCGGAAAAGACCGGAAGCGCGGGCTCATAGTCCACGGGCAGGATGTGGCGTGCGACAACCGAGCGCAGAAATTCAGCTTCAGCGCGCGAGGTTGCCAGCGTCAATCCACCGCAGCTAGGCAGCACTCGGCAAGCCTGGATGAGGATATTTTGAATGCGCGCTTGTCGTGCCGTTGCATCGATCACCAATTCATAGTCGTCGCGTTCTCGCCGAACGCCGTCATGGCCACCAGGCACGATCACCACATGGACCGATTTGAGCCCTAAACGGCGGCGCTCGAGGTCGGCCGCGACTAAGAACCACAAGAAGTCGAAAGTAACGGGAGCGACCTCGAGATCGTAGAAGGCGAACAAGACGTCATGTGCGTGCGGATGGTCGGCGGCCACAGATCGGCGAAGAACACGGGGAACCGCTGCAACGGCGCCCAATCCCCGGCGCGCAAAGAGGTGCATGGTTTGACCGATTCGCGTGCTCGGAGATGCCAGCTCGGAGGCTAGCCGGCTTTTCAGCCAGGCAAATCCTTCGGTGCGGAGTTTGAAGGCGAGACGAGGAAGGCTTGAGTCGGGCGCTTTGTTTTCCCGCACGATCGAGCCATGTCCGTCCGCGACTTGTCGGCCGGCGGCCTGATCTAAGGGCTGCTCGCCCATGGCAGCGGGGGCATGCTTGGTCACACCTGCCTTATACCAGTCCCTCCGGCGGCGGCTTGTGGCCGCCGAGCAGATTGCCCTTCCAACTCGAGAGCCGGCCAATCAAATTGTAGTAGACATATTCCGGCGACCGTCGGATCAAAAGACCATCTTTGATTTCTTCGGTGTATTCGTACTGAGCCCAGCCGTTGCATCCCTTGCAGAATGGGACTTTGTCCCACTGTGCGGTCTCGTGATAGTAGCGGGCCTTGGCGAATTCCTCGCCCTGCCAAATTTCATTGACGCCTTTGTCGAATACGTTGCCCATGTCGGTTGCCCGCACCCCGTCGAGACAGCACAAGCGTACGCTGCCATCGTTGTGCACCGGCATGGTCTTGTAGATAACCGCGCATGGCACGCGTTTGGGCGGCTCGACCATGTCGGGAAAGGTGCCGTTCTCGAACACGATTCCGGTTCGCACCACGTCGACAATGCCGATCCAGCGGTCCACGAACTCGTCGGCTTCGTGCCTGTTGGTATTTTGAATGGTGATGGAAACGCCCACACGCGGCGAGTCGCGATCGCCTCGGATGCGCAACAGTCGGAATACCGCCGCCTCGATCTTCGCGAGCTTGTCGACGCCGCGTACTTTCATCAGCGTCTCAGGAGTCGTCGAGTCGAGGCTGAACATGACTGAGTCGACGCCAATGTCGCAGAAGAACGCCGCAATATCCTCCGTTAGCGTCAATCCATTGGTATTCATCGCGATCGCGATGCCACGTCGCTTCAGATCAGCGAGGACTTCGCGCAGATTCGGGATCAGGAGAGGCTCGCCGTAGATACTGGGCGCCACCATCGGCTTTGCCTTGGTGAATTCGTCGAGCATCTTGCGCGCGGCGGCAAGGTCCATAATGCCCTTGACGTTGTCGATGGCATTGTCGTCCTCAAGGCCCCAAACCGGGCACATGTGGCAACGCAGGTTGCAGCGCGTGGCGTAGTCGATTAGGAGTCGTTCCGGCATCTCCGGAACCGGCAGAGGCTTCCAGTTATATTTTGGATCGACCCACTCGGCCTTCGACCAGTCGCGCATGGCACCCCTTAACCCATTGAACTGCCGCAGCATTCGTAGCCGCGAAGCGTTCTGCCCTGTTTAGCCGGTCTTATAACCGCCCCGACCATAATGACAAGTGGTTTTAACTGTATATTGCCGGCGCCCGCCTGCGGTCCCATCCACAACAAAGGCCCTGCTCTTGACCACTGCAAACTTTCTGGCATCGCGCGCCCCGTTGCGGCCCGGCCACGCCGTTGCAGCACTGCTCGTGCTCGAGGATGGCCGCTACATCATGCAATTGCGCGATGACGTTCCGAATATTTGGTACCCCGACCATTGGGGCCTGTTTGGTGGCGGCGTCGACGATCAAGAGGACGAAGTCGCCGCACTGCGCCGAGAGCTTCGCGAGGAGCTTGAGCTTGAGGTGAACGAAGCACGATTGTTCGCAATTATCAATTACGATCTGCAGCCGATCGGTTTGGATTGCTATTTCCGAAGATACTATGAGGTTCCTGTTACCATCGCTGCGTGGAACCGTGTCGTGCTGCACGAGGGCCGCGATGTCCGTGCGCTGACCGGCGATGAAGCCCTGTCGCTTCCTAAAATCTCTCCCTACGATGCGTTTGCCCTGTTTCTGCACCACAATCGCAACCGGCTTGCGGGCTCGATCTATGCACGTTCGCCTCCCGGATGATCCGTCCGCCATCAAAGCCGGCAGATCGGTACTGTATTGCCTCATAGCAGCTTCGATGGTAACCCCGATTCAAACCATGCGGACGCAGTGTGCGTTTAACTGCCCTTTTCGATGAGCTTCTCGTGAGGCCAGACTACGCCATCGCACGAGCCGACATTATCGACGGGATCTGCGCATTCCGAATCTGGACCCGTCTCGGCTGGCAAGAGGTCAAACGGCGCTACAGACGCACGGTTTTTGGGCCGTTCTGGGCGACGTTGAGCATCGGCGCGTTCATCGGTGGCATGGCCTTCATTTGGGCGCCGTTATTCAAGACCGACGTGAGTTCCTATCTGCCTTTCCTGAGCGCTGGTATGGTAGCTTGGACTTTTGCGACCGCACTTATTTCCGAGGGCTGTGGGACTTACACGGCAGGCATTAGTCTCATCACCCAACTGAATTTTCCGTACACAGTGTTGAATTTCATGGTGGTCTGGAGGAACATCATCGTGTTCTTCCACAACCTGCTGATCGTTGTCATCGTCGTCATCGCTCTTAAGGTTCGCGTCTCTTGGCAGACATTGTTGCTGTTCCCCGGCATCATCATCGTGGCCGTGAATGGAGCGTGGATGACGATATTGTTTGGCATGGTAAGCGCGCGGTTTCGTGATGTACCCCCCCTTGTCGGCAACATCATTCAGATTTTGATGTTCGTGACGCCGATATTCTGGTTCTCGTCTCAATTAGGTCCGGAAGCACAACCAATTATCACGTACAATTTTATGTTTCATCTCATTGAGGTGATGCGCGCGCCAATGCTCGGCACAGCTCCGTCGCTTCTGAGCTACGCCTTCACCATTGCTGGAGCGGTCATCGGTTGGATCGTGACTTTCGACCTCTATGCCCGCTTTCGACGGCGCATTCCGTATTGGCTCTGACGGGGGTATTGCATCTTGACCTCGATCATTGCGAGTAATGTTACAGTCGATTTCCCGATCTATGGGGCGGGTCACCGCAGCCTCCGCCAAACTCTGTTCGCACACACGGGAGGACTAATCCGGCACGAGGGGGCAGGCCGTCAGCAACGCGTCGTCGTACGCGCGCTTGATGATGTCTCGTTCACCCTCCGGAACGGTGATCGACTCGGGCTGATTGGACATAACGGGGCCGGTAAGTCCACCCTGCTGAAAGTAATTGCCGGGGTGTACACGCCGGACGCGGGCTCCATCCGCATCGAAGGCCGCGTCTCCCCTCTATTCAACGCCGCTCCCGGCCTTGATCCTGACGACAATGGATACGAGAACATCAAGACGTGCGGTATGTTTCTCGGTATGAGCTCCGAGGAAATCAACAGCAAGCTTCCCGATATCGTCGATTTCTGCGAATTAGGCGAATATCTCGAGCTCCCGGTTCGAACCTACTCGACCGGCATGGTCGCACGCCTGGGCTTTGCGATCGCCACTGCAATCGAACCTGACGTTTTACTGCTCGATGAAGGATTGGGTTCAGGAGATGCACGATTTGCAGCCCGCGCTGAGGCTCGCATGCAAGCCCTGATCCAACGTACCCGCATCCTTGTGCTCGCCAGTCACTCTGATGCGCTGATTAAGTCGATGTGCAATCGGGCGATCCTCCTGGAGAAAGGCCGCCTGATAGAAATAGGGCCGATTGATGAGGTTATCAGTCGCTATCATGAGCGTCCGATCGAAGCCCACGTCGCATAGGCTACCCTAGGTATCGAGTGGGATTGAGTTTGTTCCGGCAAGTTGCTGCACGCCCTTGGGGTTGATAATTTCGTTCTAACTGTGCCATCAAGGGGATAAAGCCGCGAGATTGGGTCGAAGTTCTTGGTCGACCTCGACGCGCCTATACCGACATGAAGTTTTCCGACATTTCGATTGATTTCTTTGAGAATACCGGCGTCGAGCCTGCGTTCCTTCATGGCATCATACGACTCAACGCCGGCGCCCGGATCGTCAAGTCCACGATCCGCGGTCCGCTGTTCCTAAACAAGAATTCGCAGATCGGCCCTGATGTCGTTACCGGCAAGTATTTCGGCATGAACGAGAACTGCTTTGTCGCGCGAGCGACCGTCGGCTCCTTCGGGGCGATCGGCGCGCGTACCGCGATCAATCCGTTCAACCATCCAACAACCTGGCTCAGCACTAACGAGTTCCAATATCATCCGAAATCGTTCGACTGGGTCGACGAGTACAACGACTTCGTCCGGCTCGAGCGCACGCCCGACATGTTCAAATCCGTGACCATCGGCAACGACGTATGGACCGGCCATAACGTCAATGTCACGGCCGGCGTCAACGTTGGCGACGGTGCAGTGATCGCCGCCGGGTCGGTGGTCACCAAGGACGTTCCGCCCTATGCCATCGTCGGCGGCGTTCCCGCCACCGTCATCCGGTACCGGTTTCCCGAGAAGACTATCGAGCGTCTGCTGCGGGTGAGGTGGTGGGAACTCGAACTCTCCCAGCTCAGTGGCCTGCCGTTCCGCGACATCGACCGTTGCCTCGACCTGATCGAGGAGATCAAGTCGAAGGCGCCCGCGGCAGCCGAGTGAACGATGGCGACGAGCCGAGAGGCCGCCGCGCTGGTGCCGATCCTGCAACGCTTCGGCGTGCCTCAGGATGGTGTCCTGGTCGTTCACAGCGCGATCGCGCCACTGAGCCGACGCGGGCTTCGGGCCGAGGCCATCATTGAAGCCCTGATCGATTACATGCGCGACGGCAATCTGCTCATGCCGACGATGACGTGGCGCACGGTGACGCCCGAGCACCCGCATTGGGATGAGCTCGAGACGCCATCGCATACCGGGGTGCTCACCGAGATATTCCGCACGCGCTACGCCAGCGGGCGCAGCATTCACCCCACGCATTCAGTGGCGGGGCTCGGACCAGCGGCGCCGCTCCTGTTATCTCGCCATCACATCGACAATACGCCGGTCTCCGCCAACAGCCCTTACGGGTTGATGCGCGACTACGAGGCTTACATTTTGATGATCGGGGTAGGCCTTGAAACCGCAACCGCAATCCACCTGCCCGAGGAGACGGTCAACGTCGACCTCTACGTTCGGCCGGCCGAGACCGCCCGCCTCTATCGCTGTCGGGACCGGCACGGAACGGTGCATCAGGTCTGGGCGCGCCGCCATTGGCGGCTCGACCGCGATTTCAATCAGTTCGGGCCGCCGCTCATGGGCAAGCGCCAGCTCGACACGGGAACGGTCGAAAGCTGCCCCTACATGATCGTCTCGCAGCGCAATCTGCTGCGTCACGTCTTCGCCGCCCTGATCGACAATCCGCGAGCGACGCTCAGCGCCAAGGCCCAGAGAGACGCATCTATCTTGTCCCGGTGAGCGACCTCACCCCTCGCCGCGCGTTCCTTCAATGCGGTGGTTCGGCACACACATGACGTAGGCAGTAAGCGCTAGAGCCCGCCCTATCCCTGGGCAACCTTGAAGTGCTTCTCAACCTTGACGATCGCCTTCACGCAATCCTTGGATTCCTGCTCGCCATATTTTTCGTTGAGATAGAGATTGAACGAGCGGTCGCGGATGCTACGCGCATTGGGCGTATCGAAATCGTCGGCAAGATAGGGCCGGATGTAGGGCCATTCGCAAACAACGTACTTGTAGTGAGTGTTGAGGTCGATACCTTCCGCCCGGACGGCTTCGGCGAATTCGATCTTGCTGCACCTGATGGCATCGACATCAACGATGACGGGAAAATAAAACGGCGAGCTGGTCGGCATGAATCGGTACGCGCGACAGACCTCGGATGCATCGTACAAGCGCGCCACAAAATCGGATACGAAAGCCAGCCGGCTCACGATGGTGGCTGGCAGCCGCCTGAGCGACGCCAGACCGATCGCACACGAGATCTCGTCGGTATGATGGTTGAGTGCCGGCGCAAGATACGTTGACGGGTTACGGTCGTCGAAATCGTCACGCCAGCGCGGCTTGCCGCGATCGGAGTGGACCAGCGCGCTGCGAAAAATATCGAGATTTCTCGAGTAGACGAGGCCGCCGGACGGGCCGGTCATATGCGCCTTGCGGTACATGGTCGAGAATGCGGCGATATCGCCGAAGCTCCCCACCGGCTTCGCCTTATGTCGGGCAAAATGCGCCTGACTGCAGTCCTCGATCACCTTGATGCCGTGCTTACGGGCGATTTCGGCGATCTTGTCGATTTCGGCGGCGTAGCCTGCAGCGTGAACGATAATGGCGGCGGACACGTTCGGCGTGATGCGTTCGGCAAACTGCTCAGGCCCGACGTTGTAGCTGTCCGGCCTGCTGTCCACGAGCCGCGGCTTCAATCCATTGAGCACGATGGCGGCAAGCGTGCCGGGGTCCGTGATCGGCGAGACCAGGACCTCGCTTCCCTTCGGCAGGTCAAGCGCGGCTACGGAAATATAAAGGGCGGACGTGCCGGTCGCCACCGCATCGGCGTAACCGCCGCCCATCATCTCGACGAAGGCGTCGGTATAGATTTTCTCAAACGTGCCCTGGTAGCCGGGGTCGACCTTGCGCTCGGCGTAGTGGTCGAGCACCTCGAGCACCATGCGTCGCTCATCTTCGCCGAGAGCGATCCTCGGCGGCATCGGCGTCTTGCGCACGGGCTCGCCGCCGTGGACCGCGAGCGAAGCCGCGTTTGGCGCCCGCGCGGCGGCCTTGACCGTTTCGTTCATGCCAGACCTACCCGGGCCGATACCGACGGAAAATCGATGCCATGGGCGCTCAGCAGGTCGTCATGGCTGCCATAATTGTGGATGAAGGCGTCTTGCAGAGTAAAGGTGTCGAGCCGGCAGGTCGCCCGCGTATCCCAGGCGATCTGTTTGGTGCGCGGGGCAAGGCCTCCTTGCGGCGCGTGCTCTTCAATGACCACCACGTGCTTGTGGCGTGCAAGCGCCTCCGCGATGCCATCGACGTCGAGCGGCTTCATGGTGTGGCAGGAGATCACCGAAACCGACTTGCCCGCGGCTTCGAAGCGTTCAGCGAGCTGCATTGCCTTCTGCATGATGATTCCATAGGACAGAATGCATACGTCGCTGCCGCGCTTGATGTAGCGCAGCTTGCCGAACACCCAGGGGTCGACCGCCTTGTCGGTATAGTTTGGTTCGCCCGCCTTGCCGATGCGCAGATAGATCGGCCCTTTTTTCTGCGTGGCGCAATAGCTCGTCGCCTCGGTGCACTCGGCCGGGTCGCACGGCGCGATGATCTGCATATTGGGCAACGCTCCGGCGATGGCGATGTCCTCTTGCGTGTGGTGTGTTCCGCCCAGCGTCGAGTAAATGACGCCGGCGCCCATGCCGACCACGGTGACGGGCAGGTTCTGGTAGCACAGGTCGTCGCGCACCATTTCGAACGGTCGATAAAGCGAGAACGTCGCGATCGTGTAGGCGAATGGCTGGCAGCCCTTGAGCGCAAGCCCGGCGCAAATTCCGATCATGCTCTGCTCGGCGACGCCGACGTTGATGAAGCGCGCGGGATACTGCTGGCTGAACTTCGCCATGCTGCCGGCCGGCGAGATGTCGGCGACCACGATATAGATATCGGGGTTGGTGCTGGCCGCCTTGTAAAGCGCCTCGGAGAACGTATTCCTCATTGCGCCGCCCGTTCGAGCTCGATCACGGCCTGCTGATATTCCTGCTTGCTGGGCGAGCGGTAATGCCAGATTGGCACGTTTTCCATATAGCTCACGCCTTTGCCCTTGGTGGTCTTGGCACACAGTATGAATGGTGTCTTGCCCGAGCGAGCAGAGATCGCGTCGAATACGGCAGCCGAGTCATGCCCATCGACCTCGGCCGTCTCCCATCCGAACGCCGCGAACTTCTCCGCGAGGGGATAGAACGAGGGATGTGTGACGGAGGTTCGCCCGAGACTCTGAAAGTCGTTGTTATCGACTGCGGCGACGATGTTCGAACAGCCGAGCGAGGATGCCATCATCACCGCTTCCCAGGTCGAGCCTTCTTGCACCTCGCCGTCGCTGAGCACCACGTAGATAATGCCATCGGTTTGGCGTCCGCGTTCGGCCAGCGCCATTCCCACCGCCATGGAAAGACCGTGACCAAGCGAACCCGTCGAAGCCTCGATGCCCGGGTTGCCGTAATCCGGATGGCAGCCAAGCCTACCGTTGGGCTTGCAATAATCGTCGAGATCCCGGCGGCTCAGCACGCCGGCTTCCTCCAGAATGACGTATTGGATCATGCAGCCATGGCCCTTGGACATCAAAAAAGTGTCGGGCGAAGAACCATCCAAATTGCGGCGCATGAGCCCGTGGTACATGCAGTCAACGATCTCCGTGCATGAATACGCGGAGCCGATGTGGAGCGCGCCGACCTGTTGCGAAATGTCGAGGATGCGACGCCGGTAACGCAGGCAGCGTTCCTTTGCGGCCTGGATATCGAACGTATTGCGTCGAATCATTCTGTTCATGGCATGCCTACCCCGTTTGCACCTCGTGGGACGAGCAGGAACATAGCGAGAACGGCGGGCAGGGGCCCCCGGCCGGGTTTCTTAGAAGGTCATTCGATGATGGTCCAGTAATAATCGCCGGTGTAGCCGGCTTCTCGGAACGCGGCGACCCAGCCGTCCGGATAATCGTGGAACTTGGCGGTGAGCACCCACTCCTCGAACAGCGCCTTTTGCTCAGCGTTGCGATAGGAGTCGACCTGCACGAAGGCGCGCCCTGGTGCCAGTCGTTCGATTTCACGCAGCGCGGTGATGCATTCGCCGCGGTCGAGATTGTGCACCGTATTGAGCGATATCACCGCCTTGAAGCTGTTGTCCGGAAACGGCAGCTTGACGGCATTGCCAAGATGGAGCCGCCCGACGACCTCCGGCTCGCAATGCATCAACGCATATTCCGAAATGTCGAGGCCGAAGGCCTCGAGACCGGGACAGACCTTGATCAGATCCTTGACCAAGAAGCCCTTGCCGCAGCCAACGTCGAGCACGCGGTCGCCGGGCTTGAGATCGAAGTGCTTCACCATATCCTCGGCGACCGGAATCCATCGACCGTCGTAGCGGTATCCGCCATAGCCGTATTTGCGCGGCCCATCGAAATAGAGCTCGCCATATTGGCGCGAGATCGCGATGATCTCGTCGGTCTTCGCCTCAGCGCGGGCATTGACGTTACGCTTGCCGCGCGGAAGCTTCGAGAGCAGATTGATTT
>Ga0306924_10005017_pt1 | contig 13008 bp, 12 predicted proteins | sample sta12Can44000111_FD_203756 | JGI IMG/M metagenome (GOLD analysis project Ga0306924, IMG submission 203756) | Lab enrichment of tropical soil microbial communities from Luquillo Experimental Forest, Puerto Rico - statanox.12C.anox.44.000.111 (v2)... | ecosystem: Environmental > Terrestrial >... | reverse complement strand
ACGCGCAGACTTTCGTCCAGAAGGACAATGTCGGCGTCGGCGTTGGCGCGCAGCACGCCTTTTTTGTGCTCAATGCCGAGAAGGGTGGCAGGATTCAGGGTCAACATGCGGAGCGTATCAGGGAGACAAGCGCCGAGGCCGACAATGTTGCGAAGGGCGCGGTCGAGCGTAAGGGTGCTACCAGCCAGGCGGCCTTCGGAGTTGCGACACACGCCGCCACTCACAGTGATTTCGAAACCGCCAAGGAGGTATTTGCCATCGGGCATTCCTGTGGCCGAGATGCCGTCGCTGATGAGGATGACGCCCACGGCTCCTTTAGCCTTAAGCAGCAGGCGCATGGCTGTCTCGTCGACATGGACGCCATCGGCGATCAACTCGGCGGTGATGTCCGGAGAGGTGAGAACGGCGCCGATTACGCCCGGGTCGCGATGCGAAAAGGGACGCATGGCGTTGAAGGTGTGGATGGCGTGATGGGCGCCGTGTGCTACGGCCGCGCGGGCTTGTTCGTAGGTGGCATCGGTGTGGCCGATGCCGACGACCATTCCGGCTTTGCGAGCGGCATCGATGCAAGGAATGGCACCGAGAAGTTCGGGCGCAAGGGTCATGAGACGAGCGTTGCCTGCCGCAGCCGAGACAAATCTGTTGAGCAACTCCGCCGAAGGAAGCCTGATCCACTCGGGCGGGTGAACGCCGCGGCGGATCGAACTGATGAACGGCCCTTCGAAATGGATGCCGAGAATTTCCGCGCCCGGTGTGGTGACCTGGTGTTGCAGACCGATGTAACGCGCGATGCCTTCGCTGCTTCTACAGATAGCTTCGGGATCGGCGGTGACGGTGGTTGCGAGGAAAGAAGTAGTGCCGTGGGCTCCGATCTTTGCGGCGATGGCGCGTAAGGCGGATTCGGAGGCTTCCATGACGTCATGGCCGCCTGCGCCATGAATGTGCACGTCCAAGAAGCCGGGAACGGCGGTTTTGTCGGCGGCCAGAACTTCACGAGCGCCTGCGGGGAGGGTAAAGCCGCCGCGAGGGCCGATGGCTTCAATCACGCCGTCACGAAGGAGGATGCCCGCGTCCAGAAGCTCGGTCGTGGGGGTAAAGGCGCGTGCGACGTGGAGAAGAGCCGTGGCCATGGATGAGGACTCATCGTAACGGAAAATGCGAGAAGCATCAAAAAAGAAACGGGCAGGACCGGAGTCCTGCCCGAAGCGAAAAGGAAATAGAGGCGGACTTACTTGGCCATTTCGATGCTGGCGAGCTTGAGGTTGTCGCCGTCGACGGAGCCCTTCACGGCAACGTGATGGCCGGCGTGAGCCGCAACCTTGTCCTGGGCATCGATGTTGTAAACCTTGTGGTCGGCGTCGCTAACGAACACGTAGCTCGCGCCCTTTTCCTTGACGCACTTGGAAGCGCAAGCGGCGTGTTTTTCGTCGGTCCCTTTCGCGCCACAGTGACTGTCGGAGATGTAGCCCGTCATCGAGCTGTCGGCGGCAAAAGTGAACATCGCCACGCAAAGAGAAAAAGCCAAACCAGCTGCGAATTTAACTTTCATGATTGTTCCCCTCCTGAGTTGTCCCTCAAGCATCTGCCCTGTCAGATGGAAGTTCAGAGTGTCACAGAGCAGAAAAAGTGTCCAGAGCGATCTGTTCCCGGACGGGCGGTCGACCAGTTGACACTGCAGAAAAACGCCCAAGGGAAGATTCTCTGGATCTTCCCTTTCGCGGCGGCTTTCTCCTCAAGGAATCGCGATGGGCTGGAGTGGCTACTGGGCCGCGGGCGCGTTGCTGGCTGACGTTGCCGCGCCGGCAGACTTCGGCGTGGAAAGGTAACCGGTGATCTGGTTCTTGCCGACGTCGAACACAACAAGCTCGTAGGGGGAGTAGCGGGCCGTGCCCTTTACGTAGAACTGAACGGGCTCTCCGGCGGTCTTGTCTTTCTTCTCGATGGACTTGTCATCGGCAAGAACGGTGATGGTGTACTTGGAGCGCTTGGGATCGGTCTTGTTAAGCGAGACCGTGACCGGACCGACGTGTTGAGGAGTCTTGGACTTTTGGATTGTGAATTCGAAATAGTTGCGGTCGCCCTTGCGCTTCAGTTCCTCGAGGTCCTCGTGGTTGCGGGCGATAAGTCCGCTCATGACGCCCATGTCGCCGGTGGCGCGCTCGAGTTTGGACTTGGTTTCGTCGAGATCGTTTTTGACGCCGCTGACGTCGGTGCCGAGCTTATTGACATCGTCGGCGCTGGCCTTACCGGCAAGCTGCGTGCTGACGCTCGACTGCAGGCCGCTCAACTTCTTGTCGTAAGCAGCCACGGAAGCTTTGGTCTGCTGGCGCGCTCTCTGCAGGTCTTCCTGAGTAACGTTCAGCTTGTCGGTCACAACTTTAAGATCGCTTTGCAATTGCTGATTCTGGTCTTCGGCTTTGGCGAGACGCTGCGCCAGTGCATCGTTCTGCTGCTTCAGCGACGCCTGGGTGGACTGTTCGACGTTTTTCGAGGTGTTCCAAGCAGCGACGCCAAGACCAACTCCGATCAACGCCACCCCACCGAGTACGGCAATAGCGAGACCTACCCAGCGAGGTGTTGCCGCTGTGCTCTCAGCATTGGGTTCTAGAAACTCACTCATAGGACGCTTGTCTCCTTGTGGGCGAATGCCCTTGGCAGGGAGAGCGGCAGTTGGGAAGCCAAAGTTGTGGAAAGCGGTTAGGGTGTTGTAAGAGGAAGAAAGCACGTGGGTTGGAAAGAACCGGGCCGAAGGTTTACAGGCTGATGATAGGTACTAGTACCAGTAAAGATTACTTCATTGGTGGCTGAAACGTAAATTTTGCCAAATTTTATGACGAGAGGGAGTTACGGTCCCGGTTCGAATCTATAAACCTGTGGGAAAAAGAAGAATACCTGTGAATTTTAGCACTGACGGCTGAGCGATTGAAATGAGGGGCGTTATTGTTCGAGCTATGCCGCTCGAGAATCCGCAGAGGGCTTGGCGGGACTGAAGTAGCGGTCCAGCGTGGTGGTAGCGGCATCAAGAACAAGGCGGCAATCGGGGCACGCGATAAGGTGGCGCTCGATCTCTGCCTGAACGGAGGGAGAGAGTTTTCCCTCTAAGTACATACAAATCAAATGGATGGTATCCCTACAGCTCATAAACCGAATCCCCCAAGTTCACTGGCCGGCTGCGGAAGGCGTCAGTAATCGTTTAGCACTTCGCGAACCAAACGGCATTGACGCCCGGCAAAGAGCTAACTGATTGAAAGCAAACTGGGTAAGTGGGCGTGGAGTTGACTGGTCCGAAAGCGAACGACAAACAGCCGGAAAAGTTTACCTCGAGATGAACGTTTGTTGCATTGCGCTTTACAGGTACAGAACCATGGGTGATGCCGGTTCGAGGGCTTGGTTCCCTCGCCTCCATCAGCGAAGCGGCGTGACGGTCATCTGCCTCAGCGCGGCAATGCGATCTTCGAGCGGTGGATGCGTGCTGAAAAGAGAGCTCAGGGTGCCTGCGCCAAACAGCGGCTTCACGATGCACAGAGCCGAGGTGCTCGGAGAAATCGCTGTTGTGGGAATGCGTTTGTTGTAGGCGCCTAATTTTTCGAGCGCACTGATGAGCCCATTGGGGTAACCGACCATGCGGACGCCGGTTTCATCGGCGGCGTACTCGCGCGTCCGTGACAGGAAGAGTTGCAGGAGAAACGCAGCAAGCGGTGCAAGAAAGATCATGAGGATCGCCGCGAAACCCCCGCCTTCGCGATCATCGTCGCGACTGCCGCCGCCAAAGAACATGCCAAACCTCGAAAGGAAGGTGACGGCGGCAGCGATGGTAGCGGCGATGGAACTGGTGAGGATGTCATAATTGCGCACGTGAGAGAGTTCGTGGGCGATGACGCCTTCGAGTTCGTCGTCATTCATGATCTGGAGCAGACCCTGCGTGACAGCGACGGAAGCGTGATTTGGACTGCGTCCGGTGGCGAACGCGTTGGGCGCCATATCCGGCACGACATACAGCGCGGGGACCGGGATCCTAGCTTTGGCCGCCAGGCGTTCCATCACCTGATAGAGGCGGGGAAGCTGTTCACGAGTGACGGGCTGCGCGCCGCTCGAACGCAGGGCGATCTTGTCGGAAAAGAAATAAGAGACGAAGTTCATTACGATGGCGATGAGCAGGGCGATTTCCATGCCTCCACGGCCGCCGAACGCGCCGCCAGCCACGACGAGCACAACGCTCATCACGATGAGGATGGCACCGGTACGAAGAATCTTCATGACAGGAACCTTTCTGGCGAAATCAGTTTAGCAGGATGCCGAGAAATTGCTAACCAGGTCGGGCACGGCCGACCTAGAAGCCTGCGCCTACAGGAGCAAAGCCGCCGAAGAAGCCCCAACACCTAATTGCGGCTCGCAGCGGCTGAAAATTACTTTGTGGCTGCGGCGGCCGGCTTCTTAGGCTGGACGCGCTCGAAACGCATGGCATCCTTGCTGCCGTCGCGGTGCACAGGCACGTGATCGCCAGGCAAAATGGCCCCTTCAAGAATCTGCATCGCGAGGGGATCCTGGACCAGTCGCTGGATGGCGCGGCGCAACGGGCGAGCGCCAAAAGCCGGATCGTAGCCCTCACGCAGGATGAGTTCGGTGGCCGCGGGCGTCATTTCCAGAGTGATCTGGCGCTCGGCGAGAAGGCGTTCCACGTCCTTCAGCAAGAGATGGACGATGCGCTCGAGCTGTTCCTTGCCAAGCGGGTTGAAGATGACGATCTCGTCGATACGGTTAATGAATTCCGGCCGGAAAGATTGGCGGAGTGCTTCCATCGCCTCTTTGCGAGCGCGTTCGGGATCCTTACCGGCGAGTTCGAAGATCGCCGTGGAGCCGACGTTGCTCGTCATAACGAGAACGGTATTGCGGAAATCGACGGTGCGGCCCTTACCGTCGGTGAGGCGCCCGTCTTCGAGGATTTGCAGCAAGAGGTTGAAGACGTCGGGGTGCGCTTTTTCGATCTCGTCGAAAAGAACCACCGAGTACGGGTGGCGCCGCACCTGTTCGGTAAGCTGACCACCCTCTTCGTAGCCAACATAGCCGGGAGGCGCGCCGATGAGGCGGGAAACGCTGTGCTTTTCCATGTACTCGGACATGTCGATGCGGATCATGAGCTTTTCATCGTCGAAGAGAAATTCGGCGAGGGCGCGGGCGAGTTCGGTTTTGCCGACGCCGGTGGGCCCGAGGAAGATGAACGAGCCGATCGGGCGCTTGGTGTCGGAAAGACCGGCGCGGCTGCGGCGAATGGCATTGGAAACGCGGGCCAGGGCGTCGTCCTGACCGACAACGCGTTCGCGGAGACGTTCCTCCATGTGGACGAGCTTCTGGGCTTCGCCTTCGAGGAGACGACCGACGGGAATGCCGGTCCACTTACTGACCAGCCGGGCGATGTCCTCTTCGTCGACTTCTTCCTTGAGCATCCGGCCGTCCTTCTGCATGGCCGCGAAACGTTCCTGAGCCTGCTGGGCTTCGCGCTCGAGCTGGGTGATTTTGCCGTAGCGGAGTTCGGCAACCTTGGCGAGTTCGCCGGCGCGCTCGTAACGGTCGGCCTCCGCTTTCATTTGCTCGATCTGCTCTTTGAGCTTGCGGATTTTCGAGATGGCTTCTTTTTCGGCTTGCCAACGGGCTTTGCGGCCGCTGGAATCTTCGCGGAGCTTCGCGAGTTCTTTCTCGATTTGTTTACGGCGCTCGACAGAATGGGCGTCCGTTTCCTTGATCAGCGCCTGGCGCTCGATTTCGAACTGAAGGATGCGGCGCTCGATTTCGTCGATCTCGGTGGGAAGGGAGTCGATCTGCATGCGAAGGCTGGCGGCCGCTTCGTCGATCAGGTCGATGGCCTTGTCGGGAAGAAAACGGTCGGAAATGTAGCGATGCGAAAGAGTGGCGGCGGCAATGATCGCGGAATCCTTGATGCGCACGCCGTGGTGGACTTCGTAGCGGTCCTTGAGTCCGCGGAGAATAGCGATCGTGTCTTCGACGGTCGGTTCTTCGACGAGTACGGGCTGGAAGCGGCGCTCGAGAGCGGGATCTTTCTCGATGTATTTTTTGTATTCGTTGAGCGTAGTGGCACCGATAGCGCGCAACTCACCGCGGGCGAGCGCGGGCTTCAGCATGTTGGAGGCGTCCATTGCGCCTTCGGCGGCGCCGGCGCCGACGAGGGTGTGCAACTCGTCGATGAAAAGAATGATCTGACCTTCGGCTTCGGAGATTTCCTTTAGGACGGCCTTGAGGCGGTCTTCGAACTCGCCACGATATTTCGCGCCGGCGACAAGGGCGGCCAGATCCAGCGCGACCAGGCGCTTGGTTTTGAGCACATCGGGAACATCGCCCGAGACGATGCGCTGGGCCAGACCTTCGACAATGGCGGTTTTACCGACGCCGGGCTCACCGATCAGCACGGGATTGTTTTTCGTGCGCCGCGCGAGGATTTGCATCACGCGGCGAATCTCTTCGTCGCGGCCGATGACCGGGTCGAGCTTGGAACGCCGCGCGAGGTCGGTCAGGTCGCGAGCGTATTTTTCAAGCGCGGCGTAAGTGGCTTCGGGATTCTGCGAGGTGACACGCTGGCTGCCGCGTACGCCTGCGAGCGCCTGAAGAATCGCCTCGTGCGAAGCGCCGTGTTTTTTCAGAAGGCGGCCGGCGGGGTCGCGATCTTCTCCGGCGATGGCGAGGAAGAGATGCTCGGTTGAGACGTATTCGTCTTTGAATTTCGTGGCCTCGTCGAAGGCGCGTTCGAGAACCTCGTTCAACGCGCGGCTAAGATTCTGCTGAGCGAAGCCCTGCACCTTGGGGAGCCGCCCGATTTCGCGTTCCACATCTTGGGTGAGCAGTTCGTTGCGAATGCCAAGGCGCGCGAGCAGCGGCGGCACTACACCGTCGGCTTGCTGCACGAGTGCGGCGAGAAGATGGATGGGTTCGACGGCCTGGTTCTGACGGCTTCCGGCGATTTCCTGAGATTGCTGAAGAGCCTCCTGGGCCTTTACGGTCATTTTGTCAAAGCGCAACATAAAATTTCCTCGTAGCGGACTTTAGGCGAGAAGGGGCTGGCGGCAAGGCCAGCCCCCTATGCTATCTCACGATCAGCCCATTAATCTTCCACCGGAGCTGATTCTTCAGCTGAGATCCTACGCGCCGCAAAACGCGGCCCGCAGGACGATACAACAAGTGCCGAGCAAGATGGTTTCGACCGTCGCGAGTTACTTGGCGCCAGCGGCCGCGACCTGCGTCTGAACGTTGACCTTGATCTGCTTGGGCTTAGCTTCCTCGCGCTTCGGAACGGAGAGGCTCAAGACGCCGTCTTTGTAGTCGGCCTTGATTGCCTCGGTGTTCACGGTGTTGGCCAAAGAGAAGCTGCGGCTGAAGCTACCATAGGCGCGCTCCACGCGCAGATAATTGTCTTCGTTGACCTTCTTCTCGAACCTGCGCTGGCCGCGAATGGTGAGGATGTTGTTCTCGACGCGGATGTCGAGATCCTCCGGCTTGACGTCGGGAAGATCGGCTTTGACGACGAGTTCGTGCTCGGTCTCGTAAATATCGACCGGGGGCGCCCAAGTCGTCAGATTGGCCTCGCCCGAAGACCGGTCAAAGGTCTCGCTGAAGAGGCGGTTGATCTGATCTTGGAGAGAAGAGACGCCGCGAAAGGGCTCGAATCTAGAAAGTGTAGTTCTCATGAGATATCCTCCATAGTGATATCACAAGGATAATAAAATATGAGTGTATTAATGTCAATATGTATTTCTGGGGTTATCGGCTCGTATATAATCTACACATAATGAATGGATTACGACTGTTCTCGGGAACCTGGGAGGTAGCGTTTCCGGCCTGAAGACACGTTTGCCAGAGGGGCCAGTTGCCGGGTTTTGTTATAGTTTCGGCGTGCGCGTGGACGACCTCAATTACAGCCTGCCGGGCGAACTGATAGCCCAGAGACCTCTGGAGAAGCGGGATGCGTCGCGGTTACTCCTGCTCGAGCGGGGGAGGGGTGGTTGGGAGGATCGCCACTTTCAGGAGCTCCCGCAGCTTCTGCGAGGCGACGAATTGCTTGTGCTGAACAACGCCCGCGTGCTGCCAGCAAGGCTGTTTGGAAAACGCGCGGGGGTTCATTCACAACATCCTTCGCGGAAGACGGCGCGCGAGCATTTGACGGGAGTGGTGGAGGTTTTTCTTATGCGCCAGCTGGAGCCCGAACTTTGGCAGTCGCTGGTGCGGCCAGGGCGGAAGATGCCGGTGGGCGAACGGATTGTTCTTGGAACGGGGGAACTGGAGGCGGAGATTCTGGCGCGGGGCCAACTGGGGGAACGAACGGTTCGTCTGAAGTCGAACAATGGTGAGAGCGTGGCGGCCAACATCGAAAAGCTGGGGCATGTCCCCTTGCCGCCATACATCGACCGGCCAGATGAAAGTTCGGATCGCGAGCGGTACCAGACGGTGTTCGCGCGGCAGCCGGGAGCGGTCGCAGCTCCGACAGCAGGGCTGCATTTCACACCGGAGATTCTCGAAACGATCCGTGAACGCGGGTGCGAGGTATGCGAAGTGACGCTGGACGTCGGTCTCGGAACTTTCCAGCCCATTCATACGGAAATTCTCGAGGAGCATAAGATACATTCCGAGGCCTACGAGATTCGGGAAGAAACTGCGGAAAACGTGATTCGCGCGAAGAAGGAGGGGCGTGCCGTAGTTGCCGTAGGAACGACGGTGGTGCGCACCCTGGAGGACGCCGCAGCGAAGGCAAGCGCACGCGGCTCGGACAGATTGTTGCGCAGCGGAACAGGGGAAGCGAGTTTATTCATCGTTCCCGGTCACAAATTTCGAATAGTGGACGTGCTGCTTACGAATTTTCATCTGCCGAAATCGACATTGTTGGCGCTGGTAGCCGCGTTTGCAGGAAGAGAAAACATTCTGGCAGCGTACCGGCACGCGATTGAGCAGCGCTACCGGTTTTACAGCTACGGGGATTGCATGCTGATCCGCTAGCGGCCGTGTGAATCTGCACATTTGCTTGTCTTGAGTTAGCGTGTCGCACCTACGGCGCTGGAGGCAAACTCAGGAAATAGTTAACGACGGGTAGCCTGAAGGGTGGACTGGGGGAATGATGCGCGGAGCAAGCTGGCGAGAAGGGCAAGCTTTTCGCCGGCGGCGGCCGCGGGAAACTGCCACTTGAGAAGTTCACCCGAGAAGAAAAGAAGGAGGGAAGCTGGAATGGAGCACAGCTTCCCTCGAAGGTGGAGATAACCGGTCACAGGGAATTCCTTAGTGAGGAAGTACGAAAACGCTCTTTTTTCCCTGAAAGCGGAGTTCGATCAGTTCGCCGTCGGAGTTGGAGACGATGCTGTTAAAGTCCGCCTTGGACTCGCGGTCCTCCCAGCGGCCATCGGCTTCGGCGACCTGCTTGCGGCCATTCAAAATCGTGAGGTGATTACCGTCGATAAGGAAGCGGTAGTCGCCAGCCTTGATTTCGGTTTGGCCGACCTTCACGGTGTGAGTAACCGGGAGAGTGGTGGACACGGGCTTCGCGAATGCCGGCACAGCGATGGCGAGGGCGCCACAGAGAACGAGATTCGCGAGGAGCGATTTGCTTTTCATGAGTTAATCCTTTCCACGTTTCGAGTCAACCGGAAGCGTGTGGCCTGGAAGGAAGAGTTGACACACAGAAGGGAGAGGAGTAGCCTCACGAACGAGACACCTCTTCGTCCTGGTGCAAGAGCCGGTACAACTGAGTGTCATTGGCCCCGCGGCTGCCACCGCGGGGCTTTTGCTTGCGAATCTCTATCCATCCCGGTACAGCCCGAATGCCGGCTGCACTCGTATAGACGAAGGGCGCCAGGCATATGTTTCGTGGAGCAGCGGAAATTTTTTGTGTTTTTTTTACATACTCGGTACCCTAAGAAAGGCCACGGAATGTTGACGTTGCCTTGTGAAGCTTCCCCCAGGTTCATCTATATTCATGGGCACGGTCCGATAGCAGGATGCGAATCTTAGTTCTTAGCGATCTCCATGCCAATTTGGCGGCTCTCGAAGCCTCCCTCGATGCGGTTGAGGGAACCTGGGACCGGGTAGTGTGCCTCGGCGACGTGGTGGGATACGGTCCCGACCCGAACGAAGTGACCACGTGGATGAGGGAAAGCGGCGGGGTAACCATTCGCGGGAATCACGACAAAGCGGTTGCGGAACTGATGGCCACGGATGATTTCAATCCAGTGGCGCGGATGGCGGTGGATTGGACGCGCTCGCAGCTCTCGAATGAAAACCTGGACTGGCTGGCAGCGCTGCCGCAGGGGCCGCTGGAGGCGGAAGGACTGGTGCTCGTTCACGGAGCTTTTCAGGACGAAGACGAGTACGTGTTCACACCGTCGCAAGCTTTGGAGGGATTGCTCGATTCTACGCTGCCCGTAACGTTTTACGGCCACACCCACCACCAAGGCGGATTCGCCTACCAGGATTCGCAGCTCGAAGTGCTGCAGCTCCATCCAAGGAACAGCGAGACGCATTCGGCGTTGCGCGTGGAGGAGCAGAAACGCTACCTGTTGAATCCGGGCTCGGTCGGGCAGCCGCGCGACGGAGACCCGCGAGCGAGCTTTGCGATTGCCGACCTGGAGCACAATGCGGTCGAATTCTGGCGTGTTCCTTACGATATAAACAAAGTGCAGGAACGCATGCGGACTGCGCGTTTGCCGGAACCGTTGGTTCACCGGCTCACGCTTGGGCGCTGAATTGCGGCCGTAGGCAGGGGTGCGATGCCAGAAATACTAACAACGCCGCAGATCCCGGAAGAAAAACCAAAGACGTCAGTGATCACGCTGGTGATCGCAGCGGTGGTGGTGCTCGCGATTGCCGGCAGCTTGTGGTTTTTGTTCACGCCGTTGCAGAACAAAACGGAGCATGCCGGGCAGGGAGCGGCGGCGGCGAAGATGAGCGACGCGGAGCAGGAGTATGCGAGGAACCTGCGATTTGAGAATGTAGCGCTGAGCCGGGCCGAAAATTTTCTGCACCAGGAAGTAACCACGCTGAACGGCGAAGTGGTGAATGGCGGAAAGCAACCCGTTCAACGGTTATTCGTGACCATGGAATTCGCCGACGACCTGAACCAGGTGGTACTGCGCGAGACGCGAGGGGTACTGGGCGCGCCGCCCGTGGCACTGGCCCCCGGCGAAAGACGCGCGTTTGAAATTTCTTTCGAGCACGTGCCGAGTTCGTGGAACCGGCAGCAGCCCGCTTTGCGCGTGGCGTCACTCGAGATTCCGGCCGGAAAATAGCAGCTAGTAACTATCCAGTAAGACTGGAATATGGACATGGAGTTCGCTGCAGGGCTGCGGGCGAGCCTGCGGAGTCTTCGGGCCTCGGGCACGATGGGAGATCCGCGAGAGCAGCGGGCGCGTAACCTCGTTTGTCGTGAGAGGTGCGCGGCGGAAAAGCCGGTGTTGCATCTCTGGCCGGAGAACTGCACGCGAATCCGGAGGCACCAGGCGCCGGGGATCTGGCGCGGTACGGATACTTTCCAGGGTGAGAACTTCAAGCGGCACCACCACCAACGCCTGCTGCGGTATCTCTCTCGGGAAATCGAAGTGACCCGTGTGGGGCTAGCCGCGAGCTGGCGAACGGGTTTGCGGGTGGTGAGGTGCCAGCAATCCACGTGCAAACTTGCATGCAACCGCCTCGCGCGGCTCTTGCCTTCGGCGGAATTCGCTGTAGAATCGAGTCCATCAGTGTTGTTGTTTTGGGGAAGGGCACGTGAGTTTTTCGGTGAACGTCCGGCAAGCAGAGGGCATTTCTCTGATTGAAATCAGCGGGCGGCTCACCTCGTTTGAATCCCGGGCTTTTCGTGAAATGATGCACAGCCTCATCAAGGATGGCCATACCAACTTTGTGTTGAACCTTACCCGGCTGGATTATCTGGACAGCAGCGGGGTGGGGGAGCTGGCGAGGAATTACCTGTCCATCGTGAAAAAAGGCGGGGCGATGAAGGTGGTTGGATTGGCGCCGAGAGTGGAAGAGATTCTAAAGGTGACGCAACTCTCCCGAGTCTTCCCGGAATTCCCGGACGAGGCGTCGGCACTGGAAAGCTTTCCTGAAAATGACGGGCATGCCTCCGCATGAGATGAATCCCGCCCAAACCTCGAGAAAAAAGCCTGAGAAGAGAAGCAGCAACTGGAGCCCGCTCCAGGTGTTGGCCAGAGAGGCGCGAGACAATACCCGGAAAAGTGTTTTTTGGTTCGAGGAGGCAGCATGCAAACTTACGACCCGACTCTTCAGGCGCTTGCCGATCGTGTCAACAAACTGGAAGTGCAAAACCGCCGGCTGAAATTGGCGGGACTAGCCGTGGTCATAATGGCTTCGGCGGTGTTGCTTATGGGACAGGCGAGAAGCAGTCGCGCGGTGGAGGCCAGCGAGTTTCGCCTGATCGACGCAAACGGAAAGACGCGGGCACGTCTGGCAGTCGGGGTTGGCGGAGGGCCGACGCTCACCTTCTTTGACAGCAAAGACCTACCGGTTGCCGGCATCGACGGCGGAAAAGAGCCGTCGCTGTTCCTGACCGGATGGGACAGCGCCGCACACATACTGCTGCGCATTACGAAAGACTCTTACGGGTTGGACTTGGCGGACAAGAGGCCGCGCGCGACCCTGTCGGTTTCGAATAATTCGACGGGATTGGATTTCTGGGACGAATACGGAGACCCGCAGGCGACCATGTCGGTAGACAAATCGAGCGGGAACATTACCTTCAGAAACGCGAGGGGCAAGGTAAGCTCGCAGTGGGTGGACTCGCGGGCGACAGGCCCGTCTTTGGTTTTGTACGACAAGAGTGAAAAGGCGGTCTGGTCTGCGCCCTGACACGTTAGCTTCCTCCAGCAGCAGCGGAGGGTGCATAAGCAGGAGTACAAATCGCGAAAAATGCAGCAATAAAAAGGAGAGAAGCAGCTAGGGTGTGAACCCTAGCTGCCTCCCGGGGTGTGTCCTCGAAGTGGTTGTTATAAGTTTAGATGCATT
>Ga0306924_10005015_pt1 | contig 13008 bp, 9 predicted proteins | sample sta12Can44000111_FD_203756 | JGI IMG/M metagenome (GOLD analysis project Ga0306924, IMG submission 203756) | Lab enrichment of tropical soil microbial communities from Luquillo Experimental Forest, Puerto Rico - statanox.12C.anox.44.000.111 (v2)... | ecosystem: Environmental > Terrestrial > Soil... | reverse complement strand
CCTGGCGCGGCGAGGCGAAGGCCGCGTGGCCGCGCAACACCTCGATGCCGTAATGCTCGAGTACTGCGGCGGTCTCGGTGGCGGCGATCGCCGCCACGGCCTTGCGCACGCCGCGATCGCCTCAGCGAACGTCGCACTGCGCGCCGCGGCCTCGATCAGCGTCTTGGACGGCACGCACCCGGTGAACGTGCACTCACCGCCGACCTCCCCTTCCGACACCAGCAGCGTGCGCGCCCGTGCCCCAGCACCGGCGTGGGCGGCGGCCAGCCCCGCGGCGCCGCCGCCGATCACGATCAGGTCATACTTGCGATCCGCGGGTCGGCTATGCCTGGTGCTGGTCCGCGCTGTCTGTGTAAGATCCGCCGGCGCCGCAGTTGCCCACTGAGGCGCACTACATCGAGGAGATCTGGGCATTCCCGCCGGCGTTGAGCGCCGCCAGGCCGGCACTTCGCTTGCGCTACCCCAGGTACCACCCGGGACGGTGGTCCGGGCCGCCGCGGCGCCAACGACGGCCAGCGTGGGGACGGCCGCGGCCAGGGCCAGCGCCGCGGCCAGGGCCAGCCCGGCCGCCACCGGCGCAGCCCGGGCCAGGCGACCAGCAGGCAAGGACACGAAGGTAAATCGGTGCATCGGATGCTCCCTTCCGCCGAGAACTTCTCGCCGGTATCTGCGGGCAGCCTTTGGCCTGCAGGCCGACTGCCGAGGAGGGCGGTGATCCGCCAGCTGGCGGGCCGATCCGGGTCATAGGCGCGCCGGGGCGGGCGGGACCGCGGCGCAGCTACCCGGCGGCGCCCAGGGCCCGGACGAGCTGGGTGCGGGAGCGGATGCCGAGCTTGGCGTAGGCCTGGGATAGGTGCGCCTCAACGGTGTAGACGCTCAGGTACAGCCTCTCCGCGATTTCCTTGTTGGACAGGCCGCTGGCCGCCAGCTCGGCGACCCGCCGCTCACCGGGGGTCAGGCCACCGCCCGGCGCCGCACGGCGGCCGCTGACCCGGTCCAGCTCGGCGGCCGCCGCCTGCGCCCAGCCCGGGCACCCCAGTTGCTCGAACCCGGCCCGGGCCTGCTCCAGGCAGCGCCGGGCCGCGGCCCGTTTCTTGAACCGGCGCTGAGCACGGCCCAGCACCAGCAGCGCCCGGGCCGCGTCGAAGCCCAGCCCCAGCGCCTGATAGGCCGCCGCCGCCCCGGCAAGCTGGGCCGCCGCCGTGTCGTCGTACCCGCCCGCGAGCGCGGCCACGGCCGCCGCCCGGTCCGCGGTCGCCAGCCCCCACGGGTGCTGCTGGACGGCGGCCAGGCGAGCCAGCCGCCCGATCACCTCGCGGGCCGCGTCGATCTGACCGGCCTCGGCCAACGCTTCGGCCAGGTCGCCGGCGACTGGGAACGCGCCGGGGTCCTCGATCCCCTCGGCCACGGTGTGCTGCCACACCGCGGCCAGGCTGGTGATCGCCTGCTCCGGCTGGCGGTCCAGCAGCGCGGCCAGCCCGGCCACGCGCCGCGCTTCCAGCCGGTCCCACCCGGTGGCCGCCGATTCGGCGGCCGCCAGCACCGTCTGCGCCAGCGCCGCGGCCTGCCCGGGGTCGCCGCGCAACACCGCCAGCGCCGCCTGCACCCGGGTCTGGCTCCCCGCGGCGTCCGGTTCCAGCGCGGCCCACTGATCGTACTCCGCCAGCAGCCGGGCCGCCGCGGCGGTGTTGCCGGCGCGCAACTCCACCTCGCACAGCTGCATGGTGAACACCGCCCCCGAGCGGGCCTCGCCCCGCCGTTCGGCTTCCGCCAGCAGGCCCCCGAACACCTCCCGGGCGGCGGCCAGCTCACCGCGGAACGCCCGCCGCACCCCGGCCGGCCGGTCCACCGCGCCGTCATACAAGCTCAATGTGCCCGGCGGCAGTCCCGCCGACCGGGCCACCAGGTCATCAACGGCGCGGCCACGCAGCACCCGCGCCCAGGCCAGCGCGACCAGCGCCCGCCGCCTGGCATCCGGCCCGGCCCCCTGCGCCGCCGCCAGCGCCTGGCCCGCGATCTGCCCGGCCCCGGCGATCCGCCGGGCCTGGATCACTACCAGCAGCACCGCCCGCCGGGCCAGCGCCTGCGCGCGCAGCCCCGGATCGGCGGCGCTGTCGGCGATCGCCTGCGCCAGGTGCTTCTCCTCGGCCAAGATATCCGCGCCCGCCCCCAGCACCAGGTGCGCGGCGGCCCGCACCGGGCCGGGCGGCATCGCGCCGATCCGCCTGGTCAGCAGCGCGGCCGCCCGGGGCTGCTCGCCCGCGTCGACCAAAAACCGGGCCAGCGCGAGCAGCCGTCCGTCGGTCTCGACCGCCCCGGCCGGGGTCAGCCGCAGCGCATGCCCGGCCAGCTCCACAGCATCGGCCACCGCGCCCCGGGCCGCGGCCCGGGTCGCCGCCGCCGCCACCTCGGCCGCCAGCTCGGCGTCCGGCCCGGCCGCGGCGAGCGCCCGGTGCCGGGCGGCCAGCACCGGGTCACCCACCGCCGCACCCAGCGCGGCGTGCAGCTCGCGCCGCCCGGCCACGGTGGACTGCCCGGCCGCCGCCGCGGCCAGCAGCGGGTGCGCCGCCCGCACCCGCGCCCCATCCACCACCAGCACCCCAGCTGCCTGACTCTCCTCGACCGCCAGCGGACCGGCCACCGCAGCCAGCTCTCGGCCAGTCAGCCCAGCGCTCAGCGCCACCGCCAGCAACGCCCGGCGCGCCCCCGGCGCCAGCCCACCCACCCGCGCGCCGAACAACTCCCCCAGCACTGCCGGCACCGGCAAGGCGGCGCCAATCTCCGGCACCCCGCGCTCGGCCACCGCCCGCCCCAGCTCCAAAGCAAACAGCGGATTACCCCCCGACGCCTGGTACACCTGCCGGACCACCCGCCGCGGCAACGGCTCACCCAGCCGCCCCGCCAGCAGCCCGCTGACCGCCCCCAAGCTCAGCGGCCCCAGCTCCACCCGCACCACCCCCGCCGGCTCCAACACCCGCTCCAGCTCCGACCGCCCGCCATCACGCCGCGACACCAAAAACCGGACATCGTCACCGGCCACCCGCCGCGCCGCGAACACCAGCGCGCCCGCCGACGCCCCATCCAGCCACGGCAGGTCATCCACCGCCACCAGCACCGGCCCGGCCCCCGCCGCCACCCGCAGCGCCCCCAACAGGCCCGCCGCGATCGCCAGCGAATCCGGCGGCGCACCAGCCGGCTCCGCCCGCCGCACCGCGACCTCCAGCGCGTGCCGCTGCGGGGGCGGCAGCCCAGCCAGCACCGCCGGGCCGGCCCCCTCCACCAGGTCCGCCAGCCCCGCGAACGACAGCTGCGCCTCCGCCTCACCCGCCCGCGCGCACCACACCGCGAAGCCCCCCGCCCGGGCACGATCGACCCCTGTTTCCCACACCGTGCTCTTGCCGATCCCCGGCTCCCCGCACACCACCAACACCCGCCCCCGCGGGGCCGGCGCCAGGAAATCCGCCACCTCACCCAACTCCGCCGCGCGCCCTAGCAGCACAAGCGAACGCGCCGCCCCGGCGCCCACACCCTGCCCCACAGCCCCATTCTCGGCCCGCCGCCCGGCACCAGGCCAGCCTGCTGGCAGCAGGCACCCGGCCGCCGGACGCGGCGCCCTCCCCAGCGCGCTCCTGACCGATCCAAAAGGAGGCGGCCGCGCGGCTGCTGGCCAACGCCTCGGGCCGTCCAGGCGGGCCTGTCTCCGCGGGTGCGCCACACCAGGTATCGGCTCGCGCACCCCCAAGCTCGCGCGGCCGCCCGCCCGGACCCAGCGCTGCGGCCCGCTGGCCAAAGTTCCCAGGTTTCCGGGATTCGCCGCCGGGCGGGCCGACCTACGGTAAGGCGCATGCCTGCGGTCAGCGTCAACGCCCCGCGCGGCACGACTGGCCCCGCGTTTTACCCGAAAGGAGATGAGCCCGGATGGCGCTCACCTGCAAATGGGTCAAAGACCCGGCCGACGCTCTGGTCATGAAGTGGAGAGCCGACGAAGCCACGACGAGGCACAAAGAAAGCCGCAGCACCCGGAATGAGCGAGCGGAGATAAAGTGACTAGACTTCTCCTCGGCAAAGTGGGCCACATTCTTGCGGCCCGCTTTGCCAGACTACTGCCGGGCCCATCGTCTCCATTTGTAACTCAGTATCAGCTCATGGACCTGGTGAAGACAGACCGCTCCGACATCGAACGGCAAGTTCACCATGCAGAATGGATGATGCATCATCCACGGCGAGGGATGTCCGCAGCGCCGTACCCGCTGATGGCTGACTGGACGAGGTTCCTGTGCTGGCTCGACGCCGCAATTCAGCACCTGGAACAGCCCAGGCCTGTTCCCGAGCTTGAGCACCTCATCCGCACCTGGCAGGACCGCCGGGGAAATGTCGTAGCACCGAACCTGAGGTGGCGCTGGCGCGCTGACGTCATCGCAGTCTAGCGAAACAGCGAAAGCCCCCTGCATCCGGTGCTTAGCACCAAAGAACCCCGCTCCTGCCCGCCCAGCCTTAATCCTTCCCGCCTGGAGCACAACCATGACCGCAACCACCCGAGCACCGCAGTCCCGCCCGTCCGGCGCGCCCCCTTACTACCCGGGCTGGCCGACCGACTGGTGGATCACCGCCCTGCGCCAGCCACAGCGGCCCGTCGACCGCGGTGTGATGGCAGGCCCGGCCGGCACAGCATCCGCCCGCCGCGCCGCCGGCTAACAACGAAAGGAGGCGAACCCGAATGACGCTCACCTGCAAATGGATAACAGACGAGGCGGGACCTCTGGTTTGCAAGAAAGGACAGTTCAGCTACTCCTGGTCTATCTGCGCATCAGGCGCCGAATGCCCCGGCGCGCTGTCCGGCCATATGAAGTGGCCGCGGACCAAGGCCGTCGCCCACCTGGCAGCCCCGGACGGAATTTGGGAACGATAACCACAGGGAGAAAGGCAATGATGAGCACGTACTCTGCGGCGCCCGAGACGGCCGCAGCCGGGGGGGTGCAGGGTAAGGTGTCCCGCTCGGAATTGAACCCCGTGGATTTCCTGCACCGGGCGGCGTACCTGTACCCGGACAAGGTGGCGGTGGTGCACGGCGAGCGGCGGTACTCCTACCGGCAGCTCGCCGAGCGCTCCTGGCGGCTGGCCAACGCGCTGAGGTCAGCCGGCCTGGGCAAGGGAGACGGGGTCGCCACCTTGCTGTTCAATTCTCCGGCGATGCTCGAGGCCCACTTCGGGGTGCCGGCGGCGGGCGGGATCCTGGTCCCGGCCAACCACCGGCTGGCCGGTGCCGAGATCGAGTACATCCTCACCCACAGCAGGGCCCGCTACCTGCTGCTCGATGCAGGACTAGAGGCGCTGGCCGGGCCGGCCGAACGGGCCGGGGTGACGGTGATCCGCTGCGCGGGCACCGGCGATCTGGAGGACCCTTACGAGCGGTTCCTGGCTGGAGCGTCCCCGGAGCGGCCGGCCAGCTGGCTGGAGGACGAGGAGGAGACGATCTCGATCAACTACACCTCCGGCACCACGGGCAGGCCCAAGGGGGTGCAGTGCACCTACCGCGGCGCATACCTGAACGCGCTGAACGAGATCATCGTGGCCGGCCTGGGAACCGACTCGGTGTACCTGTGGACGCTGCCGATGTTCCACTGCAACGGCTGGTGCTTCCCGTGGGCGGTCACCGCCGTCGGCGCCCGCCATATAGCCATACGTGCGGTGGATCCGCAGCTGATCTGGGAGCTGATCGACGGCGAGGGCGTGACCCACTACAACGGCGCGCCGACGGTCCAGCTGATGATCCTCAACCACCCCCGGGCTCATCGCCTGGAGCGGCCGGTCACGGCGATGGTGGCCGCTGCCCCTCCCTCGCCGACACTGCTGGGCAGGATGAGCGAGCTGAACTTCCGCATCGTGCATGTGTACGGCCTGACCGAGACCTACGGTCCCATCACCGTATGCCCCGAACAGGAGACGTGGCGCGAGCTCCCGGCCGTCGAGCAAGCGAAGCGCCTGGCCCGTCAGGGGCAGGCATACCTCTCCTCGGACCTGGTCAGGGTCGTCCATGCCGACATGACCGACGTCCCGCAGGACGGGAAGACCATGGGCGAAGTGGTCATGCGCGGCAACAACGTAATGAGCGGCTACTTCCACGACCAGGCCGCCACCGCCAAAGCGTTCACCGGCGGCTGGTTCCACTCCGGAGACCTGGCCGTATGGCACCCCGACGGGAACATTGAGTTGCGCGACCGCGGCAAGGACATCATCATCTCGGGCGGGGAGAACATCTCCAGCATCGAAGTCGAACAGGCCATCGCCGCCTGCCCGGCCGTGCTCGAATGCGCGGTCATCGGGATCCCCCACCCCCACTGGGGAGAACGGCCCAAAGCCTTCGTCACCCTGAACGACGGAGCCTCGTCGGCTGCGGAGGAGATCATCGCGTTCTGCCGCGAGCGCCTCGCCCGCTACAAGTGCCCCGACGCCGTCGAGTTCGGCCCGCTGCCGAAAACCTCAACCGGCAAGATCCAGAAGTTCGTGCTACGCAACCGCGAATGGGCGGGCCACGACAAGCGGATCGGCACGGCATAGCGAGCGGTGTTACCTGCGCCTCAGTGAGCAAGCCGGCCAGGCCAGCGCGGAACAAAACCATATCCTCGGCGATCACTACCCGCATGGCAGCTCCATCTCAGGCTGGCACCGTCCTGGGCCGCGCTAGGCAGCTCCAGCCTGTCGCCGCCAGCCTGCCGATCGGCTGGTCTCAAATGTGGTCTCATTCGCCTGGGTTCGCGGGCGTCCGCCAAGACCCACCCGTCACAGTCCGCCCACGTCACGAACGGTGGTGAACTCCGGTGAACGCTGACCAACATTGTTGGAAAGCGTGTTGGGGGAACCCCGCAGGAGTTCGAATCTCCTATCCTCGTCCACTTTGACCGCAGAAACACCGATGGATGACCGCCAAGAGGCGGGCTCATTTGTGTTCTCGTGGGCTGATTTGAGGGCTCATTCCCCGGCTGCAGACCGGTCCGCTGCCGATATCAGCTGCGACGGTTTTCCCTGGCCAGAGGCGTCACGGACAGGCCTGAACGCAGGAACGCACGCCGTCAAGGCGTGTGCCTACCGTTCAGGGCTGGCTGGGACCGTTGCGGCCGCCGGATGCCGGCAACTGATAGGCCGCATCACTGAGTAACCGAGGCGTCCCAGGAGAACGCGCGCCGAGCCGCCGATTTACGCTTCGAACATGCAGCGGGGCTGCGCCTCGATGGCGCTATCCGAGCGAGATGATCTGTGCCCGGTGATGCGGCACTGACCGCGGACGGCTGACGCAGGGAACACGCCCAACTGTGATGCCACCACGGGATTGCCGGCCGGGGGTATCGGCCAGGGAGGTCACGGGCGCGACTGGGCCGCCCGAGGCGTGAGCATGATGGCACGCAATCGTGCGGACGAGCAGGGAGCGCCTACGATGACGAAGCACGTTGACCGATACCTGAGCGACCCGTGCAGAGCACCCCATGACGGGTAAGGTCGCCGTGATCACCGGCGCCTCTCAGAGCATCGGCGCCGGCCTGGTCGCCGGGTACCGCAGGCAAGGATGGGCGGTGGTGGCCAGCGCCCGCACGATCAAGCCCTCGCAGGACCCGGCCCTGCTGACCGTCGCCGGGGACATCGCCGAGCCGGCGACCGCCGAGCGGATCGTCGGCGCGGCGCTGGACCGGTTCGGCCGCATCGACACCTTGGTGAATAACGCGGGCGTGTACCTGTCCAAGCCGTTCACCGACTACACGCCCGCCGACTACACCACCGTAGTGGGGGTAAACCTGACCGGCTTCTTCTGGCTGACCCAGGCGGCCATCGCCGAGATGGCCACTCGGTACGGCGGCCATGTGGTGAACGTCACGGCCACCTTGGCCGAGGTCGTGAACTCCGGCACGCCCGCGGTGCTGGCCGCGCTTACTAAGGGCGGCCTGGCCGCGGCGACCAGGTCGCTGGCCATCGAGTACGCCGCCCGCGGCATCCGGGTCAACGCCGTCTCCCCAGGCATCATCGCCACCCTGGTGCACCCGGCGGACAGCTACGAGCACCTCGGCGGCCGGGTTGTCCCGCTCGGCCGGGCCGGCCAGGTCAGCGACGTCGTGAACAGCGTGTTGTTCCTGGAGTCCTCGCCCTACATCACCGGCGAGATCCTGCACATCGACGGCGGCCAGATCGCCGGCCGTTGAGGCCTGGCTAGGCCGACCGGCCGTCCTCCCCGCGCTGCGCCAGGGCGAGGTGCAGCTGCTGGCGGGAACCGATTCCAAGCTTGGTAAATATCTTGTGCAGGTGCCATTCGACCGTGCGCGCGGACAGGTACAGCTGCGCGCCGATCTCCAGGTTTGTGTGGCCGTCGCGGGCCAGACGGGCGATCTGCTCCTCCTGCGGCGTGAGCTGGTCGTGCGTCGCGGCGCTGCGCTTGCGCACCTTCTCGCCCGTGGCGATCAGTTCCCGGCGCGCACGGTAGGCGAACGCCTCCATCCCGATCGCGGCGAGCATGCCGTGGGCATTGCGCAGCTGGTCGCGTGCGTCGACGCGCCGGGCCGCACGGCGCAGCCATTCGCCGTACAGCAGGTGCGCGCGAGCGAGCTCTGGGCGGAGCCGTGTCCGGCTCAGCCGGTCGATCGCCTCGCGGTACAGGTCGTCGGCGGACGCCCCTTCACTGAGAAGCGCCCGGCAGCGGGCCTCGATGCCGAGGGCGAAGTCGGTGCCGCAGGGCTGCGTCGCCTCCGCCAGCCGCTCGAGCGCATCGCGTGCCAGCTCGGCGTCTCCCGAGCGCGCGGCCGCCTCGACCAGCTCGGGCAGCGCCCACATGGTCCACGGGTACAAGGCCTCGGAGGCGGCTCGCCGTGCTGCCGAGGCCGCCTTCTCGTAGCGAGCGAGACCGTTGTAGAGGACCGCCGCCGCCCATTGCCCGATAGTCGACGCCTGCCCTTGCTCTCCGGGCGCGGCGCGCTCGGCCACGGCCGCGATCAGCAAACTGGCCTCGGCTTCCCTCCCCTGCAATGCCCGAAGCCTTAGCCACTTGAACGGCCCGAGGCGGCTTCCGGTCGCCACCGCCACGCTGTCGCTCTCCGCGAGCACCGACTCAGCACCCGCGAAGTCGCCGATCCACACTCGGGCTATGCCCAACGCTGCGAGGTGGATCGGCAGCTGCGCAAGCGCACCGGCGTTGCGGACTAGCCGAACCTGCCGCTCCGCGACCGCGAGCATTCCCTCGAAGTCCCACACCAATATGCTGCCGGCCGGGGCAACCGCCCAGCCCCAGCGCAGAACGTCTTCTACGGGGATGTCAGCAAGCGCTTTCGCTGCTCGTTGCAGCGTCGGAGTCGCTGCGGCGCGTCCCTCGGTGCTCACCAAAGCGAGGCCGTCGAGCAGCAGGTCGAGGGGACGCGGCGCACCTGGCGGCGGAGGGAGGGCCCGGATGGCGCGGCAGACATCCACGAGGACGTCCCCTCCCGCGAGACGCCCCGTGTCGACCGCCGCGGCCCAGGCGGTCAGGTAGGTTTCGCGCGCGAGCTCCAGGTCGATGGGCTCGAGCCGTCTGGCGGCTTTCAGCAACATGGGAGGAGCATCGCTGCCGTAACCCGAAGCGAAGGCGACATGGCCGCGCAGCAGATCCACCTGGGCACGCTGGAACTCATCGAGTGGCCCAGCCTCGGCCGTGGCCAGCAGGTCCAGCGCTTTGCCGAATGCGCCGGCCTGCAGGCTGGCCATCGCCGCGGCCAGCGCGCGTTCGGCGTGCCTCGCCGGATCGGCGGTCAGCGCCAGCGAACGCTCCAAGAACGCCGCCGCGGCCGCGAGCCCGCCACGGGCCTGCGCCCGCCCGGCCGAATGCTCCAGTTCCGCGGCAACCTCCTCATCCAGCCCAGCAGCGGCCTGCGCCCGGTGCCAGGCCCGGCGATCCGGATCGGCGATCGGGTCGGTCACCTCGGCCAGCGCCGCGTGCATCTGCTGCCGGGTGGTGAACGGCGCCGACCGGTAGGCCGCCAAGCGCGCCAGCGGATGCCGGAACTGCACCCGGGCGCCGAACTCCACCAGGCCCGCTTCCATCGCCGGCGCCGCCGCATGGAGCGGGATACCCAGCCGCCCGGCCGCCCGCCACACCAGCGACCGGTCACCGGAGGGATCGGCCGCCGCAAGCTGCAGCAGCTGCTGGGTTTCGGCCGGCAGGGCGCCCAGCTGGCCGGCGAAGCTGTCCTGTATCCGGCCGGTTAGCGGCGCGGCGCCGGGCAGGCCGAACCCGCCCGCCAGCTCCGCCTGGGTCAGGCCCCGCGGCAACTCCAGCAGCGCTAGCGGATTTCCCCGGGTCTCCGCCACGATCAGGTCGCGGACCCGCGTGTCCAGTGGCCCTCCCAGCGCTGAGTCCAGCAGCGCCCGCGCATCGCTGTCGTCCAGCCCGGCAACTTCGAACTCGGGAAGCCCGGCCAGTTCCGCGCCCGGCTTGCGGGCCGCGAACACCAGTCCGACCGGGTCGGCGGCCAGCCGCCGCGCCGTGAATCCCAGCGCCTGCGCCGAGGCCTGATCGAGCCACTGCTCGTCGTCGATCAGGCAGATCAGCGGGCGGTCCCCGGCCACCTCCGACAGCAGGCTGAGGACGGCCAGGCCGACAAAGAACCGGTCCGGCGGCGGTCCCGCGGCGATGCCGAACGCGATCCGTAGCGCGTCTCGCTGCGGCACCGGCAGCCGTTCCGCGCGGCTCAGCATCGGCGCGCACAGCTGATGCAGCCCGGCGAACGCCAGCTCCATCTCCGACTGCACACCTACCACACGCGTCACCCGGCACCCCGCACCCGACGCCTGCCTGGTCAGGTAGTCCAGCAACACGGTCTTGCCCACGCCCGAGTCACCGCGCAACACGAGGACCCGGCTCTCACCGCCCCGGATCGCATCGACCAGCCGGCCAAGCATGTCCCGCTCGGCACGCCGGTCCATCAGGCCCGTCGCACGGTCCGGCCGCCAGGGATCTGCAGTCATTGGCCGGTATTACGCCGCGTCCCGGTCGCCCGGCTGGGCGTGACCGCTCACCTGGCCTCCCGGCTGGTCCAGATCATCGGCCCTGGATGAGGCCAGGACCGGCTGCCACGGGCACCTCAGTGCCACCCAGGACGGCTGCCGCTCACAACCATGCCCAGGAACGTGCCTGGGTTATGGCCACCAGCCTCGGGCCGCCGCAGCGACACCATGTTTGGACCGCAGCGTAACCTGCCAGCGGAAGCGTTGACCAGGGCACCGGCCCAGGGATTCCACGGGCGCGACGGATCAGCCGAAGCGGCACGCTGTTGCCAAGACCGATCGGCCGGTGGAGGCATACCATGACACATCTGGAAAGCGCCGATTCTGCTCGTAGTCTCACCGACTACTACCCATCGTGGCTGGACAACATGGCCGACGACGTCACCATAGAGGGCTCGGCGATGGACGGCGTCGCGCAGGGCGCGGAGGCCGCCCGGACGATCCTGGTCACCATCCGCACGCTGTATGAGCGCCAAGAGTTCAACTTCGTCGGCCCCGTCGCCGACAACGGCCTCCTCGAGGACTACACCGCTCAGGTCCGCGGCGAGCCCATTAGCTGTGTCGTCCTGGTCACCCGCAACGCCGCGGGGCAGACCCAACACATTGTGGCGAACTACCGGCCACGCAACTCGCTGCTGCTCTTGTCCCGCGTGGTGGGCCAGAAGCTCGCCGACACCCCCTACGCCGAGTACTTCGCCGCCAGTGAGTCCTGAAATGGACCTACCCGCGATCGCCGGCACCCACCTTCTGTGCGCCGGCCCGCCGGGCTGCAGGCCGGATACGGGCTTCGGACCACTGCGTAATCGTGCGATCTAAGCGGCACCACTAGTGAAAGGCACCCTCATGTGCTCATCGCCCAACCGCCTGCCCACTCCGGAAGGCCCCGGCTCGGTCGCCGGGGCGCCGCACCTTCCGGAGGGATTCACCGGCACGTTCACCAGCCGGTATGTCGACACCGGTGACCTGCGCCAGCATGTGGTCACCGGCGGCCAGGGCCCGCCGCTGTTGCTGGTGCACGGCTGGCCACAGACCTGGTACGCCTGGCGGCTGGTGATGCCGGATCTAGCGCGGGACTTCCAGGTCATCGCGCCCGACCAGCGCGGCACCGGGCTGTCCGGCAAACCCAGCGACGGGTACGACACGGGTACCCTCGCGGGCGACCTGGTGGCGCTGATGGACGCGCTCGGGCACCAGCGGTTCGCGATGGCCGGCCACGACACCGGCATGTGGATCGGCTACGCCCTGGCCGCCGATCACCCCGGCCGGGTCGCCCGGCTGGCCGTCGCCGAGACCCCCCTGCCGGGCCTGTCCCCGTCACCGCCCCTGTTCGCTCCCGCGCGCTTGAACAACGCGCTGTGGCACTTCGCGTTCAACCGGCTCGCCGAGGTGAACGACCAGCTTGTCGCCGGCCGGGAAGATGTCTACTTCGGCTGGCAGTTCGCTAGCAAGGCCGCGAAGAAACTGCCCGACTACGCCGTGCGGCACTACGTCGACACGCTCGCCGCCAGCCCTGAAACGCTGCACGCCAGCTTCGCGATCTACCGCGCGCTGGATGCCACGATCGCGCAAAACCAGCAGCGCAAGAACCGGCGGCTGACCCTGCCCGTGCTGGCCATCGGCGGACAGTACAGCCTGGGTGAACAGGTCGCGGACACGATGAAGCTGGGCGCGGACGACGTGCAGGCCCTGGTCGTTCCGGGCTGCGCCCACTGGGTTCCCGAGGAGACGCCCGAGGAGACGCTCGCCGCGCTGACCGCGTTCCTGGCCCCCTACCGGGGCTGACCGGTCGCGGCAGACAACCCCGGCCCGCGGTCGGCCCCGGCCTAGCCGCACAACCTGCGGCCAGGCCAGACCCGAACCACTCACCTCACGCGAGCCCGCCGCACCTCGCGGGGTCAGGGAACGCCCGTTCCTGTCCCTGATCAGGGCCCGCGCTCATCCACCGTCCAGCACACCAGTGCCGTGCGCAGGGTACGGCCGTGGTTTACGAAG
>Ga0306924_10005007_pt1 | contig 13019 bp, 14 predicted proteins | sample sta12Can44000111_FD_203756 | JGI IMG/M metagenome (GOLD analysis project Ga0306924, IMG submission 203756) | Lab enrichment of tropical soil microbial communities from Luquillo Experimental Forest, Puerto Rico - statanox.12C.anox.44.000.111 (v2)... | ecosystem: Environmental > Terrestrial >... | reverse complement strand
CGATCTCCTCATGATACAAAAAGAACCGTTCGTCGAATCCACCGAGAGCCGCGAAGACCTCGGTGCGGATGAACATCGCTGCGCCGACCACGAGATCGACGTCGCGCTCGCTGCCATAGTCCCACTGGCGCAAGCGGTAGCCATTGGCTTGGGGGCGGAGGAACGGCAGCTCTCCCCACGCCGAGCTCCGCAAGAATGCTTGCCACCAGGTATCAAATTCCCCGCAACTTTCGGCCACCGACCCATCTTCGTTGAGCAGCTTCGCGCCAGCCATCGCCACGTCGGGATGGGCATCGAAATAATCGACGGCGCTTTGCAGCGTGCCTGCGTGGACGCGAGCGTCGGGATTGAAAAAGAACAGTAGGGGCGAGGTGGCATGGCGTGCGCCGATATTGCACGCTTTGGCAAAGCCGAGGTTCGCACGGTTTTCAAGGACGAGCGCCGAGGGATAAGCTGCCAACGCCTTCGCGACACTGTCATCCCGGGAGCCATTGTCGGAGACGATGACTTGCGCGAAGCTGGAGTCAGCCTTAACTTCGGGTAATTCGGCGACGGAGCCAAGCGCCGCAGCGAGTTGATCGGCGGCATTGTAACTGACGATGATAACGGAGATGCGGGCCACGGCGGTCACTCGCTTCGCGAGCGGTCACCGCTCTCCCGGCCTAGCGCTGTGGCGGCTTCGTCTTTTCGAACACCGATGCTACAGCGATCGAGAACTTCGCAAGCGCGTGATGTTCGAAGACCGCGTCGGCCGCGAACGCCCGCCCGGCAGCGTAGGCGTTGAAGGCCCGGCTCTGCGGATCGATGACGAGGACGAGCGCTGTGCCGCTTGCGAGATATACTCGAATTTTTTCTTCAATGTCGGCGCGCCCATCATCCGGCGAGAGAATCTCGATCGCGGCGTCGGGCGCCATGTAGGGAATTTGTGCAGCCTCATCCTCGTCGTAGCCGAGTCTCTCATACGAGAGAAAGGCCACGTCGGGCACTGGCGTGGATCGGAGTAAAAAAACGAGCGCCGTGTCGGCGCTCGGGAGTGATCAGCCATGAGTATCGCGACTATGTCGCGCGGGTTACGACGCCTTTTGAACCTCCACGGGCGCCTGCTCTAAGGTGTTCAGCGCGTCCAGGATCATGTCCAACGGGATACCGTACCCTTCGCTCACTTGCTCGATCGTCTCGAACTCAGAGATCGCGCAGTGGGCGCATCCGCCGAGGTGAAAGTTGGCGAAGACCGCTCTCGCACCGGGGTGGAGAGCGAAGGCTTCGCCGACTGTCAGGTTTTGATGAAACAACTTACTGTCTGTACTGACGGCGACCACCCCCCTTTCCCGTCATGCCCCGCCATTTTGTCTCATTATGTAGCGGTGGCTGCAGGTTCGATGCACTCTCTATATTCGGCCGTTTCGCCACCGGACCTGCACGGCGCGATCACAGGCAGCCCACGTCCTTCTCACGATTCTGCGGACCGCATTCACAGGTGTTTGGTACATTGGTCGCGATGACCCGGCTTGACCGCTTCCTCGCCGCGCCCCAGCTGCAGCAAATCGATCACATCGATGTTGGCGCTCCGCTCGCTCGAACTTGGTTTGCCGTGCGTCATTTCGATCTCGCGCGCTCACCGTTCGTCGCCGCGCTCTTTTCTCTGCGCACCATCCCAGAGCGTATCGGCGGAAACTCTACGACGCATGAACATATGCGCCTTGACGATCTTACCGGTCCCGATAGCGGTTTTCGCCTCCTCGATGAAGGACCAGCATCCATAACGGTCGGCGCCATCGGCAAAGTATGGCAGCCCGAGATATCGTTTATCGAGGTGGCCTCCGACACGTACGCCGGCTTCCAGGATCCTGGCTGGATCAAAGTCGCTTGGGAGCTGCGCTGTGAATCCCGAGGATCTGGCGTCACGCGGATCATCGTCGAAGTGCGGATCGCAGCAACAGATGTCGAGTCCTGGAAGCGCTTTGTGGGCTACTTCCGCATGATCGGGCCGTTCTCACATTTCATCCGCCGGCACATGCTGAGCTTGATCGCCAAAGATCTCGGTCGCCCCGCGCAATGGGAGCGCGTCCAGCCATTGCCCGGTGATGCGTTGTTAGTAGATGCCGCGGGTGAAGCGACACACGGCGTGACGATTGCGGCGCCGCCGGAAGATATCTGGCCTTGGCTTGTGCAGATGGGCTGCCGGCGGGCTGGCTGGTATAGTTTGGATATCCTCGACAACGCGGGCGTACCGAGCGCCACCACGATCGTCCCCGAACTCCAAGAGCTTCATGTCGGCGATATCTTACCCGCTACGCCTGCGGGTGATGCGGGGTTTGAGGTGCTGCTGCTTGATCGTCCGCGCGCGCTCGTGCTCGGTGGCTTATACGACATGGACGGTGGCCGTCAGCGCCGGTTCACCGACGTCCGTCCGGCGCATTACTGGCATGTGACATGGGCCTTTTTGCTCGAGCCCATCGACGCCACGCACACGCGACTGCACGTGCGTGCCCGCGCCGCGCTCGGTCCGAAAGGCTTTAATCTGCGCGCGCTAACCGCGCCACTACTCCATCATGTGATGGAGACAGCCCAGTTGCGCAACCTCCGCCGGCGTGTGGAAGCGACTCGCATCCCTTCAGAGCCTTAGGCTCGGCAGAGCTTCGCTATGCGCTGGCGCTCGTGCTGCGAGTAAGCATCGCGTTGACAGCGCCGTGCTGCATCCGCTCCGATAAGAATGCGAAGTCACCCGTGTCGTCGAGCAACCGCACGAGATCGCGGAATTCTGCCAGCACAACGCTGATGGCACCCGAACCGAGGCTCACCCGCGCTACGCCGAGTTCGCGCAACGCTGCGATGGGTGGCGTCGCTGCGCCCGCGAGAACGTTCAGCGGCCCACGCAGGCCAGACACGAGCCCTTCAATCGTTGCGCGGTCTGTAACACCGGGCACAAAAACGCAATCGGCACCAGCGGCGAGGTACTCGTTACCTCTGCGCAGCGATTCTGCCAATCGCCACGCGTCATCTGGGCCGATGTCTGCTAAGAACGTGTCAGTGCGCGCGTTGATGACGAGAGGCACGCCGGCCTGCGTCGCCGCTTCGCGCATTGCCTTTATGCGTGCAACCTGTGCCTCGATATCCAGCAAGCCCTGGCCACCCGGGTGCGCATCTTCGAAGTTGACGCCCACTGCCCCACACTCGATCGCGCCGAGTGCCGTCGTCCGCGCATCGGCCACGGTCTCACCATACCCACCTTCGAGGTCTGCGCTCACTGGAACGTTGACGGCATGGGCTATTTGGGCGACACGCGACAGCATATGTTCGCGCGTGATCTGCTCGCCGTCTGCAAAGCCCTCTGCCCACGCGACTCCTGCACTCGTGGTTGCGATCGCTGGCGCTCCCGAGTCCTCAACGATACGCGCGCTCACCACATCCCACGCATTCACCAGCAAGAGCGGCCGCGCACTGTGGTGCAACTCCCGAAACGCGCTGGCTAGTACTCGCTGATCGCTCATGTCGACCCGCCGCTTCTGCATTGAGATGCGTCATTCATGGCTTGTAAACGCTGACTCGTTGGACAAACTCGTGCCGATCTACATCCCATTCAACGGGCGGGGGCGTCGCTTGCTCCTCGCTCGGAAACAGCTCTGGGCCGTTCCTGCCGACGACGATATCTGCACCGGCTTCGCTTTGCCAGCGGGTGGCCAGAGCGGCGTGCAAGAGATCTGTGTGTGTCTCTTCCCACAAGGTCAACCCCACAGGAAGCGCTCGCGTCAAGGCAGTTGTCGACGCGCGTCCCCAACTATCCACAACGACGAGCTGGGCATGCGCACCTTTCCGCTCAAGTATCACACTTCGGAGGCGTCCGCCGCGCAAGTGGAAGACCAAAGGCTGGTTGTGATGCTCCCAGCGTGCGTCGAGGTGCGTGAGTGAACAGCCGCTTGGCGACGCAATATACGTCATGTATGCCGCGCCAGCGGGTGCGTCCACGACGTACACGACTTGCGGAGGCTTGGTCAGGTGATGGCGTGGTGCAAGCGCCACTCCGAATATGTAGGTCGCGTCGCTCTGGGCTGCCGCGTCGCAGACTGAAAATGCGGGCGCTGCCGGTTGACGTGCATGACGGCCACACCCTGCTACCAGCCCAACGGCGACCAGCATGAGTAGCGATCGCCGCAGCACCTTATGCTGCAGGCGTCCGACGCCGCTGCTGAAGGTAAGCCCACATAAATTGGTCGAGGTCGCCATCGAGCACGCCCTGTGCGTCAGAGATTTTAACGTCAGTCCGGTGGTCGTTGACCATGGTGTAGGGTTGTAATGTGTACGAGCGGATCTGGCTTCCCCATTCGATCTTGCTCTTTGCACCGCCAAGCGCCGCCAGCTTGGCTTCGCGCTCTTCGCGGTCGCGCTGTAACAGCTTGGCCGCAAGCATCTTCATTGCCCGATTGCGGTTGGCGAGTTGCGAGCGCTCGTTCTGACAGGCGACGATAATGCCCGTCGGCTTGTGCGTGATGCGGATTGCGCTCTCGGTCTTGTTCACGTATTGCCCGCCGGCGCCGCCGCTCTTGTAGGTCTCGATCTCGATCTCGTCCGGCTTGATCTCTATGTCTTCGCCTTCCTCGACGTCAGGCACGACATCAACGGAGGCGAAGGACGTGTGCCGTCGCTTGGCCGCGTCGAAGGGCGAGATGCGCACAAGCCTATGCACGCCGCGCTCGCTTTCCAAATATCCATAGGCGTTTGTGCCGCTGACCAACAGCGTAGCGCTCTTGAGGCCGGCTTCGTCACCTTCGAGAGAGTCCAGCAACTGGGTACGATATCCGTGGCGCTCAGCCCAGCGCATGTACATGCGTAGGAGCATGGCCGTCCAGTCGCACGCTTCAGTGCCGCCAGCACCGGCGTGAATGATGACAAGCGCATCGTGGCGGTCGAACTCGCCATCGAGGACTGCGCTCATCTCGGCTGCATCCAGATCGACCGCCAGGCGTTCGATTTCAGCGCGCACCTCGGCCGCAAGGGCGTCATCGGATTCGCCCAGCTCGAGGAACTCCCGAAGCTCATGAGCTTTTTCGGTCAGCGTCTTAACCGATTCGATCTCGCCGCGGAGAGCGGCGACCTCTTTCATGCGCGCCTGAGCGGACTGCGCATCGTTCCAAAACGTTGGCTCGTGGGTCTGGCGTTCGAGGTCGGCTATTGTGCGGAGACGTGTGTCGTAGTCAAAGCCGCACCCGCAGTGTCTGCAGCCGGTCTTCTATCTTGGCAAGGTCGTTGCGAAGCTGTTCGTCCATAATCGTACAAGAAGTTTGGCGAATCTAATGCCGCGCCCTCCGGATATCTAAATGGTCACGCGAATCTGCATCCATTGCTGCCCGAAGCGGACAACTCGTACAATTGAGTATCGACCTGTCCGAGGAGCGCCTGCGTTTATTGCGGGCAGGCCGCGATGTAAGAAAGGGTTCACGGTTCAAGGGACCGCAGCCTAGATGTTAGCTTTGCCACCAACCTTTGAAGCAACAGCTAGCGTGTCATTGCGGGCTGGGAGGTGTCTGATGGGAAACGCGATTGTTAGAGCTTGTCTTGTGCTGTGCGGTATGGCCAGCGCTTTATATTTGCAATTCGGCCGCGCGACAGCGGATACGCCGTCTGATCTCATGAGTGCGTACAATATCATCGCACAGCATCAGTTCGTCGACCTCACGCACGCGTTCGCGCCCGGCATCGCCCATTGGCCCGGGTTCCCCAATGAGAGCGTGCGTACGCTCTTTACCTTTAAGAAAGACGGTTTTGTGTCGCAACAGTTTTGCCACGTCGGTCAGTGGGGTACCCATGTCGATGCACCGGCACATTTTGCGCCGGGTGGCAAGACGGTCGATCAAATCGACCCAAAACAGATGCTACTGCCGCTGGTCGTGCTGGACGTACATCAGAAGGTCGCCCGCGATCCCGACTACGTGCTCTCGATGGACGATGTTCGCGCATGGGAAGCCGCGCATGGCGCCATCCCGCAAGGCGCTTTTGTCGCGATGCGCACCGATTGGTCAAAACGCTGGCCGAGTGAAGCGGCTATGGAAAACAAAGACGCCAAGGGAGTGGCGCACTATCCCGGCTGGAGCTTGACCGTGCTCGAGTACCTGTACCTCAGGCGCCATGCTGTCGCAACCGGCCACGAGACGACCGACACCGATCCGGGAACTTCTGCTTCACGGGGCGACTATTCGCTCGAATCCTGGATTTTGCATCAAGGGCACTACCAGATCGAGCTGCTCGCCAATCTGGACCGTGTCCCCGAGTCGGGCTCGCTCGTGATCGTGACTTTTCCCAAGCCGCTCGGGGGGTCGGGATTCCCCGCACGCGTCATCGCTATCGTTCCATGGCCGTATTCGTCGTGCCAGTTCCACCATTCGTAGGGCGGGCTTTGGGGGTAGCCCTGAGGTGAGTCCTCCCAGTCCTCTTGCCGGCCGAGCGCGGTGATGTCGAGGTAGTTCCACGTGTTCTCAAAGACTTCGTCGCCACGGTTATTGATGAAGTACGTGCGGAACACACGGTCGCCGTCTCGAATGAATGCATTTGTGCCGTGCCACTCATCCACGCCAAAGTCAGCGTCGAACTCGTCCGTGATCGTGTACCACGGGATGTGATCCCATCCCATCCGGGTCTTTATTCGTTCGATGTCGGCTTGCGGCGCGCGCGAGACGAAGACAAGGGTGGTATCGCGCGCATTCAGATGGGCAAGGTTGCCAATATGATCAGCGACCAGCGAACAGCCAACGCAGCCATGCTCCGGCCACCCGCGCACGCCGGGATCTAAGAAGGCCCGATAAACGATCAGCTGACGCTTGCCTTCGAATAAGTCGAGCAAGCTCACGCTACCCTGGGGCCCCTTGAAATCGTATTGCTTCGATACGGCTAACCACGGCATGCGCCGTCGTGCGGCTGCCAATGCATCACGTGCATGGGTCAATTCTTTTTCTTTCACAAGCAATTGTTGGCGTGCGGCCTCCCACTCGTCTGCGGACACCGTTTTGGGTCTGGTTTTTGGCAGATCTGGGTTAGCACTGCGTGTGGTCATGATGCGTTCTCCTATCTTTGCTATCTACCCGAGTGGTCTTTAGGCCGGGGCATCGAACGTACCGGGACTGTTCGCGGTTCCCGTGAAGCTCGGCTGTCTGTGTGGCGTGGCCTCCGAAAGCGCCCGCCGTACACCTCCGGCATCGTAATCGTTCGCATACACCGGCGAGCCGGGTTGTTGACGCCACGACTCTGAAATCGGGCCCGCGTCCACCGCGTCGAAGCCGATCTCGTCGATGAGGCCCATAACAACGGCCTTCGCTTTCGCGTCATCGCCTGCAACCGGAAGCGCGATGCGTCCTGCGGTCCCTTTAGGCTTTCCCTTTTCGAGCAAGTGTTGCGCGTAAATCGTATTGAAGGCTTTGACGACCGGTCGACCAATTTGGCGAGATACCCACGCGCTCTCCGTCAAGCCGTTCTCAATAGGCTCGATACGGCCGTCCCGTTGGCGTGGATAGTAGTTACCCGTATCGATCACGACAACGTCCCCGGGAACGCCGTCAAACAAGCCCTGGGGCAGCTGTGAGATATTCTTCTCAGGAATCGTGATGATCACGAGGCCTCGGCCGCGCACCGCGTCCTGGACGGTCACTGCGTGTGCGCCCGTTTCCGAAGCAAGGTCGCGGAGCGACGCCGGTCCGCGAGAATTCGCGATGACAACGTCGTGACCAGCTGCTCGAAAGCGGCGCGTTAATGCTGTACCTATATTGCCTGCGCCGATGATACCGATCTTCATGAGTCCGTCTCCACGCTGCTCGGTCCGCTTCGCCCGCGACGATACTCTTGAGCCGCGCCTCAAAAATAGTTGGGCCTGGGCATTTTGAGTGCGTTGAGGTTCGACCTTCCCAATCAGTCTGGGCGCCAAGCGTCCGGTCGTCGGTGGCTACGCTGCTGACAACAACGCCCCAAACGGCACGGCGCCAACTTGCCAAGGCACCCAGTGTTTTGCCGGAGAATTTTAGAAATAGGTTTGTCAAGATGAACAAAATGATGCGTGACAACAAGGACCGCGTCGGCCCATCAGTCTTTCGGTTCGAAGCGCAGCTCGTTCGACATCCAAAGTGGGCTACGATCGGCGGCTGGGGTCTTGTCAACGTTCCAAAACTGATCAGTAAGAAACTGCGAGGCATGACGACGGTTGAAGGCACCGTAAACGGTCATCCCTTTCGAGCCGCGCTAGAAACCAACGGTTCCGGAAGTCACTTGCTGCACGTGAACCACGCCATGCGTCGTGGCGCCGACGCAAATCAAGGCGATATCGTGAAATTCGCCATTCTAGGACCTGAGCCTGAACCTACAATCCCTACCGATCTTCGGGTCGCCTTTACCGCATCTCTTGGGGCGAAGACGCTGTGGAGCGACCTCACGCCTCTCGGTCGCCTCGATTGGATCCGCTGGATCAATTCGGCGAAAACACCTGAGACCCGAGCCCGCCGGGTGAGACGGACTGTTGACCAGCTTTCATTGGGAAAGCGCCGGCCCTGTTGTGTCAATGTCTACGAATTCATGCTCGATCGTGTTCAAGAATAGCGGGTCGACGACCAGCAAGAAGGCCTCGCTGCGCGCAAGGCCCGCGTCGAGATGCGATAGACGGTTATTTGCAGATCACGGGACTGCAGACACTGTGGCTATCGCCCATGGCTGCGAATAGGACTTCATCCGCCTTGAGTGTAGCGAGAATCTTTGGAGCGGTATACATAGGCGCTACCCCACTTGTCTTCCGGTGAACTGACCGAGCACCACATCGTCGATCCGATCAGATGACGCCGGCCCACAGGTTGCATCTGACGCTGAATGCGGCCCTGATAGGAAAGACCCATAAACGAAATGGTACTCTAGCTAACTCGGCTTAAGTTTTTGGAGCACCTGTATGAAAGCGATCAAGGGTTACCATCTTATCAAACCCACCGATCTCTTCTGGCGGCCATCCAACCTCATGGAGATCCCGAACGCGGATTACTTAGAGCGCACCGGTAGCGAGAACATAGGTGCACGGCTTTGGCGGTTGCCGCCCAAGAGCGCGAACACGTTGCACAAACACATCCGCGCAGAGGAATTTTATTTCGTCCTGGAAGGCACGGGCCGGATGCGAGTCGGCGACGAGACGCTGACCGTGCCGAGATACGGCGCCGTGCTCGTCGGGCCGGATCAGTTACGCCAAGTATTCAATGACACGGATGCGGAGGTGCTTTGGCTCATCGTCGGCGCACCGGAAGAACTAGAATTCTTACAAGGCTCAAAATCCAAGATGGACCTGTCGCTCATTTATCCGGTTGACCCAAAACAGTTGCCGAATGAGTTGGCGGGCGCAAGCTGGCCGCCAAAGCCCTAGCTTTCGATGGAGCAACCCGTTTTCTTTATTTGGAACATCCCAAATCGATGCGGAAATTTGCCGGTGTCTTGTAGTGAGGCCGGTTCGGGTTCTTGTTTTCCTGCGTCGCATCGAAGGTAACGAGTAGCCGCGCCGGTTTATCCGTGGCGTCAAATGGTGACCAGCGAAAGCGCTGCTGGTATGTCAAGGAGCCGCCGGGATCGAACGTGTGGAAATCCAGTTGCTGTTTGTTCATAGAGGTCCCGGCGCTGTTGGAAGACGGAATGTTGTTGCCGCTCGCCGTGACCAGATACTGATCGGTATCATACGTGTCGCCCGGAGCCAAAGACCGGCCGGTCACATTCACCCACTCTTCGGTGATCATCCAACCGATTTGCGGGCTTGTCTGATCGTTGTTGTTGTCCGGGGCTATCGCAGTTGCGCGCATCTTCCAAACGCCGTTCGTCAACCACTCGTTCGTACAAGCCTGCGAGGCCGCGATCTGCGTAGCACCACCTTGAGCTTGTGCTGCAGCGCTACTCGCGACGCAATCGAGCTTGAAGTGGAAGTTGTATCGAGGCGTGCTGAATTGCGGGTGAATTCCCCGAGCACCGGTCGCCTTGTACATGGCGAGCTTTGCGCCGTTGAAGGTTACATCGACGGCTTTTGGCTTGTTCGCTGGATCGAAGTTAGGTTTCGTAAACACTTGCGTGAACGTGAACTGCGCTGCAGGCGCGAAGTCATGATTGGCAATGGTGCTTAACGATGCCCCTCCAGAAGTGGTTGCAGAGGCGAGAATCGATCCGTTGTCCAGAGTGAGCTTGTGTTCTTGCAGTTCGCTTTCGCTGGGATCTATTTCTTGGGCCGTACCGTTGCGCCACACTTCAGTTACTTGCCAGCCGACCTGCTGGTTACCATTCGGATATGGTTCAACTTTGGTCACCTGGACGCGCCAGACGCCGTTAAACAACCACTGATTGACGCACCCTTCTTGGCTGCTTGCGTCGGCCAAGACGCTGGAGCGAACTGCTACGACGGCGGAAAGTGCCAAAATCAATGTTGAAATCGTTGCCAGCCATGGTACGGACCGAGCCATTAACAAAGCCCTCCCAAGTTGGACAGTGCAGTTGGGCCACGCTTTGAGCCTAGCCCTTTTGCGCATGATTTAATCGTCGATGCGCTTAATCCATGCTTGTGTTTTTTCTATATTCGCTTTAGCTCTTGTAATGCAACAGGCGGACGACAGAAATCATTTCAGTGTCGATTGGTTTTTGTTTGCAGCCTGCTGACTGACAGACGAGATCATCAAGCGCGTGGACGTGTCGTGGTTGCGGTTCCCAAGGATTTCCCTAACCCTGCGTATCCTTGTCTTTCCGAAGGCTGGCGCGGTGCACCGCCCGCGAAGCGACAGACGAAGTGCGGCCGCGAGGGCGCCACTTTACCTGGGACCGTCCACTGGGGGCTTGATTTATCCGAATCGGGTTCAGGCTATTTTGCGATTGATCTGGTATTCGGTGCAGCCGTCCGACGCTTGGAGGTTATTGGGCCAAGCGTCGACGGTGGCTTTTTACCTTTGAAATACGGGAGTTGGCGATTCGCGCAATTGGATTGAATTTACGGACTCAATGATAGAGACGCGAATAGCAAACATCTGACAATTAACAACGTTTCTACATTCCGGGCAAGGGCCTGCCCTCAAAAACTTCAATTGAGGAATTCGGCATCTTAAGGTGCGGATGATCCTTCAGCAGTCCCACGACTACATCAATCGAATCGGCCTGCAGAACCGAGAATCCATTCACCGTACCGCTGCCCCCCTTTACAGAGCTCGCGGTAATTTGCTTCGCACCCATTAAGGGCGTACCTAAATCCACAACGGCGTCGCCGGCTTTTTTGGCCCACGCCATCCACGCATCCATACCAGCCTTCATTTGTTCCGGCGTCGCTGCCGCCATTTGATCCTGCACCGACGTTGTGGAATGATAGAGAACAAGAAACTTCTTCATAACACCGCGGCGCTTACCGGGGGACGTTTTCAGTTCCTGCAGCTTCTCAAGAGCCCGGACAGCGACGGCCTATGGGGCTAAGGAGCTAGGGTAAAACCGAAGTGCTTCAGGCTAGCCTGCCCCTCCGATGATCGCGTAGGCAACAAACGCTGTCGCTAGCTCGCGCGATGCGCTCGTTTGCATATGGCGGTCAAGATCGTCCCGGCACGCTCGTTGCGGGCGCGGCTGTCGAGTGAATTGCGGCGGGCTTGCCGGTCAGCCATGGATAGACCCACACCACCCAGACGCACTTGACGAGCGCCGCGCCGGGGATCGCGAGGACGACACCCCAGACGCCGAAAAGCTCGCCGAAGGCGAACACCGCAACCATGATCGCCATGGGTGAGACGCCCACATTTTTCGACATCACCTTGGGCACGAGGAACGTGTCAGAAAGTTTGCAGACTACGATGATGATGATGGCGACCCAGATGGCGGTTGCCCACGATTGTGACAAACCAAGTAGAAAGCCGATTAGGACCGCAGCGGTCAAGCCCAGATATGGGACCGCGTAGAGCAGGCCCGTCAGTATTCCGAGCAGCAACGCGTAGGCCGGTAGGACGAATTCGAGTCCGAGAAAAGTGATGACGCCGCAAAAAGCGCTCAGGATTACCTGGCCGCCCACAAAGCCGCCGAAGATTCGACCGACTTCGTCTGCAAAGTACTGAGCCCTCTCCTTAGCACGCTCAGGGAATAGGCCGAGGTAGGTTGCTGTTATATCCTTTGAATTCGTGAGAAAGTAGTACGACAAGATGATGGCGGAGATCCCGATGCCCACAGCGCTGGTCATCGATACCACAACCGGACCAACGCCACCTAACGCTGTCTTGAGCAGGTCCGACAGATGGCTGATTGCAGTGTTTTGCACATCATGTACCTGCGCCGGCAACATATGACCGCCGACCCTTTGGTTGATCCAGACCTGCAGGCGTTCCACAAACGCTTGGGCAGCTGTGAGATACTCGCCGCTGTTGGCGATCAGCGTCCGCATCTGAGCGATTGCCGCCGGGATCACGACGATGATGCCGACGATCACCAGCAGCAAAAACGCTGTGTAGACGATGGTGATGACGACGAGTCGCGGTGCCTTCTTTTGCAGCGCTTGGATGAGAGGGTTGATGCCAAACGAGATCACGGTTGCGACGAGGATAAGCTCCATTGTCGTCGGAATGCGGCGCACGACGTAAATACCAAAAACGACTAACGCAAGCAACGACAGCGGACGCAAGAAAGCGCGCCAGCCCGCGGGAGGTGGCACCTGTGACTCGGTCACGACGTCACACCACCTTGTTTTGTTGAATCAGTTCCGGCACGCCGTCCTCGCTTTTTAGGAGGACAATGCTATGCGGCTTTGGCCTTCGCACTACTGTGCAGCGACCGGAGTCTAAAAGGCGACCGCTAGCTGCAAGAGATGGAGAGTGTGAAGGCGGTAAGACTGAAGTGTTATGCGGGCCGCAGCGAGCGACCTTTACCGTAAATCCAAAATGTAATTTACTGGCTCCTCGGGTGAACCAGCAATCCAGCACCGCGGTCTTCGTCAACGATTGGGTTTTGCGGCACCGGACTTTCGGAGTTTGGCCGAGGATCTCCGATCGTTTTGACTCTGCCAGGGCGCAGAA
>Ga0306924_10005006_pt1 | contig 13020 bp, 12 predicted proteins | sample sta12Can44000111_FD_203756 | JGI IMG/M metagenome (GOLD analysis project Ga0306924, IMG submission 203756) | Lab enrichment of tropical soil microbial communities from Luquillo Experimental Forest, Puerto Rico - statanox.12C.anox.44.000.111 (v2)... | ecosystem: Environmental > Terrestrial >... | reverse complement strand
GGAGCCATCCAGGCACCGGCGCCACAATCTTCTGCGGCGCCGTCATCTGCGGCGAGCGTGAACGGTTTGAACATCGCGTTCGATCAGATCGATCGAACTATCCGCGGCGCTGGGACGCCGCCGCCCTTCAACACGTTCTCGCAAGACGCCGCCGCAGTTGAGGCTTACCAATCGGCGAGCATCTTCCCATCCGAACAGGACATGCAAAAACAGATCGAGATGAGCCTTGCGGCACAGGCTCTCTCCTTCGTCCCATTTGCGAGCGCAGCTGCGCAGGCAGCCATGGCAGCGCAGCAGATGGCGATGCAGCATCGCATGGAGCAGAACATCAAGGAGATGGAGGGCCCAAATCCCGGCACGTACACCCGCTACTTCTTCTATCGCGGATGGACTCGCCTAGAAGAGCGCGGATTCGTCCTGATAATGCGGCCCGACCGGCAGCAGCGGATCTTTCTCAATCCCGTCAAGAAGACATATCGCATCGAGGACATCGCACCCGCGACGCCGCTGCCCGCAGCCGCACCCACGGAAACCATTCCGCCCAACCCCGCGAAAGTCGATGCAAGCATCGTGACAACCCAGACGGACAGCGCAACGATAGCGGGAGCGGCAGCTGTAGGGTTTCAGTCTGAGGCGACGACGACGCTCACTGGCGGCATCGATCCGTGCGTCGACGGAACGTACAAAGCGACCCAGGTCGCATATTTCACACAAGGCGCGGAACCGCTTCCGGGAACGATCGCTGACGCACAAGACTTCTTTGCCCTGACGCTGCCGCAGGACTGCTATATCGTGCTGACGCCGCAGCATGCTGGTCCGACAGTTCCATACCAGCAGATGTATGTCTACCGCTTGGTCAAGGTCGTGCGCGACGCGACGCTTGCAGCGCAGCCACCGCCGAAACCCGGCAAGGCGACTGAGGAAGCTAACCTGATGCAAAACATGCTCGGTGGTGGGGGCGGACCCGGCGTGAACTACATGCGGCTATCGGAGCGGGCGAACATCCGGCAGCTCACCGATGCCGATGCGCCGCTGTTCGACATTCCTGCGGGTTATACGCAGGCGCCCTGAATCACACTTACGCGCAGGGGATGTGGCCGCACTGGCAGACACCGTCGCCCCGTCCGGCGCCTTCACCCTTGCAATACTGGCTGCAATAGTCGAGCTGCGAATCGAGCGGAATAGTACACGCGCAAACTTCGTTTGCACAGATGCGCTCGGCGGCAAGCGGATCCTTTTCGAGCTTTTCGTGTTCTTGCCAGTGCTCCATGTAGGTGGCTCCTCTCTCTCTAGTCTGTGACGGACATCCGCTTCTCTCATGTACCGCGGTACCCATCAAGCCTACCTTATAGTCGTGGTATGAAGGCACCGGGAAGGTGCTATGAACGAGCGCACGTGGCGCGGCCGTGTCAGCCCCGCCCCCGTGCACAATGCTTATGCATGCCTATGCTCGGGTTTTCCAGGGGTCTCCACTGCGACGAAGCATGCTTGGCACGCTCTTGATGTTCCAGCGTGCGAAGTAGCCTGCCGTGTCCTGGGTCGACGAACGCCGCAGCTGTTCGACCTCCGCCCAGCGCAGCGGCATCGATACCGGCGCGCCACGGCGAGCGCGCACGACAAAGGGCATGACGATGGTCTTGCCCTTCCCGACCTGCACCCAATCCATATACACGCGACCGCGTGGGCGTTTTGCTATCATGCGCTCGAGTGTGACGAGCTTTGGCAGGCGCTGCTCGACGCGCAGTGCGATGTCGTGTGCTACGTCCCTGGCGCGTTCGTAATCGTAGCTGCCGCGCAACCAGGCGACGACGTGCAGGCCCGATCCTCCTGTCGTCTTGATGTGCGCACGCATGCGCACGCGTTGCAATTCTTCTCTGACGGCCAGCGCCACGGTGGCCAGCGTCCCAAGCGTGCAGCCATCTCCGCGATCGAGGTCTAATAAGATGAAGTCCGGTTTATCGAGCGAGCCAGTGCGCGACATCCAGACATGCAGAGCGATCGCTGCGAGATTGGCGACGTACGCGAGCGTTGCTTCATCGTCACACAAAACATACCGCACGACCGGCCGCGCGCCGCCGCTGCGTAGCGCGATCGTGCGCACCCACTCAGGTAGCCCTTTCGGCGCCTGCTTCTCGAAGAATCCTGGCTTGCCGACGCCATTGGGATAGCGTTCCAGTGTGAGCGGCCGGTCTTTGAGATAGGGCAAGAGCCAGCGCGCAACGTCCCGATAGTATGCGATGAGATCGCCTTTGGTGTAGCCTTTGTCCGGCCAGAGAACCTTATCGAGATTGGTCAGCGCAAGCGTTTTGCCTGAAATGCGTTCGCTCGCGTTGCGTGCACGCGGCCGTTTCATTTGGGTGGATCCTGCAGAGCTTGAGCCATGCTCTGTTGCTGCACGTACAGCGGCGACAGGTTCACTCTGGCAAAGCCTGTCTGCGGTGTCTGGAGGTCGACGATGCTAAAACTGAGCCACGTGAGAATCACCACGAACAGCACGGCGATGAACCAGCTGCGCAGATTCCCGTAACCGAACGCAAGGCCAAGCGCCAGCGCGCCGGCCGCCGTCACGAACAAGATGAAAATCAACGCATTGCCGCCGAAGCGAAACGCGAGCTCGGCACGCTGCTCTCCGGAAATATCGATCACATCATTGGTGACTTGCATCAGCAGCGACGCTCCGAGATCGTGGCGATCGACATGCAGAGCCTGGCTGACGATCGCCCACAGCCCCGCTTGCAATGTCGAGCTCTCCGTCTCATCACGCTGCTGCACGCCCGGATCCGTGTCGTGGACATAGTAGTCGATGCGGGTGGCGATGTACTCGCGCAAGAGGTCGCGGTACTGTCCGGCTTCGCGCGGCTGCAACACCGACGAGCGCAAGTACGCAGTGCCGATAGCATTGGCCTCCCGGACGACCAAGTTGCGGCGTTGTTCGAAGCGGCTGAGGGAAAAGCTGAACGAGAAGCTGAGCACGAGCGCGACGATACTGAAGATCGCCGCGAGCGCGGTCGTTAGTGCTGGAGTTGTATCTTCAACGTGCCGCGCACCGATGCGCCGGCCGACCCAAAACCCCAGCACTTCGACAAGGATGAGCGTGACAAATGCTGCGGGCAACAAGAGATCGGGACGAAGCTCGGTGACCAGCACGGCGACCATCGTGCGTCCCTCCCTCGTATGCTGCGCTGCTCAGCCATTGACGCTGCTCATATCGGCGTAGCGGTCACCGGCGAAGACACCGGGGCGCGCAACGGCATCGATGCGATCGAGATCTGCAACGGTCAAGTGGACATCGACTGCCGCGCGGTTCTCTTCGAGTCGCGAGCGACGCTTGGTTCCCGGAATCGGCACGATGTCCTGGCCTTGATGCAATAGCCAGGCCAATGCCAGCTGTGCGGGCGTGATGCTCTTCTCTTTCGCAATCTCTCGCAAGCGGTTGACGACTGTCATGTTCTGGGCGAAGTTGTCGCCAGCGAACCGCGGCTGACGTGTCGTGCGAATATCGTCGGCAGCTAGATGCTCGGTCGTCGGTATCGACCCCGTGAGCAGCCCACGTCCGAGCGGACTGTACGCGACAAAGCCGATGCCGAGCTCCCGCACGACTGGCAAGATCTCCGCCTCCACGTCGCGGGCGAACAGCGAGTACTCGGTTTGCAGCGCGCTGATCGTATGCACTGCAGCAGCGCGCCGGATCGTGGCGGGCGCCGCTTCCGACAACCCAAGATAGCGCACCTTGCCCGCGTGCACGAGCTCCGCCATCGCGCCGACCGTCTCTTCGATCGGCACGTCTTTGTCGACGCGGTGCTGATAATAGAGATCGATGTGTGCGACACCTAGGCGGCGCAGCGAAGCATCGCATGCCGCCTTCACATAGTCAGGTTTACCGTTGATGCCCATCCAACTGCCGTCCTCAGCCCGCTCGTTGCCGAATTTCGTGGCGATGAAGAACCGGTCGCGCTTGCCTTCGATAGCCCGTCCGATGAGCCGCTCGTTGCGAAACGGGCCGTACATGTCGGCGGTATCGAGAAAATTCAGCCCGAGCTCAAGCGCTCGATGGATCGTGTTGATCGACTCGTTGTCATCTGCCGGGCCATAGAACTCGGACATGCCCATGCAGCCGAGTCCTATAGCCGATACTTCCGGGCCGTTGCGTCCCAGCTTGCGCCGCTTCATCGGCTCCCAATTGGACTAGGAAGCCGTCGTCGCCTTGGGCACTTGGCGCCGCACGAGTACGTTCGCCAGCGCTGCCAGTACGGCCGCACCGAGCGCGATCCACGACGTGCTCTCCGGCCAAGCCTGCAGCCCGATCGCCGCATCGATCGCGTACGGTCCGAAACCCGCGAAGAGGAGCAGCAACATGCCACTAATGTAGGTGAGCGGTAGCTCAGCGCCATTTTTCGTCACAAAGAAGCCGTGTCCGATGTGGACCGTAAGGATGGCGACAAGCATGACGACGATGGCAAGCGCCGGTCCCACGGGACCGCCTAGCCCGAGTGCGACGAGCAGGCCGCCCACAAACTCTCCGAGACCTGCGGCGATTGCGAAAAACGCTCCCGGCCGGAAACCGAGCCCCTCAAAGAACCCGCCCGTCCCTTTGATGCCGTAGCCGTCAAACCAGCCGAAAAGCTTTTGTGCGCCGTGGGCCGCGAACCCAAGGCCCAGCACAATCCGCGCGACGAGAAGTACGATTGCCATATAGGCACACCTTTCAATAGTTACTTACTTTTAGTAATCTATGGAGGAAAGGTTAGCATGGACCCCAAAACGTGTCAAGGTGGTATCCTCAATGAAACGTACCAAGAACAGCGGGCAGTTAAGCGGGTTCTGTCCCAGGTATCATCAGGCGGTCGAGTTGATCGGCCGGCGATGGTCGGGAGCAATCATCCGCTCCCTGCTTTCCGGCGACCGCCGCTTCAGCGCGATCGCCGAACTCGTGCCGGGTGTGTCCGACCGACTGTTAACCGCGCGACTGCGCGAACTCGAAGACGCCGGTATCGTGCACCGCGAGGTTGATCCGGGGCCGCCGATTCGCGTCGCATATTCGCTGACCCATGCGGGGTCCGAGCTCGAGGTGACTATCCGGGCACTTGGGGAGTGGGCACACCGGTGGATACCGGTTCGCTAACGGCGAATACCCGAAGTTATCAGTAATTCTCCCGCCGCAACTCATTTGTCTTGGGGGTGCTGAGCCCTGGATGAGGTCTCCGCGGCGTCCACGAAACCGACGCACGCGTCAATAGACGCTTTCGAAAGGTCCCTTTCCCATGTTCTATTTCGACCCCATGTACTTCGTCTTCGCGCTCCCCGGCCTCGCGCTCGCGCTGTGGGCCCAGTTCATGGTGCGCAGCACGTTCGCACGCTATGCAAGAGTGCCAACGTCCAGCGGGATCACTGGCGCCGGTGTTGCAGAGCTCTTCATGGAGCGCACCGGTCTGCGTTTTGGCGTCGCGCGCATTCCCGGTATGCTCACCGACAACTACAACCCAGGCAATAAGACGTTGAATCTGTCGCAAAGTTCGGTCCAGAACTCCGTCGCCTCAGTGGCTGTCGTCGCGCACGAATTCGGTCACGCCCTGCAGGATGCGCAGAACTACGTGCCGCTGCGGCTGCGCGGTGCGATCGTGCCAGCAGTGAATCTCGGTGCGTGGGTTGGCCCGCTGCTCTTCTTCATCGGTCTCTTCTTCAACCACTACGATCTGGCGTTGGCCGGGATCATTGCGTTTGCGGCCACCGCAGTCTTCGCGATTGTGACCTTGCCGGTCGAGCTCAATGCCAGCAACCGGGCGATGCAACTGTTGGCCTCGAACGGCGTGCTGGCCGGCGAGGAGCTCGTCGGCGCTCGTAAAGTGCTCAATGCCGCTGCGTTCACGTATGTCGCTGCGGTCGCGCAATCACTGCTCACGCTGCTGTATTACGTGAGCATTCTCGGTGGTCGTCGTCAAGACTGACGCCGGGGGAGGACTCGCAGCATGATAATGGTCTCGGCGCTCAAGCAGAACTGGTGGGTTCTCGTGCTGCGCGGCATCATCGCGATAGCGTTCGGGATCGTGTCGTTTATTTGGCCCGGCGTGACGGCGCTGGCGCTCGTCTTCTTGCTCGCAGCATTTGCGTTCGTGGAAGGCATCTTTGCGTTGATCGGCGCGTTCGGTTACGGCCTGCCGGGTGGTCAGCGCCTGCTCATGGTGCTGCTCGGGCTGTTGGGGCTCGCAGTTGGCATCTTCGCGGTCGCGAGGCCTGGCGTCGCTGCAGTGACGATCGTCATCTGGGTAGCATGGTGGGCAATCATCGCCGGAATCATCCAGATCGTCGTGGCCATTGAGATGCGTAAGGAGATCGAGAACGAGTGGGCGCTCATCATCGGGGCGCTGCTCTCCATCGCATTCGGCATCTTGCTGCTGTGGCGCCCACTGGCGGGTGTGATCACGCTCGCGTACTTGTTCGGCTTCTTCGCGATCATCTTCGGTATCGCGATGCTCAGCTTGGGCATGCGCCTCCGTTCACTCGCGACTCGCGTCGCCTGACTCAGGCCCAGGTCCCGGTCGCGCGGGCGAGGAATGCGCGTGCACCGTGAACCTCCAAGCAGCGGGGGGCGCGCGTCTTGAAGCGACGCTTCCCCGCGCCTTCTATTTTTCCGACGAGATCTTCGCTCGCGAGCGAGAGCGCATCTTCCATAGGGAATGGTTTTGCGCCGGCCGGGAAGAGCAGGTGCGCAATGCCGGCGATTATGTCGTGCTGGACGTCGCCGGCGAGCGGATCCTGGTCGTGCGCGACAAGAACGGCGCCTTACACGCGTTCTTCAACGTCTGCCGCCATCGCGGCTGCGAACTGGTACTACATGAGGCGGCTGAGCCCAATGCGACCAGCACAACCCAGGCCTTAGGCAGGTTTCCGGGCGCAATCCGATGTCCGTATCACGCCTGGACCTACACGCTCGAGGGCGACCTGCGCACGGCGCCCTTCTTGCAGGAGACAGCTGGGTTTGACAAAGGGGAGTTCTCGCTCTACCGCGCCGGCATCGAAAGTTTCGGCGGCTTTTTCTTTGTGAATGTGTCGGCGGCGCGCGAGGGCGAGCCGCGGCAGGATCTCATGGCGCAGCTCGGCCCGATCCCTGAGCGCATCCGGCGCTATCCGCTCGCAGACCTCGTCACCGCCCACCGCAGCGTCTATGACGTGGCCGCCAACTGGAAAGTGATTCTCGAAAACTACAACGAGTGCTACCACTGCGCCGGCGTGCACCCGGAACTCTGCGACATCGTGCCGGCATTCAAGAAAGGCGGTGGCGGGGAGCTGGATTGGGATCGCGGCATTCCGCACAAAGAGGGCGCATTCACTTTCTCGTTCACCGGCAAGACCAACCGCGCACCCTTCCCCGGTCTCGACGAGGATGAGAAAGTGCGTCACAAAGGCGAGCTCATCTATCCCAATTTCATGCTGAGCCTGGCCGCCGACCACGCCGCTGCGTTTACGCTGTGGCCACGCGATCCCACCAGCACGACGATCGTGTGCGACTTTTTGTTCCACCCGAGCGAGGTGGCGAAGCCCGGCTTTGACCCTTCCGACGCCGTGGATTTCTGGGATCTCGTCAACCGTCAGGACTGGCGTATCTGCGAAGGCGTCCAGCGCGGCATGCGCTCGCAGGCTTTCGAGAGTGGCTACTACGCGCCGATGGAAAACCTGAGCCTGGACATCCGCGACTACGTGCGGCGGCGCTTGGGAACCTGACGAACGCCTGTGGCACGAACTGATTACGAATACATCGTACTCGGCTTGGGCGGCATCGGCAGCGCCGCCGCATACTGGCTGTCGCGCCGGTTCAACGACGCGGTCTTAGGCCTCGAGCAGTTCGAGCTCGGCCACGCGCGCGGCGAGTCGCAAGATCATTCCCGGATCATCCGCCTGTCTTACCACCGCCCGGATTATGTCGAATTCGCCAAACGTGCGTATCGTGCGTGGGCGCAGGTCGAGGAAGACGCCGGCGAGCAGCTCGTGCTGGTCACTGGCGGCCTCGACCTCGGGCCGCGCAAGAGCGCCATTCGGCTCGAGGGCTACATGGATGCCATGCGCGCGTGCGAGGTGCCCTTCGAGCATCTCGACGCCGCCGCCATCATGCGTCGCTGGCCTCAGTTCCGAATCGACGACAACATCCACGGTGTTTTCCAGGAACGCAGCGGCATCGCCATGGCGGCACGTGCGAACGCGGCCCATCAGCGGTTGGCACGGCAACACGGCGCAACGTTGCGCGAACGTTCCGGCGTCACCGACATCCGTCCCGTCGAGGGCGAGTTCGAAGTACTCGCGGGGGAGACACCGTACCGCTGCCGCAAGCTCGTGATCGCAGCCGGCCCGTGGACCAATGAGGCGCTCGCCCATTTTGGCGTCCACCTGCCGCTTGAAGTAACCAAGGAACAAGTCACCTACTTCGCGTCACCGGATGTCCAAGCGTTCGCGCCCGGTCGCTTTCCAGTCTGGATCTGGATGGACGATCCGAGCTTCTATGGCATGCCCGTGTTCGGCGAGCGCGGGCCCAAAGCGGCCCAGGATGCAGGCGGCACGCCCGTCGATCCTGACACGCGCAGCTTTGAACCTGACGAAGAAAATCTGGCGCGGCTTACCGCGTTTTTGGAGCGGTTCATCCCGGGTATGCTCGGGCCGACCATCTATACAAAAACTTGCCTGTACACGCTCACGCCTGACCGTGACTTCGTCATCGATTCCATCGCGGGCCACCCCAACGCCGTCGTGGCCATCGGCGCTGGGCATGCGTTCAAATTCTCATCAGTGATCGGGAAGACGCTGGCCGAACTTGTAGCGGACGGAAAGACCGAAGCTGGCATTTCGGGCTTCGGTCTTAGCCGTTCGATCCTGCGCGAGGCCAATCCGCAGAAGACCTACATGGTATGACGGGCGAGCCTGTTCTGCGCCGCAGTCTCGGCCTGGCCGACGTTACGTTCTTCTTCATCATCGCGGCCTCCAATCTACAATGGGTGGCCGCCGCCGCGGTTAACGGTCCCAGTTCGCTCATTATCTGGGTGCTGGGCTGGGCGTGCATGTTCTTGCCGCTATCGATCGTCGTCGTCTTCTTGTCCTCACGTCACCCCGACGAAGGCGGACTCTACGTCTGGAGCAAGCGTGCCTTTGGACCGTTCGCCGGCTTCATCTCGGGCTGGACATACTGGGCATCGAATCTGCCGTATTTCCCGGCGCTCTTGTACTTCATGGCCGGCAACTTGCTCTTCGTACACGGCGGCCGAGCCAATCCGCTGTCGGGCTCTGCGCCATACTTCATCGGTGTATCGCTGGCGGGGCTCGCACTTGCGACGCTGTTGAACGTGCTCGGGCTTGACATCGAGAAATGGTTGAACAACATCGGCGCGGGCAGCCGCTGGGCGGTGACGCTCGCCTTGATCGCTCTCGGGGTGTACGCGTGGCACCGGTTTGGGATGGCCACGCCCGTGAACGCTGCTACCATTCGGCCCAGTGTTGGCGTCACCGACCTCATCTTCTGGTCGACGATCGCGTTTGCGTGGACCGGACCGGAAGCGATCTCGTTCATGGCGGGCGAGGTCAAACAAGCCCGGCGCACGATCGGCTACGGGCTCGCGCTCGCCGCGCCGGTCGTCGCCGTGATCTACATCGGTGGCACGGCGGCGGTGCTTGCCATCCTGCCGCCGTCGCAAACCAACCCCATTTACGGCGTCATGCAGTCCATCGGCACCGCCGCCAGCCGTTTTGGCTGGGACTTTATGACGCCCATCGCGGCCGTGCTCGTCATGTTAAGCTGTCTTGCCAGTACCGGCGCGTGGCTCGGTGCGGTCGCGCGCTTGCCGTTTGTTGCTGGGCTCGATGCATATCTTCCCAAGGGATTCGGGCGCATGCATCCGCGTTGGGGGTCACCCGTGGCAGCGCTCTGCACGCAAGCCGGAATCGCGGCGTGCTTCATCTTCCTAGGCCAAGGCGGCACATCAGTCAGAGGAGCGTACGACGTCTTAGTGAGCACGACCGTCATCAGCACGCTCATCCCGTTCTTGCTGCTGTTCGCCTCCGCGTTTCCGTTGAGCGCAGGTCCACCGTTACCTGAGGACCTGCGACCAGTTGGCGGCAGGTTGACGATTCTTGCTGCTGCCACCATCGGTTTTTTGACGACGTTGTTCGCGGTCATCCTCGCTCTCATACCGCCGACCAACGAGCCTGACAAAACCCTGTCGGTCAGCAAGATCATTGGGCTCACCGTGTTGATGGTCGGCAGCGGCGCCGTGCTGTATGTGGCCGGGGCGCGCCGCAAGCGCAAGGTTACCGCGGCTGAGGCGACGGTGTAGGACATGGGCCGTCGCCAGGTGACATTGACGGCTTGTGCGCTCGCGTGTGCGGCACTCCTTGTGGGCTGTAGCCGCGTCTCGACATCGGGCCGTCCTCCACCCGGCAACGCATCGACGATCCATGGCGTCGTGCGCTATGCGATATCGAACGACCTTAACACGCTGAATCCCATCATCGGTGGTCTGGCGTACGAGAACGCAATCGAAGAAGCGATCTTCAGCGGTCTCGTCAAGCTCGATGACCATGAACGCATCATCCCAGATCTCGCACAAGAAGTACCAAGCACCGGCAATGGCGGCGTGAGCCCCGATGGACGGACCATCACGTATCATTTGCGTCACGGGGTTCGCTGGCAAGATGGTGTGCCGCTCACCTCGGCTGACGTCGCATTCACCTTCGCGCGCATTGAAGATCCGAAAGTCAATGCGCCCAATAGTGCGCCATACACACACGTCGAGCGCTTGTTGACACCCGACCCGTTCACGGTTGTTGTGCGCTTGAAAGCGCCGTGGGCGCCGGCCATCGGCCAGCTCTTCTGCGACGGCGAAAACGGTTCGATCGTACCAGCACATGCATTTGCACAGGCAGGCGACTTCAACCACGATCCGTTCGGGGTGCACCCGATCGGTTCGGGGGCGATGGAGTTGAAGACGTGGGAGCGGGGTACACGCCTCACGCTCGTCCCTAATCCCTATTATTTTGAGGGCGTTCCGAAGATCAAGGAACTAGATATCCTCGTCGTGCCTGACGCGAATACGCGCTTGACCCTCGTGACGTCCAAAGAGCTTGACGTTGCCGAGATCGGCACGCCCAACCAGGTGCCTCGGCTGCGACAGCTGACCGGCTATTCAGTGCGTTTGGTGCAATACACATGGGGCAACTATCTGCTTTTCAATCAGTCACGCCCGTTACTCGCTGACCTATACACTCGACTAGGACTCGCGCTCGCGCTCGACCGGCCGCGCCTGGTCGCAACCGCATACGCCGGTACGGCCGTCAATGGGGAGTCGTTCATTCCGCCGTACAGTTGGGCATACACGTCCGACAACGGATCGCCGCCGTATGACCTGGCTCGCGCACGATCCGCTTTCGCTTCTGCGGGATGGCGCGTGGGCAGCGATGGCACCCTCGTGCACGGCGATAAGCGGCTTGCGTTCACGCTCTCGACGACGACCGGCAATACCATCGCCGCTAGCCTGGCGCAGCAGATCCAAGCGCAGTGGCGAGCAGTCGGCGCGGATGTCGCCATTCAGACCGTTCCCGTCAACGTGTTGCGCAGCCCGGATGGACTGTGGACCACGGGGCGCTTTGACGTTGCGCTCCAAAACTTGGTCTTCGACCCTGACCCGGACCGGGAAGCCAATTTGGGCAGCGGATTCATCGGCTCGCGCGGTTTCAACGATGGAAGGTACGTGAGCACGCTCTCCGATCGCTTGAGCGCAGAAGCGGTCGGCGTCTATCCGCATGGTGAGCGCGCCCCTCTCTACGCACAGCTGCAGCGCCTGTGGAACCACGATCTGCCGGTGCTGCCCCTCGCATGGCCCCAGGCGATCTACGCGGTCAACGACGACTTACGCAACTTCAAGCCTGAGCCCGTCAATTCTGATTTTTGGAACATTCAAGAGTGGGAGATCTGACGTAGTATGGCACGCGCCCTCGATCATATCACTGCACGGCACCTGTACGCGCTGCCAGTCGTTGGTGGATGTGTGCTCGACCAATCCAAGTCACGGCTAGCCTATTGCATGACCACTATGGACGAAGCGGCTAACGCATATCGAGGCAGCGTGCACGTACTGGATCTTGCGAGCAACTCGACGCGCGCATATACGCATGCCACCGCGCGCGACGGCGCTGTACGATGGTCGGCCGACGGCGCATCACTCTTCTTCACGAGCGACCGCAGCGGCTCGTCGCAGTTGTGGCGCGTTGACCTAAAGGGCGGCGACCCGGTTGCCTTGCCGGCACTGCCAGGCAATGTGTCCGCATTCTCGGTTTCCCCAGGCGGAGCGCATATCGCCGCGATCACCGTGCCCACGAAGAACCGCGAAGAGGTCGAACGGCGCGGTTGGCGCCGAATCGTGCGTATACGCTATCGAGCAGACGGCCCTGGGTATTTTGACGATCTGCCCGAGTTGTGGCTCATCGATCTGCGCTCCGCAACGACGCGCGCGATCACGGACGGTACGGGCTTTGTCGGTTCGCCCGCATGGAGTCCGGATGGCCGGATGCTGGCGTTTGCCGGCGAACACGCAGCTGATGCGGATTCTTTGTGGCTGCGAGAACTCTGGACTGCGTCGGAAGACGATGGCTGGCATCCACGGCGGATCGTGTCCTTCGGGTCAGCGATCGATGCGCCGGCGTGGTCACCAGATGGTTCCCGCATCGCGTTTGCCGGCAGCCAGCCGGAAGGCGCTACGGGCGGCATGCACAACGTGCGGCTTTTTACGTGCGGCCGCGACGGCAGTGACGTCCGGTGCCTAACCGCCAGCGAGGAATGGACCTGCGGCAACTTCATCCTCACGGACACGAGCGCGGCCGGCGGCTTCCCTCCACCGGTCTGGATCTCGAACGAGGCTGTTGCGGCGCTCGCTTCAAGCCGCGGCTCGGCACAAGTCTGGCTCGTCTCTAGCACCCATGCCGTGAAAGCACTCACACCGCTCGACATGTCGGTGACCGAGTTCGACATGCTGGACGAGCAGAACG
>Ga0306924_10005003_pt1 | contig 13023 bp, 8 predicted proteins | sample sta12Can44000111_FD_203756 | JGI IMG/M metagenome (GOLD analysis project Ga0306924, IMG submission 203756) | Lab enrichment of tropical soil microbial communities from Luquillo Experimental Forest, Puerto Rico - statanox.12C.anox.44.000.111 (v2)... | ecosystem: Environmental > Terrestrial > Soil... | reverse complement strand
TGAGGCAGCTCTCGAGTATTGCCGGGGCGATCCGGCTCTCGGTCACATCGGCGAGGCTCTGGGTCGCAAACACGACGGACGCGTTCTTCCGCCGCAATGTCTTCAGCCATTCTCGGATCTTCGGCCCGAAGACCGGATCATCGAGCAGAGCCCAAGCCTCATCGAGCCCGATCAGAGCCGGAGAGCCGTCGAGCCGCCGCTCGATGCGGCGGAACAGGTACGTCAGCACGGCCCGGGCTGCACTGGCGTGCGGCAACAGCTCTTCCATCTCGAACCCTTGCACGCTGGCTTCGTCGAGATCGTCGCGCTCGGCATCGAGCAACCGTCCCCAGGGTCCATCGAGCGTGTAGGGTTCGAGCGCGGCCTTGAGACGGCTGTGCTGGACCAGCGCTGCGAGACCGCTGATTGTCCGCTCGTCGCGCGGCGCGCCGGCAAGCGACCCCAGCGCCGACCACACCGCTTCCTTGATTTCGGGGGCGAGGACCACCTCTTCCTGGGCAAGCAGCATGTGCACCCACTCCGCCGCCCAGGCCCGCTCACCGGGTTGATCCACGCGCGCCAATGGCTGTAAGGCGACCGCCCCTTCGGCATCGAGCTCGTAGAAGCTGCCGGCCATGCCGAGGATCGACGCCATCGACGAGCGGCCCTTGTCGAAACGAAAGACGAGCGCCCTCTCGTAGCGCCGGAACTGCAGGTCGAGCAGGTTGAGCAGAACCGATTTTCCAGCGCCGGTCGGCCCGACCACAAGCGTGTGCCCGACATCATCCTGATGGAGCACCAGCCGGAATGGTGTCGCGCCGGCGGTCCGGGCATGCAGCAATGGCGGCCCGTCCAAATGCTCGTTACGCTCCGGACCCGCCCAGACGGAGGAGAGCGGCACCATGTGCACGAGGTTCAGCGAACTGACCGGTGGCTGGCGCAGATTGGCGTAGCACTGCCCCGGGAGGGAGGAGAGCCAGGCGTCGACGGCGTTGAGCGTCTCCTCGGCGACGACGAAACCGCGGCTCCTCAACACACGACCGACCGATTTGACCTTGTCCGCGACCCGGTCCTGATCCTCGTCCCAGAGGGTCACGGTCGCAGTGAAAAGACCGTAGGCGACGTAATCGGCGCCAAGCTCCTGGAGTGCCGCATCCGCGTCCATCGCCTGGTTCTCGGCGTCGCTGTCGACGAGCGGGCTCTCCTTCCCCCACAGCGTTTCCCGCAATAGGGCGGCGATGCCTTTGCGCTTGGCGAACCAATGCCGGCGCTTCCGTTCGATCTCTTTGAGCGCGACCGGTTTGTCGAATGGCAGCCAGCGTGCCACCCACCGATAGGCGAGCGGCAGCCGGTTCATTTCGTCGAACAGCCCGGGCCAAGTCTGATCCGGGAAGCCTCTTAATGTCAGCGTCCGCAGGTGCGAGCGCCCGAGCATCGGCTCGACGCCGGGTACGAGCGGCATGTCGGCCACCAGCCCGTCGATATAAAACGGCACTGGCGGCATCTCTATCGGATGGCGCTCGGTCGAGACGCAGGCGTGCATATAGGTGATCGTCTCGGGGTCGTCGAGCCAGGCGATTTCGGGCATCACGCCTTCGAGTAAATCGCTCACACGGTCGGTTTCGGCCCGGAATGCCTCCAGCTGCTCCCGCCAGTCTATCCCGCGCTTTTCGCCGGCACTGTCGTAAAGGAGGCCTTGTACCCGCTCGGCACTCTCGGGCGGCGCCAGATAGGCGAAGGTCAGAAAGCACCGGCTCTCGAAGTGGGCGCCTTCGGTCTCGAACATGGCGCGGCGCTCGCGATCGACGAGGAACGAGACCGGGTCAGGGAAGCGGCTTTCCGGATACCCGGCGGCCTCGTGGCGCAGCGCTTCGACAAAGAGGGCCCAGCCCGAGCCGAGGCGCTTCAGCGCGTTGTTGAGCCGGGCACATGCGGCGACGAGCTCGGCATCGGTCGCGCTGTCGAGATCGGGGCCGCGGAACCGGCAGGTGCGCTGCAACGAGCCGTCCTTGTTGAGCACGATCCCGGGTGCGACGAGTCCCGCCCAAGGCAGGTAGTCGGCGAGCAGCACCCGCCGGGTTCGGTATTCGCGAAGGTCGAGCATCCCTGTCTCCTGTTCACGCGTCGAGCACGGGGGCGCGCAGGCGCAGGTGGCGCGCGAATACACCAATGAATTGCGGTTCGGTCCGGGTCAGCCAGACAGCCGCGGCGTGGCCGAGAATCCAGAGTGCGAGGCCCGCAATCCAGAGCTGGAGGCCAATGCCGACCGCGGCGGCAAGCGTGCCGACGGCGATCGCGATCGCGCGGGGCGCTCCGCCGAGCAGGATCGGCTCGGTCAATGAGCGGTGCAGCGGCACCGCGAAGCCCGGCACCTCGCTCGGGCCCGAGAAGGCGAGCGGCGGGCTCATGTGATCAGCGCTCCCCCGGCGAAGTTGAAGAAAGTCAAGAAGAAGGAGCTCGCCGCGAAGGCGATTGAGAGCCCGAACACGATCTGGATCAATCGGCGCATCCCGCCCGAGGTCTCGCCAAAGGCGAGCGCCAGCCCCGAGCCGATAATGATGATGACGGCAATGATCTTGGCCACCGGCCCCTGGATGCTGTCGAGGATTTGGGTCAGCGGCTGTTCCCAGGGCATGTTCGAGCCGGCCGCAAGAGCGAGCCCGGGCCACAGCAGGAGTGCGACGGCGAGTACCGAAAGGCTGGCACATAGAGCCCGCGGTCGCGATGAAGCCCGGTCGATCACCTCTTGTCTCCTTGTATCACGGTGAGGGTACCGAAGGGATCGAGCCCCAGCGGCTCGACGACGTAGTCGCCGCCGGGACCGAACTCGGCAACGTGCCAAATGCCCGCGAGCCGGCGTTGAGCGCCGCGCCCGGCCAGCACGGCGATCAGATCGATGGTCTCCGCGATCAGCGGCCGCGAAACGGCCACGACCGCCTCTTGCACCAGCTGTTCGAGACGTCGCAGCGCGCCGATCGCGGTCGAGGCATGGATCGTGCCGATGCCGCCGGGATGCCCTGTGCCCCAAGCCTTCAGCAAATCGAGCGCCTCGCGACCCCGCACCTCACCGATCGGGATGCGGTCGGGCCGGAGCCGGAGCGAGGAGCGCACCAGATCGGTTAGCGACGCGACGCCGTCTTTCGTGCGCATCGCAACCAGGTTCGGCGCTGTGCATTGCAATTCGCGCGTGTCCTCGATCAGCACGACCCGGTCCCCGGTCGCCACCACTTCGTGCAATAGGGCATTGACCAATGTCGTCTTGCCGGTCGAGGTGCCGCCCGCGACCAGCACGTTCCAGCGCTCGGCGACGGCGGTCCTGAGCGTCACGGCCTGTGTCGGGGTCATGATGCCGGAGGCGACGTAGTCGTCGAGCGTGAACACCGCGACTGCCGGTTTCCGGATCGCGAAGGCCGGCGCCATGACGACAGGCGGCAGCAGCCCCTCGAAGCGCTCTCCCGTCTCGGGCAGCTCGGCCGAGATCCGCGGGCTTCCGGCATGCGCTTCGGCCCCGACGTGGTGGGCGACGAGCCGCACGATCCGCTCCCCCTCGGCGACGGAAATGCGCCGGCCGGTATCCTCGAGCCCGGAGCTCAGCCGATCGATCCATAGCCGCCCATCCGGGTTGAGCATCACCTCGACGATGTCCGGATCCTCGAGATAGCCGCCGATGTCCGGCCCGAGCGCGGTGCGCAGCATCCGGGTCGAGCGGGAGAACCGCGTCGGCTCAGCGGGCATCGACTATGTCCCCCGCTCCAGGATTCGGCTCGCTCGGAACCGCTGATCTGACACCGTTGCTCCGCTGTTCCGGCCAGATCTCGAGACTGATCTCGCGCACGAGGCTATTGCCCCGTTGCAGCCTGCGCCCCAGCGTCTCGACAAAATCCCGATAGCGCTCGGCCCCCTTTGCCTTGGCGGCAGCCTGCGCGCTCTCGGGCAACGGCGGGGTGACCGCAAGCCAAAACCGGACGAACAATGCCATCGTCTCGATGGCGATCGCCAAGTCGCGTTCGACACGCTCGAACTGGCGGGTATGACGGTCGAGCCGTCGCACGAAGGCGGCTTCGCGCATATCGGCACTGTCCGGCGAGAGTATCGACGCGACCGCCGCCTCGATCACCGAAGATTTCGAGACCCGGCGCTTCGCCGCGAGCGCGGCTATTTCCTCGTGCTGGCCTGCCGAGAGATAGATGTTGAGGCGCGTCTTCATTGGCTGCGTCACATACCCGGCATCATCTCGTCGCCGCGGTCGACCGCCGCCGCGCGGGTGAAGGTCTGCAGGCGCTGCGGCGCGAGCATCCGGGCCTTCACCGCCTCTTCGTCAGGCTCGGCATCATCGACGAGATCGAACTCGTTCGCCGCTCGCTGCTCGGGTGCAATTTCTTCTTGCTCCGGCAATTCGGGCTCTCGTCGCAGCCCGCCTTCGCTGTCATTGGTAAATTCGTCGGGATCATGAACGGCGTGCCGCGGAGCGTCGTCAAGGACGCAGCTTCCAGTCCAATCGTCGCGTCGACTCCTTGGCCGGTCCGGGTAGACTCCTGAGATTGGCAGCACCGGTGCCGGCCGGGAGCAGCCCCGAAAGACGCGATCCTCATAGTAGCGGATCTTTTTCGCTCGGATCGGCGGTAGGCCAGCGACCATGATGATCTCCTCGGCGGAGGGCAGCTGCATTACCTCCCCCGGGGTCAGCAGCGGACGCGCCGTCTCCTGACGCGAGACCATCAGGTGTGCCAACCAGGGGCTCAGCCGGTGCCCGGCATAGTTCTTCATTGCCCGCTGCTCGGTCGCGATGCCGAGGGCGTCGGAGATACGCTTTGCGGTCCGCTCGTCGTTGCAGGCGAACGCGATGCGGATGTGGCAGTTGTCGAGAACGCTGTTGTTCTCGCCGTAGGCCTTCGCGAGCTGGGTCAGTGATTGGCAGATCAAGAAAGCGCGGATGGCGTAACCGGCCTGGAAGGCGAGTGCGGTTTCGAAGAAGTCGAGCCGGCCCAATGCCGCGAACTCGTCGAGCATCAGCAGCAGCTGGTGGCGGCGTTCGACACCCTCGAGGCTCTCGGTCAGCCGCCGGCCGACCTGGTTCAGGATCAGCCGCACGAGCGGCTTCGTGCGGCTGATGTCCGAAGGCGGAACGACAAGGTAGAGGCTGACGGGGTGGTCAGCCTCGACCAAATCGCTGATGCGCCAGTCGCAGCGCGAGGTTACCCGCGCGGCAATCGGATCCCGATAGAGGCCGAGGAACGACATTGCCGTCGACAGCACCCCGGAGCGTTCGTTGTCGCTCTTGTTCAGAAGCTCGCGTGCGGCCTGGGCCACGACCGGATGCACGCCACGCTCGCCAAGGTGCGCCGTCGCCATCATCACGCGGAGCGTGTTCTCGATCGGCCGGGTGGGATCGGAGAGGAAGGTGGCTACACCGGCCAATGTTTTCTCCTCTTCTGCGTAGAGGACGTGGAGGATGGCGCCGACGAGCAATGAGTGGCTCGTTTTCTCCCAGTGGTTACGCCGCTCGATCGAGCCCTCGGGGTCGACCAGGACGTCCGCAATATTCTGGACGTCGCGAACTTCCTGGGGGCCGCGCCGGACCTCGAGGAGCGGGTTGTACGCCGCCGAGCGCGCGTCCGTCGGATCGAACAGCAGGCAATGCGAGAACCGCGATCGCCAACCTGCGGTCAAGGTCCAGTTCTCGCCTTTTATGTCGTGCACGACCACGGAAGAAGGCCAGGAGAGCAGTGTCGGCACGACCAGACCGACACCTTTGCCGCTGCGGGTCGGCGCAAAGCACAGCACGTGCTCGGGGCCGGCGTGCCGGAGGTGCTGCTTGCCAAGTCGGCCGAGATAGATACCGGCCGGCTCCAGCAACCCCCCCTTGCGCACCTCCGGTTCCGTCGCCCAGCGTGCGGAGCCATAGGTCGTGACCAGCGCCGACTGCCGTGCGCGACGCACCGAACCGGCGATTGCAACGACAACGGCCATGACACTGCCCCCCGTGGCCCAGGCGGCGCCTTCGATGAAAATCCCCGGGGCGTATGCGTCGAAATGGTACCACCACGCGAAGAATAGATACGGTTCGTAGACCGGCACTCCGGCGGCAAAGAACCAGGCGGGGCCGAGGGCCGGCTGAAAATCCAGACGCATCGCGGTCCATTCGGTGGCGCCCCACACACCGGCGAGGACCGCCGCTAGCGACAGCGTCATCTGGCCCCAGAGGATCTTCGTTCCGGTCACCGCCCCCCCGCCGGTGAGATCGAGCGGAACCGAAATAGAAGATCGACAAAGAGCTGTGCAATACGCGAGTTCCGCCAGGCAGAGCCCAGCGTAGCCAAGCAATGAAATACATATCTGGTCAGCTTCCGGAGGTCGGAAGAACAAGTGTGCGTAGCGACGGCGGCTAAGGAGTGCTGCTGGTCGCTTTATGCCTCGTGTATGTTTGCGAGCGACAAAGGCTCGGCGTGTTCAATCCGCAAGGCGGAACAACCTCATGACGTCCAGCAAAACGGCGACCGACTGGATCTGCAATGCGATAATCTGTATCTGCCCGTTGGACAGGCACTCGCGAGATGATTGCCTCGGGCTGCACTGGCCCCTGAAGAAGCCTGCCAATGTATCGAACCTGCTGAGCCCCCGCAAGCGGAATGGTTCGGCGTGCCGAACCTTGTAATCGGAGCGTAACGATTGGAATATCGCGAAAGGGATTGAGCGCCAGTAGGAGGGCGAGAGGCATTGATCGCGGGCGATCCTATGCTACTGGCCAGTGATCACCAGGGCAGCGGCGCGGGCGAAACGCGCGCCGGGAACGTGGCGGAAAGAGAGCGCGCCTCTGCCGCGGTAGAGCGCTGGCGGAGCTGGAGATGCACCGGGCGGCGAGCGCGGCAGCGGGCGACAACAGCGCGAAGCTCCGCGCACCCTAGGAGCGTATTGCCGCCTAATCCTGCTGTCCAACATCTTGTGTCCGTTCGCGCCAAGTAAAAACACAGGGCCGAACGTATTCACGTCGCGACCTGCCCCTCGCCGACAAACCGGCCCGGATCATCCTTGCGGCTTGGATTGAACCCTGCCCCTGCCAATCACGGCAGGCCGTCAGTCGGTGAGCGCCACCATCCCCACAATCGGCACAGGATTTCTGGTCGGGGCCTGTCTCGCCGCTTCGCCGTGATGTACCGGTTCGGCCGCTGCCAAAGGCGAAGCGGACATGTCACGGACATCGTCGAAACGACGCGATTGACCCCAAGCAGACCTCCGCGGCGGCAGCGGTAGTTGCGGCGCGGGACCGGGATCGTAACACTGGAACGCCTGGCGCTTCCTTAAATGACGTGGCGCAGACGAAGTCCCGAGACACGAGCGATTGTCTCAGGGACCGGCAAACCGGGGATTAGGGCAGAAACGGAGAGTTCAGGCAGCCAACAGGTGAAGCCGCTCGCTTCAACCGGTGTTTTGAGGCTAGGATCCGCGCTGGTTATTTTTAGGCAACGATGGATCGCGCCTCACGGGCAGTATTAGAACTGAAAGTTAACGGAGGCAGAAGAACGGTCGGTGCCACGGTTATCGTTCGGCGCTACCTCGTAGACTGCTTGAACCATAATTGGCTAGCACGTGACATAGCGGCATAAGCGTCAGCAATCCAACAATCGTTACAACCATTACCATGATGACCACGCTTGGATCGCTGAAGCTCTCGCTCGCAACTACGAATGCGGCGGCAATGTTGCGCTGCCCGGTACCAAGGGCCAGTGCCCGCCGCGTATCACTACCCGGACCTCCAACCATCCACCCTATGCCGAAGCCCAGTGCCACCAATAGAAATCCAGCGAGGATGCCGCGCGTGCCGAAGACGAGGAGGATCTTGTCGATATTCGCCACGGCGAGCAGCAACACCGTCGGAACAAGACTTACATTGGAAACGCAGTCGAGCACGGGCTTCACCCGCATCGCTAACTCCTCGCGGCGTGCCCTCAAGAAAAGTCCGGCGGCGAGCGGGAGTAGGGTTAGCAGAAACAGCCAGCCCGCGATCTTCGCTGAATTGACAGCGACACCTGGAAGCAAGAGTGGCAGGACTAGCGGCACGTAACCGACCGTGCTGACTGACAGAAGAACCATGATGCCAACGGCAAAGGGGAGATTACCTTTAGCAAGCTCGGTCAAAGTCGGGAGGAACGGCGCGCCGGCCGCGGTACCAAGTAGCAATAGTCCAACCCCCAGCGGCTCATCGAGCTGGAATATCTTGTCCAAAGCGAGTGCACTGAGAGGCATCGCTACAAAATTGGCCAGCAACGCCAGCAAAACGAGCCGTACATCGCGCAGTGCATCAATGATCTGCCTGACGGTGAAACCCGCGCCCATAGCCATCATGCTCGAGACCACAAAACCAAGTAGCGCCGTTGTGGCCACCTTGTTTAACAGGTCCATCAACATCAGCGCCTACCGTTGCGGATGGGCAGAGCTTCCGGCTGGTAATCTTCACGGCGACCAAATTGCGGCAGCAAGCGACGGTCGAAATTCGAGTCGGCGAGCGCCCTTATCTGCTTCATCCGCCGGATCGCACTAACACCGCGCGCCTCTCGCTCCCCACAAAGGGCGAAACTTTAATCTATATCGGCGCTACCGCGCTCAAAACCGGCGCTGATCGGAGGAGCGCGGGTTTGAAGCGAAGTCACAACATTCCGTATAGGGTCACGTTCCTCGCGGCTAGGTTCGCTTAGCGGCCCGGATCGGTGCCCGGCGGCTTGGCAGAATTTTGCGGTACCGCCGAGGGAAACGCACGCATAAACAATAAAGGCCGATTAGCTGCGGGAGGAGAAAACTGAATATGCAGTCCCCTATGGCAAATTTGAGGCCAACCTCTGAAGGGTACGGATCATACCTAAGGGTTTCAGCCGTGATTGGGCGCGGGAAGTTGAATATCTCCAAGCATTGTCGCCTTATGGTGGGACATAAGAGGCAGCCAGTTATTAGCTGGGACTTGACTCAACCCCGCGCTTGATTCGAAACTTCGTTTAAGATCTCACCGAGTACACTTGCACTTCGTGTGGACCTGTTAGGAGGCGCTACCATTCTAGAGACTTTTGCTGGTGATAAGGATCCCACCTTCGGCTCGATCGGTGTCTTACACGGCGACCGGCCACCTGAGTGCGATCACCCGCCTCGCGGAGACGAACCCTGGCAAGTCAGCTTTCTCATACCGGCGCGTTTCAGATACAAGGCTAACCATCGCACACGCGGAACCGGGACCAGACGACCAGCCAGAGGGAATTTTGCCACCGCTCGCGCCAACGTAGCGGCGAGCATTGGGAACAACACGGAAGGGGTGAAAGTTCCTTGGCAACGAGCTGATGATGCGCCACGTCGCCGCAACTGACCACTACACCGACCCTATTGAGGCAACGCCCAACTCGACGACCGGATGAGAGGAGGAATCATGGCAAACGCGCTGTCTAATCAGGAACGGACATTGATGGACGCGTACTGGCGGGCGGCCAACTACCTGTCAGTCGGCCAGATTTATCTCTACGACAACCCGCTGCTCAAGCAAACCCTGACAAAGGAACACATCAAGCCGCGGTTGCTCGGCCACTGGGGAACGACACCGGGTTTGAACTTCATCTATGTCCACCTCAATCGGCTGATCAAGAAGCACGACCTCAACATGATCTACATCACCGGTCCCGGTCACGGCGGTCCGGGCTTGGTCGCGAACGCCTATCTCGAAGGGACGTACAGCGAAGTCTATCCGAACATCTCTCCCGATGAGGACGGCATGAAGCGGCTCTTCACGCAGTTCTCGTTCCCTGGCGGCATCCCGAGCCATGTGGCGCCCGAGACACCCGGTTCAATTCACGAAGGCGGCGAACTCGGCTACGCGATCTCGCATGCTTACGGAGCAGCCTTCGACAACCGTGATCTGATCGTTGCCTGTGTCGTCGGTGACGGCGAAGCGGAGACTGGGGCGCTAGCGACCAGCTGGCACTCCAACAAATTCCTGAACCCGGCCACCGATGGGGTGGTTCTGCCGATCCTCCACCTCAACGGCTACAAGATCGCCAATCCCTGCGTCCTGGCTCGGATCAGCCACGATGAGTTGGATCATCTGTTCCGCGGGTATGGCTACACTCCTTACTTCGTCGAGGGCGCCGAGCCGCAAGAGATGCATGAACTGATGGCGGCGACATTCGACACTGTCATCGATGAAATCCAACGCATCAAATCCGACGCCCATTTGAATGGTACTGTGAAGCGCCCGCGCTGGCCGATGATCGTACTGCGCACTCCAAAGGGCTGGACCTGTCCGAAAGAGATAGACGACCGACGCACCGAGGGTTACTGGCGCTCGCACCAGGTGCCGATGGGAGAGATGCACGAGAATCCAGCTCACGTGCGCATGCTCGAGGATTGGATGAAGAGCTACCAGCCGGCAGAGCTCTTTGACGACAGAGGCCGGTTGAGGCCCGAATTGGCGGAACTCGCCCCCCAAGGCAATCGCCGGATGAGTGCCAATCCGCACACCAATGGCGGTTTGCTGCTGCGTGAACTGCGGCTCCCCAATTTCCGAGATTACGCCGTAGAGGTGACGGTACCTGGTGCTGTTGTCGCCGAATCCACCCGGGTGATGGGCAGGTTCTTGCGCGATGTCATGAAGATGAACATGGTGTCACGAAACTTCCGGCTTTTCAGCCCGGACGAAAATAACTCAAATCGCTGGCAGGACGTGCTTGAGGTCACCAACCGCGCCTGGGTCGCCGAGACCGAGCCCTATGACGACCACCTGGCCGCTGACGGCCGGGTCATGGAGATGCTTAGCGAACACCAGTGCCAGGGCTGGCTCGAGGGCTATCTGCTGACCGGCCGGCACGGCTTTTTCTCCTGCTACGAGGCGTTTATTCACATCATCGATTCCATGTTCAACCAGCATGCGAAATGGCTGAAGGTGTGCCATCACATTCCTTGGCGACGGCCTATCGGTTCACTGAACTATCTTCTTTCGAGCCATGTCTGGCGGCAGGATCACAATGGCTTCAGCCATCAGGATCCCGGTTTCATCGATCATGTCGTCAACAAGAAAGCCGAAGTCGTTCGCGTCTATCTACCGCCCGATGCCAACTGCCTGCTGTCGGTCACCGACCACTGCCTGCGCAGTCGGAATTACGTCAACCTCATCGTCGCGGGTAAGCAGCCGGCCCCCCAATGGTTGACGATGGAACAGGCGGTCAAGCACTGCGAGGCCGGACTTGGGATCTGGGACTGGGCGAGCAATGACCAGGGTGGCGAACCCGATGTCGTGATGGCCTGTTGCGGCGATGTTCCGACGCTGGAAACGCTTGCTGCCGTCGACCTGCTGCGAAAGCACGCGCCCGATCTGAAAGTGCGGGTGATAAACGTTGTCAACCTGATGAAGCTGCAACCGTCGAGCGAGCACCCGCATGGGCTGTCGGATCAAGATTTCGATGCATTGTTCACGACCGACAAGCCGATAATCTTCGCCTTCCATGGTTATCCATCACTGATTCACCGCCTGACCTACCGGCGAAATGGCCACCACAACATCCATGTACGCGGCTACAAGGAAGAGGGCACAACAACGACGCCGTTCGACATGTGCGTAATGAATGACCTCGATCGATTCCATCTGGTCAGCGACGTGATTGACCGCGTGCCAAAGCTGGGGGCGCGGGCTGCGTATGCAAAGCAGGCGATCCGCGACAAACTCATCGACCACAAGGAATACATTTCCCGGTATGGCGATGACATGCCCGAGATTGTCGGCTGGCGATGGGGGCAGGAAGCGGCATCCGCAGGTGTCCGTTCGACGGAAGCCGACAACGTCTGACGCGAAGGCCGAGCCATGAACGTCTTTGCAATCCGGCATGGGGAAACGGCGTGGAGCCTCAGCGGACAGCATACCGGAACGACCGACATCCCGTTGACCAACAATGGGAGGCGACTAGCCGAGCGGCTGCGGCCGGTGCTCGCCGAGGAGGCATTTACGCTCGTCCTCTGCAGCCCGATGCAGCGAGCGCGCGAAACCTGCGAGCTGGCAGGTCTCGCTGCCGTCGCAGCCATTGACCCCGATCTTGCCGAGTGGAACTACAGCGAATATGAGGGAATAACGACCAAACAGATCCACGAAAGGGCACCTGGCTGGCTGTTATTTCGAGATGGATGTCCTGGTGGGGAGAAGCCGGAGCAAGTGGGCGCGCGGGTAGATCGGGTCATAGCCAGAGCCCGCGCAGCCAACGGCGACGTGGCGCTGTTCGCCCATGGGCACGTGCTGCGCGTGCTTGTCGCGCGCTGGATCGGGTTGCCGGCGAGCGCAGGGCAGCATTTTCTGCTGGATACCGGCACTCTGTGCGTTCTCGGCTACTACCGTGAGATCCCCGCCGTAAAGGTTTGGAACGGGCCGCTATCGGGTCACACAGCCGGTTAACGCGGTCGCTCCGCGAATTAAAGAAACACAGCAGGAGAGGGAGAAATGCCACAACCCGATGCACAACGAAGGATCACCCGCGAGCGCTACGATGCGGTGCTGCTCGACCTCGACGGTGTGATCACGGACACCGCTAGCATCCACGCGGCATGTTGGAAGCAGATGTTTGACGAGTATCTTCAGAAACGCGCGATCGAGAGAGGCGAAGCGTTTCGTCCCTTTGACATCGCGGCCGACTACCGGCTCTATGTAGACGGGAAGCCCCGCTACGACGGCGTTCGCGACTTTCTGACATCGCGCGGGATCCGGCTCCCAGAGGGAAGTCCGGACGACCCCGCCCAGGCCGAAACAGTGCACGGCCTCGGCAACCGGAAAAACGACCTAGTCAACAAGATTATTGAAGAGGAAGGGGTGGTGCCCTACGAGGGCAGCGTCAAATTCCTCCATCAGCTGCGTAATCAACGGTTTAAGGTTGCCGTCGTTACCTCGAGCCAAAACTGCACAGCCGTTTTAAAGGCCGCCAAGCTGGATCACTTCTTCGATGTGCAAGTCGATGGCAATACGATCCATGCACAGCACTTGGCCGGCAAACCCGCTCCAGATACGTTTTTGATGGCAGCAAAACTGCTCGG
>Ga0306924_10005000_pt1 | contig 13032 bp, 14 predicted proteins | sample sta12Can44000111_FD_203756 | JGI IMG/M metagenome (GOLD analysis project Ga0306924, IMG submission 203756) | Lab enrichment of tropical soil microbial communities from Luquillo Experimental Forest, Puerto Rico - statanox.12C.anox.44.000.111 (v2)... | ecosystem: Environmental > Terrestrial >... | reverse complement strand
CCCCTGGCTTCTAACTAACGGCGGGCTCTAAACATCGAGCGGCATAGCATTCTCACTGCACCGTCACCGGTATCACATCGAGCGTTGTCTCTCGCGCCAGGTTTGCCTCCACCTTGATACTTCCGTCCCCGCCGTTGTACGCAAAGGTCGCCGATCCCACCTCCGTTACGGGCAAGTTCACGTCTTTCCCTGGCCCCACGACCTTGAAGACCCGCCCTTTCGCCGGCACGGTGAACTTCAGCGTCACCGGCTTGTCCGCCCCTCCGGTCATCGGCACCACCGTCAGTACTCCCGCGATATCCTGGTCCGATGTGTTTGTGAAGCTGTACGACTCCTTGGGCGCCTGGATATTCTGCGACGTGTCCACGTTGAACACCTGAAAGTCGGAAAACGTATGCTTCCGGTAATACCGGTGGCCTCGCCGCTCGACGTACAACTCGCCTTGCCGCGGCAGCCAGATCTGGATCTTCTGCGTGCGGAACTGCACCTGCTCGTACTCGATCGCGATGTGTTCTGCTGTCAACTCGATCTGCGGGATCGGCGCCATCAGTTCCGATTCCATTCTCATCACTTGAAAACTTCCGGGATCGATCCACGCCCGCCCGTCCAACCGCACGTCGAATACCCGCCCGTTCACCACGTACGCCCGCATGCGCACCGGCCGCTCCTCTTTTTGCGCGAAGTGCACTTGCCACGCAGGACGTCCTCCCCATTCCCCGAGCCCTTCGCACACAAAGTTGAAGTCCGTGGCCAGTTGCGGATGAAACAGCAGGGCCATCGCCGGCAGTCCGAGCGTTGCCACGTGGGCAGGGAACTGGTCCGGCCCCGCCTGACCATTCCGGTATTCTTCCAGCAGGAACGTTCCCACCCGGTTCTGCGTCACCGTCACCACATAATCGAACTTCCTTGATTCCGGCGCGCCCTTCACCTTGTCCCCGTTCACCGCGTAATGCTCCACTAATTCCGTCGCGGCAAACTTTTCCAGGTTGCTCGTGAACTCCGCCATCCGCTCACCCACTCCCTGCAGCACTTTCTCCGTTGGACAAGCTACCGAAGGCTCCACCGGGGGAATCACGGTCTCCAGTTCGTTCGTCATCCAGTAATTGCGCGCCACCGATCCCTTTGGCTTCGCTGCGGGCAGCAGCGACGACGCGCCCCTGCGTGGCGTTACCGGCGCCTCCTCCCTTGGTTGCTCCTTCGTTTCTGCAGGCGCAGCTTTCCCCGCATCCAGATGCATCGCCTTCGGGCTCATGACAACGTACAGCGTCCTTTGCCCTACCCCTGCCTCCAGGTCCGTGCGCACCGGCGTCGCTTCGTACCCGACAGCCTCCACCTCCACTTCATATTTTCCCGGCCTTACCTCAGGAATCCGGGCCTCTCCGAGCAACTCGGGTATTTCGGTTTCTACCGCCCGGCCTTCGCTCGACTTCAGTCGCACGCGCGCTCTCCCGAGGAACACGGTTTCGTCCTCGAGTCGCAAGCACACTCTCAGCGTGGCTGCTCCTTCTGACTTTGCCGTTTCTTGGGGGGAATTGCCGGAGGATTCTTGCCGTGCGAATGTCGCCTCAGGGGGCACAAGCAGCAGTTGTGCCGCCGCGAAGAATAAAAATGCTTTTGCCTGGCGTCTCACACCCAGCCTGCCAGCTTTGGCGTTCTACTTCCCAGATTGTTTCAGTCGCGGACCTGCTCGATACTCGAGTGTGGCGGCGGTCTCTGTCTTCGCGGAAACAGCTCCCTTTCAGCCTTGCACCTTAAGCGTCAGTGAACCGCGAAGTCCGCCTCCTGTCAAGTTTATTTCCTCCCCGGTCCGGAAGCCTGTCCTCGCCGCCCCGCGTCCCGCAGGCGGTCTGCTGCCCAACCCGTCATGCCGAGCCGAAATCCCGGCTGGGGGAGCGTCCTGCGATTGCAAAGGGTGACGTCTTTCACGCCTTGCAGTGGGGCGATCACCCCAACTCTGCTCGAACTTCTTGACCCTCTCTTTACTCGCGCGACGGAAGGCCAACCCAGCTCTTGCCGTACTCCCGGAGCGCAAGGCCCCGGTCCTTTAGGGCGGGGATATAAGCCCGTTTTTCAGAGTGGTGTTTTCTGTTTTTGGATATAGTCCTTCAGAATGTTGCTAGGTGCACCCCCGCAACTAGCAGCGAAGGAAGACGGCGACCAGAGCACCTTTCCAATAGCGAGCCGCCAAGTCAGGTCTCTCCTGTCGGAGCATTCTGCTGGATACACCTTTGAGCGAGTTCACCAAATGCGACACCGCAACCTTCGAGGATACTTGACCAGCAGGTGGAGGTGATGATCCTCACCATCCCTCTGGATAAGTTCCGCTTCGACCTCAACGCAAACCTTCGAGAACAGCACGCGAAGTCTCTGATGGCATCTCCGCATCGCCAATATCAGAAAGGATTTCATACACAAGACCTCCGAGTCAGCAAAAACCACGCGGTTGTCGTAGTGGAGGACTTGCAAGTAAAGAACATGAGCAAGTCTGCTCGCAAGAACGTCAAGGCGAAGTCGGGATTGAACCGTACGATCCTGGATGCCTCGCCGTTTGAACTTCGTCGCCAACTCGCGTACAAGATGCGCTGGCGTGGAGGATTGCTGGTAGCCGTTCCTCCCGGGAACACCAGCCGCTGTTGTCCGGAATGCGGTCAGGTAGCAGCGGAGAACCGCAAGACACAAGCAAGGTTCGCCTGTGTTGCCTGTGGATTCCGAGCGCCAGCAGACTTGGTAGCAGCCTCGAACATCAAAGAGGCGGGACTCGCCTCGTTAGCCTGCACGCCTCCTTCGGGTGAAGTAAGCCCGTCGTGTCAGGAACCCACCGAAGGCATTGCTGCTTAGCAGGCGAGCCAGTCGGAATCCCCAGCCTTTCCGCGCGGGAGGACGTCAAAACCTATAACTTATTGCTCTTCACTTCCGGCTCAGCGCGACCGTCTTACCACTTTTCGCCGACTCCCTCGCCGCATCCAGGATCTCCGCCACTACCACATTTATCTCGAGCGACGATCGTCCTTCCGGCTTCATCCCCTCCAGCACCACCGCTCGCAAATAGCTAATCGAATCGTTCTGCGGTTCTAGCAACGGTTTCGCCGTCACTCTCTTTGCCTCCGAATCTCCGGCCCACCGCTCTTCAATCTCGTCGCGCCCGCGCGTGAACACGGTTCCGGTCTTCCCGTACACTTCCACATCGCTTCTCCCAAACGGCCAGTTCCACGACGCCATCAAAATCGCCTGCGCCTGCGGATACGTCAGCACGATCGTCGCGTCGTCATCCACCTTCGGATAGACGTCCGGCTTGATTTGCATCGTCACCGCCGTAACCGTAAGCGGCCGCTCACCATTCATCAGCCACGTCATGAAATCCGCGCCATAGCATCCGAAGTCATACAGCGCCCCGCCGCCATTCAATTTCGGATCGGTCAGCCACCCGAGAAACTCGGCCCCGACGCCGATTTCCTTCGGTCCTTTGTGTCCGTCGTGCGTCACCACCTTGCGCACTTCTCCAATTTCCCCCTTGTACGCCACGTCATACGCCGCCTGACGGCTCGGTTCCCACGTCGCGAAGTAATTCACCAGCACTGGCATGTTTGCTTTTGCCGCTACTTCCGCAATCGCATGCGCATCCTCGGCACTAACCGCCAGCGGCTTCTCCATCATCACGGCTAGCGGCTTCAGCTTTGCTGTCGCAGCCGTTCGCCCGGCACCTGGGTACTTCGCGCACGTCTCTACCACCTTCCGATGCTCAAACGTGTTGGTATACGCCAATACGGCCTGCGGTTTCGTTGTCTCAATCGTTTCTGCCAAATCCGCGTGATACAACTTCGCATCCAGTCCATACTTCTTCGCGTACGTATCAAACAACACCCGGTCCGGCTCCGCGATTCCCACAATCTCGATGTCGTTCCTCTTCACCGCTCCTGCCAGGAATCCGTCCACATGCCCGTGCACCATCCCTGCGATCACCACCCGCAATGCTCCGCTCTGCGACGGCCCGTTCCTTGCCAGCGGCACATCCTGCGTCATCATCGCAACCCCCAGAACGCTCACTGCTCCCGCCAACACCATCGCGCGCATCAACCATCGCTGCATAAGTCCCTCCCAAACCTCACTCCACGCTTCATGTTCAGCCCACCGGATCTTCAGGGTGCCCCACCCTCGGTTTCTAAGGGTGGGCTCTTACGATCGAACGGCACCCAAACGGTCTCACGAGTCACCAGTCACTGCCTCTAAGTTTTTCTCCTGAACTGAAAACTGATAACTTATTACTGAAACCTCCCATGGCCTCTCGCAAATCCAAACGCAAACCTTCTCGACGTTCGTCCCGCGCACCACGCAAAGCGAAATTCGCTCCGCCGCCTCGTGTCGGTCCCGCCTTCGTAAAGCTTGTTGCCCTCATGTCTCGCCTCCGCTCGCCCAGCGGCTGCCCCTGGGACCGCGAACAGACTCACTCCACTCTTCGCACGTATCTTATCGAAGAAGCCTACGAAGTCCTTGACGCCCTCGAATCCTCCGACGACGCCAAGTTCGGCGAAGAACTCGGCGACCTGCTTCTCCAGGTTCTCTTCCACGCCCAGATCGCACAGGAAGAAGGCCGCTTCTCCATCGCCGACGTCATCCACGAAATTTACCAGAAAATGATTCGCCGCCACCCCCACGTCTTCGGCGAGAAGCGCGCCAAAAACGCCGCCGAGGTCCTCCGCAACTGGGAAATCATCAAAAAAGAGGAGCGTCTCGCGAAGTCGTTGTCCCCGGCGGTTTCTGCGTCCGCCGCCGAGTCCCTCCTGGACGGCATCCCCTCCACCCTCCCCGCTCTTCTCGAGGGCTACCAGCTCACACGTCGAGCCGCTCGCATCGGCTTTGACTGGGACAACGTCGACGGCATCTTCGACAAACTCGACGAGGAAACCCGCGAACTCCGCCAGGTCCTCGCTGCGCCGCAAAAGGATCCACGCCGCATCGAATCCGAACTCGGCGACATCCTCTTCGTCGCCATCAACCTCGCCCGCTTCCTCAACGTCGACCCCGAAATCGCCGCTAAAAAAGCCTCCGCCAAATTCTCCCGCCGCTTCCGCGAAATGGAGCGCGCGGCGCGCGAGCAAAACACCAATCTCGCCAACGTCCCGCGCGCCCAAATGGAATCCCTCTGGGAGCAATCCAAGCTCAACGAAGTTCCAGCCGCGTCCCGCAAGGTTGCCCCGTGACCGCCGATATTGTCGTCCGCCCCCTTCATGCCCTCGAGGAATTCCACCGCTGCGTCCAGATTGCCCGCGAAATCTGGCGTGACAACGATCTCGAGACCGAGCCTTACACCACTTATGTCATCGCCGATATCACTGGCGGCCAGGTTCTTGGCGCCTTTGATGTCGAAGCCATGGTCGGTTTCACCAAGGCTTACATCGGTGTTCACGGCCAGACTCCGTACCTTCACTCTCACATGACCGGGGTTCTTCCTTCTCACCGTGATCGCCGTGTCGGCCGTTACCTCAAGCTGTTCCAGCGCGAAGACGCTCTCCGCCGCGGCATCCGCCTGGTCGAGTGGACCTTCGATCCTCTCGAAACCAAGAACGCTCATTTCAATATCAACCGCCTCGGCGCTATCTGCCGGCGTTACATCGCCAACTTTTACGGCATCACCAGCAGCCCACTTCACCGCGGCCTGCCCACCGACCGCTTGCTCGTCGAGTGGCACCTCGACACCAAGCGCGTTGTCTCGGCCGTCAACGATCTAACTCCCGAACCGCGCGAATGTCCTGCCCACATACATGTGCCCATTCTTGCCGCCGCGCGCGGCGTTGTGCCCTGGGGCCAGCACTCCAAGCCTGTGGCACCCAACGAGCTCTCAAGTTCGGCTGGCGTCGAAGTTCAACGAACCGTTCTTTCCGACATGACTTCGCTCATCGAAATCCAGTCACGCATCCGCGCTGAATTCACCGGTTGGTTCTCCAAAGGCTACGCCGTTCTCGGAGTCCGCTCCACGTCGTCCGGCGTCGACTACTGTCTTGCGCCCTATAGCGACTTCTAATTCGCAAGTGTCACCGCTCGCCCGTCAACGAAGTCATCCTGCGCAACGGAGGGTCTTAACTATCGCGTCTTGTCCAAAACTCCACGACTCCACTCTTCTCACTTCTCACTCAAAACTGCTAACTTATTACCGCCTATGCGCCTTCAATCCCTCACTCTTCGCGAAATCCATCTCCCGCTTGTCACTCCCTTCGAAACCAGCATGGATCGCGTTACCGAGCGCCGCATCATCCTTGCCGAAGTGAATGCTGATGGCGTCTCTGGATGGGGCGAATGCACCGCGGGCGAAAATCCCTTCTACTCCCCCGAAGACACGGAAACCTGCTGGCATATCCTCGAAAACTACCTCTGGCCCATGCTCAAGGGCAGGGAATTAACCTCCGCCGCCTGCGTCTGGCCGCTCCTCGAACACGTTCGCGGTCACAACATGGCCAAAGCCACCGTCGAAACCGCCGTATGGGACGTCGAAGCCCGCCTCAAAAACATTCCGCTCTGGAAACTTCTCGGCGGCGAGCGCGCCGAAATTCCCTGCGGCGTGTCCATCGGCATCAAGGATTCTCTCGATGAACTCGCCGCCACTGTGCAAAAAGAACTCGCCGCCGGCTACCAGCGCATCAAAATCAAAATCAAGCCCGGCAAGGACCTGCAAGCTGTCCAGCGCCTCCGCCAGGATTTTCCCCGCCTCAAGCTCACCGTCGATGCCAACTCCGCCTACTGCGAAGACGATTGGCCTCTCCTCAAGCGGCTTGACGGCTTCTACCTGATGATGATCGAGCAACCGCTCGGCTGGGACGACATTTTCGGCCACGTCCAAGTTCAGAAAAATCTCCAGACCCCCATCTGCCTCGACGAATGCATCCACACCTACGAGCACGCCGAAGCCGCCATCGCGCTTGGCGCCTGCAAAATCATCAACATCAAGCTCGGACGCGTCGGCGGCCATCTTCAGGCCAAGCGCATCCACGACCTCTGCCTGCGCAACGGCATCCCCGTCTGGTGCGGGGGCATGCTCGAGTCCGGCATTGGCCGCGCCCAAAACATCGCGATGTCCACTCTTTCCAATTTCTCACTGCCCGGCGACGTCACCGCCAGCAAGCGCTATTGGTACGAAGACACCATCGACCCCGAAGTCACCGTCACGCCGCACGGCACCATCCTCGTACCCACGACCCCCGGCATCGGCTTCACTCCCCGTCTCGAGCGCATCGCCTCCGTCACTGCCCGCCAGGTTCACCTCACCTAGCTTTCGTTGGCTCGCCCTCTGACTCACCCTTCTCGAGGACTATCTCCTGTCTCATCAACCCTTGCGTCTGGCCTGGTGAGCACTTTACGATCGGAGGCCCATGGTTCTTTTGTTTGCAGAATGGATTCCCACTACCGGCGAACTCCTGCTGTTTCACCGCGCCGCTGTCAATTCATTCAACCGCGCCTTCAACTGCGCCAATTGCACCGTCTCCGCGTGCAACTCATTTTGCTCCGACTGCCGCCGCTCCTCCACTTCCGGGTCGGCCTGCTGACCTCCAGGATCCCGCAAGAATCCCTGCTCATCGTTCACGAACAACTGCATCAATAACAGGATCTTTCTCTGCTTGTCCTGGATTTGCTTTTCGAGCGACGCAATCTCCGCTGCTCTCTTCGAGCCGTCTTCTGGGATGGCATTCGATTCCTTAGTCGCACCTGGCATGGCGCCTTGCTTTTGTGCCGGTGCCGCCGCCAATCGCACGATCGAATCATCGCACTGGCGTGCCTTCGAGCCCTTCCGCCTAGCGCGGCTTTTTGTCGGCCGTTGATTTGTCTTTTGTTTGTGCCCAGCCGTTTGCGGTCGCAGCAAGCACACCAATTATGATTAGGGAACACACACGGGGAGAGAGGGTCATGGGAATTCTCCGTCTGAGCGAGGACCTTGTACCCTAAGTCTACTCCCTTGCCCCTTCTCCTGCGAATGGAACTGCGGTGCTGCTCCGGGGTTCTCACCCTACCGGCTAGTCTGCAGACGCCGCCGCGGCCTAAAATTTTCACCGCCCGGTCACGTCTTGTTAATGAGCCCGGCGTACGTTCCACCAGGCCCCGCCCACCCATTTCACCCAAGGAGCGAGTCATGGCCAAGCACGCCGTTGAGCATCACGAAAAGGCCGCCGAACACCACGAGCATGCCGCACGTCATCATCGCGAGGCTGCTTCTCATCACGAATCGGGAGACCACGAGGCTGCGGCTCACCACGCGCATGTCGCCCACGCTCACATGCTTCACGCCTCTCACCACGCCTCCGAAGCCGCCAAGGCTCACGCTGAAGCGCACGGCGGGCAGTCCAAGGCTGCTGCCAGCTGACACGAATCGACCAACCTCCTCGTGACACTCTGCCCTTCGGCGGGCCCGCTCTGACCAGGGAACGGAGCCTGGCCGTTTCTGTTCCGTCCGTGGTAGCGCTGGCTTTTCTGGCAGCGCTTTCAACCCGTCGCCGGAGCTCATCCTGAGGCGCGGTCGCCACCCTGCCAACAGCCGGCTGGCTTTCGGGCCGGCGGTTTTCTTCGCAGGTTCGCAGCTCTGCTGCGCCGCATGTCCTTGGTTCTCGCTTTGCATGGGGCCATGTTTACCCTGCGCGGCGAAGAGCTGTCTCTTTGTCGGCCGGTCATTCCGAGCCGCCGGCGCCTGCCTTAGACAGGGCAGGCAGGCGCAGCGCGGAATCCCTCTTCTCCAATCCATCTCTACCGCGTGTGGCCCACAACCCCAACTTGACGCCACCATCCCCTAAGCGTATAGGCTTACTTAGAACCCCGCCCCCCTGGAGTTCTTCGGAGGTCTCCATGCCTCGGTACGAATATTATTGCGAAGAATGCAAAAAGCCTTTTGAAATCGCCCTTACCCTCGAGGAGTACGAGAAAGGCAAGATCAAGTGCCCGAAGTGCGACAGCAAGAAGGTTCACCAGCTCGCCGCCGCGTTCTTCGCCGTCACCTCCAAGAAAAGCTGACCGCACTGCCCGCTTCTCTGAAGCGTCACCTCAGCCCCAGGACGTGTCGTCTTGAAGGCGCAGCACCACGCCCGGAGAAGCTCAACTTAGGTATCCTGCCCAAATTAGAGCTACAATGACTCAATCTCACTCGACCCACGTGCGGATAAGGAATTTACAGCCTGTGGTTGTTTGAGGTGATCTGTGGACCGCGGCCGGACTCCGCAGGTTCCTGGGCAAACTCGCAAGCTTGCCCCAAGGAGAGAAGCATGAAAATGAAATTCGCTGCTGTCTTGCTCGCCGTGGCAGTCCTCTCGGCATCTCCCGCTTTCGCCGACAAGACTCCCATGTCCGGCACAATCATCTCCATGCAATCTGTCGAATGTGGATCCAAGAAGAAAGGTAAAACCTCCACATCCTTGCTCTGTCACCAATATGTTGTTCGCACCGACAGCTCGGAATATCAGTTTCGCCAGCAGAAGCCTGCCGAAGAGCATGTCTTTCCGGCAAACACCGCCATCCAATTCACCCTCGATAAGAACAAGGCGAAGTTCAAGGTCGACGGAAAGAAATACGAGTACCTTGTCGTCGGCACCTCGGCGCTTCCCGCTTCGCAGTGACTTCTTCGCACCTCAATACTCCGGGTCGTCGCGAGGTAATCGATGCTTGCTCTGATCTTTTTCTCTTTCGTCGGGTTGCTCATTCCTCAACAGCAGCCAAATCAACCCTCTGGTCAGAGCACCCTCGTCATCGAAGAGCGCTCCACGCACATAGCGGTTCGCACCCGCGACCCCCAGGTTCGCTATCGTTTGATAAGCGGGGGATTCATTTCCCGAACCACAGACGGCGGCGCTACCTGGAACGGGCAACTCGTCAGCCCTAACGCGGCACTCGCTGCCGGCAGCGCTCCTTCCCCGACCGTCTGCTGGGTTGTGGGCTCAAAAGGCGCGATCTACCGCACTACCGACGGTATGACCTGGAAAAAGATTCATTCCCCCGCACAAGCGGATTTCACCGCTGTTTCCGCCAAGGACGCCTCTTCCGCCACGCTTACTTCCGCCGCCGGCAAGAAATTCTCAACCACCAATAGTGGCAAATCCTGGCAACCCGTTCCCTAATTCACGGCACCTTTCCTCATTTTTCCGCCGCCCCGAACCGCACTCCCAACTGGTCAAACAAAAAACTGAACACATCGGCGTCCTGTGCAATCTCTTCGTCGAGCGACGTTCCAATTCCATGTCCCGCGGCGGAACTCGTCCGCAGCAAGATCGGATGCCCTGAACTGTTCGCCGCCTGCAAGCGCGCCGTCATCTTCCGCGATTCCATCGGGTTTACCCGGTGATCGTTCTCTCCCGTCAGAAACAGAATCGCGGGATATGCGGCCCCATCCTTCACGTGGTGGTACGGCGAATACGCGTACAGCGCCTTGAACTGCTCCGGATCTTTCACCGTCCCGAATTCCGTCACATTGAACGCCCCGTTCGGGTCCAGTTGCACGCGCAGCATGTCATAAATCCCCACGAACGAAACTACTGCGCGGAACAGTTCCGGCCTCTGCGTAAGAGCCGCCCCCATCAGCAATCCGCCATTGCTCCCTCCGAGAATCGCCAGGTGCTGCGGTGACGTGTATTTCTGATCGATCAGATACTGCGCGCACGCTAGAAAATCGTCGAACACATTCTGCTTCCTCGTGAGATTTCCCGCCTTGTGCCACTCCTCCCCGTACTCCGCTCCGCCGCGCAGGTTGGCAATCACGTACACCGCGCCCTGATCCAGCCACACCCGCCCCCACGATCCCAGGAAGCGCGGTTTTTCGCTGATCGAATATCCTCCATATCCTGTGAGCAGCGTGGGGTTCGTCCCGTCCAGTTTCGTCCCCTTGCGCTGCACGATACTCACTGGCACACGCGTTCCGTCCTTCGACGTCGCGTACGCCCGGACTACTTCCGTATCGTCAAACTTCGAAGCCGACGTCATGGCCAATCCCGTTTTCACCAGTTTTTTCTGTCCATGGTCGAATTGCATCCACGCCGGCGGCTCCTGGTAGCTGGCCACACGCAAAAGCGCGTCGCTCCCTCCGAGTGAAACAACCTGGCCGATCGAAGACACCGGAGGCTCGATCGTTGTCAACAAGCTTCCCTTGTCATCGAAGACGCGCAACCGCGACGGCCCTCCAATAATGTCTGTCACAAACAAACTGTCTCCCGACTCGAGAATACTCTCGATCGATGCGCGATTTTCTTCTGCGCCTTCTCCAGAGCTTTGCGCCACGATCATTCTTGCTTTCGAAAGCGGCTCCGTCGGCCCCTGCAGCCGCAGCACCCGGCCTCGCGGCGCGCCTTTCCTCGACAGCAGGTACAACTCATCCTTCGGTCCAAACTGCACCGACACCACTCCATCCTCGAAGTGCGTTACTTGTGTGCATTTTCCCGATCCATCCAACACGTAGTGCGCAAATTCACCGCCATCACCGTTCGCCACCGCTGCCAGCAGCCAACGCCCGTCCTCGCTCATCCGCAGTTGGGTCTCCGCGATTCGCGGAAACTCCTTTCCCATTACGTAGCTGTCCTGCTTCGAATCCGTCCCCAGTTTGTGGAAATACACCTGTTGATAGAAATTCGCGTCCTCTGCCGGACGTTCGCTCCCCTGCGGGTATCGCGTGTAATAAAAACCCGAATCGTCGGCTTTCCACGCGATGCTCCCTCCTGCCGTCGCAAAATTCACCCGCGGCACAACGTCCTTCAGCTCTTTTCCGCTCGCGACTTCAAACACCCGCGCGTTCGCGTCTTCCGACCCGCCCTCTGATAGCGCGACCGCCACGTATTTTCCGTCGAGCGATGCCGAGTAGTAATCCACCGACAGCGACCCCGTGCGGCTCGCCGCGTTTGGATCAAAAATGATCCTTGCGCTCCCCGCATCGGCCGAACGCAACGTAACCAGGGTCGCCTGTTGCTGGGGAGGCTGGGACCTCATCGCGAACAGCGTCCCGCCGTGAAATTCCAAGTCGTAGTAATTTCCCGAATTCTCGCCGATCAGTTGCTGGAGGCGCTCCTTGATCGCCGCTCTCGCCGGCAACTGGTCGAGATACGCCAGGGCGTACGCGTTCTCCGCCGCGCTCCATCGCTTCGCCTCCGGATCGTTCCAGTCCTCGAGCCAACGGTAGTCGTCGCTGACTTTGACCCCGTGATACTCGTTTGATCACGGCTGCTCCTTTGAGTGCAACAGACCTGTCAGAGACAGGCCTGTCGCGGCTTTCATAAGGCTTAGTTGATGCGCGAACTTGTCATCCGAGCCTGCGGTGGGCAGGCGCGAGCTCTCCGCGCGTCCGCCACCGGCCGCTTGGGAGTCTCCGGCGGCTTCGGTAAAGGATGGGCCCTGGGCCAGTGCGATTCCCGCCAGCAGAATTGCAGCGAACGAAGCCCCTGCCATTCGCGAAGGACCCGAACCACTCCGTCTCGTCTTCCAACTACCCTTATCCACACTGCGTTGAAATCCACCACGTGTTCCCCGACGGGTCTTTTACCCCGCCGCGTTTATCCGGGTCGCCCTGCTTCCGCACCGGCTCCTGTACCGAAACTCCCCCGGCCGCCAGCGCCTTCTGGTACGTCTCATCCACGTCCGGCACATACACATGCAGCCACACCGGAAAAGCCGGATACGCGCCGCCGGCAGCGGCAATCATCACCACTGTGTCCCCGACCAGCACCTCAGCGTGCATGATCTTCCCTTCAGAAGTGTCGAATCGCCGAAGATCCGCCGCTCCAAAGGTCTTCTTCAAGAAATCAATCACCCGTTGTGCTCCCTCCGCCACCAGGTAAACCGAAACGCTGGTGTACCCCACCGGCTTCCACTCGTTTCCCATCTGCAACTCCCTCCTCACCCGCCGCGGCACTCCTAGTTCTGTATCCCCATCTGCGTCAGGAAAAACGCATAATCAAACGCGGCTTCTTTCAGCCGGTCGTACCTTCCCGAAGCTCCCCCGTGCCCCGCCGGGTCCATATTCGTTTTTAGCAGCAACAGATTGCGGTCCGTCCTCATCGCCCTCATCTTCGCTACATATTTCGC
>Ga0306924_10004997_pt1 | contig 13033 bp, 12 predicted proteins | sample sta12Can44000111_FD_203756 | JGI IMG/M metagenome (GOLD analysis project Ga0306924, IMG submission 203756) | Lab enrichment of tropical soil microbial communities from Luquillo Experimental Forest, Puerto Rico - statanox.12C.anox.44.000.111 (v2)... | ecosystem: Environmental > Terrestrial >... | reverse complement strand
CCGCTGACGCGGCGGCCATGCTCTTGACGTCGCCGCCGGCGCAGAAGGCGCCGCCCGCCCCGGTGAGTACCACGCAGCCCACCGCGTCGTCGGCCTCCACCTGGGCCAGGACCGCCCCCAGGGCGGACACCATGGCCTGGGAGAAGGCGTTTCGCCGGTCCGGCCGGTTCATGGTGATCACCGCTACGCCGTCGTCGATCTCGGCCCGCAGATCCTCGGTCCCCGTGTCGAGCGCGCTCATGTCAGCCTTCCTCGCTGGCGAAGCGGACCCCGCCGATCATCCATGGCCCGCCGCCGGGCAGTCCGGCGATGGTCACCTCGGTGATTCCCTCGCCATGACCGCCTCTGGCCGGCGCGAACCGCAGCCGCTGGCCCGGGCCGGGCAGCTCTACCACCGTGTCTGCCACCGGGCCGGGCCGGCCGTCGGCGGCGGAGATCCCGAGCACCGCCGCCCAGCGCCGGGCCGCGGCGGCCGGGTCGTTAACCTCGATCGTCAGCCCGGTCACGCCGCCCGGGGCATGTTCGGGCGCCCGTCCCGTCCACGACGGACCCGCCCAACGCCACGATTGCTCCGGGGCCGCCCAGTCCAAGGACACGATAGCGCCGGGGACGTCCCGGGGATGCAGGTGGGTCGTGGCGATGTCGGGCAGTTCGGTGGCCCAGACCACGCGTACCCCCAGGTCGGCGACCCGGCGGCGGGCCGCGGCCAGGTCCGGGACCTGGAATATCGCCATGTACCCGCCGTCGCCGCCCCGCCGCTCAAGGTACCGGCCGGCGGTCGTGTCCGGCTGCGCGGGAGCCACCACCTCCACGAACGTGTCGCCCGCCGCGAAGACCGCGTTCGTCAGGCCGAACCGTCCCACTCCCGGATCGTGAAAGGGCGGCCGCCAGCCGAAGGCCCGGCGCAGCTCGCCGGCCACCTGGCCGCAGTCGCGCGCCACCAGAGCCACCTGGCGCAACCGCGGTCCGCTGAGCACACCCCAACAATAGGACGCGCCGATCCGCCACGACAGGACCACCGGCGCGGCCCCGGGGCATCGCGTTCTCCGGTCGCGTTGGTTAGCTTCTGTGGTTATGACGTGGCAACCGGAACTTGATGACGTGCGCCGTCGGCGGGACCTGGCCGAGCGGATGGGCGGCCCGGACAAGGTCCGGCGTCAGCACGAGGCGGGCAGGCTCACGGTGCGCGAGCGCCTGGCGGCGTTGCTCGATGACGGCTCGTTCGATGAGATCGGCACGCTGGCGGGAACCGCCGTGTATGACCGCGCAGGCGAGCTGGCGGACTTCACGCCAGCCAACTTCGTCATCGGAACGGGCCGCCTCAACGGCCGGAAGGTCGTGGTCGGCGCGGACGACTTCACCATCCGCGGCGGCGCCGCGGATGCCGCGATCGCGGGCAAGCAGGTGTACGCCGAGCAGCTGGCCAATCAGCTGAGGCTGCCGCTGGTGCGGCTGGTCGAAGGGACCGGCGGGGGCGGCAGCGTCAAGATGCTCGAGCAGATGGGCCATACCTACGTTCCGGCCAATCCCGGCTGGGATTACGTCGTCGACAACCTGTCCACCGTGCCGGTCGTCGCCGCGGGCCTGGGCCCGGTGGCCGGCCTGGGCGCGGCCAGGCTCTGCGCCGCGCACCTGTCGGTGCTGGTGGAAGGCACAGCTCAGCTGTTTGTCGCCGGGCCGCCGGTGGTGCGCAGCGGAGCCGGGGAAGACGTCACCAAGGAACAGCTGGGCGGGGCGGCCGTGCACGGCCGCAATGCCGCCGTGGACCTGGTGGCGGCATCGGAGCACGAGACGTTCGAGATGATCAGGGGCTTCCTGTCGTACCTGCCGCCAAGCGCGTACCAGCGGCCGCCGGTGATCTCCGGCGCGGACCCGCCCGGGCGGCGGGCAGACATGCTGCTGTCCGCGATACCCCGGGACCGCCGCCAGCCCTACCAGATCCGGGACATCCTGCGCGCGGTGTTCGACCTCGGCTCCGTCATGGAGGTGCAGCGTTACGGCGGGTCAATCGTGACCGCGCTGGCCCGACTGGACGGTCATCCGGTCGGCGTCGTGGCCAGTGACCCGTACGCGGCTGCGGGTTGCCTCACCGTGGAGGGCGCCGAGGCGCTGACCCGGCTGGCCGACTTGTGCTCGACGTTCCACCTGCCGGTCGTGACGTTCACCGATCAGCCCGGCCTGCTGATCGGCACGCGCGCCGAGCAGCGCGCCACCATCCGGCACGGCGTGCGGGCGATCAGCGCCATCTACCAGTCGACCGTGCCCGGGGCCGAGATCATCATGCGCCGCGTCTTCGGCGTCGGCGGAGCGGGCATGACCAACCGGCACCGCCTCATCCGCCGGTGGGCCTGGCCCTCGGCCGACTGGGGCTCGCTGCCCGTCGAGGGCGGGATCGAGGCCGCCTACCGGGCCGAACTGGAACGCGCGGAAGATCCAGCCGCCGTCCTGGCCGGCATCCGAGCCCGGCTCGACGCCGTGCGCAGCCCGCTGCGGACCGCCGAACGGTTCGGTATCGAGGAGATCATCGACCCGCGTGAGACCCGGCCGCTGCTGTGCGACTGGGTACGCGACGCCTACGCCGCGCTGCCGGCCAGCCCGGGCCTGCCGTCCTTCGGCACCCGGCCCTGAACACGTCAACCCGCCTGGAGGAGTTCCCATGAACGAAGCCGACCGCATTGCTCTGCGCCGCCGGTACGCGCAGGAGCGGGACAAGCGGCTCCGACCGGACGGCAACGATCAGTACCTGGAGCTCATGGGCCGGTTCAGCCACCTGCTGGATGACCCGTACGCACCGCGGACCGAGCGCGATCCCCGGCGCGACCACGTGACGTTCGCCTTCGTCGGCGGCGGCTTCGCCGGGCTCGTCACCGGGGCCAGCCTCAAGGAGGCCGGCCTGCGGGACGTGCGGATCGTGGAGAAGGGCGGCGGGTTCGGCGGTACCTGGTACTGGAACCGCTACCCCGGCGCGCAGTGCGACACCTCCGCGATGATCTACATGCCGCTGCTGGAGGAGACCGGGCACGTCCCTTCGGAGCGGTACGCGCACGCCCCGGAGATTCGCGCGCACTGTGACCGGATCGCCAGGCAGTACGGCCTGTACGACGACGTCCTGTTCCACACCGAGGTCACCGACCTGGAGTGGGACGCCTCGCGCGCCCGGTGGATCGTGCGGACGAACCGGGCCGACGAGTTCACCGCCCAGTTCGTCGGCATCGGGACGGGACCGCTGCACGTGGCGAAGCTCCCCGGCATCCCCGGCATCGAGGACTTCGAGGGCCACGCCTTCCACACCAGCCGCTGGGACTACGCCTACACCGGCGGCGATCCTGACGGCGCGCCGATGGATCGCCTGGCCGGCCAGCGGGTCGCCATCATCGGGACCGGCGCGACCGCTGTGCAGTGTGTCCCGCATCTGGCCCGCGCGTGCCGGGCGCTGTTCGTCTTCCAGCGGACGCCGTCGTCGGTGGACGTCCGTGACAACCGGCCGATCGATCCCGGCTGGTTCGCCGGAGTCGCCGCGCCCGGCTGGCAGGAGCGCTGGCTGGAGAACTTCGTGGCCAACATGGCCGCCGCCGAGTACCCCGAGGAAGACCTGGTCAACGACGGATGGACCGACCTGGCCAAGCGGATCCGCGGCCGCATCACGGCGCCGCGCTCCGGTCCGGCTGGCCTCCAGGACCTGCTGGACGACTTCGAGATCGCCGACTTCGAGAAGATGAGCGAGATCCGCGCCCGGGTCGACGCGATCGTCACCGATCAGCCGACCGCGCAGCGCCTCAAGGCCTGGTACCGCCAGCTATGCAAGCGGCCCTGCTTCCACGACGAGTACCTCGGCGCCTACAACCTGCCTTCGGTGCACCTGGTTGACACCGACGGTCAGGGGGTCGAACGGATCACCCCCGCCGGGGTCATGGTGGCCGGGGTCGAGTACCCCGTCGACTGCATCATCTACGCCTCCGGCTTCGAGGTCGGTACGGAGGCGACCAGGCGGTACGGGTTCGACATGGCCGGCCGGGACGGCCGCAAGCTGTCGGACTACTGGTCGGACGGGATGCGCAGCATGCACGGCGTCCACGTGCACGGATTCCCCAACGCCTTCCACGTCCAGTTGTGGCAGGGCGGCAACGTCATCGCCAACGTGCCGCACAACCTGACCGACGCGGCCAAGACGGTCGCGGCGGTCGTCTCCCACATGGCCGAGGGCGGCTCCGACGTGGTCGAGGTCACCAGGGAGGCGGAGGACGCCTGGATGGAGCTGCTGATCGCCAATCCGGTCATGACCTCATTCCTGGCCGACTGCACCCCCGGCTACTACAACAACGAGGGGCACTTCGATGGCCGGCAATCTCCGCTGGGCGGCGGGTACCGCGAGGGCGCCCCGGCGTACTTCCGCTACATTCGCCGGTGGCGCGAGGCGGGCGACTTCGCGGGCCTGGAGTTCAGCCGCCCGTGCTTACGGTCGGGGCCGCTGCTTGATGCCGGCCGCGAGCAGGTCCACCACCTCGGTGATGCGCGCCGCGCGCAGGTCGGGCCGCCGGGTGGTGGCATCGATCCAGCGCAGGTAGGCCTTGCGGTAGAACTGCGCCAGCGTGTCGAAGAACGCCGCCGCGGCGGGGTTGGCCTCGAGCGCGGCGGCGATGTCGTCCGCCAGATCGCCGCGCTGCGGGCCCTCGGGAGCCAGTTCAACGATCACCTCGTCGCCGACGGCGACGCCCGTATCGCGCATCCACATCGGGGACACGGTGAACGCCCATCCGCCGTCGCCCGGCGCGATCGTCCCGCGGACCTGCCGTCCGTTGATCGTGCCGCCTACGAGATGCTCAGCTTTGGCGCCCCAGGCCTGGTCCGGGTCAAACGGAACCGCGATGACCGCGCGGCCCCCGGAACCGGTACTGACGCGGGCACCGAACCGCTGAAGGCGCATGACCTCATCGTGGCACGGCCTCCTCGCTGTGCGGCTCTCGCTGGCCGCGCCCGATCCAGGTCAGGCAGAGGGTCGCCAGGCACGCGGTCGCGAGCAGCGAGTAAGGGACCAGGTCCGAGGTGGCCTGGGCCACGGCCCCGCTGCCCGAGGCGGCCACGGCCTGGCCTACGGCCCAGGCGAGGTTGCCCAGGCCGAAGGCCAGACCCTGGTCGAGCCGCCGGTGCTGGGCGCCCTCGCTGACCAGCGTCATGGCCGGGGTGAACAGCGTGCCGAAGGAGGGCATACCCACGATCAGCACCGGGATGAGCACCCATGGCGACGCCAGCGTGGGCGCCAGCAGACTGATCGCGACCGCGCCGGTCAGCGAGAACCTGATCGGGACGATGGTGCCCCGCCGGTCAGCCGCCCGCCCCGCGACCGGCGACAGTGCCGCCTCCAGCGCGGCTGAGGCCAGGAACGTCCCGGCGATGACCAGGGCCCCGACGCCCAGGTTCGCCATCCGCAGCGGCGCTAGCACATCCACCACGCCGAACGCCAGGCCCGCCAGCATCGTCAGCCACAGACCGAAGCTCAGCCGGCGGTCACCCATCGCGGTGAACGCCTCGCGCAACCCCTGCGGGACCGGCTCACGCGGCGCCGGGACGGCGAACGCCGCCGCCATCAGCACGCCGCCCGCCACCGCGGCGCTGGCGAACGCTAGTCCGGTGCCGATCTCGTCGGCGATCGCACCCACAACCGGTCCGAACAGCGCCCCGCCCACGGCCGCTCCCATGGCCGTCCCGATCATCTCACCGCGCCGTTCCGGCGGCGCCTCGGTCGCCAGCCAGGCCATGCCTCCGGCCCAGGTGCACGCTCCGCCCAGTCCCTGCACGAACCGGGCGGAGACCAGCACCGCCGCCGCCGAGGCGAACCCGAAGACCAGCGTCGAGGCCCCCATGAGCGCGAGCCCGAGCAGAACGGTCTTCCGGTAACCCAGGTGTCCGGTGAGCAGCCCGCCCGGCAGCGCCCCGACCAGGGTGCCCAGCGGGTAGGCCGCGACCAGGATCCCGGCGCCTGCCTTGGACAGGTGAGCCACCTGCGTGTAGTGCGGCAGCAGTGGCGTCAGCGCCGTGAAGAACATCGTGTCGACCAGCACGAGCACGCAGACGTACAGCAGCAGTGCCCGCAGCGGCCGACTCAGTGGCAACCCGCGTGGGGGGCCACTTCCCAACTCAGGAGGTGACCTTGTCCCTACGGTGCGGCAGCTTCCAGCCCGGGCGGGGGAAGTGGCAGGTGTACCCGTTGGGGTAACGCTCCAGATAGTCCTGGTGCTCGGGCTCGGCCTCCCAGAACGGCCCGGCCGGCGTCACCTCGGTGACCACCTTGCCCGGCCACAGGCCGGAGGCGTCGACGTCGGCGATCGTGTCCTCGGCGACCTGCTTCTGCGCGTCGCTGAGGTAGAAGATGGCCGACCGGTAGCTGGTCCCGCGGTCGTTGCCCTGCCGGTTCAGCGTGGTCGGGTCGTGGATCTGGAAGAAGAATTCCAGCAGGTCCCGGTAGGAGATCTGGTCCGGGTCGAAGGTGATCTCGATTGCCTCGGCGTGGCCGTGGTGGTTCCGGTAGGTCGCGTTGGGCACGTCCCCGCCGGTGTAACCGACCCGGGTCGAGAGCACGCCGGGAAGCTTGCGGATGAGATCCTGCATGCCCCAGAAACAGCCGCCGGCCAGGATGGCCTTCTCCGTCGTCATGATGCGCTCCCGGTGTCGTGTGCGGGCTCGAACAGGCTACGGTACGCGCCGTACCCTTCACGCTCCAGGTCGTCGACCGGGATAAAGCGGAGGGCGGCGGAGTTGATGCAGTAGCGCAGGCCTCCGGCCTCGGCGGGCCCGTCGTGGAACACGTGGCCCAGGTGGCTGTCGCCGTGGGCGGAGCGGACCTCCGTCCTGATCATGAAGTGGCTCAAGTCCCGTCGCTGAACCACGTTGCCCGGCTCGATGGGAATCGTGAAGCTCGGCCAGCCGGTGCCGCTGTTGTACTTGTTGACGGACGCGAATAGCGGTTCTCCGGACACGATGTCGACGTAAATACCGGGCTCCTTGTTGTCCCAGTACTCGTTGTGGAACGCCGGCTCGGTGCCCTTTTCCTGGGTGACCTGGTACTGCTCCGGTGTCAGCCGGGAAATCGCCTCGGGGTCCTTGCGGTAGGTGTCCGCCACGTCAGCTCCTTCGCTGTTGGTGCCGCCCGCTGGGTGCGGGTGCACGATGCACCAGGTACAACCCCGCGCCGGTCGCTGCTATTTCAGTTAGTGCATACAGTTTCCAGCGCGGTCCGTAGTGGCCAGCCTGATAGCCGACGCGGGACTGGCGGTTCGCGGTCAGATAGTCCGCTCTCGTGGCCGGACGCGCGGTCGTGGAGCTCACTACGGTTGGGAGGACGAGATGAACCCTCGGATGAGGTCCTATACGGCCTACAGCATCGCCGTCGGAATCGTGTGGGCCGTACTGCTGCTGCTGGTCTCGTTGCTCGCTTCGCCCGACAAGCGCCATACCTTCTTCGTGGTCTTCGGCGGGTTCGCCATCGGATGGCTATCAGCGACCATCGCTCGCTACGTTTACCCGCCCCCGAAAAAGTACCGGCGCTACCACCAGATCCGCACCGGCACCCCCGGCCCCGGCAGCGCAGCCGTCCCCGGCCGCGGCATCCAGGACCCCGCGGCCACCCCGGACCGCGGCGGCAGCAAGGTCATCCCCGACGGCCTTATCGGCCGCGCCGCCCGGCACGCCGAGCAGGCCGCCACGGTCGCCGACGCCCTAGCGGAGCTGGAACAGCAGATCCTGGGCAAGATCCTCCAGGTCGTCTCCGGCCCCGGCGGGGCAGCCTCCTTCCTGCGGCGCAACCTGCTCGGCAAGGGCCTGAGCGGGCCGTCGCTGCCGCTGGACGTCGGGCAGACCGACGACATCCCCGTCCACCTGCGCCGGCTGGTCGCCCTGCGGGACCGGGGGCTGCCAGTACCCCGGCGGCTGCGACCAGCCCGCGGCCGGCTGCGAGGCCCACCACGTGACCCACCGGGCCGACGGCGGCCGGACCAGCCTGGACAACCTCAAGGACTACTGCTGGTGGCACCACCACGTCGTGCTGCACCAGCTCGGCTGGACCCTGACCACCCACCCCGACGGCACCAGCCACGTCCGAAGCCCCGCCGGCAAGACCATCCGCAGCCACAGCCCCCCACCCAGGCCCGGGTAACCTGACTTCGGCCACGCTAGTGCGCAAGTCAGGTCCGAGTGTCGCCGGGGCCCGGGCAACACGCTCTTGGCTTCCCGGTAGGCGGGTGCCCGGGTGGCTAGGCTCGACTCGTGCGGGAAGGCGACGAGCTCGGTGCGGGCAGCGGCTTGACCCGGGAGGAGCGGCGCCGGGATCCGTCGCGCGTCCTGGCGCTGACCGACGGGGTGTACGCCATCATCATCACGCTGCTGGTGCTCGACATTCACGTGCCCGAGCTTGAGGCGCACGAGACTCTCGGGTCGGCGATCTCGGACGTGCGGCCCAGCTTCATCGGCTTCACGATCGCGTTCATCGTGGCGGCGATGCAGTGGGTCGGCCACCGGGATCTGTTCACGCTGATCAGCGATACCGACCGGTGGATTGTCTGGCTCAATCTGCTGACCTTGTTCGCGGCGTGCCTGCTGCCGTTCGGCTCGGCGCTGCTCAGCCGCTATCACCAGGATCCGGTCGCGCTGCGCATGTTCGGCCTGATCTTGATGGCCACGTCCGTGACCCGGACCGCGATCTGGGTGTACGCGACGCGCAGCCCGTCGGTGGTGCATGAGCCGATCGACCGGGCCTCGTTCTGGTCGGGGCTGGCGCTGTCGGTGTTCCCGCTGGTGATCTACGTAGCCGCGTTCGCGATCGCCGGGGTGTCGGCGGGAGCCAGCCTGGCCGTGTACGCCTCGGCGCCGGTGCTGTACTTCATCACGATCACGCTGCTACGCAGGCTGGCTCCCCGCGGCTCGGCCGAGCGCCAGTTCACCTAGCCACCGGGCCCGGCGCCGGGCGATCCGGGCCGGGGTTAGTGCAGGTGGATCAGGACCAGATCCTTAAGCAAGATCATCACCAGGCCCAGGCCCGCCGCGATCGCGGTGGCCACCAGGAGCTTCCCGCGCTGAAGCTGGGCCGCCCGGCCCGCCAGCCAGCCGTGGACCGTAAGCAGCACGATCGCTACCACCAGTCCGACATTGGCGGCCGTCAGCTCCGACGCCCCTGCCACGGCGGCCAGCACCACCGCCAGCAGCGGCAGGTAGGACGCGGTGACCATCGGCCAGGTCGAGACCAGCGCACCCTGGATGGAGGCCCGGCTCGGCAGCTGGCCGCCCGCTGCCTGCTCGCCCAGGACCTCTGCGTACTCCTCGGCGATCCAGTACACCAGCAACGTGACCACGACCGAGACCGCCAGCGCGACGGTGGACACGTGGCCCCCGGCCGTATCGAGGATCGCCGCGGTGATGATGGCGCCGTATATCCCCGCGGCACGGCGCCGCCCCAGGCTCTCGGCCGCGGGCCCGACCTGGGCTCCGTCCCCGGCCGCGATACTTGTCATGGCTGCCCCTTCCGGCCACTGCGCTCCACTGGCGCCGATCAAGCCTAAATTGTGGCCGAAGTCAGACCCCCACCCGTCCGGGTCACCAAGCCGCCCGGAACCAACCGCACAGCCGGTACTAAAGCCCTCGGTGGCATCTAGTGATCTCTTCGAGACCAGCCGGAGCAGCTCAGGTGAAGGCGGCGGCCACCGGGGCCAGACGCAGCACGTCTTCAGGGCCGCTCAGATCGGGCAGCGAGACGAATACGGTCCGCACCCCGCGGTCAGCCAGCAGTCGGTAGCGGCCGACGTGCTCGTCGGCAGTGCCGGCGTGATGGCGCCGGGCGAAGGTAGCGGCGGCGGTTGGGCCGCGCAGTTTCTCCACGATCGATGCGGCGTCCTCACGGTCGCGGCCGATGACCGGGATGTCGAGCACGGTCACCTCGGCCTGCGCTGGATCACGCCCGGCCTGCAGGCAGTGCTGGCGGTAGATGGCGAGCTTGCGATCCAGCGTGCTGAGGTCTGAGGGAAGATTGCAGCCATCGCCGAGCCGGGCGGCAATCGCCAGCGTGCGCTTCTCGCCGCCGCCGACGATGATCGGGATCGGTGACACCGGCCGCGGGTAGCAGGTGGTTTCCGGCAGCCAGACTCGCTCGCTGCGATATTCCCTGGTGCCGGGGTGCCACAGGGCGCGAATCGTCTCGATGGCCGACTCCAGCTCATCCAGCCTGGCCGGGGCGGGCGGGAAGGGCAGGCCGAACCCGGCGTGCTCGCGCGCCCACCAGCCGGCCCCGATGCCGCAGAACGATCGTCCGCCACTCAGCGCGTCAAGCGTGGCCACGGTCTTGGCCAGGATCCCCGGTGCCCGGAACGTCACAGGTGTCACCAGCGTGCCCAGGCGAAGACCTGGTTCCAGACCCGCGAGCATCCCGAGTGTCACCCACGGCTCCGGGATCGGCTCCCAGGCTCGGCCGACCTGGGGGATCTGGATCAGGTGGTCCATCAGCGCGATTCCCTGCAGGCCGGCCTCGGCGGCCGCGCGGGCCACCCCAGTTAGCCAGTGCGCCGGGCCCGCCGGGTCGTGATCCCAGGGAAATCGCGACAGCTGCAGCACCAGGCCCATCCGGACCGGATGTTGTCGCTGCTGGCCGGCTGCCATCTTCGCGCCGGGGGTATGGGAGGCCTCCGGCGCGGCCGACGCGGCGGTAGTTACCAGGTCCCACCCCTCTCCGGCGATCTCCACGGCAGCCGTTCGCATCCGTCGCAGCTGACCCGTCAGCACGGTCGCGGGCACCGCCTGCTCGCGTGCGCGATTGCGGCGGCGGCACTCGGCAGGATCGGTGTCGAAGAGCACGGCGACGGCGGGCAGGCCGCTTGCCCTGGCCCACTCGAGGTAGCCACGGCGACGCGCCGCGTCGAGGCCCAGCGTATCCACCACAGCCGTCAGGCCCCGGCGGAGCCGGGCCGCCACGATCAGGTCCAGCAAGGCGAAGGCGTCGGCCGACGCATCCAGGTCGTGCTCACCGCTGCCCACCAGTGCCCGCAGCCGGTCCGAGGAGACCACTTCGTCCGCGCGGTAGTGCTCCGCGGCCCAGACCGACTTCCCCGATCCGGATGGCCCGACCAGTACCACCAGTGCAGGATCGGGAAGCGTCACAGCCGCGCCTGGGTCCACCGGATCCACACCTCCAGCTTGGCAGACCCTCACGCAGGCCTGACTCGGGTCGCCTATATCCGGCCGGTGGCTGGCTGGCGCCGCTGCGGACCGAGTGGCATGACGGCCAGGGCGGGCCCGGCATGAGGCGGTCCGGCTGCTGCGAAGCTGGCGATAGCGGTGCCGAGCAGGGTGGCCTCCGCGATGTGGTCGCGACGGCCCACGGTGACCGGGCAGGCCCGTTGGCTTACCCGTAGCCGCATGGCGGCGATCACCACGCCCTCGGCGCCGAGCCGCTCGACCTCGCTTTCCAGCCGGCGCCTCGCATCGTGCCGGGAATCATTGACCAGCTCGGTCCAGCCGGCGATCTCGGTGTTGCCCGACCCCCAGCGGGCCTGGCGCGCTGTTGTCCGGTCATCGTGCCGGGACCCGATCGAAATGCCCAGCGCGAGCCCTACGGGTACCCAGCCCGTCATGATCAGCCTGGCGAAGTCCTGCCCGGACAGATCAGAGGTGAACGGCTGCCTCCGCCCGTCCGCGACTCCTGGCGCGCGTACCGCGGTCCCGATGGCGGTGAACTCCAGCCCGCCGAGGGGAAATGACCCTCGGGACAGTCGCACGCCTACCACCCCGTGCCCGCCGAGTCGGGCGCATTCGGTGGTCATCCGGTCGATCGCCGTGTGACGCGCCTGGTACATGGCCTCCACCAGCGGGCCGAAGGATCCCCCTGCCGCGGCACAGCAGGACCCGCTGGCCGCCCCCGCCGCGTATACGGCCGCGCCGAACACCTGGCCGACGGGCTCGAAGCCCACGCTACGGATGGCGGCGAACTCGCCGGTGGTCAGCGAGGACCCCCATGTGCCGCTGCACCGGATCTCCGCCACCCGGGCCTCGGCCACGGCAGGCAACTCCTCCCTCACCCTCCCAGCGTAGGCCTGGCACCCAGGGATGCCGGGCGGCCAGTTCCCGGGCCGTCTGGGGAACGCTGGACGGCACGGGCCCGGCCGCTTAACCTCAGGCTGATGATGGCGACGATGTCCGCCACCTCGTCCAGCCAGGACGTGGCCCGGCGGCTGATGGACAACGGCTACGTGGTCGTGACCGGCATGATGACCCCGGACGGCGCGCAGAACGCCCGTGCTGACCTGAGCCGGGTGCTGCGGACCACCCGGACCGGGCGGAACTCCTTCGAGGGATTCGACACGCAGCGGATCTACGCGCTGTTCGCCAAGACCCGGGTGTTCGACGCGCTCGCCACCGGCCCGCTGCTGCTCGGCGTCCTGGACCAGGTACTGGGCCATTACCAGCTCAGCGCCCCGGTCGGCATCTGCATCGGGCCTGGCGAGAAGGCGCAGATCCTGCACCGGGACGACGCCATCTACCCGGTGCCCGAGCCGCATCCGCCGCTGGTGGTCAACACCATGTGGCCGCTCGATGAGTTCACCGCGGAAAACGGGGCGACCAGGTTCATCCCGGGCAGCCACCGGTGGGAGCCGGGCCGGCAGCCAGGCCCGGACGATCCGGTAGAGACGGCCGTTATGTCACCCGGATCGGCCCTGTTCTACCTGGGCAGCCTCTGGCATGGCGGCGGCGCGAATCAGACCTCCCGGCCGCGGCTCGGCGTGATCCTGGAGTACGCGGCCGGCTGGCTGCGGCCACAAGAGAACCACTGCCTGGCCGTACCCCCTGACATCGTGCGCGGGTTGCCGGAACGGCTGCAGGAACTGCTGGGCTACAACATCTACCCGCCGTTCGTGGGGTACGTCGACGGCAGGCACCCGCGACGGGTGCTGTCGGCAGGTTCCTAGCCGTCCTGCCGTCGGGGCCCGGGGCGGGTATGGTTCGCTGGCCCTATGCCAACGGCCGCTACCTTCCGCTCCCGGCTCGTCGCCCGTGAGAC
>Ga0306924_10004994_pt1 | contig 13035 bp, 11 predicted proteins | sample sta12Can44000111_FD_203756 | JGI IMG/M metagenome (GOLD analysis project Ga0306924, IMG submission 203756) | Lab enrichment of tropical soil microbial communities from Luquillo Experimental Forest, Puerto Rico - statanox.12C.anox.44.000.111 (v2)... | ecosystem: Environmental > Terrestrial >... | reverse complement strand
GCCGGCTTCGACGCAGGCGTCGCACTGGTAGATGATGTTGATGGACCCGTTGTGTTGCTCGATCGTGGCCTCGGCGTTCGACGGCATCTCGGTGAAGTTGATGTTGAAGAGCTTCCCGTCGTAGTACGCCGGCATCGTGAACGGCGGCCCCGCGCTCGCGGTCCCGCCGAGCGCCAGCAGAAACGCAGGAAGCAGCACGCGCGTCTTCATCGTCTCCCCCTTCGTTGGGGTGGCCCCGCCGTGAAACGCGACGGGTGCCAACCCGTGCTACCGGACTCGCGATCCGGTCACGTGGTTACGCTCGGTCACGCGAGGGCGGGAGGCCTTCCGGGCGGGCGTCGGCGGTTCGCCCCCGTCGTCGCTCCGGCGAGGAGCACCGACTCGGCCGACCGGGACCCTCACGCGCCCGCGGTCGCGTCTCTCGTGAGGTTCTCGCCGGTGTCCGGGTCGAAGAGCTGCATCCGGCGCGCGTCGAGCCACAGCTTCGCCGTGGTCCCACCCCGGATCGCGCTCCGCGCGTCGAGCGACGCGACGAGCTGCGTCCTGAGCGACTCGCCGGCGAGCTCGCGCGCGAGGCGCCGGAGGGCGGCCTCGATGTCGCCGGGCGCGTCGTAGGGCACGTAGGCGAGCTGCTCGTGACCGAGCCACTCGGTGACGTCCACGTTCGCGTCGAACACCACGCCCTCCGCGCGCGCCTCGCCGCCGACGAGCGCCGCGTCCTCGAGGTGCTCCGGCCGGATGCCGGCGATGAGCCGCGCGTGCGGCGGGGCCCGGCGCAGGAGCGCGGGCGGCAGGCGCACCCGTGCGAAGGGGAGCACCACCCCGCCCTCCTCCACCGTCGCCGGCACGAGGTTCATCGGCGGCGAGCCGATGAAGCCGGCGACGAACAGGTTCGCCGGCCGCTCGTAGAGGTCCCGCGGGCGGTCCACCTGCTGGAGCCGGCCGCGCCGCAGCACGGCCACGCGATCGCCCAGCGTCATCGCCTCCACCTGGTCGTGCGTGACGTAGACGGTCGTCACGCGGAGCCGCCGCTGCAGCCGCGCGATCTCGGTGCGCATCTGCGCCCGCAGCTTCGCGTCGAGGTTCGAGAGCGGCTCGTCGAGCAGGAAGGCCCGCGCCTCGCGGACGATCGCGCGCCCCATCGCCACCCGCTGCCGCTGGCCGCCGGAGAGCTGGCTCGGCCTGCGGTCGAGCAGCTCCTCGAGCTCGAGCAGCGCGGCGACCTCGCCCACCTTCCGCCGGATCTCCGCCTCGGAGCGACGGCCCGACACGCGGAGCGGGAACGCGATGTTCTCGAGCACGGAGAGGTGCGGGTAGAGCGCGTAGTTCTGGAACACCATCGCGAGCCCGCGCTCGCGGGGCCCGAGCTCGTTCACGCGCTCCCCGTCGATGCGCAGCTCGCCGGCCGTGATGTCCTCGAGGCCCGCGATCATCCGGAGCACCGTCGACTTCCCGCAGCCGGAGGGGCCGACCAGGATCACGAGCTCCCCGTCGTCGACGGCGAGGCTCACGCCGTCCACCGCCGGCTCCGGGGCGCCGGCGTAGCGCTTCACGAGGTGGTCGAGGACGATCGACGCCACGGCTCCGCCCCATCAGCCCTTCACGGCGCCCGAGGTGAGGCCCGCCACGATGCGCCGCTGGAACACGACGACGAGGACGACCACCGGCACCGTCACGACCACCGCCGCCGCGGCGATCGCGCCGGCGGGATGCTGGTACTGCGAGGAGCCGGTGAAGAACGCGAGCGCGGCGGGCACGTTGCGCGCGCGGTCCGTCGAGGTGAGCGAGATGCCGAAGACGAAGTCGTTCCACGCGAACAGGAACGTGAGGATCGCCGCCGTGAACACGCCGGGCGCCGCGAGCGGCACCATCACCTTGCGGAACGCCTGCCACCGGGTCGCTCCGTCCATCACCGCGGCCTGCTCGAGCTCCCACGGGAGCTGGCGGAAGAAGGCGGTGAGGACCCAGATCGAGAGCGGGAGCGTGAACGAGAGGTACGGGAGGACGAGCCCAGCCCAGGTGTCGTAGAGCCCCACGCGGCGCCAGAGGTCGAAGAGCGGCCCGACGATCGAGACCACCGGGAACGTGGCGACCGCGAGCGCGAAGCCGAGCACGAGCCGCTTGCCCCGCAGCTCGAGGCGCGCGATCGCATACGCCGCGAAGGTGGCGAGCACGATCGAGATCGCGGTCGCGATCAGCGAGACGCCGACCGAGTTCCGCAGCGCGCTCGTGAAGAGCGGGGTCCGGAACACCGTGCGGTAGTTGTCGAGCGTCCACACGGTCGGCAGGAAGCGTCGGTTCTGGATGTCATCGCCGGCCTTGAGCGACAGCGAGACGATCCAGGCCACGGGAAGGAGCGCCCAGGCGACGATCGCGATCGCCCCGAGCATCCGCACGGCGCCGCGGCCCCGGCCCTTCACCGCGCGCCCCGCACCGGCACGAGGTCCACCCGGAGCGCCTTCAGGAAGAGGGCCGCGAAGATCACGACCGACAGGAACAGGAGGATCGAGACCGCGGAGCCGAGGCCGAGCGCGGTCCGGCCGATCATCTGGCGATAGGCGAGGAACGAGACCGACTCGGTGCCCTGCGCGCCCGCCGTCATCACGAAGACGCTGTCGAAGACGCGGTAGGCGTCGAGCGCGCGGAAGAGGACCGCCACGAGGATCGACGCGCGCATGTTGGGGAGCGTCACCCGCCACAGCCGCTGCCACGCGCTCGCGCCGTCCATCCGCGCCGCCTCGCCGAGCTCGTCCGGAACCTGCGCCAGGCCGGCGAGCAGCAGCAGCGACAGGAAGGGCGTCGTCTTCCAGATCTCCGCCGCGCAGATCGCGAGCAGAGACGACGCGCGGTGGCCGAACCAGGCGAAGTCGCCGAGCCCGAGCCAGCCGTTCACGAACCCGGTCTCGCTCGAGAAGGCGTAGCGCCAGGCGAACCCGGACACGACGGTGACGATCCCGTAGGGCACGAGGATCGAGGTGCGGACGACGCGCCTGCCGAACGCGACCCGGTGCATCACCAGGGCGAACGCGAGGCCGAGGACGAGCTCCACCGACACGGTGACGATCGTGATGAGCACCGTCGTCCACACGTCCTGCCACCAGAGCGCGTCCGACAGCACGACCGCGTAGTTCCGGAGCCCCACGAACTCGCGGCCGCCCGGGTCGGTGAGCCGGTAGCTGAAGAGCGACAGCCAGAGCGCGTCGAGCATCGGGTACGCGGTGACCACGAGCATCACGCCGAACGCGGGCGCCGTGAGCCACCACGCGAGGCGCCGCTCGCCGCGGCCACGATCGGTCGGGCGCGCGCCAGGCACCCCGCGGTCTTCGTGGTCCGTGGTCATGACCGGTCGCGGCTAGAGGAGAACGCGGTCGTGGAGCACCTCCACGATGAGCCGGGCGGCCTCGGCCGGCGTTCGCGCGGGATCGACCGCGGCGGGTGGGTGGAACGTCCGGACCGTCGCCGTGCTCACGTCGACGTAGTACGGCGTCCGCGCTCGGGACGCCGCGTCGTCGATCGCGTCGCGGATGAGGTCGGCCATCGGGAAGATCCTGCGGACCTGCGGGTCGTCGTACGCCGCGCCGCGGGAGACGGGGATCTTCGCGTCGACCATGTAGGCGATCTGGCTCTCGAGCGACGAGAGGCAGCGCGCCGCCTCGACTGCGAGCGCCGCGCGACGGCTGAACGCGCTCACGCCGAGGGCGATGCCGCCGAGCGGCGGCCGGCTGCGCCGCCGGGGATCGACGCGCGGGTAGCGCGCCCAACCGATGTCGTCGAGCACGGCGCGGTCGAGGGCGCCCCTGGCGACCGCCTCCTGCGCCGCGCCGTACACGTACGGCCAGTTCACCATGAAGCCGCCGCGCGCCCCCTGGAACGCGGCGCGCGCGCTCTCCTCGTCCGCCGTCGACAGCGCGGGGTTCGCCGCGCGCGACGTGGCGAGCCGGCGGATCGCCGCCGCGGCCTCCCTCCCCGCCGGCGAGTCGAGCCCGGGCCGCGCGTCCTTCCCGGCCTCGGGGTCCTCGAGCACGCTGCCGCCCGCGGAGGCGACGAGGGCCGTGATCCACACCATGTACCCCTCGTACCGGTTCGCCTGGACCTCGACCGTCGTCCCCGTGCGCTCCGCGGCGTCCACGAGCTGCGCCCAGGTCACCGGCCGCGCCTCGAGGTCGAGCCCCGCCCGCCGCGCGACCGACCTGCGGTACCAGAGGAGCTGCGTGTTCGCCCACAGCGGCACCGCGACGAGCCTGCCGCCCCAGATCGCCGCCTCGAGCGGCGCCTTCAGCACCCCCGCCGTGAGCTCGCGTGCTTCACCTTCGGTGAACGGCCGGAGGAAGCCCGCCGTCGCGAGCTCCGGCACGAAGGGCGGGTCGAGGTTCATGAGGTCGATCGACGCATCGCGCGCCGCGAGCCGCCGCACGAGCTGCTCGCGCTGGCTCGTCGCGTCGCGCGGCAGTTCGATGACCTGGATGCGGTAGCGCCCGCCCGACGCCGCGCTGCAGCGCGCGGCGAGCCGCTCCTGGCCGCCGTTGTCGACGTTCACGTACCAGGTGAGCGCCCGAGGGTCGGGCGCCGGGCGGCACGCGACGAGCAGCACCACGAGCGCGGCGCGGCCCAGGCTCCGGGATGGATCCACGAGCTCTCAGGCTAAGGAGACCTCGCCTGGCGCGCGACGGCCCCGCGTGAGCGCGTGCGTGGAGTTCCGCGGTGCAGAACAAGTCGCCTCGGCACGTGACGCCCTCGAATCCGGAAGTGGGTAAGGTTTTGCGCCGCGCGCGGGGGCGGGGCGCGACTGCAGGCGAGGTGGAACCGCGTGGATCCCGTCAGGCCGTTCGTCGTCTGGAAGCCGACCTTCGCGACGGGCATCCACTCCGTCGATCACGAGCACCAGCGCTTCCTCGAGATCATGAACGAGTTGCACACCGCCGTGGTGAACGGGACCACGCACAGGCAGGCAGGCGAGACGCTGGAGAAGCTGCTCGATTACGGCTCGTGGCACTTCCAGCAGGAAGAGGAGCTGATGGCCGCGACCGGCTTCCCTCGATCCGCCGAGCACCAGGCGGAGCACGCCGGGTTCCTGAAGCGCCTCGAGGTGCTGCGCGCCGAAGGCTCGTGCTCCCTCGGCATGCTCTCGTTCATGAGCGGGTGGGTCGTGCAGCACATCCTCGGGGCCGACCAGGAGCTCGGCTACTGGAACGCCGGGCTCGCGCCGCAGCGGTCCACGGTGGGGTAGCCAGGGAGACGCCGAGCGAGCGACAGACCGCAGCGTCCGTCGCCTGCAGGCAACTTGGTCCCAGCCCCGCCGGGCGTTGCCGACGATCCGGGACCCTCACCACCCTGCCGCATCGGCGACGCATGCGCGCACACCTCACGAGATTCATCGCGTTCGCCGCGCTCGCGTCGCTCGCCGGCGCGGCGGCAGCGCAGGACTCCGCCCACCGCTGGCCTCGCGCGATCGCCCTCGAGCAGGGCTCGCTGCTCGTCTATTCGCCCCAGCTCGAGAAGTTCGAGGGCGTGACGATCTCCGGGCGCGCGGCGACGTCGTGGGAGGCGAAGGGCGCCGCTCCGGTGTTCGGGGTCTTCTGGTTCGACGCGCGCGTGCTCGTGGACAAGGAGCGTCGGGTCGTCCACGTGGAGGCGCTCGACGTCACCAAGGTCCGGTTCCCGAACGCGACCCCCGAGCAGGAGAAGCGGGTCGAGCAACTCCTCGAGGCCGAGGTCCCGAAGTGGGACCTCACGCCCTCGCTCGACGAGCTGCAGGCCGCCCTCGCGACCTCGCAGCAGCTGAAGAAGAGCGAGAAGGCGATTGCGGCGCCGGCGCCGAAGCTGGTGTTCTCGAACGAGCCCGCCGTGCTGCTCCCCTACGACGGCACTCCTGCCGTCCGGCCGATCCCCGACTCCGGGCTCGAGCGCGTGGCGAACACGCCGCTCTTCGTCGTGCGAGATCCCTCGACGAGCCGCTTCTATCTCGGGAGCGCCAGCTACTGGTACGAGGCCGCGGATCCGATGGGGCCCTGGAAGCCCGTCTCCGCGCCCACGCCGAAGGTGAAGGCCTTCTTCGACGCGAATCCACCGCCGCCGCCTCCCCCCGCGGCGGAGCCCCCGCCCGCCGCCGCGCAGCAACCGCCCCCAGGCGCACCACAGCAGCCACCTCCTGCCGTACCACAGCAGCCCGCTCCGGCGTCGCAGCAGCCAACCCCCGCCGCGGCACAGCAGCCCGCCGGGCCGGCGCAGGGGGCGCCGCCGAAGCAGCCGGCGCCACCGGAGAAGCCGGAGGCACCGCCGAAGATCATCGTCGCGACCGTGCCGACGGAGCTCATCGTCTTCGACGGCAAGCCGGCCTGGGTGCCGCTCGGCAGCGACGGGAAGCTCCTCTACGCGGACAACACCGACGGCAACGTGCTCGTGTACGTTCCGACGAACGAGACGTTCGTGCTCGTCTCCGGGCGCTGGTACAAGGCGACCTCGCTCGCGGGCCCTTGGAGCGCGGTGCGGCCGGACCACGTGCCGTCCTCGTTCAAGTCGATCCCGCCCGACTCCGCGGTGGGCGAGGTCCGCACGTTCGTGGCGGGAACGGAGGAGGCGGCGGACGCGCTGGCCGACGCGCAGATCCCGCAGACCACCGCCGTGAAGCGCGACCAGACGATCCAGGTGACCTACGACGGCGAGCCGAAGTTCAAGGCCATCGAGGGGACGTCGATCGCGTACGCGGTCAACACGTCCTTCTCCGTGATCCAGGACTCGGGCAAGTACTGGTGCTGCCACCAGGGCGTCTGGTACGTCGCGCCCTCGCCGAAGGGGCCCTGGACGGTGAGCGACCGGAAGCCGCCGTCGGTCGATCAGATCCCGCCCTCCGCGCCGGTCTACAACGTGAAGTACGTGGAGGTGTACCAGGCGACGCCGAGCGTGGTGTACGTCGGCTATCTGCCCGGCTACGTGGGCGTCTATCCGTACTACGGCACGGTGGTGTACGGCACCGGCTACTACTACCCGCCGTACATCGGGCCCGTGTACTGCTACCCGTACCCCGCGACCTTCGGCGTCCACATGACGTTCAATCCGTGGACCGGGTTTGGCGTCGGCGTGACCTACGGCACGCCGTTCTTCTCGGTGGGCATCCACTTCGGCGGGTACGGGCGCTACTACGGCCCCGTCGGCTATCGCTATCCGCCGCGCCCGGTGTACGGCTATCGGCCGCCACCGCGTGGCTACCGCGGGGCCTACGGCGGCTACCGCGCGCCGCCTCCGGGGTACCGCCGGCCAGGGGGCGCCTATCCGGCGCCTGCACGCGGGGGCCAGCCCGTCACCGCCGCGCCGCCGCGGGCCTCGAGCGACAACCTCTACCAGCGCGCCGGCAACGCCGAGCGCAACGCACCGCGAACCCAGCCCGCCGGCCAGCGCACCCCCACCGCGTCTACGCAGCCGAACAACGTGTACGGCGACCGCAATGGAAACGTGTACCGCCAGAACCAGGGCGGAGGCTGGGAGAAGAACACCGGGAATGGATGGCAGCAATCGGGCGCCACGCAGCGGCAGGGCGCCTCGGCCGGAGGTGGCGGGGCTCCCGCCGGCTTGAGCTCGGACGCGGCCGCGCGCAGCCGGGCCGGCGGTGGTGGAGGTCGGATGGCCGGTGGTGGAGGCCGGGGCGGGCGACGTTAGCGAGGTCCATGGGTGCCTGGCGGTCACTCTGGAGCCGCGGAACGAGCTCGGGGCCGTTCGGCACGGCACGCAAGCTCGTGACCGCGCTCCACGAGGACACCGTCTACGACGTCGCGGCAGGGCTGGCCTTCTATGCGCTGATGGCGCTGGTGCCCTTCCTCCTGCTGTGCATCCTGCTCGTCGGGCTCGTGCTCGACGAGCAGCCACCTGCGACGATCGCGCGCCTCGTGGTGTTCGTCGCCCCGAACCCCGAGAGCCCGCTCGTCCCCGAGGCGATCCAGGAGACGATCCACCACCTGGCCAGCGCGGCCCGGGGCGGGTTCCTGCTCGTCGCCATCGGCGCGGCGGCGTGGACGGCCTCCAAGGCCACCTGGGCGCTGGTCCGCGCCCTCAACCGCGTGTTCCACACGAAGGAGACGCGCCCGATCCTCTTCCAGCGCGTCCTCGCGGTGGCGGTGACCACGGCTGCCGGAGCGCTCGCCGCGGTGGCGGTACTGGTCGAGGCGGCCCTCCACCTCGTGGCCTCGCACCTCGACACGCTCGACCTCGGGATCGTCCGGTTCCTCCGCATCGCGGTCACGGCCGGCCTGGCGATGCTCCTCTGGACGGCGCTCTACCGATTGCTGCCCGCTCGCTCGCCGCGACTCGGGATCCCGAGTGCGGGGTCCGCGCTCGGGGTCGCAGCGTGGATGCTGGCCTCCTGGGGTTTCTCCTTCTATCTGGAGCACGTTCAGGACCTCGGCGCGGTGTACGGCGCCTTTGGCGGCCTCCTCGTGCTGCTGCTCTGGCTCTGGATCTCGTGCTTCGCGCTGCTCGGTGGCGCCGTCGTCGATCGCCTCCGGGCGGAAAGCCTGCGGTCGCGAGGGAGCTCAATGGCGTCTCGGTAGGTCGCCCTCGAGCGCGATCCGCCCTCGCGCGAACGCGTCCGCGCGCCCCCACCGGCCCGGGATGTTCGTCAGCCCCAACTGCTCGATCTCGACCGGGACCGCCGGGGCCACCAGCAGGTGGTCGCCCACCGGCTCCAGCCCGAGCAGGACGCGCAGCATCGCCAGCGGAGTCCCCGCCGCCCAGGCCTGCGGGCTACATGCGGTGGGGTACTCCACGGGGAACTCCGTGTACGCTCGCGGGTGCGCGGCGAAAGCCTCGGGCAGCCGGCCGTCGAAGAACGTCGCGACCTCCAGCATCGCGTAGGCGAGCCGCGCCGCCTCGCGGTCGTAGCGGTAGCGCCGCAGGCCCATGGCGATGATGGAGTTATCGTGCGGCCACACCGTGCCGACGTGATAGCCGATGGGGCTGTAGGCCCCTTCCCCTTCGGCCATGGTGCGCACACCCCACCCCGTGAACAGGCGCGGGCCCATGAGATGGGCGACCACCGCGTCCGCCTTCGAGTCGTCGACGATGCCGCTCCAGAGCAGGTGCCCGATGTTCGAGGTGAGGGAGTCGACCTTGCGCTTGTCTCCGTCGAGCGCCAGCGCGAAGTAGCCGCGGTCGCCGCCGACCCAGAAGTCCTCGTTGAATCGGCGCTTCAGCGCGTCGGCCTGCTCCTCCAGCTTCCCGGCCAGCGCGGCGTCGTTCCAGATCTCGCGGGCGAGTCGTGCGCAGCGCCGCCGCGCGTCGTAGACGTACCCCTGGATCTCGCAGCAGGCCCGCGGCAGCTTCGCCAGCGTCCCGTCGGAGAAGACGATCGCGCCCGGTGAGTCCTTCCAGCACTGGTTGGGGAGCCCGGTCTCGGGATTCTGCGTCTGGTACTCCTGATAGCCGTCGCCGTCTCGATCTCCGTACTCGTCGATCCAGGCGAGCGCCTTGCGCGCGGTCCGCTCCAGGCGGCGCACCAGGTCCACGTCACCGGTCCAGCGCTCGTACTCGTCGAGCAGGACGAGGTAGAGCGCGGTCGTGTCGGCCCCGCCGAAGTACGGGGACTGGGGGCGTTCCTCGAAGGCGGTCAGCTCTCCGAACCGGAGCTCGTGGAGGATCTTGCCGGGCTCCTCGTCGCGGAACCCGTCGACGCGGGTCCCCTGCATCGCGCCGAGGAGCAGGAGCGCGGTGCGCGCCATCTCCGACTCGAACGGGAGCGCCTGCAGGCTCGTGATGATGCTGTCGCGCCCGAAGACGGCCATGAACCAGGGCAAGCCCGCAGCCGGGAGCGCGCCCTCCTTCAGGAACCTCGGATAGAAGCGGAGCCCGGCGAGGTCGGCGAGGCTGCGCTCGTACGTGCGGTGCAGCTGCGTCCAGCTCGAGACCAGCCGGGGAGCGTTGTCCACCCACTCCTGCAGGCTCGTGCCCTCGGGGCGCGCCTTGCTCGATCCGCTCTCGTACTTGGCGCGATCGTGCCGCTCGAAGCCGTCGAACGCGGTCACGACCTCAAGGCGTGCGCTCCACTCACCGTGGGGCTCCAGGTGGACGCGATAGCGGACGCCGCTCTCGTCCAGCTCCGCATCGCCGCTCGCCACGATCCAGGTCTCGCGCACGAAGCGGTCGCGGCGGTAGCCGAGCACGATGTGCCCGTCCTCCACTCGCCGGTAGAGCTCGCCCTTCTTGGCGAGCGCGTCCTTCACCTCGAAGAGGTCGGCGAAGTCGCTCCCGACCTCCACGCGGACCTCGAGATCCCGTGGCTCGCGCGCGTGGTTGAGCAGCTCCAGATCCTCGTGGAAGCCGTGGCCCACCGCGCGACGCCGGATGATGGACAGCGGCGCGTCCACGTAGATCGTGCCGGTCGTCGGCACGAGGAAGAACTGCGCGGCGTGGTACGCGAGGTCGTCGGTGGAGAGCAGGCCCGGGCGCTTCCCGTCGACCGTGAGGATCCAGCGCGAGAGGTAGCGGGTGTCCATGTGGAACAGTCCCGCGGTCTCGGTGGGTGAGGCGTCCATGTCGCCCCGGCGATCGGAGACGGCGAAGGTCTCGCCGTCCAAGACGCTTACCATTCCGGCGCTCATGGTCTCGCCTCCCGGCCTTCCTCCCGGCGGTGCGCGGGGACGAACTCGTGGACCACCATCGCCACCGCGAGATCGCCCTGCAAGCCGACCCGCCCCTGCATGAAGGCGGTCAGTAGATTTTGCTCTCCGTCCAAGATCCGGACGAAGTCGTCCGGGCTGGAGGTGATCACGCAGTCGGCCGGGCCGTGGCTCACGCGGGCGGCCACGCGCCCGTGATCCACCTCGACGAGATAGCTCCCGACCCCTTCGATGTCGAACCGGCAGGTCCCCTGGAAGTCCACGAGTCGCTCGTCGAACCTCTCCGTCTTCGTCTCGTCGATGATCTGCTGGATCGAGTGCGCCATGGGGGAAGCGGACATCCCTCCAAGCTGAAGACGCTCTCGGCGGGCGCAATCCTCGGCCAGGCGGGCTGGCGCGCCGGGATCGGCTACGCGGTCGGCGTCGCGGCGACGTCCGGCGCGATCCGATCGAAGGCGTCGGCGATCGCGCGGCGGAACGCGCCCTGGTGGCGGAGGATCGCCGACACGTGGCTGGCGGGCAGCCAGCGCAGCTCGCACCCCCAGTGATCGGCGATGCGGCGCATCTCCGACGGCGGGACGATCGCGTCGTGCGCGGTGCCCACCACGATGGCCGCGTCGGGGCGCAGAGGCGGCGCGAGGCGCGCGACGGAGTAGCGCGCGAGGCGAGCGCAGAGCGCGTTGCGGACCTCGGCCGCGTCCTCGCGGCCCGCCCCGAGCGCTGTCCACGAGGCCACGTTGCACATCGCGCCGGAGCGCAGCACCGAGTCGGGCGCGCACGTCGGCGCGACCGGGATCACCGCCACGGGGAACGGCACCGTCGCCCCCACCATCGCAGCCATCTGCCCGCCCATGCTGTAGCCGGTGACGCCCACCGCGCCGAACGACCCCTCGTACAGCCACCGAAGCAGCGCGCGCCCCTCCTGCAACGTCGCGGCGGCCATGAGGTAGAGGTCGGAGACGGTCCGCACCGCGGGGCCGAGCTGCCCGGGCGGACGGCGGGCGCCGTAGAGCGCGTTCTCGAGGACGAGCGCGCCGATCCCTCGCTCCAGCAGCGGCGTCGCGAGGCGGAGCCGCACGCGGAAGCCCTGGTCGCCGCTCGCCGCGAGGTGGAGCGCGATGCCCCGGAGCGGCCCCGCGGGCAACGCGAGCTGCACGCGCGCGGTCCGGCTGCACGCCGGGAGCCGCCCCTCGGGGCTCTCGAAGGCGCCCTCCCGCAAGGTCCCCCAGCGGCTCCGCCGCGGGGCTCCCCAGCGGATCGCGAGGCGCGCCGGCGCGCGCCCCGTCAGCTCCACCGGGTCATCGTGGAGGACGCGCAGGTCGCCCCAGCCGTCGGCGAAGAAGAGCGGCCGGCCCACGAGCATCCCGAACGCCACGTCGAGGCTCCGCACTCGCCGGATGTTGGGCACGGAGCGCTGCGATGGCGCGCACGGACGACTGCATCGCCGGCGGGCTGGTGATCGCCAGGGCGGGAGCCGGGGTAGCGGGGACGGATGGCGCTACGAGCGCTCCTGTGGCTTCGAGCTCGCGCCGTCGCGCGCTGCGACTTCCGTCGAGGTGCTCGTCTGCTCGGTGTGAGCGGGGAGCACGCTCACCTCTCGCTCGCTCGCGGCGGGCTCGTCGGGCTCGGTCGAGGCCTTCTTGAAGTTGCGGATGCCTCGCCCCAGCGACTCGCCGAGCTGCGGCAGCTTGCTTGGCCCGAAGAAGAGGAGGACGAGCACCACGATGACCAGAATTTCACCCATTCCGAGTTCCATGATTCCTCCATGCCGATGAGGTTTTGCTGCGATTTCCAGAAGGCGAGCGATCCGTCACGCGGCCTCGTCGCGCGTCTCGCGCGGCGGATGCGAGCGCCCGAACCGATCCGCGAGCTGGTGCGCGACGACGAGCAGCGGCGGCTGGACGACGCGCGTCAGCACCGCGAGCGCGAGCGACCCGCCGATGACGACGATGGCGAGCGGACGCTGCGCCTGCGCGCCGATGCTGTGCGAGAGCGCCGCCGGCAGGAGCCCGAGCGTCGCGGTCAGCGTCGCCATGAGCCCGGCGCGGAACTGCTGCTCCGCCGCCGCGCGGGCGCCCTCGGCGAGCTCCTTCCCGTTCTCCCACTGCCGCTGCGCGTAGGTCACGACGAGGATCGCGTCCTGGATCGCGATCCCGAACACGGAGACGAAGCCCATCGCGGACGACGCCGAGAACGGCTCGCCGGACAGCAGGAGCGCGAGGATCCCTCCGAGGCACGCCACGGGGATCGAGAGGAGCACCACGGCGGTGTCGAGCCAGTTCTTCACCGCGCTGTAGACGAGCAACGTGATGAGGAGCAGCGTGATCGGGACGATCACCGCGAGGCGGCCGAACGCCTCCCGGAGTTCGTTGATCTGCCCCGCCCACTCGAGGTGCGCGCCCGGCGGCATCCTCACGGTGGAGGCGATGTG
>Ga0306924_10004993_pt1 | contig 13035 bp, 6 predicted proteins | sample sta12Can44000111_FD_203756 | JGI IMG/M metagenome (GOLD analysis project Ga0306924, IMG submission 203756) | Lab enrichment of tropical soil microbial communities from Luquillo Experimental Forest, Puerto Rico - statanox.12C.anox.44.000.111 (v2)... | ecosystem: Environmental > Terrestrial > Soil... | reverse complement strand
GTCCGTGGATCCCGTTGAGACGGCAGCGGCGAGCCGAGCGGCAATTGACGTGACGCTCGTCCCTTCAGCGAGAGATACAAGCGGCAGGTCGATCCGAAGACGGTTTTCGAGAGCGAGGCGGAGCTCGACCGCCATCAACGAGTCCATCCCCATTTCGGAGAGGGGGCGGAGCGGATCAATGCCGCCGGCCGGAAGCCGCAAGATCGTCGCTGCTTCCTCGGCGACGATTGTCGTGAGCAGCGCGAGCGCTGCCTCCGAGTCGAGCAATGCGAGCCGCTCACCGAGCGATTCGTCGGAAGGGGCCGAAGCGCTGGTGCGGATCTCCGAAAATAATGGGGTCGTCAGCAGCGGGAGAAAACGTCTGGCTTCGCCCCAGTTGGTCTCGGCGGAGGCGACCACCGGCAGACCGCTCGCGATCATCGCCGGGAGACCCGCGAGCGCCTCGGTCGCGGCGATCGGCTGGGCGCCGAGCCGCCGGGCGAGAGAATCGCGGGCCTCCGGCCTCGCAGCGAGATAGCCGGCATCGGCGATCGGTCCCCAGGCGACGGCAAGCGCCGGCCGCCCTTCAGCGCGGCGCTGGCGCGCCAGCGCCTCGACGGCCATATTTGCAGCGACATAGGCCCCTTGCCCAGGCGCTCCGACCAAGGTCGTAGCGGAAGAAAAGATCAAAAATAACTCGATCGGATCATCCCGGGTCAGCGCGTCGAGAGCCAGCGCGCCGCCGAGCTTGGAGGAGAGGACCGCCCGTGCGCGCGATGGCGCGAGTTCGGAGGCAAGGCTGTCGTCGACCGTCGAGGCGGCGTGCACGATCCCGCGCAGCGGCGGCTGTCCCGCCCGGATCGCATCGAGCACGCCGGCCAAAGAAGCGTGGTCTGCAATATCGCTGCGATAGACGCGCACGTCGGCTCCGGCAGCTTCAAGCTCCCTGACCCTTGCTTCGCACCCCGGCGTCTCGGATCCGCGGCGACTGACGAGCGCAATCGAGCCGGCGCCGCATGCGACGAGCCAATGCGCCGCCTCGAAGCCGAACCCCTCGACCCCGCCAGTGACGAGGTAGGTCCCGTCTCGGCGCGCCACCACCGCCGGCGGCTCGCGAAGCCGCACGCCGGCGTTTGCATCGGGTACCAGTACGATCTTGCCAATGTGATTCGCCGACTGCATCAGTCGGAACGCGTCGTCGAGCTCACCGAAAGAAAAAATCCTGTGAGCGAGTGGCCGGATCGCACCCTCGGACAGCGCCGAGGAGACCTCGGTCAGCAGATCACGAGCCAGGTCGGGTCTGCGAATTGGCAGCTGATCGATGTCGATCGCGAAATAGGAGATATTTTGACGCAGCGACCGCAGGTGAATGCGGCGATTGAGGTAAACATCCCGTTTCCCGAGCTCGAGGAAGCGTCCGAATGGGGCGAGGACTTCCAGACTTCGCTCCATCGCTTCGCCGCTCAGCGAGTTGAGCACGACCTCGACGCCGTGCCCGTCCGTAATCTCGCGCACGGTATTGGCGAAAGCAAGATCGCGCGAGTTGAGGACATAATCGGCGCCGACCAAACGTAAGAACGATCGCTTTACCTCGGAGCCGGCGGTGGCGATGACGACAGCGCCACGATATTTCGCGTACTGTATCGCCGCGAGCCCGACCCCGCCGGCCGCGGCATGGATAAGAACCCGCTCTCCCGGCGCGAGCTTTGCCAAGTGCCCCAACGCGTATACTGCGGTGACGAAGGTCACAGGGATGGTCGCGGCTGCGGCAAAGCTCATTTCCGACGGAATCTTCGTCAACGCTGCCGCCACCGTCACGACGCGCGTGCTCAGCGATGCAGGTGCGAAGCCCATGACCCGATCGCCGACGGCCAACTCCGTAACCCCCGACCCGACTGAGCGGATCACCCCTGCGCATTCCAACCCAAACGTCGGCCCCGCAAACCCGTCTATCAGAGCCTCTTCGGGGAGCAGCCCCATCGCCCACATCATGTCGCGGAAATTAAGGCCCGCGGCATGTACCTCGAGCTCGACTTGGTCTGACCCGGCCGATTGTGGAGCGCCGGCCTCCCAGCCCAAAGCATCAAGCCCGCCGGGGCGGCGGCTTCCCAGTGTCAGGAAGGCCGATTTATCAGCCCAGCGCGGCGGAAGGCCACGCCGTAAGCGCAGAACATGGCGGCCCTGAGGTGTCCAGACGATCTCGTTCTCAGCAGCGTTGGTGGCCAATTCGGCGACGAGTTGCCGGGCGCGGCAGTCTGGCGCGACACAGCCCGCGAAGTCGATCAAGCGCATTAAGAGCCGCGGCGTCTCGTTGACGAGCACACGCGCAAAGCCCCAGAGCGCGCCGCCTACAACCCCAACAGGTTCAACAGTAGGCGCTGCCTGCTGAGCGTCGCAGGTGACCACCCAGAGCACCGATTCCTGCGCCGCAGCTTTGGCCGCGACCTGCGCCAGCGCAGCCAGTTGTTGCGAGGTGGACTCGATAGGATCGATTAAGGACCCTTCGGCCAGGAAAACAATCGCCTCTTCCTTCCCCCTGTCGCCGCCGCCACTATCCGGCGCGGGTTCGGCGAGCGCATCCGAGAGATCAGCAAGGGCGACATGATGGCCGGCCTCGCAAAGGCTTTCGCGTACTGCGGCTGTGAACTCCGTCTTGCCGGCGACAAGCAAGATCGCTCTCGGTTCCATACGAGCCGAGTAACCTTTCTCGTCTCGGGGTGGGGCAGTGCCCCAGAACAAGGCCCAAGGCCACGGCGTTCCGCCACTCGAAATCGAATCGTTGGATCGGAAGCCGGCGGCAGTAAGTTCAGCCTGCCATTGTTCGGCGGAGCGGATTATCGATGCGCCAGCCTCGCGCGGCGTTCGCCGCCGCCATTCCGGACTTTGACCGAATACGACCTCCCAGACGGTGTTGGGCTCCGGCTCCATCGCGATAAAGCTGCCTCCGGGGACGAGAAGCTCCCGGAGTTCCGAGAGGTCGGTCGCATCGAGTCGTAAGCGTGTGCAGCTGTTGATGGCCAAGATGATATCGAACAGATCACCGCTCAGGCTTTCATTTCCATCCTGAGGTGACCATTGGCGTGCGGAGAACCCATTGACTGATTCCGCAAGGAAAGAAAGCCGTGCGGCCTGCTCGGGATCACCGTTCGCGGCAAGGTAGCTCAGCGCTACCTGGGATTGTGCCAAATGGTCGAGCATGCGCCGCGTAGCGCTGCCGCCAGTCGACCCGATTTCGAGGACCCGCAGCGGCCGCTCCTTCGGCCACTCCGCCGCAATCTGATGCAGCGCTCCGCAGACGATCCCAATGCCGACAGCGCTCGCCGGTGAAGACGACAGCAGATGCTCTACCAAAGGCGAGAGCGAACCATCGGGTTGTGTCGGACCGTGCACGAGAGTCTTCGGTAGATTCTCGACGGCGGAGGCTATAAGGGCGAGTTCGGCTACAAGGTCGGGCGCGTCTGCGAGCAACAGGCGCCAAACCTCCTCTATCTCGGGCAGGTCACCGGCGTCCTCGATCCGCCACTCAGTTACCGCCTCGCTCGCGACGCCGAAGCGTTCAAGTAACCGGAGCAGATATTCGGCGAGCCCGCTGGATTCCGGCGCGATGAGCCCGCTATCGACCAGCTCTGCGACCGTGAAAAGGTGCCCAGGTTCGACGACACGCAGCATTGACCGGCGGGCAACCGAGCCGATTAGGGCGTCTAGCAAAAGCGCCTGTTCGTGCCGTGCAGCGTCAGGCTCGCGAGCGACGGCCAAGCGCGACAATGCAACACCGCAACGACGCAGTGTCGCCGGAGCGGCGGACTCGACCAGCGGAGCAGGAATCAGATCCACGTGCAGGGCGCGCTCGTCGGCCGAGGCGCGACGAGTCAGCTCGACCCGGCGGAACCAGCAATCCGAGAGTTCCGCAACGACTTCTCCGGTTTCGTCACGCAGCTCAATATCGGCGGAGACCGCCCGAATGCCGAGACGAGTGAGGCGAAGTCGGGCAGTTCGGGGGAGACGGCCGAATGGCGCCAGCAGGCGTATGCGTCCAAACCGCCAGGGGAGAAAGGTTGAGCGCTGAATTTCCGGTTGGCGATCGGCAACCAGCCCGAGCAGCGCCTGCAGCGAGCCATCGATGATGGCAGGATGAAGGAGGTATGGGGACAGTTCCCCTTCGATGCAGGATGGATCGAAATGCGCGACCGCTGCATGCGGGCCGCCCACCTCGATCCGGCTCACCGTCCGGAATCGGTAACCGTAGTCGAGACCTGCAAGACTTGCCAGGCGGTAGAGCGTTTCGCGATCGATCTGATGCGAGTTGGGCGCGGGATCTGCCCAATGGATCATGTGGCGAGTATCGCTCTCGGAGCCGAGGCGGCCGACTGCATGGACAGTCAAAGGCTCGCGCGATAGCCGCGGACGGCTCGCCAGCTCCCAGTCGCCTTCCTCAGAGCCGATCATCGTCCGCAATTCGCGCATGCGGCCCTTGTCGAAGGGCAGCGGTCGGCGGACTTCGAGATCGCGCGCCTCGAGCACCGGGGCCTCCGGCCATTGACATCGCGCGGCCGCAAGAGCCATCTCGACGACCGCCGCCGCTGGGAGCACCGGCACACCCTCTATCGAATGGTCGGCTATCCACGGCAGAACCTGCTCATCGAGATGGTTAAGCCAAAAAGGTACTGGGCCGCGCTGACGAAAACCGAGAAGCGGGTGATCGAAAGGCGGATTGACTGGATCCCCAGCCTCGGCCGTCGTTCCAAACCAGAATCTCTGCCGATCCCATGGGTAGAGTGGCAGCTTGCGCGGGTTGGACGGCCCGTCGAAAATTGACGATTGCGTAAAGTCGTAGCCTGAGACGTAGCAACGCGCGGCGATCGCAGGAAATGGGTCCTCGCCGACCGGCTGGCGGGAAAGGCTCGTAAGCACGCGCCCCTCAGTCTGCGCCATGCGCAACGCGTCGTTGAGATAGGACTGGAGGATCGGCATGGGGCCGATCTCGACAAGAATCCGAAACCCCTCGCTTATCAACTGCTCAGCGGCATCAGCAAAGCGTACCGGGCTTCGAATGTTGCGCCACCAATGATCGGCATCGAGCAGATCGTCCTCGACGACTTGCCCGGTGACCGTCGATACCAGCATTTTCTCAGGACGCCGCGAACACAGGCCGATCAGGCTCGCGAGCAGATCCGGGCGTATCGGATCCATTGCTCGCGAATGGAAGGCGAAATCTAGATCGAGGGAGCGAAACCATAGTCCGCGCCGTTCCGACTCCTCCTGCAGACGTTCGATTTCGGTTTCGGGTCCGGAAACTGTCACCGAATGAGAAGCGTTGAGCGCAGCGATCTCCGCCTGACTGTCGAGGTCGAGCAGAAACTCGCGCGCCGCATCCGGTGCCAGCGCCAGCGCGGCCATGCGACCCTGACCTTGCGTTCGCTGCTGGTACCGGCTGCGCGCGATCACCACTCGGCCGGCCTCGGCCAGCGACAACGCGCCGGCGCCCCAAGCTGCGGCAATCTCGCCGACACTGTGCCCAAGATATGCCGAGGCGGTGACACCGAGCTCGCGCAAGGCCTCGACAATCCCAACTTGAAGAGCGAACAGCAGCGGTTGTGCAACGTCCGCTCGCCTCATCGTCTTGACGTCGGCCCCGTCCGCAAGAAGCTCGCGCACCGATAAACCCAGATCCGGCCACAGCAATCGATCCACCGAGTCGATTGCAGCCTGAAAGGCCGGGTTAGTGCGCAATGCGTCGCATCCCATCCCGGCGAATTGCGCACCGTTGCCCGAAAACACAAAGGCGAGCTCACCCTGTCTCACCGCGGTCCCAGTGATAAGCGAGGGCGACGGTTCGTCGTTGAGGAAACCCGTCAACGTCCCCGCGATTGAGGCCGGATCTTGGGGCAGCGCGACGAGTCGTTGTGGATGATGATCACGACCGCGGGCGGCGGCACGCAACAACATCGGCGCCCGCTCGGCCGGCAGCTCGGAGACAGCGTCGCGCCAGCTCTGCACGAGCCGGCGCAATGAGGTCTCGCTTTTTGCTGACAGCACCAGCGGCGGCATCGGTCCGGCAGCCGCGGCCTTTTCCTGCTGCGGTGGCTTGGCGAGGACGACGTGAGCGTTGGTCCCGCCGAAGCCAAAGGAATTTACGCCGGCATAGGGACGCTCGGGCGCCGCCGCGACCGGTTCTGCATCGCAGACCAGGCGCAGGTTGAGCGCGTCGAACGGTATCTTAGGGTTGGGCGTCTCGCAATGGAGCGTCGGTGGGATAAGCCCGTGGTCGAGTGCGAGCACGCCCTTAAGCAGGCCGGCCATCCCGGAAGCTGGCTCAAGATGACCAATATTGCTCTTCACCGATCCGATAGGAAGCGGGATCGATCTTCTCTGGCCGAGCGAATGTCCCACGGCAGCGGCTTCGATCGGATCTCCGGCGGCCGTACCGGTGCCGTGCATCTCGAAAAATGCAAGGTCATCCGGAACAATGCCGGCACTGCGATATACCGACCGCAACAGGGAAGCCTGCGCCGTCTCGCTTGGCAATGACAGGCCAATCGTGCGGCCGTCCGAATTCACTCCGGAGGCGAGGATGATCCCACGGACCGGATCGTTGTCGGCGAGGGCCTTCTCCAGCGGTTTTAGGATTACGACCGCGCCGCCCTCGCCACGGACATAACCGTCGGCTCTCTCGTCGAAGGCAAAGCAGCGGCCGCGCCGCGAGAGCATCGATGCTCGCGAGAACCCAATGAAGGGATAGGGCGCGAGCAAAAGATTTACCCCACCGACAACAGCGCTTTCTATCCGCTTGCCGCGAATTGCCTCGCAGGCGTAGTGCAGCGCAACGAGCGAAGATGAGCACGCCGTATCAACGGTGAGACTCGGCCCTCGCAGATCGAAGACATACGATATCCGGTTGGCCAGGATGCTGAGCGTGCTCCCGGTCATAAAATAAGAATCGGCACCGGCCGGATCTCCGAGCCTCAGGTCAGAATAGTCGGTAGTCGAAGCTCCGATATAAACGCCAACAGAGCCGCCGGACATCTTGCTCGGTGGGATGCCGGCATCTTCCAGTGCATGCCAGACCAGCTCCAGCAGTATACGCTGCTGCGGGTCCATTTGCGCCGCTTCTCTGGGCGAGACCCCGAAAAACGCGGGCTCGAACAGATCAACGGCATTGATGAGCCCGGCCGCCCACGTATAGCTTTTGCCGGGCTCGGTGCGGTTGGGGTGATAGTAAAAGCGGGTCGACCATCGCCCGTCGTCGACCTCGGAGACGGCATCGCCTGCTGATTCGAGCAACCGCCAGAACCCGTGGAGGTTGTCGGCCCCAGGGAATCGACAAGACGCTCCGACAATCGCGATGGAGCCGTCAGTCATGGCGAAAGAACAACACCGGCAGCCCGGGGGAAACGTACGGTGACCGTCGTCAACCTAGCCTTCTTTACGCAGACCGCAGAGTCAAATGCTGCGTATTTCATTGATCCCCGATGTGGCAGATTCACGGATAAGCCAAAAAGCTGCCGCAGCCGCGGCATCTTCCCCCGTCCCCCTGAGCATCGGAGCCCTTCCCCTAAAGGCTGGTTGCGGATCGTTAATCAGATCTTCCGGGATTTTACTCGACCAAGATGAGAGCGATGTCAACCTCGGCGAGCGCAACACATCTCCGGCGAATCTACCCAGCACCGGACCTGTGGCCCGGCGGCCTGATCAATTTTGGCGCCTACACTCGATGCTAGTGAATTATGAGGTCCGGACGCGCCAGCGGGGTCGTAGTCCCGCCACTTCGCCACGGATTGCGGCCCAAATGTACCCGCTCGCAGAGATCCATTGCCGACCAATAGAAAGGCACGGCGCGATCTTTGATGAACGGCATCGCCGCAGGATCGAGCCCGAGCCACGGCAGAAACGGATTGCGGCGGCCATAAGCCCAGATCTCGGCACGAACCGACGGGCGGGCACTGAGGCCGCGCGCATGGAAGCCGACTGTATCGGCGACGACGAGCGTGTTTTGCGGCACCGCGAACATTTTGGGCTCGCCGAGGCCGAGCCGGCGCACCGCCTCCGGCGAGATCCGCAGCGACCCTCGCGCAGTTTGAAAATCGCTGTTTTGCGCCGCGCGCACCGAGGCGCTGCGCTCCCATGCAAGGCGCCTTGGGGTCGGCCGGTGCGATCCCGGCACATACATGAAGGGGCCGTCCTCTTCGCTCACCTCAGTCAAGAAGAACCAGGCCTTGACGGACGGATGAAACGCATCAGCGTGCAGCCGCGTCTGAGGATCGGGCGGCGCATCACGCGCCTTAGAGAAGATCGTCTGAATGTAGACGAGCGGTTCCAGCATGAACGAGCCGACATAGCGCAGGAGGCCCAGCCATTCGGGGTGATCGACCAAGCTGCTCAGCGCCGGCAGGCGCGATAGAGCAGCGCGGTCCAAGGCAATCCGCCGGGTCATCGCGTCACCCTGGAGCTGGTATCGAGTTGCCCCCCGGAACGACAGCACCTGCTCCTGCAGCACTGCGAAATCGGCGGCAGGCAAAAAGTTCCGCTTCAAAACAAAGCCGTCGCGGTCGAAAGCCGCTCGATCGTCGACTGAGATCAGCGAGGCCAATCTTTCACGGCGCCATTCGGCCATGCGGTGAGCCAACCGCACGCGTGCGACATGCAGCCCTGCCCGATTGAGCCGCGGGCTGCCGATCACTGGATTGTCGCGGAACGATTTCGCGCTGGTCGCCAGCGCTGCGACATGCAGCGGCGCAAGGAGCCAAGATAGCCGACCGGCTCCCATCGTCATCCTCTGGCCCGGAGTGCCCCGAGCGCATCGTATATCGCGCGATCGATCTCGACCCCATCCCGTAGCGCATGTTCCCGGCTGCGAAAAGCCCGCTCGCCCGGAATACGGATTTCGCTGACGCCCGGTTGGCGCGGGGTATTTTTGATGCGATCGACCAACCGGCCGAGTTGCTTTTTGAATTGGTCGCGGCTGACCAATAGATTGGGCTTGAAGGCTACCAACAAGTAGCCGTCGTCCTCGCGGGCGTCGAGTGCGGACCCGGCCAGCAGCCCCAATGCCTGAACGATAAAGCCGAGTCCGTACCCCTTGTAGCCGCCGAACGGCAGCAGCGCGCCGAGCCTGGCATGCACCGGATCGCGCGTCGGCCGGCCTTCGGCATCGACTGCGACACCCTCCGGGAGCGGCTGGCCGAGCCGCTCGCGATAAGCGAGGTCGGTACCCATAAACGCCGAGGTGCCCATGTCGAAAACCACCGGCCCGCGCGACGAAGGCATGCCGAACGCGATCGGGTTGGTACCCAGCATCGGCCGGGTGCCGCCGGGCGGGGCGACGGTGCGCCCCGAGGCCGCGGTATGAATGCCGATGAGATCGGCGTTCGCGATCATCTCCATGTAATAGGCGCTGCGCCCGCTCATCCAGCTGTTGGTGACCGCGATAATTGCTACCCCGCGGGCCGCTGCCTTGTCGATCGCGGCACGAGCGGCGTGGTACATCACCAGCATGCCGACATTGTTGCCGCCGTCATAAAGTGTCGAGACCTCGGTATCTCGCAACACCTTCATTGAGTATCGAGGCTCTTTGAACCGCCGGTGCTCGGGAATGTTCAGGATCTTGGCGAGCCCCGAATACTCGTACCCGCACAGCGCCGCATCGATCACGTGATCGGCGATGATCTTAGCTTCCTCGACGTCGTAGCCGATGCCGCGCAGTGCCTTCTCGGAGTGCTCGCGCGCCTCAGTGACGCTGAGCCGGATACGATCCGACGACATCCGTAGCCCCGTCTAGTCCGCCGCCTCGCGCCGCGCTGGCTCGGGGCGCCAGCGCAAGACCGGCTTGCGTGCCGCGGTAGTCTCGTCGAGGCGGTGGCGCGGTGTAAACTCCGGTGCCGAGCGGAAGCGGGCCGCGTCACCGGCTCGCGCCGCGGCAGCGAGGTGTTTCATCACCGCGATGAAGTGGTCGAGCGAGGCCTTGCTTTCGGTTTCGGTCGGCTCGATCAGCATCGCCCCGCGCACGATCAGCGGGAAATACATCGTCATCGGATGATACCCCTCGTCGATCAGCGCCTTCGCGAAATCGAGCGTCGTTACGCCGGTGTCTTTGAGAAACTGGTCGTCGAACAATACTTCGTGCATGCATGCGCCGGGGAAGGGAAGGGTGAGGTCGTGGGCGAGGCTGGCGCGCAGATAATTGGCATTGAGCACCGAATCCTCGGCGACCTGGCGCAGCCCATCGGAGCCGTGGCTCATCATATAGGCGAGCGCCCGTACGAACATGCCCATCTGACCGTGGAAACCCTTCAGCCGCCCGAGAGAATGCTTGGCTGGACCAGTTTCATGCTCGATCAGCTCGAGGCCGCCGGGACCGTGCACGACCCATGGCAGTGGGGCGTACGGCGCAAGGCTCGCCGCCAGCGCCACCGGACCGCTTCCCGGTCCGCCGCCGCCATGCGGAGTCGAGAAGGTTTTGTGCAGATTGAGGTGCATGCAGTCTATGCCGAGATCGGCCGGCCGCACGCGCCCGACGATCGCGTTGAAATTGGCGCCGTCGCAATAAAAGAACGCACCCGCGGCGTGCACCGCCTCGGCAATCTCGATGATCTCGCGCTCGAACAACCCGCAGGTGTTCGGGTTGGTCAGCATCAGCGCCGCGACATCGCCACCGAGCTTTGCTTCGAGGGCGGCGCGGTCGACCCGTCCGGTTTCATCGGCCGGAATGGGATCAACGGCATAGCCGCAAGCCGCCGCCGTCGCCGGGTTTGTACCGTGCGCCGACTCCGGGACGAGCACTCGGGCCCGCCGGTCGTCGCGCACTTCGAGCGCCGCGCGAATCGCCATGATCCCGCACAACTCGCCGTGGGCACCCGCCGCCGGGCTCAGCGCAATCGCCGGCAGGCCTGTCAATGTCTTCAGCCAGTGGGCCAGCGTGTCGATCAGCGCGAGCGCGCCCTGCGCTGTCTTGACCGGCTGCAGCGGATGGATGTCGGCAAAACCCGGCAGGCGCGCCAGCTTTTCGTTGAGGCGCGGGTTGTGCTTCATCGTGCACGAGCCGAGCGGGTATAGCCCGGTGTCGATCGCGTAATTCTTTTGCGACAGCCGCGTGAAGTGGCGCACGATCTGCGGCTCGCTGAGGCCCGGCAGACCGAGCGGGTCCTCCCGTTCCAGGCCGCCCAGCCGGCTGCGGAACGGCGCCGGCTCGGGCAGGTCGACGCCGCAATGCCCCGGCGAATCCTGCTCGAAGATCAGCGCTTCTTCGATCTCCAGACCACGGTTGCCGGTCATGCCCTCGTTCGGCTTCGGTTCAGTCAGGCGCGAGCTCCCCAGCGGGCTCACATCATTCATGACAGCACCTCCCGCAGGCCTTCCTCGAGCTGGTCGATATCTGCGTCAGTCGTCAACTCGGTCGCCGCGACCAGCATCACATCCGCCAGCTCGTTCCGCTCCGGATAAAAGCGGCTGACCGGAACACCGGCGAGGATGCCCTTGTCGGCGAGGGCCTCCACGACTTCCGCCGCGGGGCAGGCCAACCTCAGCGAGAATTCGTTGAAGAATGTGCGGTTGACGAGCCGGACCTCGGGCACTCGTTCGAGTCGCTCCGCAAGCCTGACCGCTGCGGCATGGTTGAGCCGAGCCAGCCGCGTCAATCCCGCCTCGCCGAGCAGCGCCAGGTGGACCGTAAAGGCGAGTGCGCACAATCCCGAATTCGTGCAGATGTTGCTCGTCGCCTTCTCGCGGCGGATATGCTGCTCGCGGGTCGACAGGGTCAGAACCCAGCCCCGCCGGCCGGCCGCATCAACGGTCTGGCCGACGAGCCGCCCGGGCATCTGACGGACGAACTTGTCGCGGGTTGCGAACAGCCCGACATGGGGTCCGCCGAAATTGAGCGCATTGCCGAGCGATTGGCCCTCTGCGGCAACGATGTCTGCGCCCATCTGGCCCGGCAGGCGAATCGCGCCGAGCGAGAGGATTTCGGTCACCACGACAACGAGCAGGGCGCCGGCCTCGTGGCAGCACTGCGCAAGCGTGGAGTAATCCCGGATCTCGCCGAAGAGATCCGGGTTCTGAACGACGACACAGGAGGTTTCGCCGTCGACGAGCCCGGCGAGGTCTTCACCACCCAGGCTGGGCTCCTGCGGATCGACCGCGAACCTGACAAACCGGGCGTAAGTCTCGCACACCTCGCGGTAGTGCGGATGAAGGCCCCCCGACAGCACCGCCTTTCGCCGGCCGGTTACGCGGCCCGCCATCATCACTGCCTCGACGCAGGCGGTGGCGCCGTCATAGAGCGAGGCGTTGGCGACCTCCATCCCGGTCAGCAGCGCCACCTGCGTCTGAAACTCGAACAGATACTGCAGCGTCCCTTGCGCGATCTCCGGCTGGTACGGGGTGTAGGAAGTCAGGAACTCGCCCCGCTGGATGAGATGGTCAACGGCGGCGGGAATATGGTGGCGGTAGACCCCGGCGCCGATGAAGAACGGCGCCGAGCCGGCGGCGAGATTACGCGCCGCCATACCTGAGATCGTTCGCTCGACCTCGATCTCGCCCATCGCCCTCGAGGCGGGCCTCCTCGGGAACGTCGGCGAACAGTGCGTCGATCGAGTCGGCCCCGATGGCCGCGAGCATTTCGGCGCGGTCGCTTGGCGTTAGCGGCAGATAGCGCATCAATGCTGCTCCTCGACGAATTTCCGGTACGCGCCCTCGTCCAACAGCCCGTCGAGCTCTTTGGGGTCGGCAAGGCGCAGCTTCAGAAACCACCCTTCCCCCATCGCGTCGGCATTGACCTTGGCCGGGTCGCCGGCGAGGGCATCATTGACCTCGACGACCTCACCCGATACCGGCGCATAGACTTCGCTCGCCGCCTTCACCGATTCGACGACCGCAGCTTCTTTGCCTTGCTCGACGCGCCGGCCGATTTCGGGCAGCTCGACATAGACGACATCGCCGAGCTGCGATTGCGCGTAATCGGTGATGCCGACGACGGCGACATCGCCGTCGAGCCGGATCCATTCATGATCGCGCGTGAAGCGAATCGTGCTCATCGGGATTTTCCCTCTGCGATCTCAGCCGCGG
>Ga0306924_10004990_pt1 | contig 13038 bp, 12 predicted proteins | sample sta12Can44000111_FD_203756 | JGI IMG/M metagenome (GOLD analysis project Ga0306924, IMG submission 203756) | Lab enrichment of tropical soil microbial communities from Luquillo Experimental Forest, Puerto Rico - statanox.12C.anox.44.000.111 (v2)... | ecosystem: Environmental > Terrestrial >... | reverse complement strand
CGGCAACGTGACGAGTGCCGTAAACACCGAGTGCAGATATTTGAAACCCGAGCCGACTTGCGGATCCTCGAACGCGTGGTGGATGCCGATCGGCATTGCGACGATGAGGAACAGGATGAAGGCAATCCGGCCCATCGTGTCGCTGAACAGCCGGCCGCCAATCGCCCGCGGCACGATCGTGTAGTAGGCGATGTAGGTCGGCATCAGCCAGAAATAGACGATGGCATGCAACGTCCAGGAGAAGAAGACGCGGGCCAGCCCGGCGTCGATCGTGCTGCGCCAGCCGAGCGCCACCGGGATGATCTGAAAGAGCAATTCGAGCGCCGCACCGACCGCGGTCCAGGCCCAGAGGTAGGAGCCGGCGACCGTCGCGAACATCGGAAAGGGAACTGGGGCGCCCGGGTTGTCGCGCTTCCACCGGTACATGTTGATCGACATCAGCGCGACCCAGACCCACGAGCCGACGACCACCAGGACAACACCGATGTAGTAGGAGGGATGGCCGATCAGCGGCGGGTAGAAGGTGTAGAGCACCGAGGCCAGCCCGAGCGCGACCGGGACAATCGCCGCGATCGTGCCGATGACGACGAGTGCAAATCCGAGCCAGGCCCAGCGGAGGCCAACCATAGGTCGCCTGAGCGCTTGCTCGGTTACAAAATAGCCGAACCCCATGGCCACGAGCGTGGGAAATACGTAAGCCATGGTCGTGCCGTGGGCCGTGACCGAGCGGTAGTACCATTCGGGATCGCTGATCCAGGCGTGCAACGGGCTGCGAACAAACATCTGCCACTCGCCGAGTGGCAATGCAGCACCAAAGCCGGCAAAGGCGAACCACAGATGGGCGAGGACTAGCCTGCGGCTATTCCACACAGCTCAGCCTCCGCCGCTCCGCCGCCATACGCGCGAACGCGGCCTTTTCGACAATCTTGATCCGGCCCCACATGCCCTCATGGCCCACGCTGCAGAACTCGTGGCAGGGCATCAGGCGTTCGCCCGGTGTCTCGAAACGAGCCCCGAGGCTCGAGATGTAGCCGGGCACCAGCATCAGGTTGATGTTTGTCCCGTCGATCAGGAAGCCGTGCACGACATCGGCGCTGGTCGCGCGGAATGTGACCGGCGTATCGGTCGGTACGACGATGCATGACGGGGTGAACGAATATTGCTGGCCGATAAATCGCGCGGTGACGGAGCCGTCGGGCTCGAGCGCGCTGCCCAAATTGCTTTCGATGAATTCTCCGCCGAGATGCAGGGTCCGCGGGTCGGCGGTCTCGACGCGGCTCTGTGGCATGGCCCCATGATAGAGCGCGGCAAAGGTCGCCACGACGACCATCAGTGCCAGGATCGTGACCGCGGCTGTGGCCCAGCGGCGTTCGGTCCGCTCGCCGCGATCGGCGCCCTCGTCGGAAGTCGAGAGATGACTCACGGCGGGATTGCTCGCGGCACGAAGACGAGCAGGTAGAACGCGAACCAGATTGCCACGACGATAGCGGTCGCGAGGCCCGCGAGCACGAGAGCACCCCTTGCACCGGATTGCGAGATCGCGTTCACGTCCGCATCTTGCAGCGTGCCGGCTTCGCTTTCTTCGATAATGGGTGCGGAGTTGATCATTGCTGCATCAGTCCAAAGGCGCCGTGCGCAGCTCGTTGGCCTGGCGCGAGGAAACCGCCGAGCCGCGGTTGCCCCAGGCGGCGCGGATATAGGTCACGACGGCCGCGACCTCGTCGTCGGAGAGCGTCTGCGCGAAGGGCGGCATGCCGTAAGGCATCGGGTTGCCGGCGGTGCCGGGAGGGAAGCCACCGTTGAGAACCATTCGGACCGGGTTCACGGACGATTCCATTTGGATCGACGGATTATCTGCAAGCGGCGGATAGTCGGGCGGCATGCCGCGACCATCCTTTGCATGGCAGCTGGCGCAATGCGTCTCATAGACAGTCTGGCCGAAACTCAGCAATAGGCTGCTCTCGGGCGCCGGAATCCCGGAGACCTCCGCACCAGGCGGAGTGCCCTGACCAAGGCTCTTCAGATAGACCGCCATGGCGCGCACATCGGCATCGTTCAGATATTGCAGGCTGTTGAACGTGACTTCCGCCATCGGGCCATAGACCGCGCCGCGATGCGAAACTCCGTTGCGGAGCAGATCGACGATCTCCTCGATGCTCCACTCGCCGAGCCCGGCCTCCTTGTTCGAGGTCAGCGAAGGCGCGTACCAGTTTTGCATCGGAATAAGGCCGCCCTCAAACGCCTTCGATTCCGAACTACCGCCCAGGGCGTTGATCGGCGAGTGACACATCGCGCAATGGCCCAAACCCTCGACGAGATAGGCGCCACGGTTCCACTCGGCGGATTTGGTCGGGTCGGGCTGGTATTCGTCTTCGTGGAAGAACAACGTGCGCCAGCCGAGGATGAGTTGTCGGTTGTTGAAGGGGAAACGGAGGTCGTGCGGCCGGTTCGGTTGGCGCACCGGCGGGACGGAGCGCAAATACGCGAAGATCGCGTCGGAGTCCTCGCGCGTCACCTTTGTGTACGAGCCGAACGGCATGGCCGGGTAGATCAGACCGCCATCGGGAAAACGGCCTGTGTGCATAACCCCGTAGAAATCATCCGCGGTCTACGAGCCGATGCCGGTTTTGGGATCGGGCGTGATGTTGGACGAATAAATCGTACCGAAGGGCGTTGCCATCGCCAGGCCACCGGCAAACAGAGCACCGCCGGGATTGGTGTGGCAGGCGATGCAATCGCCGGCCTGGGCAAGGTATTTGCCCTTAGCTACGAGGGCCTGGTCGTCGGCCTGCGCCGCGAAAATCGGGTGGCCAAAGGCGGTCGAGAGCGCCAGTGCAATTGCGGGGGCGAGGGACAGAAGCCGGTCCATCAGCTCAGCACCCTCGCCTTTCAGTTTGGTTCGCTGCCGCATCCGAGCGGCATCTGCAGTGTGCCTTGCGGCACGGGTGACGGGTCAGGCGGGATCGGCACCGATGCGAGCTAGGCAGCCACAGCGGTTACGTCGCTTTCGCTGAGGCTGGCTGCGACGAGCTGCATGCAGTCCGGGTCGGCGGCTGTCCGAGTGCCGTAGCGAAAAGCGCCGAGCTGGGCGCTGATATAGCTCGCGCGCAGTCCCACAAGTCCGGGAATGGCTGGTTCCATGCCGGTCAGCTTGGGGCCGTGACATCCGGAGCACGCCGGCACGCCGTGGGCTTGATCGCCCTTGGTCACCAGCGAACGTCCGCGTCCCAGCAGAGCCTCGCTGACATCCGTCGCCGCCTTCTGTATTGGCGGCGGACGCAAGGCGGCGAAATACATGGCGATCTTTTGCAGGTACGGATTGGATTGATACTCGAGAAGATAATTCATCGGCGGATAGCGGCGACGACCGTCCCGAAACGCGACCAATTGGTTCATCAGATAGCCGGCGGGTTTGCCGGCGAGGCGAGGGAAATAGTCGTTGCTGGTCCCCTCACCCTGCCGGCCATGGCAGGGCGCGCAGGCAAGCAGGCGCGCCGCCGTCGTGTCGGGCGCGTGCTCCGTCGGCTGCGCGTGTACGACGGCGACGGGGCACAGCATCAGCGACACGAGCCCAATCGCCGGGCCACACCACCGCCTGAAGGTAGGCACGGCGCTCCGCCTATTGTCCGGCATCTTCCGGTTGTAGAGCGTTCCCAACGGCACGTTCCCTCGCCGCATCGCAGCCGGATTTAACCACGGGAACGCCAACCACCGCCAGCACGGCGATGACACGCCGACTTCGGCGCCCGATACTTAACCGGCAAGCCTCACCGGGGTGTCGTCGTGGCGAAATCCGTGCTCGCGGTCAGCTCACCAGTCGCAAAGGCAAGCGCCGCGGCGTTGATCAGCGACTGCGCGTGTGCCCGAGCCACTGCGGCGCGCGCAGTGGCGAGCCCAGTTTGCGCGGACGTCGCGTCGGTCAACGTGCCGACACCATGCGCGTAAGAATCGCTGGCGCTGTGAAAGGCCGCCTCGGATGCAGTCTGCAGCGCGATGGCGGCATCGTATTGCTGCAGCCCGGTATCAACCTGGTCGTAGGCGAGCGCCACCTCGCGCAACGCCTGGTCGGTGCGCTCCTGCAGCGCGGCCTCCGCCTCTTCGCGCTTTGATTGGGCGAGGGTCAATTTGTTTTGCAGCAATCCGCCTTCATAGAGCGGCCATTCGAACTTCAGCAACGCCGCACCCTGCGGCTTTTCCACCGGGAAATAGGGAGAATTATTCACGTTGAGCCGGCCGATATTGCCCTGCACGTTGGTACTCAGCAAAATCTTCGGAAACAGGGCGGAGCGTGCGGCCGCGATTTCGGCATCCGACGCGCGCAGCTTCGCCACTTGAGCGAGCAGGTCGGGTCGCTGGCGCAGCGCCTCCCTAAGCACGTCATCGACGGCCCGCGCGGTGCGCGGCGGCAGGGGACGCTCGGTCGCGCCCGCGACGCGCAGCTTTGTGGTCGGCGGCAGCTCCATCGCCGCAAGCAAGGTGTACATCGCGTCGTGCTGAGCGGTTTCAGCCTGCGCGAGATCGTACTGCGCCTGCGCCGTCGCACGGCGGGCGAGCTGCACGTCGACGATGGTATCGAGGCCGCGGCCGAACAGCGCCTCGCCGGATTGCTGCACCACCTGCGCATCGGCTAGGCCTTGCCGCGCCGCGCGTACCGCGGCATCGGCGCCGGCCAGCGTGAAGTACGCGCGAGCCACGTTGAAGATCAGTTGCTGATGCGCCGCCGTGAACGCCACGTTTCCGGCGATCGAAAGCTGACCCGCCGCTTCGACCGCGGCTGCGCGGCCGCCAAAATCGAGCAGAAGATAGTTTACGGCGAGCTGCGGGATGAATTCCTGAGCGTTGAAAATGATGAAGCCTTGGGGGACGAGGTTGCTGGGGAACGGCGTCACAAAGTGCTCCCAGCCGGCGACGGCACTCGCCGTCAGCGCCGGAAGATAGGCAGCCCGCGCGATGCCGACACTGATCGCCGCCTGCCGCGCCTGTTCCCAGGCGACGCGGGTCGCCGGGTTGCGGCGCTGCGCCATATCGATCAGCTCGACGAGCGAATAGAGATGGTTGGGATCGATATCGGCCGGCGGCGGCAGCTGGACCGCCGTGTTGTCCGGCACTGCGAACCGCTTGGCCGCGACCGGAGCGGGCGCAGGGGGTGCCGGCGCTTCCTTGGACGGTTCGAACTGCCACGGGGTGTCCGGCGAAGCCGGTGCCAAGCCGCTCGTGTCGTTGCAGGCGCCGAGCAGCGCACATCCGGCCAGCGCACTGCGTCGGAACCTAGCCGGCGGCATGCAATGCATCTCTGACCGATGGCGCGATCGCCGGCTGCGGTTGCGGTGCCCGATGATGACGGTGGCGACGATGCCGACAGCCCCGCACAGCATCCAGGCCGGGAAGTAGGAGCCGAACAGATCCATTGCCGGCGCGTAATTGCACGCGGCGACCGGCAGCGCGATAGCGACGCCGCAAGCCTAGCTGAGCGCAGCGGCGTCGACCGGCTCGAAGCCATCTGCCGCTACCGACCGCCGTCGACATCACACGCCCGAAACCCGATATACCCCCAACCAACGTCCTGCCCCCATCCGACACAACTCTAACCGGCCACCACGGGTAGGAACAGGTTAAAAAGGATCGGTCAAGAAGGGGGCGATCCGTTGGAGAGTTGGACTTGGGGCCTGTCGCTGACCGCGTTGACTATAGCGATGCACGGGGCGGGCGTAATATTGATGGCCTTGGCGGGGGTGAGTATCCGGGCACGGATCGAAAGCCGGAACCATCTCACCTTGCGCGATGTGGCAGCCATCCAGATCGGCCTGATCGGGGCGGTAGGACTGCTTCTCGCGGCGCTACATGGCGTGGAGGCCGTGCTCTGGGCGGCGGCATATTGGTGGCTTGGCGCGCTCAACTCGCCGACAGATGCAATCCTCTACTCTGTCGACTCGATGAGCACACTCGGCGCTTCGGGGTTAACGCTGGAGCCCCACTGGCGGCTGATAGACGCACTGGAGGCGATGGACGGTATGCTACTGTTCGGCATCAGTACGGCCTACATCTTCGCGATGGTGCAGGCCTACTGGTCACTCATGACCCGCCGCCACCCTGGTTGAGTTGGGATCTGGTCACTTCCGCAGTGCCGCCGTGCTGACGGCTCGGCCACGAACACAGACCAGTCTCTTGGCGCCGAGGCGAGAGAACGCTTCCCCGGCGGCCAGAAGGCGCCGCTGCCCTCCATTTCCCGCCGAGCAGACCAGCTCCGCAACTTCAGAACCGGCACAACGTCTCAAACGGGTGGACACGCGGCTACCTTTTATGTTCGTGCCTCTCCTCCACTGCCTCGTGGTACTGGCGCCGGATCTCAGCCAGATCGACGGACGGCTTTGGGAACCTCATGTCTGGCGCTTCCATCGAATCCGCCATAATCTGCGACACCGCCAGATTGCGAAACCACTTGTGGTTGGACGGGATGACATACCATGGCGCCTTGCGGCTGCTGGTGGCGCTGATCACATCCTCGAACGCTTCGATATAGTCGTCCCACAGCGCCCGCTCAGCATAGTCGGATTCGCTGATCTTCCAGTTCCGCTTCGGATCCTCCAGCCGGTCGGCAAAGCGCGCGAGCTGTTCTTCCTTGCTGATGTGCAAGAAGAATTTCAAGATCGTTGTACCGTTGTCGGTCAGCCCGGTTTCGAATTCATGGATGCGTTTGTAGCGGGCGGTCCAGGTCGCCTTGTCGATAAGCTTGTGCACGCGCGTCACCAGCACGTCCTCGTAGTGGGATCGGTTGAAAATCGCGACCTCCCCCCGTCCTGGCGTGTGCGCATGCACCCGCCAGAGGAAATCATGGGCGAGCTCAATTGGTGTCGGCTGTTTGAAGCCGACGACCGTGGTGCCCTGTGGATTGAGCGCGCTGAATACGTGGTTCACAGTGCCGTCCTTGCCACCGGCGTCTAGGGCCTGCAGCACGACCAGCACCGAGTGCTTCCGCTGGGAATACAGCAGAGCCTGCTGGTGGGCGAGTTTCGCGCGGTAGTCTTCCGTCTCCCGCTTCGCCGTTTCTTCTGATTCGTGATCGCCTTTGTAGCCCGGATCGAGCTTCCCAAGCCGTAGCTTCTGATCCGGATCGACGAAAAACTTTTTGCGGTAGTCCACGCTGCCATCCTCGTGCGTTTCGATCGAATGATGCCGCGCTCCGGTGACGGCATCCCTAACTCAAAGGGAGCTCCGGTGTCGGTCGACAGAGCATTATCTGGACAAGGATCTTGTTGACCAGCCGCATGGTGTGGTCTCCCTCGGGCTTCAGCGCTCGCACATCCGCCCAGCGCACTGCGTCGGAACCTAGCCGGCGGCATGCAATGCATCTCCGACCGGCTGCTGGATTAGCGGCGTCGCTTCTGGGCCAACCTCGTCGAGAATTTTGCGGATGTCCTGGTGCAGCAGGCCATACCACGTCGCGAGCGCCGTGAGGTGATCGCCGGGGCCAGTTAGGATCGGCGGTTCCGGTAGGCCGTCTACTACCTCGCCCGCTCCCTCACCGCTGCGTGCCCACGACGCTGCCTGCCGGAACCATCTGGCCAAGGCTTGATGATGCGCGCGAATCGCGTCGCGCATCGACTCAGATAGCTGGCGCAAACCCGGGTCCGCGCACAGGTCGAGGATCGCCAAGATCGGAATGAACAGTCGCCCCACCTGATCGGCCACGGCCGCATCGATCGGCCGCCTCCCGACCACGCGCCGCACCTCCCGCGTTTCGAATGGATCGTTGACCAGGACCGCGCGCGCCTGCGCGATCGCCTGCCCGAACGCCGTGTCGGCCGCGGACCGAGCGGGCTGCGAGATCTCGCCATCGGCTCGGGCGCCCAAACCGACGAGCGCCGCCAATTGCTCCAATGCTCGGGCGAGGTGCGTACGCACAACATTGGCTACGCTGACCGGCCAAATCGTCGTGAAAATCACGAAGACCACAATATTGCCAAACAGGATGCCGATGGTGCGGTCCCTTGCCGTATACATGGAGATCGTCGGGCCGTAGCCCTGCAGCACGACAAGATAGAAGGCGAGCCCGATCTGCCAGCCGGCATAGGAGATGCGCTCGCTGCCGTAACCGACCCAGGCGGCGAGCAAGGTTATTGGCGCCAGCAGCAGGAACAGGTCGCCGAGATCAGTCATTCGCGGCATCAGCAGCAGGATCGCGCCGAGGCCAAGCCCGGCGCCAATCAAACAGCCGACAAAGCGGAGTGTCGCCTTGTGCAGTGTCTCGCCGACGGTGCCCAGGGCGACGAAAAAGGCGGTAATTATACAGGTGTGGATGCCCGACCAGTCGGTCATGCTCATGACGAAGTAGCAGGTCATTACCGCCAGCGTAACCTTGAGCGCGAAGTGAACGTATTCCGGGTTGCTGAGCGCATCCGCAGCCAGCAGCCGTCCCGGCGATCCAGCGGCGGCGTTCTCTTTCGGAGAAGCCGTCCCCGGTGTTGCCGCCAATGTCTCGTAGATCGATCGCAGCGCGCGCGTGATCGCGTCGGCCAACGGGCGGGCAGCGCCGGTCGCGGTGATCGTGACTGGTTCGGAGCCCGGGGCTTCCCGGTCCTCGAGCGCCCGTTCCGCCCGGTGGCAGGCATCCGCCGCCGGGACCAGCGGATTGCGATCATTGCCCTCGACGCGCAACCAGCCGAGCAGCAGGAGGCCGAGCCGGCTGATGTCGTCGATCAGCGAGGCGCGCCAGACCGGGCGGCGCTGGCCGCGGGCAAAGGCGCCGGCGAGATTATGCAACTTGCGCAGCTGCGCCGTGCCTTCGAAAGCCTGGGCTTCGAGTCGGTGTTCCGCTCCGCTCTCGCCTGCGCAAAAGCGCGCCGACGCCGCCAACCTCTCCGCTAGCGCGCGTCGGAGAAGGAGGGCCGGATCTCGCCCGGTCAGCAGGTTGGCGGCAATCACTAGCGCCACGGGCACGACGACGGCCAAGCTAAACCACAGCAGGAACCGCACCAACGCATCTGTCGGCGGAACGAAGAAAATTTCCGGCAACTCGAACTGCGGTGCGTTGCCTGCGGTCGCCGGTTGCAGCGCGAGGCCGAGAACCTCGTCACCTAGGGTCAGCACGTAGGCCATGACGAAACCGGCGACAAAGAACACGGGCCCCAATGTCGTGGCCCGCGACAGAAACATACCGCCAAAGGTGATTACCGCCATTAGCGGAATACGCAGCGCTGGCTCCGACAGGCTGAGCATGAAAACCGCGATTGTCGCGAAAATCGCCAACACCACAGCGATGCCTGCGGCCAGCGACGTCCGTACGGTGGTGACCGCCTCGCGGCCCGACAGGAATAGAACGATGTAGGCCGAGACGGCGATCTCCGGGATGCGGAACGTCTCCGCGATGGCCACCACGGCCAGCACCACAACGACGATGCGCACCGAGTCCCCAAGTCGGCCGGGGGTTGGACGCAGCTCGCGGCGGAACAGAGCGAGTAGGTTGCGCGCGTCGCCCTCGTCGACATCCGGGGGCGAGCCGCGATGCGAAAGCATGCGCCCTCATTTTTCGATCACGATCACGGCCGTGGCGCCATAGCGCATCAGGTCGTCGGGCGGCGCGTCGAGCAGGACGCGTACCGGGAAACGGGCCGCGATCCGCACCCAGTTTAGGGTCCGTTCAACATGCGGAAGGCCGCCAAATGTGGCGCTGACATCCGAGGCCACACCCCAGCCGAGGCTGTCGACCGCGCCGCTCACCGGGCGGTGTGGTTGCGCCATGACGTAGACGGTCGCGCGCTGTCCCGGCTCGATTCCTTCGAGGTCGGTCTCGCGAAAATTGCCGACCGCATACCAGTGCTCGGTGTCGATGATCGTGAATAGCGGGTGGCCGGTCGCGGCGAACTCCCCGGCGGCGATGTCGAGCGCGGTGATCCGGCCATCACAGGGCGCGCGTAACACCGTTTTGTTGAGGTCGCGTTCCGCGAGAGCGAGCGTCGCACGCGCCCCTTCCAACTCTGCTTCGGTGGGCTTGGTGTTGGTGATGGCCTGGCGCGCCTCGTCCGCCTGCAGCTGCGCCTGCTGCAGCGCGATCTGTGCGGTGCGCTGCGCCGTGCGGGCTTGGTCGACCTGCTGTGCGGTGACAAAGCCGGGCCCGAGCAGCGGCTCCATCCGCCCCAGCGTGCTCGCAGCGAGAGACCGCTGGGCCTCGGCGCTGACGATGCCGCGCGCGGCGGCATCGGCCTTGGAGGTCTGCGCCGCGACCTGGTCGGCGGTCAAGGCGAGCCTTGCCTCGAGGCCCTGTACCGCCGCGCGAGCTTGATCCACGCGCATCCGGTATGGGTCGGGGTCGATCCGGAACAGCACATCGCCCTTGCGCACCGCCTGGTTGTCACGGACGTCGAGCTCGACGATCCGGCCGCTGACGTCCGGCGCCATGTGGACAAGGTCGGCCTGCAGATAGGCGTTGTCGGTGCGCGGCCGCTGGTCGATCCGGCGCGTTGCGAGGACTACTGCCGCCACGAGGCCGACCAGCGCGATGAGGCTGACCAGGATGCCAAGTGCCTTGCGAACCGCCAACATCGCTCAGTGACCGAACCAGAACAGCCAGGCGAGTAACGTCGTCGCCACCGCGAGGCCGGCATAGGTCAGCAGCGGGGCGACGACGTATTCATTGATGCCGGCCACCGCGAGAATCTGCCGGATGATGACGGCAGCGGCGACGCCGAGTACCGTGCATAGCATCCAGCCCGGGAAGTAGGAGCCGAGCAGGTCCAGAGTTGGCGCGTAACTGCACCCGGCAACGGGAAGCGCAATTCCGGCCCGCCACAAGGCCACAACGGTCGACCTCACGCGCCCGAACGGCAATCCACGATAGCCCACATCCCGCCCCAAGGATCTTGGCATCCTAGCACGGACGCGATCGCATCAGGATACAAGGGCCCGCCAATCCCGCCATCATGGGCGACAAGATCAGGGTGTATCAGCATACGGTCCCTTCCCTCAGCGCCTCGATTCGGGCGTCAAAAAATGGTCAACGCTTCCCTCAGGGGGCGTCATTTTGGCGTCTGAAGAGAAGGTTTAAGTATCTGATATACAAATAGCTTTTGGCGGATGAGCAAACCGAAGAAATTTTTCTCCCTGAACTCAGGGAAAAACCGGGTACTCGGGCTTGGTGCCGACCGCGCAATGCAGCGGGTGGGCCATGAACAACAGGCCGTCGGCCTCGGCCCGATCGCGCTCGGCGTGCCAGACCGCGAGCTCATCGGGCGACAGCAGCGACAAGATGTGATCTTCGCGGTTGCGCCAGATCGGGCCGCCCGGGCGATCTAAGGTTATCATCGAGGGAAAACACACGAGGTCGACAAAGCCGGCCTCTCGCATCCGCCGATAGAGGCTCCGGTCGGCGACCCCCGACGGGGCGACCGAACGGGGCGGCGCTTCGACCTTCCGAAGGATCGTCTCGGGCAGCTCGAGGTTCCACCATTGCCGCATATCGAGAGCGCGCACGACCAGCCCGACCCGGCCGAACGACCCGCATTGCCTCGGCGATCGCCCGGCTGGCGTCGCATTCTTCGAATACGGTGACCGAGTAGACGCAATCATAGGAATTGTCTTCGAACGGCAGCGCCTCCGCATTGCCTTGCCGGAACTGGATCGCGCCGCCGAGGTCTTCCGCTTCGGCCAGTTGCGCGGCCTCGCGCAGCAGGAACGGATTGACATCGGCCGCGGTGATCGGATTGGCGCTACCGAGGCGCTGCGCCAGCAGCCGAACCAGCGATCCGGCGCCGCAGCCGATTTCGAGAATGGCCTCGCCGGGACGCGGCGCGATCACGTCGATCAGGCTGTGGAACATCGCCCGGTAGCTCGGCATCCGCGCCCGATCCTCGAGCGAGGCGACGCCGCCGAGATACGGGCCGCCGGCGGTCACAACAGTGAAGTGTTGCGCCAGCCGCGGGATGGCCGGCGTCCATTGCGAGGGGGCGAGAAAGAACGGCAGCAGGATCAGGGCCGGCCCGGCTCCTTCGACCCGGTAGGATATGCCCGCACACGTCCCCTCCGTCGGGGCGGCGGTCCGCGGCATATCGGCTTGGCGCCCGGCAAGGAATGCAATGATCCGCTCGACAATTTCATGGGTGCGCTCGGCGACGGCGTCGCTCCAGCTGCCGGGCGCATCGTAACCGGCGAGCACCGAGCGCTTCGCGGCCGGCAGGCGCGACACGGCGCGCGCGGTGGCTTCGGCGGCTGGTCCGCTTTCGCCCGAAATCATCAGAACGCGGGCGGCGATATCGGCAAACGGTGCCGGATCGAGGCGGCTCGGCACACACAGCACGATGCCGGCAAGCCGCTCGGGATGTTCTGTCGCCATGCCCGAGATATCGCGCGGGATCGGGGTTCCGAAATGCGCAGTGCCGAGCCCAAGATGATCCATCAACGCGACCAGCCGCTCGGTCGCCGATATATAGTCTTCGCGCGGCACGCACCCCTCCCCGGACCCCTGGCACCGATCGAGACCGACCGTAACCTTCCCAGTTGGTCTGATCAACCCGACCGCCGAGGCGGCCGTGTGGGACTGAGTGCCGCCGGCAATGCACAGGCCAGCGCGAGAGTGATCAACGCGGCCAGGCCAGCGAGGATGTACATTAGGTGGAGGGAGGATGCGATCGCGTCACTAAGTTGCACGAGTTCAGCGCTGCCGAGACTGTGGCGCAACCCTGGATCCAGCAGCCGGTTGATCAGATCTCCGGCTTGCGGGGCATGGCGGGACAGGCCGAAATTGAGAACAGCGCCAAACACAGCGGCCCCGACCGATTGGCCGACGATGCGCATGAACATGTACGAAGAAGTCGCCACACCGCGCTCGCTCCAACCGACGCTCGCCTGGATCGAAACCACGAAGGCGGTATTGCAGAAGCCCATCCCGATCCCGATCACGAAGGAGCCTGTGGCGGCCCAGGAGAACCCGCGCCCGGGATCGAGGGTGGCCAGCAGCAAGCTGCCGGTGACCAGCGACAGCCCGCCGATCACCGCGACGAGACGGTATGAGGTGCGGACCATCAGGCGGCCCGCCGCGAAGCTCGC
>Ga0306924_10004988_pt1 | contig 13039 bp, 10 predicted proteins | sample sta12Can44000111_FD_203756 | JGI IMG/M metagenome (GOLD analysis project Ga0306924, IMG submission 203756) | Lab enrichment of tropical soil microbial communities from Luquillo Experimental Forest, Puerto Rico - statanox.12C.anox.44.000.111 (v2)... | ecosystem: Environmental > Terrestrial >... | reverse complement strand
CACCACTACCTGGGCGCCAACGTCTCGGGCGCGCGCCACCAGGGCCGCGACATCGACCTGGCTGCCGGTGGCGAACTGAACCGCGCTGACGCATACGACCGTGGTCTGTTCGCTGATGGCATCGCCCAGCGAGTACGTCAGGTCCTGGGCCGGGGTGTCCCGAACCCAGCGGATGCGCATGCCCAACCGTTCCCGAGCGGCTAGCCACGGGTAGGTCACGCTGGGGAAGTCGCTGGCGACCAAGACCACCTCACCCCCCGCGCTGGACAACAACGCGGCAAGCTGGCCCAAGCCCTCACTCGCCCCGCCCACCACCGCGACCGACGCCACCGGCGCACCGAGTAGCTCAGCCGCGGCCGTTCGCAGTCCGTCCAAGACCCTCGCCTCGGCCTGGTCGGACAGGCGGAGGTTGCCATGCTGGGCGACCTCGGTCAGGAACCGGACGCTCGCCTCCAGCGAGGTGCGGGGTATCAGGCCCAGCGAGGCTTGGTTCAGGTAGGTGCAAGAGGCAAGCGCCGCATACTCGCCGGGGTCAATCAACGGGTCCATAATCGCTCCTTTCGCTGCCGGTGGATCGCCGCCAACTCCAGTTCTAGCTGCGGAGGAACTGGCCGGCCGTACGTAGTTCAGGCCAAAGTTGTGTGCTCAGGAGGCCCAGCCGGGGTCGGCCGGATGGGCGGATCGGGCGTGGCGGCTGGGGCAGTCCTGGGACCTTCGCCTCTATCTGGTGTGCCCGCGGCCGGATCTGATGGGGGCAGATCCGGGTCGCCGCTTCTTTCAGGGGACGGTGATACCTCACTCTGCCTAACATCAACCTCAATAACGAAGACCGGTCGCGGGCGAGGCAGCAGGCTGGCCAGTGCATGTATGCATGCGGCCGGGGTCGCACCTATGTCAGACAGAATCTGGGTATCGGGACCGCGAGAAGTACCGCGGTGCAGGAGCGGCAGGAGCTAGTCATGAGGTCATTCGATTCGGAAGTCGCGGGGAAGCCAGCCATGAACTCGTTCGAGTCGGAGATCGGTGAGACCGCGACATGGCTTGCCAGTCCCCGGTTCGATGGCATCACGCGCTTGTATTCTGCGCGCCAGGTGGCAGAGCAGCGGGGCACCATCCCCGCCGACTACACGGTGGCGAGGATGGCGGCCGCGCAGTTCTATGACCGGCTCCGGCAACTGTTCGCCGAACGCCAGCAGATCACTACCTTCGGCCCCTATTCGCCCGGCCAGGCGGTGGCCCTGAAGCGGATGGGTATCGAGGGCATCTACCTTGGCGGCTGGGCTACGTCGGCGAGGGGATCGGTGACGGAGGACCCGGGCCCGGACCTGGCCAGTTATCCGCTCTCCCAGGTGCCCGACGAGGCGGCACCGATCGTGCGGGCTCTGCTCACGGCGGACCGGAACCAGCGCTATGCCCGCTCGCGGCTGAGCGAGGCGCAGCGTGCTGCCTCCCCTGAGGTTGACTATCGGCCGTTCATCATCGCCGATGCCGACACCGGGCACGGCGGCGACGCGCACGTCAGGAATTTGATCCGTCGCTTCGTCGAGGCCGGGGTTCCGGGCTACCACATCGAGGACCAAAAGCCTGGCGCCAAGAAGTGCGGGCATCAAGGGGGGAAGGTGCTCGTCGGCGTGGACGAGCAGATCAAGCGGCTTAGCGCAGCGCGTTTCCAGCTCGATGTCATGAAGGTGCCCGGCATCATCGTGGCCCGGACCGACGCCGAAGCGGCCACGTTCTTGGAAGGGCGCGGGGACGAGCGCGATCATCCGTTCATCCTGGGCGCTACCAACGTGGAGCTGCCGACTTACAAGGCCGGCTACCTCGCCATCTTGAAAAAGCTCCACGAGCTGGGCATCGACGACGTGCGCGGCTATCTGCTGTACCAGATTTCCGCTGCAGAGTATGACGAGGCGAGTGCGTGGCTGGACCGGACGGGCGTGATGCGCGTCCTCGAACAGAGCGCGCAGACGTTCCAGTTCGGCGACGGGCCATCGGTCGACGCGATGCTGGATGGTGTCGGGACGTCGTATCTGGAGGCGTGGCAGTCCGAGGCAAACTTGACTAGCTATCCCCAGGCGGTGGCGGATGTGATCGAATTCCGCGCCGGCGAGGGTGAGACTTTCGAGATGAGCGCCGGTGAGTGGCTAGCCTTCGCGAACCGGGCGTCCTTCCACTCGGCCCGGGCCAGGGCCAAGTCCATGGGCATCGACATCGCCTGGGACTGCGAGGCGCCCAAGACCCCGGAGGGCTACTACCAGATAAAGAGCGGAATCGAGTACGCGGTCGCCAGATCGCTGGCTGTCGCCCCGTTCGCCGACCTGCTGTGGATGGAGACCAAGACCGCGAACCTGGCGGACGCCCGGCGTTTCGCCGAGGCCATCCACGCCGAGTTCCCCACCAAGATGCTCGCCTACAACCTGTCACCATCGTTCAACTGGGACACCACCGGGATGAGCGAGGAGGAAATGCGGCGATTTCCTGAGGAGCTCGGCAAGCTGGGGTTTGTCTTTAACTTCATCACCTACGGCGGACATCAGATCGACGGCCTAGCCGCGGAGGAATTCTCCACCGCCCTCAAGCAGGACGGCATGCTCTCCCTGGCGCGGCTGCAGCGAAAGTTCCGGCTGCTCGAATCGCCGTACCGGACGCCCCAGACGCTCGTGGGCGGCCCGCGGCTGGATGCGGCGCTCATGGCCTCGTCGGGTGGCACCGCGGCCACCAAAGCAATGGGCAAGGGCTCGACGCAGCACCAGCATCTGGTCCAGACGGAGGTGCCGACCAAGCTGCTCGAAGAATGGCTCGCGCTGTGGGCGAAACACCACCAAATCCCGGGCTCGCTGCAGGTCGGGCTGCGGCCGCACACGGCGGGCTCAGAGTTGCTGGAACTCACCTTGTCCAACGCCAGCGGGGACACGGTCGCCAACATCATTTTCGCCGTGATCGCCGACCGCCGGGGCCGCAACATCCTCTCGGTCCGAGACCAGAACACCTTCGACGGCGCCCTGCGCCAAAAGCGCCTGATGACGCTGTGCCACCTGTTCTTGGTCCACCGTTACAAGATCTGGGCGGTCCACTACGTCAGCCCCACCGACGACAACCGCTACCAGGCTCAGAAGATGAAAACCCACGGCCTGTTCAGCGACGTCCACGACGAGGTTGGCCACGTCATCGTCGCGGACGTCAGTGCCGAGGGCGTCAAAGCCTTGCTCGCCCCCGACCGGGACCACTTGAACGCCTTGATCCAGCGTAGATACCCATATGCGCCGGTGGATGTCCCCGAGCAAATCCCGGAAACGACCACAGCTTGACCGGGCCGATGACCAAGGCAGTGACGCAACGATCCATCGGCACGTCTTGAGCAGCCCTGGTCAGCACGCTCTGCCGAAGATGCTGGCTATGCCGTCTATCCGTCGGTTGTGCCGCCGCCCATCGCGGTGGCTGTCGGTGCGGGAGAGCATGATCTGCCACTGCCGCGCGTGCCAGCGGCCGGGATGGACGGATCGGTGTGTGGGCGATTGGGTCTTCTTCATGCACCCGCCGCGCGATGACTTCATCGCGACCATGACCAGCGCCGAACGTTCCGCTTTCGACGCGCATGCGAGCATGTCGGCCTGAGCGCATGGATCAGGCCAACGTAGCGCCAGCTTGACCCGACTAATGGTAAGTGATAACTTACCGTAAGTCATGACTAACCATTCGGCGATGCTCACCGCGCTTGCGGACCCGACCCGGCGAGCGATCTTCGAGCGGCTGGCGAGGTCGCCGAGCGCGGTTGGGGACCTGGCGCGAGAAGTGCCGGTGAGCCGGCCCGCTGTGTCCCAGCACCTCAAGGTCCTCAAGTCGGCCGGGCTGGTCACCGACCACGCGGCAGGCACCCGCCGTGTCTACTCGGTCGATCCCGCCGGTGTTGCCGTCATCCGCGACTACTTCGAGCAGTTCTGGCAGCAGTCCCTAGCCAGGTTCCGTGCCGCTGCCAGCCAACCAATCCAGGAGGAGGCATGACCACACAACTGCAGGCGACCTCGGTCACCACGTCGGTCGAGGTGGAGGCGCCAGCAGAGCACGCGTTCCGCGTGTTCACCCAAGGCATCGGGTCCTGGTGGAATCCCGATCATCACATCCTGAACGCCGAACTCGCCGAGATGGTGTTCGAGCCGCACGCCGGCGGCCACATCATCGACCGCGGCACCGACGGCAGCGAGTGCCGGTGGGCCCGCGTGCTCGCCTACGACCCCCCGCACCGGGTCTGCTTCAGCTGGGACATCAACCTGCGCTGGCAGCTAGAAACCGACCCGGCCAAGACCAGCGAAGTCGAGGTCACCTTCACCCCCGACGGCCCCGCACGCACCCGCGTCGTGCTCATCCACCGCCACCTCGACCGTCACGGCGACGGCTGGGAGAACATGCGGGACGCGGTCGGCTCAGGCTGGAACCTCACCCGCTTCGCCGAAATCGCCGCCCAGCACTGACACAGGCTGCCAGCCGCGAGGCACGGCTGCCGCTTCAGCACCGGCCGCGTGCGCCGTTGCCACAGAGCACGGGCCTGCCGCGCCGAACGCCCCGTTCTGTCATTACGACCATGGCGTGACCGGACGCTCCAGCCGCTGACCGTCGACGGTCAGGTCGACCCGCTCGTTGCGGAAGCAGACCAGTCCTGCGATGCGCGGGTTCTCCGGGACCGGTGACGGATAACTCCACGCAATGTCCTCGACCACCCGGTCCCCGATCCGCCCCGACCACCACGTGGCCACGCCCTCGCCGGCGCGCAGCAGCGCCGCGTCGCGGATTAGGCTGGGCGCCATGTCCGCAGACCCGGCCATCCAGTTCCCCGGCGAGTCACCCAACTACCGGCTCGCGCGCAACCAGCTGCTTGAGGCGGAGATTGAGCTACGGCGGGCGATCGAGCGGGTCGCCGCACAGCGGCGCGCGCTGCCACCGGGCGGTGCCGTCCCAGACGACTACGTTTTCGAGGAGGCGGCCGGTGCGGGCGGTGAGGTGAGGTTCTCGCAGTTGTTCGCGCCGGGCAAGGACACGCTGGTCATCTACAGTTTCATGTTCCCGCGCTGGTCAGGCGACACCAGGCCGGGTCCCGCTGACGGCCAGACGGCCCGGCTGCCGCTCGCCGAGACACCGTGCCCATCGTGTACCTCGATCCTGGACGCGCTCGACGGTGCTGCCCCTCACCTCGCCAGTCAGCTCGGCTTCGTCGTGGTCGCGAAGACGGACCCGGCCCGGATCCGCAATTTCGCCCACGAACGCGGCTGGCGGCATCTGCGCCTGCTGTCCTCGCGGAACAACAGCTACAACCGCGACTACCGCGCCGAAGGCCCCGACGGTGAGCAGAGCCCCATCCTGAACGTGTTCACCCGCGAGGGTGACGGGTTCCGCCACCGGTGGGCCACAGAGCTGATGTTCGCACCCCGGGACGAAGGCGAAGATCCCCGCCATGTCGACCTGATCTGGCCGATCTGGCATGTCCTCGACATGACGCCGGGCGGGCGCGGGAACAGCCCGGACTTCCCCGCGCTGCAGTACAGATAGCCGCTACTGGGCAAGCCACCGGCCAGCACTAGTCAGGCGCGGAGCCGGCGTCCATCGCCCGCGCGCGATACGAATCGAACGTTCCCACCGAACTCATGCACAGAACGGCCCGCTCTGCGCGGCTATCGAACCGATACCGCGACGCACCCAGGCCAGCAGGCGGGTGGGCGCGCGCGCTATCCGACGGGGCAGAGCATCGCTCGTGGCTGCGCGGGCGAGCCGATCATTCGGGGTGCCAGATGCGCGTCGTAGAGGGGTTTCACGGGGGCAGCTTTCGGTAATGTTTGAGTAAAGAGACCGTCACGAGCGCAGTGACGAGTTTCTTGCCCGGCGCGTCTTTGCGCGGGCACGAGATTGTAGGGGGGGACGATGCTGCCATCGCCGTATTCGTCTGGCCGGTTCTTGGCGATCATCAAACGTGGCGGCGGGAGGCCCGCTGTGGCCGGGCTGGGTGCCGCGGTCTTGCTCGCGGTCGGCGGGTGCGCTGGCCACCAGGCCGCGCCTGCCCCAGCACCGGCGCGCAGTACCGCTGCCAGCACGCCGGCACCGACCGCAACGCCGCTGACGGCGGCAGAGCTCGCCTGGATCACCGCGGTCACCAACTTGCACCACAAAGTCGACAAGCCCTTCCGCGCCAGCAGCATGACGATGACCCGGGCGAAGATGACCGAACTCGGCAATGCCCTGCGCGCCTGCGGCCGCGAACTGCGCCGGATGGGCGCCCCGGGAACGCGCCTGCAGCCGGTCTATGTGAAGGTCACCAAGGCATGCCAGGCCCTCGACCGGGGAGCCCGGTGCTTCGCCAAAGCTGCCAGCGTCAGCGACGCCGCCGGCGGGACCGTCGCGGGCACCGTGGAGGCACGCATCCAGAGTCGGTCACTGTCGTGCGGTTTTGCGGCTCAGGGCAACGGCAGCAACCTCCTCAGCGGCGCCGAGGAACGAGCGGCGGCGATCAAGGCCCAATTCGCATGACCGCGCGCCCAGCGCGCATTACAGGACCAGTCATGTGCGCCCTTGCCCCTTTGTTTCAGCGTGGCGGCACCGAAGTAAGGCGGCTCGGTACGCGTTCTCGCGATCACGCTGCCAGGGCCACCGTATGGTCGCTCGGTTACCGCGATGGCTCATCGTCGCCGTGGACGGGCTGGAAGTAGCGGTTGATGGTCCAGGCGGCGAGCCGGTCCCCTATGTTCTTGGCGGCGGTGTCGGCGGTGCGGAAGTGGATGCCCTCCCACACCCTGGCATCGACGACATCCTGGAGCAGTGCGCCGACGCGGTCGTAGTGGCGCTCGATGCCGGGCACGGCCGTGGAGGTGAGCGTCAGCTGCAGGTGCCGGGTCTGGAACAGGGTTGCCAGGCCGTGGGTCACGGTTGAGTTGAACGCGTTGTACCCGCTGGGGTACTCCGGGTAGGGCGGCGTCGTGATCATCGGCACCCAGCTCGGGTCGGGGCTGGTTGCCGAGTTGCCGTCGGTGTCGGCCAGGCCGATCGCGGTGACCGGCCGCCACAGACCGTAAGAATATTTTGCGTGCCACACTGTGATTTCCGCGTCTACGACGCTCATGTCGATCGCGGCGAACATCCGGGCAGTGTCGACGATGTCCAGGTGACGCACGCTGACCTGGTCGCGCAGCGCGGCGTTGTATTGCACCAGCGGGTTGCCTGAGAAAAACTGTGCGGTGCTCGTCTGCTCCGGCGTGCGGGCCGTCGAGGTAACCGAGCCGAGCGCCTTGACCTCGGCGAAGTCCCGGGTGTAGCGGGCTGAGGTGAGCGCCGGCGGGGCCGGTGGGGCGAACTGGGTGGCGCTGTGTGCCAGCAGCGGCGTCACGAAGCCGAGCCACGGGGCCGACATGGGCAACCCTGGCGGGGTGGGCCGCCAGACACCCGGGCCCGGCAGCTGGGTGAACTGGATGTCGGCGTTGCGGCCGTCGTGGGCGCGCAGCTGGATGAGGCTGTCGGCGGCGCGGACGCCGAACGCGATGCCCTGGGTCTTCGCGGTGCCGTCGGGGATCCGCGCCAGCGACGCCGCGTAGCGGATGTCCAGGGTCGCCCGCGCGGACGGCACGTAGGTCACCAGCACCTGGTGCGCGGCAGCCACGGCGGCCGCCTGCGCGGAGGCCCCGCGCGGCGCGCGGGCATGGAACCGGTACGGCGCATAACGCCCTTCGGCGCCGACCACGGCGTTATACACCGCCGCCTGGACAAATCCCATGTACAAGATGTCCTCGATCGGCTGCGTCGCGATGTCGGCGGCCAGGGTGGCCACGCCGATCTCGTTCCACTCCGAGACCACTGCTGGGTCGCCCGTCGGCGCTGTCACGGGCGTGCTGCGGGCGAAGCTCGTCCCGGGAGCGGCGATGCCGATGCCGAGCACCGCGGCGGCTACCGCGCCCCACGTGCGGCGGCGAAAATGAAAACGGCGAAGCGCACGGCCAGCCGGCACGGCGCCGCCGGCGGAACTGATCGGGCTGTCCATCGATGTTCCTCCCCGTGAACCGATCGGAGCCGGCCCCCGGCTGCATCCGACCGCATCATGCCGCCTGGCAAATGCCTGGCGAAACAGCCACCAGCAGAGACCGGTCCCATGTCATACGGCTGGACAACCAGTGGAGATGGTGTGGAGATTCACCGCCAGACGTCATGCATCGGAACTGGCAGCCACGACCCCATTCACGGGCACATCCGCCCGTAGATCACGTACGGTCCCGAACTGGACGGACCACAGGAAGCAATGGCGGCCTGCCGAACAGGCGCGAATACGTACTCAATTCGTAACCCGCATTGGGCGCGCATATCGGCCAGTTCTGAATTGCGGTTTCGGTGGCGAGGCGGCCTGGCCGTGGGTGTCCAAATGCTCCAAACCGCTGGGCATTGCCATCTGGCTGTGAGCGTCAATGGGTGGCGGGGTGGCGGGCGTCACCGCAGCGGTGATGGTTTCCGGGCGTGCGGGCTCTTTCACCCAGGCAGGGGTCGCCCGAAGTCTCTTGCCTCGCGCCGGAACTCGGTCAGCGCCGCCGCCGGACTGTCTTCCAGCCGCCAGTCTTGGTGGTAGATGCCGCGGTGCTGGCGCATGTCGAACCAGACGAGCCCGGTCAGCCGGTGGCGGCTGATGGCGGCGAAGAGGTTGCGGATGCCGCGGGTCTGGCCGGCGGCGGGACCGACCGCAGTCTCGCCGATGAACAGCGGTTTGTGTGTCAGTTTGCGCACGGCGCGGATGGTGGGCATGAACCGGCTCTGGAAGGTATCCCCGGGGCGCACGTAGTAGCCGTCGATGCCGACCCAGTCAACGTAGGCGGCACCTGGCCAATAAGCGGACACGGGCCCGGAGCCGGGGAACGCGACGTTGAAGGTCAGCAGCCAGGTCACGTTGGTCGCGCCGGCCGCGCGGAAGGCCGTGACCACATGCCGCCAGGCCGCCACCCAGGCCTTTGCCGGCGTGCGGGTCCATCCCCACCGGTACCACGGGCCATTGGGCTCGGGCGCGAAGCTGAGCAGGACCGGGTGACCGAACGAGCGCACCTCCGCCGCGTAGGCGCGCAGGTACCCTTCGTCCCTGCCCGCGGCGAGCTGCGCCAGCCCGCCGGGGGGCGGGTAGATCTGCACGAATGGTTCCGCGCCATGGGCGTAGGCGGTTTCGGCGAACCGGGTCAGGAACGGTTCGCCCCAGCCGCTGTAGTAGAGCACGATGTCCGGCTCGCGGCCGACCGCGGCGGCGAAGCTCGTCACCTGCTGGTAGCTGGCCGTCTCTCCGGGCTCGAACACACCCAGGTGGAATCCGGCCCGGACATGCTGCGGCGGTATGACCGGAGGGCGGGGCGGCGGCGGTGGCAGTGCCGCAACCGGGCGCTGGGCCGGGGCGGAACTCTGGGAGAGCATGAAGGCGCAGGCCACCACCACGATCGCGGCGAGCGTGGTGCCGCCGTACCAGACCACGGCGGGGACGCGGGCGCGGTATCCCGGTACCTGCTTGGATTTGACCGGTATCAGCCTGGCGCCCGCGGAAATCGCGTAGCTAGCCGTCACCAGCCTGACGTACAGGTACGGGCCGCCCGGCCGGAAGAACGCTGTGGCGATTGCTTGCAGCATGATCCGCGCCATCCTTTACCACGTGATTCCAGGAGACATCCCGGCGGGTGAGCTGATGATTCAGTGCCTGAAACAGATACAGGCCGTCGAACATCCCGTACCACCACTCGGGGAACAGCAGCGCAGCGATGAGGACGCCCTTGCGGCCGGCCCCCCGGGCGGTGATGATCCGCTCGAGGTAAATGGCCAGCAGCATCCCGAGCACCCAGCCGGGCATGTTGAACCCGAGGCGGGCGACGAGCGAGCAAATCAGGACCACCCAGCAGGCGATCTGCGAGCAGTACCTGCCGTAGAAGAAGGCCTGCCGCACCCAGTTGGTCCAGGTGGCCTGGGTGAAGCCGTACCGCCGCAGGGCGGTCAGCGTGCCGCTCTGCCACCGCAGCCGCTGACGGAACAGGTGCCGCCAGGTCGGCATCAGCTCGGTGACGGCGGTGCAGCCCGGCGGGCACAGGCATCGGTGGCCGAGGGTCTTCAGCGCCAGGGTGATCTCGTAATCCTCGGTGATCGACGTGCTGTCGTAGTATTCGCCGGGGACGCCAGGCAGCCGGCGGCCCCGCTGCCGGGCCACCTCACGCAGCACGGGCACCCGGAACATGGTGCCCGTGCCGGACAGCACCCACAGGTCGGCGCGGCGCCGCACCAGACGCGACGCTCGGACGAACTCGTTGCGCTGAAGCTGGCGCAGCAGCCCCGGCCCGTCCTCGCCGGTGTAGGTGCCGCTCACGCCGCCGACCTCGGGGTCACGTGCCAAGGCATCGGTCGCGGACCCGATCCAGCCAGGTGCCAGCTGCGAGTCCGCGTCCATAACGAGCACCAGGTCCTCGCGGGCAAGCCCGGGCAAGGTCTGCTCAAGCGCCAGGTTCAGCGCCCCGGCCTTACGGGCCGTGTTCCCCGCGGTGACAAATACCTTCGCGCCGTGCAGCACGCCCTGGTCAACGGTGGCGTCGGAGGAGTTATCGCTGACCACGATGACCTCATCCGGCGGGCAGGTCTGGCGCCACAGCGAACTGATCGTCTCGGCGATGCACGCCGCCTCATTGTGCGCCGGGATGAGCGCGATCACCCGCCCTGCGCGCAGCCGCCCCGGCAGCCGCAGCAAGGCCTGCTCGCCCTTCGCCGCCGCACCGTCACGCGCACGGCCCGGGTGGCGGGACGTGTGCCTCGGCGGGGCAGGCGCGTGCCGCGCGATCACCTCGGGGCGGACCAGTTGCCTAAGCGCCGCGAAGATCCGCCCCAGGATCCTGGCGACCGTGGTCTTGCCTGTTCCAGCGTGGCCGGTGAAGACCAGGTGCGTGCCGGGCGGCTGGCTGCCCCGCGCGGCGCTGGCCGACGGGGTAGGGCAGGCGGCCTGCTCGCCGTGGGGCTCAGTCACCGACGGAGCCCTGGCCTGCTGCCGGCTATAGACGCGGATGTGCGAGTCGGCCCGGGCGATGCGCCAGCCCAACACCTTGAAGGTGAGCAGCCAGCCGACGATGTAATTGAAGACCGGCTGGCCGGAGGAGGCGAGCCGCCAGGTAAACATGGTGGCAGGGACCGCCCACAGCAGCGTCCAGGCGACGGTCCGGCAAGGCACGAAGTTGCGCGCGAGCGGGCGCGCATGGGCGGCGGCGACCACCGCGAACGGAAGCAGCAGTAGCGGGACGATAGCGAATGTGACCGGTGGGGTCAGCGCCGCCACGAACAAGATCGCGGCCAGCCCCCACGCGGCCACCCCGAGCGACGCAAAGACCGAGCGCTGCTTGCGCCAGATAGCCACCGGTCCGTAACACAGCGCCAGTAGCAGCATGAAATGACCGACGCGCGCTGGCAGGGCCCATGCCACCATCGCGGCGGTCAGAACGGCTATGACCAGCACTATCTTGAATCGCAGCGGGGGCGCGCGAACCGCAGCGCGGACACGACCGAGGCGTTGCCGCGCCATTCCCCGTTCCTTTACAAGCCAGGCGTCCGACCGCATATAACCCTCTCGTGTTGTTCCCTAGGTAACTCATTACCAATCGCAGGGTGATTGAGGTATTCAACTTGCCCGAAGGGTCCAGTGCGTCTGGTGTCGGGAATGAGCAGACTGGGGCGACGGCATCAGCCGCGGTAACCGGCCAGGGCTGGTCGACTCCTGGCTGGACCGTCACCATCCCACCCAGAGCTAATGGCCACGTCCTGCACCTCGGCGCTTCTATCCCGCAAGCCTGCCTCGTTGCCCATGTCGCCGCCGGCCACGGTCAAGAACAGCGGTTCTCCCAGGTACTTGGCTGGCTGTGAGAGACTGCCCGCCAGCGGAGAACGATGGTTCTCTGAGGAGGGTGCGATGAGCCCACGGCCGCCGTTGCCGCCGTTCACCGAGGAGACCGCCAGGCAGAAGGTGCAGGCCGCCGAGGACGCGTGGAACACCCGCGATCCGGAGCGGGTCGCGGGAGCCTACACCGAGGACTCGGTCTGGCGGAACCGGCACGAGTTCCTCACCGGGCGGGCGGAGATCGTTGAGTTCCTGCGCCGCAAGTGGGGCCGGGAACTGGACTACGCGCTGCGCAAGGACCTGTGGTCGTTTCACGGCAACCGCATCGCCGTGCGGTTCCAGTATGAGTCGCACGACGCCGCCGGGCACTGGTACCGCAGCTACGGCAACGAATTGTGGGAGTTCGACGAGGAGGGACTGATGCGGCGCCGGGAGGCCAGCATCAACGACGTGCCTATCGACGCGGGCGAGCGCCGCATCTTCGGCCCGCGCCCCGAAGCCGAGCGCGGCCAGTCCTTCCCCCTCCGCTAGGGCGGGATGCTCACCTCGGTGACGATCAGCCCGCGCCTCACCAGCCAGCGGCCGATGAGGCGGGCGCCCGGCGGCACTGCGGAGCCCCGCGGCACGGTGGCGGCGAAGGTGCCTGCCTGGCCGATCCGGACGGTTAGGTCGCGCGGGCCGGGCCGCTCGCCGGTGTGCGGATACCACGCCTTATACACGGACTCCTTAGCGGAAAACAGCACCCGGTCCCAGGGCGTCCCCGGACCGGCCGCACTCAGCGCCGCGAGCCAGGCCCGCTCGGCGTCACCGGCCACGGCCATCAGCAGCCCGCCGTCCGGTGCCCCACCGTCCAGTGGCAGGCACGGCTCCGCATCGATGCCAATCGCCGCGATGTCCCGCACCAGGCCCACGGCACAGGCACGGTAACCGGCACAGTGCGTGATACTGCCCACAACGCCATCGGGCCACCGGGGTTCCCCGGCCCGGCCGGGCAGCACCGGGCCGGCCGGAGCATGCAACCGGACGAGTGCGGCACGGGCAACCGCGCGCCCGGCCGCGAATTCGCGGCGCCGAACGGTATCCGCGGTGGCGATCACCGCCGCCTCGGCGGGGAAAAGATCCCACTCACCGGGAGGGCCGAAGGATTCCGCGGCCACCGCGACGGGGGGCAGGATGTCGTCG
>Ga0306924_10004977_pt1 | contig 13048 bp, 9 predicted proteins | sample sta12Can44000111_FD_203756 | JGI IMG/M metagenome (GOLD analysis project Ga0306924, IMG submission 203756) | Lab enrichment of tropical soil microbial communities from Luquillo Experimental Forest, Puerto Rico - statanox.12C.anox.44.000.111 (v2)... | ecosystem: Environmental > Terrestrial > Soil... | reverse complement strand
GGTACATCGCTGTCGATAGCCGAAACGCAATGCAAGCGGTGTGAGGAAAACCCATTTCCTGAGTATCGACCGGAGGATGCTGTGCCTGCTCGGCGTCGGGACTCTGCAGTTTGTAGCCGGTCGAGCGCGCATCCCAGAAGTTGCCGCCGAAGAACGCGGCTTGTGCTGTATTGTATTCGAGTACAGGGAAATCTGGAGAGTAGGTATATCGCTGTGCGGTCCGCTTGCCGGCCCGAAAGTGAAACGTCCCGGGATACGCGACCATCGTCAGATTGACCGATGGTATCGGCCCGCTGAAGCCCGTATATGGCATATGGCAAAAACCACAGGCCTCATTTCTCGCGGGGGAGATGTTCGAGTCAAAGTTCATCAACTTGCCGAGTATATCGACCGCCTGATACCCGCTGCCCCGCAGCGTGGGTGGATTACCTGCCAGAGTCGGATGCGGCAGCGCTCTCCATTCGTTAAGCGCTTCATTGAAGATGAATTGAACTTCGCGCCGTACCCTTGCCATCTCCTCATCCAAATCAGTCGGCAGAATGCCAGGTGGATAGGGATTGTAGGCTCGGGGCTGGTTTACCTGGGTCTGAGCAGACGGGGTATGAGAAACACCGACGAACCCGAACACCGCTGCTATACCTGCTATCATGAGTGCAGATGCGCGCTGGTGCATCGGGACGCGGCCTGGCTGAGGGGTCAGGCAGCGCGGCGCAGGATCAGCCGGGTCGAAACGTCGCTTGGAGCCGTGACCAGCGCATCGATGTCTGCCTCGCTGTGCAATGGCGACGCGGTCGGGCGCAGGCGCGCGGTGCGGTGTGGCACGGTCGGGTAATTGATCGGTAGGACGAAGATCCGATGGCGTTGCAGCAGTTCGTCGCAGGCGGCTTTGCAGAGCGCCGGGTCGCCGGCCAGGACCGGGAGGATGTGGCTTGGGCTGGGCATCACCCGCACGCCGGGTTCGGCCAAGCGACGCTTTAGGGTTGCCGCACGCTCCTGATGGCGCTCGCGTTCGACTTGGGCCGTCTTTAGATGAGTTAGGGGAACGGAGCATTGCCTCGAAATCGGCCGCCTCTCGTCGCTTTGCCCAGTTTCTCACACACCATCGCACGGACGGAAGGTAATTTTTGAAAGGTTCTGCATCGGTCTATAATCAGTCTGTCATTGAGGACGACGCCATTTGGCTGTCGCCCTGGGACGGGTTGCGTGTCGAAAAGGGCAGCTCCGGCAACCCGGGCGGCCGGCCCCTCACATCCTGCTATCCGTGCCACGCCTGCCTCCCCGAGCGATAGCCCCGGGTTTCGACTGCCGAGAAGCGAGCGTGCCCAATAACGCCCGGTTCGACTTATACCCGGAATTGAACAGCAGTACGACTTCGGCACCTGCGGATCGGCCAGCTCCTGCGCGCGCATAAGATGGTAAAGGTTCGTGCAAGATGTTGCAGATGCCGCAGGTCTTCAAAGAAATAATCAACAGAAAAGCGTCATTTACTTCAGCGCGAAACACTCAAAGGTAAACTGTCGATCGAGTCATCGACTCCTGGCGCCAGTAGATCTTGAGTAAGACGGACGATTGTAGCGGCTAGATCAGGATCGCGTCGACCGCCTTCAATGATCGCCTGCTCAGAGAAAAGTCTTAGATACGCCCCTCTTAAATAGAGCCGCGCCCTGATAGTGATAGGTCGATGCACGCCGAACAAACTTTCGCTCATACTGGGACGTGCGAAGCGGCGGATTTCTCCTCCGGCGTATGGGTCCCATTTAAACGTTGCCGGCAATCATTGGTGGTCGCGCCGGCGGGTTTCCCGGGTGGGTCAACGAGCGCTTCGCGGGCGGCGGGCAGAGCCGCGGAATCGAGCGGGCCAACATCATCCATGAGATTGGCCCCGATCTCGGCCATTGGGGCGTCGAGATCGTCGGCAAAGTCAAGGCTTGGGCCAAGGCGATCATCGGGCCGACCAGCCCACCCGGGAAGTATCCGCAGTTGATCAACCTCCTGGTAGCGAAACTGGCCCCGGACCTCAGCTTGCCACCTGGGGCAAGTCGACGATCCTGTCGGTCGATGCGCACTTATTCAGATAGGCGATGACATTCCTGTTCAGATAGGCGATGACATTCCTGCTGGTCTGTCTCATTGGCGAGATTGATAAACACTGTGCTCCCGTGAATAAAGCCAGCGGGCTTCACGCCGGAACTGTGCTGCTCTTGCCCCCGGGCCCCCCGCAAGGGATGGCCCGATCATCTTCTCGCCTGGCGTCCTCGCATGGCATAGTGCACAGCGGTTCGCGAAAACAGGCTGGCCAGACGAGGGATCGCCGTTAAAGCTCCACTCGATCCTATTGGGGGGGCCGCCGCGTCCTGCAATCGGCTTGAAACGCCAGTCGGCGAGTCGGGCCTGTACCATTTGCTGCGCCAGATAGCGCGGCAAGTCGGCAATTAGAAATCCTGGCGGCGCCCAATGTGCCTCCACATCAAGAGTAGACAAAGTCGCAGCGAATACTGACGTAAGTGGTGTGAGTATTGCCGGCAGAACGAAGCCTAGCACGAGCAAGAGGTGACGCCGGCCCCAAGCCCGTGGCGACGGGGAGCGTCGGTTGTCAAGAAAGGCTTGACCGGTCAAGGGGGGTAAAAACGATCGGCCTAGTTGCGCCGCGGCGAAAAGCGGCGCCAGGGTCGATACCGCCCCATCCATGAAGCCGAGCAGCGCGGGCCGTACGACCTGTAACGCCGCGCGAGCATCGAGCGGTGCCTCACCTCGCAATGCCTGAACCATTTGTGCCATCGGTTCCTCCCGATACTGCGGCCGGGTAATCGGTGATCCGGCATGCCACAGATGAGGCTTAAAGGAGATTTGTAAAAACGATTTAATGGATCATGGTGATAGGCATTTCCTATACAAAGCGCGATGAACGTGCAAACTCGAATACACGGTCTGTCTTGCCGCCGAGGGCCAGTTCCGGCGCGCCGCCGAGCGCTGCCATGTCGGCCAGCCGACCTTGAGCGCCCAGATCGGGAAACTGGAGGACGAGCTGGGGCTTCAACTATTCGAGCGCGCTCATTCTATGGCGAGTGCGCCGCCCGGTTGCACCGCCAGGATACCCAATTCGAACACGCTGCAGGACGAGTTCCACGATCCGGCGCTTCCGGAATAGTGGCACGTCACAAATCGACCAGCAACCAGACGGGCAGCCGAAAGCATAACCTCACGACCCAATGTGAAGGCGGATTACGCTACGCTAATTGGCCCTACTGAAGCGCCTTCGGCGGTCTACTCAGCCGGCTGGCGAAAGGACCGCGCGGGCATTGTGATCGACTCGTATAGGAAGAAGCTATCACTACAATAGATCAAATCGTTTTTGTGCATTTCGAGTCCGGCGCCATCTTCATCGACGATGAGAAAGACAGAGCCGGGCGGGTCGGCAACATTCCCGTTGCGCGGCTCGATGCAAAAGGAGGCGTCGATGCAAGAGTTAGGCAAGAACAAAGCCAGATCCAGAAAGGCAAAGGCTGTGAAGAGAATTGCCGGTGTGCTGCTGGCCGCGGCTGTCCTCTGCCAGCCAGCTCTCGTCTACGCGGCGCCGCACGGCGGCGGGGGGTTTCACGGGGGCGGGTCCGGCGCACTTCACGGCGGTGGATTTCACGCTGGCGGGTTTTACGACGGAGGGTTGGATGGATTTCACGGCGGCGGTTTCCACGGCACCTTCGCGGGCCTGCACCATCGTTTGGGACACCCAAATGGCGGCTACTGGGACCATGGTTGGCACAACGGACGCTACGGCTGGTGGTGGGGTGGCGACGGGCTGGGATGGACCTACTACGCGGATCCCTGGTGGGGTTACCCAAACTACGGAAACTACGATTACAACCAGCCTTACGCTTCCGAGACCTGGTACTATTGCTCCGATCCGGCTGGCTATTACCCGCATGTAACGCAGTGCAACACCGCTTGGCAGAGCATTCCAGGTGGTTGATCTCTGCCAAGCTATGCGATCGGACCAAAAGCCTAGCCGACGTGAATGCGGAGGGGCAATACAGGCTCGCTTGGTCGCGAGCTGATTGGCGATCCTTGCGCCCAAGCGTCGCACCTTACGGCTGGACATGACTACCATGACGAACGCTCTAGAAAACTTTCGGAAATGCATCCACAGGCCACACCGGCATCTGGTTGCTGGCGCGGCAATCCTGACGGCCATGTGGGGCGGTTATGTTGGCTGCCAGCACTGGGCGAGAGCCCAACCTGCCGCAGCGACCGCCGCGCGCAACTCGACCTGGTGGAGTTCACAGCTGTGGAAAGCCTATCTCAGCGGGTACCCCCTGGACGACGCGTGGGGGATGCTGAAGGGTGCCTTCGAGGCTCGCGGCCGTTCCGCGTCGCCGGATTGGCGGCGGTGCAGAGATCGCGAAACAACCGCGACCTGGCTCTCGCAGCCCGCGGCCGGTTCATCAGCTGAATAGCGGCAGCGGTCAAATAAGGAGCCACCCGAATGCGCTATGGCCTCAATCTCCCCGTCCGCGGAACGCGTTTTGGCTGGCAGGACCACCGGCAGGTGGATCATTCTTGCCGCGGCAGGCGTCCGCGCCAAGAGCCACGAGGAGGCTTGCTCCGATTTACGTATACGGAGGAGAGATAGACATGAATTCCAGAGATGTTCAGAGCCGTGGGGCCGCGGCGCTCAGGACGCCGAGCTATCTTGGGGCTAATGCGGTCAAGGGTATTTCCGACGCCTTGACGGCACTCCTCGCCGACATGTTCGCCCTTTATGTCAAGACGAAGAACTTCCACTGGCACGTTTCCGGTCCGCATTTCCGCGACTATCACCTGCTGCTTGACGAGCAGGCGAGCCAAATTTTCGCCACCACCGACCCGATCGCGGAGCGCGTGCGCAAGCTCGGCGGCACCACCTTGCGCTCGATCGGCCACATCGCCCACCTGCAGCGCGCCTCGGACAACGACGCAGAGTTCGTCGGGCCGCACGACATGCTGTCGGAGTTGCGCGAGGATAACAGCCAGCTGGCGGCACGCATGCGAGAGGCGCACACACTCTGTGACGAGCACGGCGATGTCGCCACCGCCAGCCTGCTCGAGGTTTGGATCGACGAGGCCGAGAGGCGCGTGTGGTTCTTGTTCGAGGCAACTCAGCGAGTTTGATCCTAAATTGCCTCCGCCGGCGACTGCCGCGGGGAGGCCGGGAAAATCCTTGCACGCGAAACCGCCGCGGCGCCGGCAAGAGCTGCTCGACGCGGCGGTACCCGCAGAGGTCATATTCAGGAAGTCGACCGCCCCGGCCCGGACCCTCTTCGCCGTTCAATCAGGAGCTCGCAACGCTGCTGGCCGTGTTGCAAACTGGTCGGCATGTTCGTCGCCGAGAAGTGGCTGACGATAGCGGTTCTAGGGGTCGCGACAGTGGCAGGGTGTTGGGTCAATTTTACCAACCTCGATCCGCTTGCCGGTGGTGGCGTAATGCCGTTCGGTTGCCTAATTCTGCTATCGAGATCGTCTAGCGCTCCGCCAGAGCGGGTTTCTCATAAACCAAAGGCTCCGATGACTGCCGAACCTGCCGCAACCGAACGATCCCCCACAAAGCATCGACTACGTCCGCCTATGCTGGTCGGCCTCGTGGTGATCGCGGTTATCTCGGGAGCCTATTTGGGCTGGCAGCATTTCGCGCTTAACCCCAGCAGCGCGCCCGAGCCCCCTCCGTCCGTTCCGGTCATTGCGATGACCGTCCAACAGCGCGACTTTCCGATCGTGCTCTCCGGGATCGGTAACGTCACGGCGCTGAACAGCGCGACAGTCCGCAGCATGGTCACGGAACAGATCCTGAGCATCGACTTCAAGGACGGCCAGTTCGTCAGGAAAGGCGATGTGTTGGCCCAACTCGACCCGACCACCTATCAGGCGCAGCTCGACCAGGCCGAAGCCAATCTCGCCCGCGACCAGGCCCATCTCGAAAATGGGCGGCTCAACCTCGGTCGGTATATCCCATTGCAAAAGCAAGGCTTTGCGCCGGAGCAACAGGTCGCCACGCAGCAAGCGATGATCGCGCAAGAGGAGGCCACGATCAAAGCCGATCAGGCGGCGATCGAATATGCCAAGACCCAGCTGAGCTATACCAAGCTGGCGGCCCCGTTCGACGGGGTCGCCGGGATTCGCCTTCTCGATGTCGGCAACATCATTCACTCGAGCACGACACGGGGTTCGCCGAGCGAGCCGAATGCTCTGGTCGTCGTCAACCAAGTACAGCCGATCAGCGTGATGTTTACATTGGCCGCCGCCGACACTCCGGAGGTGCAGGAGGCTCTCGCAAAAGGCTCTGTCAAGACCATCGCATTGAGCGCGGACGGCAAAACCGAACTCGACACCGGCACGCTCGAGGCGATCGATAACCAGGCCAGCACCGCCTCCGGGACGATAGGCCTCAAGGCGATCTTCCCCAACTCGGATCGCAGGCTATGGCCCGGCATGTTCGTCAATGTCCGGGTCGTGACCCAGGTACAGGACAATGGTCTGGCGGTCCCGCTCGATGCCGTCCAGCAGGGCCCGCAAGGACAGTATGTTTTTGTCATCGGCCCCGATCACAAAGTGGCAATGCAGCCGGTGTCGGTGCGCGAGACGCTGACCGGCGAGGCGCTGATCGATAAAGGCTTGAGCGCCGGGGAGACCGTCGTCGTGAGAGGTCAGTATCGGCTAACGCCGGGTACCGTAGTATCGCTCGCCGACCCGACTAACCCGGCCGCAGTGCCGAACCCGACCACGGCAAGCGCGGGTCTCCTGCCGTAAAACCCCCACCAGAACCCAGGTTTGTCGCATGACTATCTCCACGACTTTCATCGAAAGGCCGATCGCCACTTCGATGCTTATGGCGGCGATCCTGCTGCTTGGCCTGATCGGCTACGAGCTGTTGCCGGTGGCGGCGTTGCCAAACGTCGACTCACCGACGATCCTGGTGACCGCACAACTCCCGGGTGCCGATGCGCAGACGGTCGCCGGCACCGTCGCGACACCGCTCGAACGGCAGTTCGGCCAGATCCCGGGTCTGACGCAAATGACCTCGAGCAGCGCCACCGAGTATGCCCAAATCACCCTGCAATTCGACCGCAGCCGCACCGTCGATTCGGCGGCGCAGGATGTGCAGGCGGCGATCAATGCAGCGGCCGGCCAGCTGCCGCCGACGATGCCCAACCCGCCGATCTACCGGAAGACCAATCCGGCCGACACGCCGGTTCTGATGCTGGCGCTGACCTCAGAGACATTGCCGCTCACCAAAGTCAGCGATTATGCCAGCAGCATCCTCGCGCAAAAGATTTCGCAGATGCCGGGTGTCGGCGAGGTCGATGTCGGCGGTCAGCAGAACCCGGCGATCCGGGTGCAGGTCAACCCGGCGCAGCTTGCGGCAGAGGGACTCGATCTGGAGGCGGTGCGGACGGCCTTAGCGACCGCCACGGTCGACCAGCCGAAAGGCACATTGTATGGCGCCAACCAGGCCTTCGCACTCCAGACCAACGACCAGCTGCTTACGGCGGGGGGTTTCAACAACTACATCCTCGCCAATCGCAGCGGCAGCTTCGGCACAAGCGGACCGGTTCGCGTGCGCGATGTCGGCCGGGCCATCGTCGCACCGCAAGATGTGAATCTTGCTGGCTGGATGAATACCGAGCCGGCCATCATCATAGCGGCACAGCGCCAGCCGGGCGCCAATGTCATCGCGACCGTCGACCAGATCAAAAAAGCGCTGCCGCAGCTCGCAGCCTCGCTGCCGCCCTCGATCAAGATCCATATCGTCTCGGACCGTACCCAGACGATCCGGGCGAGCGTCGCCGACGTCCAGAAGACGCTGCTATTGACGGTCGGCCTGGTCGTCGGGGTCATCTTTCTGTTTTTGCGCAAGCTGTGGGCGACTGTGATCCCGGCGATATCCGTGCCGATGTCGCTGATCGGCACTTTCGCGGTCATGTATGTGCTGGGATACAGCCTCGACAATCTGTCACTGATGGCGTTGACGATTGCGGTCGGGTTCGTCGTCGACGATGCGATCGTCATGATCGAAAACATCGTGCGGCACATCGAAGAGGGGAAGACCCCGATGCAGGCGGCTCTCGACGGGGCAGGCGAGATCGGCTTTACGATCCTGTCGATCTCGATCTCGCTGGTCGCTGTCTTCATCCCGCTGTTCCTGATGAGCGGCATTGTCGGCCTGCTGTTTCGCGAATTTGCCGTTACCGTTGCCGTGGCAATCGTCGTCTCCGTCATTGTCTCGCTGACTTTGACCCCGATGATGTGCGCCCGCGTCTTGAGCGCTGAGGGCGAAGCGCGTCAGGGCCTCCTCTCGCGCTTGTTCGAGCGCTTCTTTGAAGGACTGGCTGCCGCTTATGATCGTGGTCTGGTCGTCGCGCTGCGCCACCGCTTTGTCACCTTGCTCGTGATGATCTCGACCATCGTCGCGACCCTCGTTCTGTTCGTCGAAATCCCGAAGGGCTTTTTCCCGCAGCAAGATACTGGCCTGATCGTCGGCATCGCCGAAGGAGCGCAAAACAGCTCGCCGCAGGCGATGAAGGACCGCATGCAGGCGGTGCTCGCGGTCGTGACGAGGGACCCCGCGGTCGGTGCGGCAAATGCCTATATCGGACCCGGCGGGCCGACCGTTACTGAGAATGACGGCCGCATGTTCATCACCTTGAAACCGCTCGGCCAGCGAACCGCCACCGCCGATCAGGTGATCGCGCGCTTGAACAAGGAGCTACAGCCGGTTTGGGGCGTAACCTTGTACATGCAAGCCGCGCAAGATATTACCGTCGGCGCGCGGCTCTCAAAAACCCAATACCAATACACGCTTGTCGATGTAGACAGCAACGAGCTCGATCACTGGGCACCGATCCTGTTAAAGAAATTGCAGACATTGCCGCAGTTGACGGATGTCGCGAGTGATCAGCAGAGCACTGGCCGGGTCATGAAGGTCGAGATCAACCGTCAGCTTGCCTCGCAGCTCGGCATCAACCCGTCTATCGTCGATTCGATCCTCTATGACGCGTTCGGACAGCGGGTCGCGGCGCGCATCTATACGAGACTCAACCAGTATTTCGTAATCCTCGAAGTCCAGCCCGATTTCCAGCTCGGGCCAAACGCACTTAGCCGCATCTATGCGACCTCGTCGAGCGGCGCTGAAGTGCCGCTCAGCCAGTTCGCTAAAATCACCTCGACGGTCGCACCTATCGCCGTCAACCACCAGGGTCAATTCCCATCGGTGACGTTGAGCTTTAACTTGCCACCAAACGTCTCCATCGGTGAGGCGGTGACGGCAATCCAACAGGCAACGAGAGAGCTGCACCTGCCGGCTTCGATCGCCACGAGCTTCCAGGGCAGCGCGCAGGCGTTTCAGAATTCGCTCTCCAGCACGCCGATCCTGATCCTCGCCGCACTGATCGCAGTCTACATCATCCTCGGTATGCTCTACGAGAGCACGATCCACCCGATCACGATCATCTCGACACTGCCCTCGGCCGGGCTTGGGGCGCTATTGACGCTGATGTTGTTTGGCATGCCGCTCGACGTGATCGGCATCATCGGGATCATTCTGCTGATAGGCATCGTCAAGAAGAACGGCATCATGCTAGTCGACTTTGCGCTGGTCGGCCAGCGCGAGCGCGGGCTCGCCACCGAAGAGGCAATCCACGAGGCGTGCCGGCTGCGGTTCCGCCCGATTCTGATGACAACGATGTGCGCATTGCTCGGCGGCGTCCCATTGATGCTCGGCACCGGCATCGGGTCGGAAATCCGCCAGCCGCTTGGCTATGCGATCGTCGGCGGCCTTCTGGTGTCGCAGCTCTTGACATTGTTCACGACACCGGTCGTCTACATCTATTTGGACCGCCTGGGTCATTGGCTGCGTATACGCCGACCTTTCGCCCATCGCTCGGCAAGGGCCCTGCAAAGTAGGCCGATGATCCCATCGTAGCCTGTACATATCCGGGCGATCTGACCCGGCACAAGGGCAGTGCTCGCTACCAGGACTGCACTTTTATCCGATCGTGCGCTCAATACGCCTCCCCTTTGACGGCCACCAGCGATGACAGGAAGGGGGTCACAACCCATCAACGACGGCAAAAATTTGAACTTAGCGGTTCGATCTCGATCAGGCGAACGGCCGGTCTCATCGCGCAAATCAGTTCAAGGTCGGCTCGCCGCTCAGAGACGGGCCCTTCCTGCGTGGGCCGTCTTATCGAAGCCAGCGAACCACGCTCAATAATTTTCACGTGCGGTTGGTCCTGAACATTCAGGTGAGCTCTCCATTTTCATGGTGACAGGCAGGATTATCCGCCTGGTGCAGCGGCCTCGGTAAACCTGCACTTTGCTGCCATCGACAAGGCTGATCTGCGGCGTGCGGATCACCTGGTTCCCCGCCTTGATGCCGGCATCCACTTCCACAGGTACTGTTTTTATCCTTCCATAAGTAATCTCCCACGGTCACGATTAGCACACAACCTGATTCTTCACCGCCCATGGTAGCGTATTGACGCCATTGCGCATTGGTATCCCTCCTTGTTCAGAAATTTTAGTGGGCCCCCTCGCTGCCCCGCGATCCCCGGATCAAGCCGGCGGGGGAGGGAGAGGTGGGGTACCAATGACGGTCACTCCGCTGCCTATTTGAGATCGAGACCAAGGGCCCGCGCGACCCCCTCGCCGTAGGCGGGATCGGCGCGCAGACAATTGGCGACATGACGCTGCTTGATGTGCTGGCGGGCATCGCCCATCGCGCGGGCCGTATTCTCAAACAGAACTTGCTGCTGCGCCGGGCTCATCAGCCGGAACAGATTTCCCGGCTGCTCCCAGTGGTCGTCGTCGGCGTAATGGTTGTAGTGGGCTGCCTCGCCCTCGATCGGCAATGGCGGCTCGGCGAAGTCGGGCTGGTTGTCCCACAGCCCGGCGCTGTTAGGGTTGAAGCTGGTGGTGCCGCGGAGATTGCCGTCAACCCGCATCTTGCCGTCCCGGTGGTAGCTCATGACCGGGCATTTCGGCGCGTTGACTGGGATCTGGTAGAAGTTAACGCCGAGGCGGTAACGAACCGTGTCGTTGTACGAGAACAGGCGCGCCTGCAGCATGCGGTCCGGCGAGAAGCTGATGCCGGGGACGACGTTCGACGGCCCAAACGCCGCCTGCTCGACTTCGGCGAAATAGTTGTCGGGCCAGCGGTTGAGCTCCATCACGCCGACCTCGATCAGCGGGTACTCGGCCTTCGGCCAGACCTTGGTCAGGTCGAACGGGTTGTGCCGGTGCGTCTTCGCCTGCGCTTCGGTCATCACCTGGATGAACAGCGTCCAGCGCGGAAAGTCGCCGCCTTCGATCGCGTTGAGCAGGTCGCGGCCGTTGCTTTCGCGATCTTTTGCCACAAGGGCCTCGGCCTCGGCGTCGGTGAGGTTCTGGATACCCTGTTGCGTACGGAAATGGAATTTGACCCAGACCCGCTCGTTCGCCGCATTGATCATCGAGAAGGTATGGCTCCCAAAGCCATGCATATGGCGGAAGCTCTTGGGGAGGCCGCGGTCCGACATGACGATCGTGACCTGGTGCAGCGCTTCGGGCAGCAATGTCCAGAAATCCCAGTTATTGTCGGCGCTGCGTAGCCCGGTGCGCGGGTCGCGCTTGATCGCGTGGTTGAGATCGGGAAAGCGCAGCGGATCGCGGAAAAAGAACACTGGTGTGTTGTTGCCGACCAGGTCCCAGTTGCCGTCTTCGGTATAGAATTTGAGCGCAAAGCCGCGGATGTCACGTTCGGCGTCGGCGGCACCCCGTTCGCCGGCCACCGTCGAGAAACGGGCAAACATGGGCGTCTGTTTGCGGATCTCGGAAAAGATCTTCGCCTTCGTAAAGCGGGTGATGTCGTGTGTCACGGTAAAGGTGCCGTAGGCGCCCCAGCCCTTGGCATGCATACGCCGCTCGGGGATCACCTCGCGGTCGAAATGCGCCAGCTTCTCGATCAGCCAGACGTCCTGCAATAGCGCCGGGCCGCGCGGACCGGCGGTCAAGATGTTGGTGTTGTCGGCGACCGGTATGCCGGCCTCATTGGTAAAACGCTTTGTTGCTGACATCACGCATTCTCCTCTGGTTGGATGGAAGACGGATGGGTCAACAGTTACTAGCCGGACCAAGCAGAGCCGCGGATCACGCGGCAGAAGTTCTTGGGCCGGAAGGAGGGATCCTTGTCGGCGAGCATATCGTCTCGGCAGGCGTGCGCGGTGGCATTCCAGCGCAACATGCCGATGAATCGGTAGCCGCGCCCGAATTCCGTACGGATGAGATTGCGGTCCGCGCCGAGGGCTTTGCGCAAAGGCGGAGATCTGAACCTTGAGGTTCTCTTCCGACACAACAATGCCGGCGACACGCGGTTGAGAAGCTCCTCCTAGTGACGAGCGCGCCGTCGGCCTCCAGCAGGACCAAAAGGAGGTCGGGGGCCGCCGAATTTCTCCAGCGCACGACCAATTCACGCCGAGCGGACTGCATCAGCCTCTGCCGCCTTGGGGAAGAGGGACCTCGTCCAATATGCGGTAGAACTGCGTCCACACCTGGTCTCTCTTTGCCGAGGCGATATGGCAAAACGCGCATTCCGATTTTGCCTTCACCTTGGCGGTCGGAGCCTTCGGCTCGTGATGATTGAAATTGAAGAATCCCCAGCTCCCGGTGTCTTCAAAGCGCTTCGAGTCCTTGACAGTCACGTCCGCCCCATTGAACTCGCCCGGGAAATAACCCCGTCCCGAAGGCTCCGTTCGTGAGCCATCCGGGTTTTCACTGGGCCCCTTGGTGAGCTGCAACTCCTTGAAAAAAATGGTTCCGTCGGGGAATATGCCCGTCTTCCGATAGATCTCGTATGATCCCGGCTCCATGTAGACGTAGTGGTACTCAGGGAAGTTCGCTTGGCCACCATTCAGCGCGTTCGGCGTCAATGGTGCGCCGACAAAAATCCACGCGCGCCACATAGAGTTCTCTGGCAACTTCAATTCACCGGCCGGCGTGTATTCAGGCAAATAGCGTGATCTAGTAAGTACACCTTGATCAGCAG
>Ga0306924_10004975_pt1 | contig 13050 bp, 11 predicted proteins | sample sta12Can44000111_FD_203756 | JGI IMG/M metagenome (GOLD analysis project Ga0306924, IMG submission 203756) | Lab enrichment of tropical soil microbial communities from Luquillo Experimental Forest, Puerto Rico - statanox.12C.anox.44.000.111 (v2)... | ecosystem: Environmental > Terrestrial >... | reverse complement strand
TTAACTCTTGTACACCTTCAGCGTGGCGGCCGTCCATGAACGCGAGCACCGCCGCCGCCAGATGCGGCGTTCGATTACCAGATCTCGCCTCGAGGTCGATAATCACCGCGCGAGCGTCTTCGGTACGCCCGAGTTCCGTCAGGGCTGCCGGCACCACATACGCCTTAACCGGACCGGGAATCGCAATGGCTTCCTCGTACCGATGAAGCAGCCAATACGTGTGGATGATGCCGGTGTCAATTCCCGGATCGATCTGCCTTGCTCTCGCATCGGCCGCCACCGACGCCGCCATCAAACCGCAGTACCGGCACGCGTGAACCAACGCGGCAAAAATATTTGCGTCGCCTTCGTGGTCGCGCGCCCAAGCGACGAGTCGTCCCACCACCTCGTCGGCGCGTCCGCGATCAACCTCAATTTGCGTGTGTAGATGGTGCGCGACTGACAATTCCGGGTTCAGAACGAGCGCCTTTCGCAAGGCCTCTTCAGCGCGCATCAAGTTCGCGTTCGCGTCTGGTGCAGAAACTCGATCCACGGCGCTACGCGGCCTCGCGGTAATAGAACCTGAGTAGCCCGCCAAGGCGCTCACGACATGCGATCGGATCTGTTCCAATCACCGTTGTCTGGGGCGCAAGGAGTTTGTTGCCCAGACCCTGATGAGGACGTTCTTCATGATAATGATGCATGAACGCGCGGACCGCCGCTCGGAGATGCGCTTCGCCGAGGAGCACCATTCGATCCAAGCACTCCGATTTGGCAGACCCGACAAACCGTTCGGCGAACGCGTTCAAATTGGGACTCCACGCTGGAAGGACCAGTGGCTTCACGCCACTGTCGCGTAGCAGCCGCTGAAACGCCGCGGTGTACAGCGGGTCACGATCGAGGATGATGTACTGCAACCCGCGCAGGAACCCGTCGCTTGAGTCGGTCAGGTTCCTGGCCAGCTGTGGTCATCCACGCGCCGTCCGGCTCCGACGTGATCCCGGCGATCTCCACGGTGCGGGTCTTCAGTCTCATGACGAAGAAGACCACGTAGCGCACGAGGCCGCGCAGGGTCAGGACCTCGACGGTGAAGAAATCGGCCGCGGCGAGGCCCTCCCAATGCGCCGCGAGGAACGTCTGCCAGGACGTCTTCGCGCCGCGCTCCGGTGCTGGTTCGATGCCATTGTCCTTGAGGATCGCTTTGATCGTGTTGCGGGCGACGTCGTGGCCGACGGCCTTCAGCCCGCCGCGGATCCGCGTGTACCCCCAGGTCGGGTTCTCGGTCGCCATGCGCATGACAAGCGCGGCGATGTCCGCCTTCGTGCTCGGACGACCAGCGCGTCGCGTCTTCGAGCCGTCGTATTTCTGGGCGACAAGGCGACGATACCACCGCAGGATGGTGTCTGGTGTCACGATGCCGACGACGTCCGCGAGGCGGCGCCGGCCGAGGACTTTGCCTTTCACCGCCAGGCGGCGGCGCTGGTCGTCGGTGAGACGCAGTCGTCGGGATCCGTGCGCTGCGCGCAGCACCCGGTTCTCCTCGAGCAGATAGTCAATGACCGCCTGCTGCTGTCGGTTGACCCACCCGGAGAACAGCAGGACGAAGAACGCGAGGGGTGGAGGCAGCGGATCCATCGCGGAAGCGTGCCCGACGCGCTGCCTCGGTTCAAGAGCAACGTCGATTGGGCCGAATTTCCGGCGGAACGCCCGCCTCCGGCCGCGTCAATCCCGCCATTTTATGGACGATCCGGCCTCGGCGGAGTTTTCGCACCGGACGAGGTCTCGACGTGTGGACAGAGCGGCGAGGAGCGCCGAGACCGTGAACGCGTGGCACACGGCCGGTAGAATGAGCCGGCAGCCGCGCCAACGTCAACGACATTCTGTCTCATTTGCCCGCACGCGATATTGGCGAACGACAGCCGCCAGAGGTTTACGGTGCCAAGGTTCATCTCCGTAAACCCATCTGCCAATTCAGCACCACTGTGATCGGCGACGTTAGAGCGGAGGAGGCGTCGGCTGCTAGCGCGTTGATCAAGAACTTTTGACCGTCGGGCGCGACGTCGTAACGGGTCACGTTTAGCGTCCGGGGGCCGCCAAAGATGCGCGCCTCAAATAGAGCTTTGGGATTTCCGTACCGGAACTCAGGCGCGGTGGTCACATTGACAGCCATCATTTTCGAGTCCGCGGAGATATAGAACAGTTCCTTGCCATCGTGTCGCCAGTGGGGCATGCTGCCACCCTTTGAAATCAGCCACTTTCCGCCTGAAGCTTGCGGAAACGCCTGCACGTACACCTCGTTTCTTCCGGATTCGTCGGACATATAGGCGACAAAACGACCGTCAGGGGAGAATCGGGCCTGCGATTCGTTATATTGGCTGGCCAGATAACGCCTCGGCTTGTGGTCGTTGCCGGTTAGGGGGAGAATCCACAGCTCCCAAGGACCTGCACCGAGGAGACCGTAGAGCAGCCAGCGTCCGTCCCGAGACCAATCGTACGAAGATTTCGTCTCCATGGACTTGAGCAGGGAATCTTCATTGCCGATGCCGCTTGAAGCCTTCTCGTAGAGGTCGTTGCCGCCCGTGGGGCTGGACGTAAAGACAAGGCGGCTGCCGTCGGGCGACCATACGGGCATGTAGCTCGCGGCAGGGCCGAATGTGAAGCGCTGGCCGTTGCCGTGCGCGAATTCGTACAACCATATGGCGCTAGTGCCTACGGCCTGGGAATCGAGGCGGCTCACCGCCACCTTTGCCCCGTCAGGCGAGAGGGCCACGGTGTCGTACCGCCCGGGTTCTCCAACGGCTCCCACTATCTTCCCGGTTCGGTCGAACCATGTGAGCTGCGTCATCGGAAACACGGAGCCTGTCCGGTAGGCGAGGACACCGTTCTCGGAGGCTGAAAACATACCTCTATCGATGAAACCCTCACTCTCTGGGACCGCTTCGCCCGCGAACTCCAGGCGGCGCGTGTCGAAGGGCTGAGTCATCAGCGAGCCTTCGCGCACATAGAGTAGGTAACCCAGGGCAGGGTCTTTTGAGGGCACATAAACTGCTTTAGTGGGTGCGGCCAGCAAGCGCTTGGAACTCGCCTCCCCTGGACCAGAATCCAAGGAGCCGACGTAGAGACCGCTATGGTCGGCGCTGGCCGAATCCCTCCTGTAGAAGAAATGCCGCCCATCCGGCAGAAATGTGGGTTCTGAGTAAGAATCCTCACGCGACGAATCGAGAACCGTGAGTGGGGACGGAGTCCCGCCCGAGTCGGGAACACGCATGAGACCGTGACCCACGGACCCGAAGATGATCGTGCCGTTGCGGCTCCAGGCGCCGCCCGCCCAGAATCCGGAGATATCGCACAGCGTCTGCACGGGGCCGCCGAAAGCCGCCACTTTCTTCAGTTTTCCCTGGGCTGTTGCAAATCCGACGAATCGGCTATCCGGCGACCAGAAGGAGCGTTCTCCATCATCCTCTGTGCCGGGCAACGCGCGTGCGTCGAGTGTATCCAATTGGCGAATCCACAGGATGTTCCGGCCAGCCGGGCCGCGGGCCGAGAAGGCAATCATGCGGCCGTTGGGGGACAAGACCGGAGTGGCGGGGAATGGAATGTTTTCGGGCGCAGGGATCTGGAAGCGGACGACCTCGGTCATCGTCGCTTTTTCGCGGAAGTACATAAAAAATACGGGTGCTGCAATCATTGCGAGAAGCGCGGTGACACCGGCCCACAGCCACCGGCGCACACCTTGAGCCCGCGTCTCCGTCAGGCCGGAGGCCGCGCCCACCTCTTCCAGCAGCAGCCAGGCATCCCCAATATCTTGCAGGCGCCGCTTGAGGTCTTTCTCCAAACAGCGGCGCACCAGTCGGTCGACGTGTCGACCCGGCGCCGCCGGAATTCGTCCCCAGTCCGGTTCCTTCGTGGCCACGTCGATGAGCGTGTCGGAAACGGTTTCCCCCTCGAACGGGCGCTGGCCCGTGAGCATCTCGTACAGCACCACCCCAAAGGCCCAGATGTCCGCGCGCTTGTCGACGCTCTTGCCACGGGCCTGCTCGGGCGCCATATACCCAGCCGTCCCGAGGATGATCCCTGCTTGCGTGGCGTGGATCGACAGCGTTGGCGACATCGTCGCGCCTGCACCACTGGAAGGCGACGTGTCGAATGCTTTCGCGAGGCCGAAGTCGAGCACCTTCACCTTGCCATCGGCGCGGACCTTGATGTTCGCTGGCTTCAGATCGCGATGGATGATCCCCTGCTCGTGCGCCGCCTCGAGCGCCTCCGCGATCTGCTTCGCAATGAGTAACGCTTCATCAATCGGAATCGGCCCATGAGCGATGCGATCAGCGAGCGTTGGCCCGTCGATAAGCTCCATCACGAGCGCACGGACGCCGTTCGACTCCTCGAGACCGTAGATCTGGGCAATGTGCGGTTGATTCACGGCAGCCAGCGTCTTCGCCTCGCGCTCGAACCGCGCAATCCCTTGGGGATCGGTCGCGAGCGCCTCCGGCAGGATCTTGATCGCGACGTCCCGATCGAGCTTCCGATCGCGGGCGCGATACACTTCCCCCATCCCACCGCTGCCGATAAGCGCGATGATCTGATAGCCGCCGTACGTGCTCCCCGGAGTCAACATAGCTTCTTCAGCAGCGCGGTTCAGCGTCGAACGACAGAGAAACGCTGGCCGACGTTCATCGCCTTTCGCGCGCTCCGAGTGCCGCTTGCCAGTTCACGACGACCGTGATTGGGGCGGAGTTTCCAGTCGCAGCTGGAGTTGGGCCTACCGGGGCTGACAGCAAAAACCGTTGGCCGTCGGCTGTCACGTCGTACAAGATCGACGCGGAAGCACCGGCAGGGTATGCAAGGGGAGTGGGAAACAGGGGCGTCGATTTGCCCACGTCGAACTGATCGCCGGCCGATACCGACACGGCCACGATCTGACTGGCCGGATTGAGATAGTAGAGTTCCCGGCCGTCTCGCTTCCAGCGCGGGAACTGACCGCCCTTCGTAGAAATCTGCCATTTGCCGCCGGACGGGTTGGGAAAGGGTTGAACGATTACTTGGGACGAGCCCGATTCGTTCGAGACGTAGGCCAGCCAGCGACCATTCGGTGACAACGCCGGTTGGCCTTCCCAAAACGGCGTCGCCAGATAGGGAAATGGTTTCTGGTCGCCTGAAAGCGGCAGCACCCACAGCTCACTCCGGCTAGTTTGCCCCTGATCGAGTTTCTGCGCGAGAATCAGCCGGCCATCCCGCGACCAGTCAAATGGCAACACAATCTGGCCCGGTTCGGCTTTCACGAGCAGTCGCTCCGGGACGGCTCCGTCGGACGGCTTTTCGTACAGGCTCATCGCGAGACCGCTATTCCCTCGGTTCGACGCAAACACCAGGCGTGCACCATCCGGTGCCCAGACTGGAAACACATCCACCGCGGGATCGGCGGTCAATCGGGTTCGCAGATCGCGATCGAAGTCGTCGATCCAAATGTCGGACCCAGTGAACCCAGTGGAGAACGCCACGCGCTTACCATCAGGAGCCAGCGTCACCTGCGTGGCGTCGTGGGGAGCCCCGATCGGGCCGGTGCTTTTCCCGGTTCGATCCATCCAGATCCACTGGCGAGTGGCCGTCGCCTGCGGGCCGCCACGCCGAAAGATGAGCGTGCCTTCCTCGGACACGTCGAACGCGCTTTGGCCCAGCTGAGGGTTGTACGCTACCTCCTCGGCCAGAGGCACGGCGTCGCCGGCAAATTGCAGGAGGTCGGCATTAAAGGGTCGGGCCATCAGCGTCCGGTCGCGGAGAAATAACACGAAACCCGAAGGCACATAGACGGCCTTGCCCTCGACCGTCATTAGTCGCGTTCGGGCCTTCGACTCGAGTGAACCGACATAGAGGGCCCGATGCTCGGGATTGGAACTCCAAGCCGTGTAGAGGAAATGATGCCCATCGGGCAGGAACCACGGCGTGCTGTGGAGCAGCTCGCCGAGCGATCGGTCGAGTTCGCTGACATCGGCCGCTGCTCCGCCTGATGCGGAGACGCGACGGAGCACGGGGGCGCTGGCGAAGATGATGACCCCATCACGGCTCCACGTACTGCGCCGATAACTTCCGCTATTGATTTCAGTGAGCGTTTGTGGGCGGCCTCCTGCCACGTCAACCGTTTTCAGTTTCCCGTCGGGCCCTCCAAAGACGATGAACCGGCCGTCCGGCGACCAATCTGGCGCCTGCGCACCCTCGGTGCCCGCCAACATCCGGGCATCCAACGAATTGAGAGGACGAATCCAAAGAACATTGGCCCCGCTGCTGCCGGTTGCGGGAGCGACGTAAGCGAGCTGCCGACCGTCAGGTGAAATCGCCATCAGAAACGGACTACCCGCCGCTGGGATTTCAAAGCGAATACTTCGGGCCAACGGCGCCGGCGATCGGAAGTAGAGCAGCGCAGGAACGGACACGGCCACGAGCAGCCCTGTCAACGCGCTTGCCATGATCCAGGTACGGCGACGGGCCTGTGCCACACCGGCCGGTTGCGCCGAGGGACGACTCGAATCACTGACCGATTTCAGCTCGCGCAACAGATCCCGCGCCGTCTGCCAGCGATCATCGGGTTCCTTGGCCAGACAAATTTTGATCATTCGATCGAGTGATCGCGGCGTCAGCGGTTGCATCGTAGCCATCGAGGGTGGCTCCCGATCGAGAATCGCGGCGATCAGACTCGCCTGACTCTTCCCCTCGAACGCCTTCTTCCCAGTGATCATTTCGTAGACGATCGTCCCGAACGCGAAGATGTCCGTACGCGCGTCCGCTTCGTGCCCTTCGAGCTGTTCCGGGGCCATGTACTGGAACGTGCCGAGGATCGTGCCCTGCGCCGTCAATCCCGGTGGTGTCGTGGGCAGCATCGACAAACCGGCCGCAGCACCCGCACCTCCCGCCGCTTTCGCGAGGCCGAAGTCGAGCAGCTTCGCACCGCCTTTCGTCAGCATCACGTTGCCGGGCTTGAGGTCACGATGGACTATCCCGTGACGATGGGCGGTAGTGAGCGCGTCGGCGATCTCAATGGCGATCTCGAGCGCGTCGTCGAGCGGCAAAGCGCCTCTCGTCAGTCGGTCGGCCAACGTCTCGCCCTCGAGATGTTCCATGACGAGAAACGCTACGCCGTCCTGCTGGCCCACGTCATAGAGCGTGCAGATGTGCGGGTGCGTTAGCTGCGAGATGGTGCGGGCTTCGCGGTCGAACCGTTCGCGGAACTGAGGATCGGCTGCGAGCGCCTGAGGGAGAATCTTGATCGCGACCGTGCGGTCAAGCCGTGTGTCTCGCGCCCGATACACCTCGCCCATCCCGCCGGCACCGACCAGCGACACGATTTCGTAGGGGCCGAGCCGCGCGCCAAGACCCAGAGCCACTAGTTCGTTTGACGGCCGGATTATCCGACTTATCGGGCAGCGAGGGGTAGACCAAGGCTGGCAGCGTCGCTCGATACACCTGTCCTTCGCCAAAACTGGATCCGACAAAAAATCTCACGAAAATGTGAGGCAGTCGACGCTTCAGAGCCATGGCAACAGAACTCCACTTGAAGCCCGAAAAGCCAACAAATGTCGAGCTAGAAGTCAGGGTCGACTCGGTTTCGTACCGATGAGCTTTGGGACCTGGACAGGAAGACGCACGCGTCCAGGTGGCACCGCCATGGCGCACTCGGCTAGCTCCGCAATACGATCATCATTGCCATCGCCAGCCCGAGCGCCCGCGTGCCTCTGACCGGCCAGAGGTTAGGCCCCGGGCCTAAATAATCGCGAACTACCGAGCGATTGCATTATGGCGAACGACAAGGGCAACCCGAGCCCAATTCCATTGGGGAATTCATCGACTTGAGGCAACAACTGCCAGTCCGAATCGGCCCCAGATTGTCCCCAATTTGTCCCCGCATCATTCGTTGAGCACGCTGTAATCATCGCGTTCTCGAACGGCATTCAGAACCTTCAGAAGTCCTGAACAGACAAACTCTTCAGTAGGCACAGGCTGCCCCGATTCAAGGATTTGTTATCGTGGGGCGTCGACTGGGCCGCGTTCCCAGAGCACGCCCTCCTCCGATTACGTCGATTCGGCAGGTGATCCGGCCTCGGCGGAATTTTCGCACCGGACGCCGTCGTGCGATGGCATTTATTCCTCTTGACAATAGTCGTCATAACATATATTGTCTCGCCCATGGCTGGGATCGTTGCCCGTGAGCTGAAACAGAAGAGCGCGTTCGCCTCGCACGAGGAGGAAGTCCTGCTAGCCATAAGAATCGCCGCGGCGCGAATCATGGAGCCCTGGGAAAGGTTCCTCAAAGCCACGGCCGAACTGACGACCAATCAGTACAACGTCCTGCGCATTTTGCGCGGCAGCCACCCCACCAAGCTGCCGTGCGGCGACATCTCGGACCGGATGATCACGCGCGACCCCGACATCACCCGTTTGGTGGATCGGCTGAACCGACGCGGATTGGTGACGCGCAGTCGGAGCCGTCACGATCGGCGCGTCGTCGAAGTGGGGATCACGGAGAAGGGACAACAGATTCTTCGGAGCCTGGACGAGCATGTGGATCGCTTCCCGAAGGCCATGCTGGGTCATTTGGGCCCCAAGAAGCTTGAGCACTTGGGCTCGCTTCTCGAGGACATGATGGAGGCCTTCGGCACATTTCCGTGAGGAAGGGGATGGTAATCGATTCGGTCTTAGAGGTTCGAGGGATAATATTCGTTTACACGATAATCGTTATGCGTAATGTGCTCGAAGGACAACAGATGGTAACGGCCGAACTGACAGCATATTTATCAACGCACCGAGACGGATACGGAGCCGCCAGCCCCGCCCGCAGCCACCAAGGCGCCTGGATCTTTCCGAACGTCGGCTACTTCTTCTTGGCGCTCTTTGTCGGCACCCTTTTCGCGTTCTGGCCCCCGTATCTGTCCAATCTGCCCAACACCGACGCCTACGCGCACTTTCACGCCATCGTGGCGGTCATCTGGTGCGGGTTATTGATCGCGCAGCCCCTCCGATCCGCACGAACCGTGCGCTGCACCGCCGGCTCGGAACTTTTTCAAAAGCCGTCGCACCGCTCTTCATCGTCGAAGGCATCCTCCTCGCGCACCATCGCGTTGGCATCATGAGCAAGGCGACGTTCGCGGTTCGCGCGCCATCCCTTTATCTGGGGCTGGCGGCGACCGTCCTGTTCGCTGCGTCCTACCTATTGGCGCTCCGGTATAGTCGAAGGCAGGCGCTTCATGCGCGCTTCATGATCGCCACCGGTCTGACGATGATCGATCCGGTCGTCGTCCGCCTCTTTAGCTTCTACACACCGACGTTTTCGCACCCGCTGATGTACCAAGTCTGGGGGTATGGGCTAACAGACTTCCTCCTTCTCGTTCTGCTGTGGCGTCCGACGATGAGGGCACAGGATCGCGGGGTGTTTCTGAGGAGCGCGCTGCTCTTCCCCATCGCCCATCTGGCCTGGTTCACCATCGTCCAAGGTCCTCTTTGGACGCCCTTCGCCTTTTGGTTCCGCTCGCTGCCGCTCCCATAGTCACCAAACAACCGCCGATGGAAGGAGAAACATTCCGATGACGACGATGATTGCGACACCAACGAGCACGTTGACTCCGGCCCGGATCGTGGAAGTCGGCATGGCGTTCTGGCCAGCCAAGGTGCTGCTCTCCGGAATCGAGCTCGGCGTGTTCACGGCACTCGGACCTAATTCTTTGACGGGCGCCGAGCTGCAGGCCGTGTTGCGTCTGCATCCACGCGCCAACCCCGACTTCTTCGACACGCTCGTCGCCCTGCGGTTCCTCGATCGCGACGGCGACGGACCACACGCGCGCTATCGCAACACCGCGGAAACCGCGCTCTTCCTCGATCGGAACAGCCCTCAGTTCATGGGCGGTTTCCTGGAAATGGCGAACGCCCGTCTGTACCGATTCTGGGGCGATCTGACGGAAGGCCTTCAGAGCGGCAACCCGCAAAACGAGATCAAACACACAGGCGCGTCGATGTTCGCGGAGCTATACAGCAAGCCCGCCCGGCTCGAGCAGTTTATGGATGCCATGAGCGGCATTTCCGCTGGGAACTTCCGGGCCTTTGCGGACAAATTCGACTTTGAACGCTACCACACGCTCTGCGATGTGGGCGGCGCGACCGGCCAGCTCTCGATCTTCGTCGCTCGACGACACCCGCACATTCGATGCACGTCCGCGGATCTTCCGGCCGTGACTCCGATCGCCGAGCGAAAAATCGCGGAAGCGGGACTCACCGAACGGGTTTCAGCGCGCTCGGTTGATTTCTTTTCCAATCCGCTGCCAAAGGCGGACGTCATTACGATGGGCATGATCCTGCACGACTGGAACCTCGAGAAGAAGCGACACCTCGTTCAGGCCGCGTTCGAGGCCCTGCCGCCCGGTGGAGCATTCGTCGTCATCGAGAACCTGATCGATGACGCGCGGCGCGAGAACGCATTCGGCTTGATGATGTCGCTCAACATGCTCATCGAATTCGGCGAAGCGTTCGATTTCACCGCCGCCGACTTCTTCCAATGGTGCCGTGCGGCTGGTTTCCGCGAAATGGACGTCATTCCGCTGGGCGGTCCGGCTAGCGCGGCCGTGGCCTACAAGTGACCGCGTTCTCCGAAGTTGGTGCGGTGTTGGCGACAGTGATCGGCGGCTTTAAGCGCTATCACATTAAGGCGCTGATCGAAGGCACCGGACTCGTGCGGAATGAGGTTGATGGGCGTTCGATAGGAACAACAAACCAAGGGCTCATTGCCCGTCAAGAGTGAGGACAACGATGACTGACAAGAAAATCATCGCGGTGATTGGATCAACAGGTTCGCAGGGAGGTGGGCTCTGCCACGCTATTCTGGTGGATCCGAACGGCGGGTTCGCCTGTCGGGCGATTACGCGCCATCCGAGCAAGGACAAGGCGAAGGCTCTAGCCGCGAAGGGCGCCGAAGTGGTCCAGGCTGATCTCGATGATGTCGAGAGTTTGAAGAAGGCGTTCGCTGGTGCCTACGGCATGTACGCCGTGACGAACTTCTGGGAGCACTTCTCCGGCGAGAAGGAAAAGATCCAGGCTAAGAACATTGCTGAGGCGGCCAAGGCTGCCGGCGTCAAGCACGTGATCTGGTCGACACTCGAGGACACACGTGTCCTGATGACCCCGGACGACAAGCGGATGCCGATATTGCAAGAAAAATATCGGGTCCCGCATTTTGACGCCAAAGCAGAAGCCAACGCCCACTTTGCCGGCCTTCCTACTACGTTTCTCGTCACGTCGTTTTACTGGGACAACCTGTATATGTTCGGTCTCGCGCCGAAGAAAGACGAGTCGGGTGTGTACAGCTGGACGTTTCCGATGGGATTAGCCAAGATGCCGGGCATCGCGGCCGAAGACATCGGCAAGATCGCAGACGGTATCTTCAAGAACGGTCAGCAGTACATGGGGAAGACGGTTGGAATCGTTGGCGAGAATCTGACGCTCCAGGAAATGAGCGAGAAGCTCACAAAGGGGCTTGGCATAGGCGACGTCAAGTACCACGCTGTCGAGGCTGACGTGTACCGCGGCTTCGGTTTCCCAGGCGCGGACGAAATGGGAAACATGTTCCAGGTGTATCGCGACTTCGAGACGCAAGTCTGCGGCGCGCGGAGCGTCGAGACGGCGCGGTCACTCAATCCGCAATTGCAATCGTTCGACCAGTTTATCCTGAAGAACAAGGCTAAGATCGTTGCGGCGATACAGTCTGCCTCGGCGGCGGCATCGTAGAAATCGCGATGAATAGCGGCTTCTGGTGGAATCGTAAAAAGCAATCGCGAGAAAGATCTAGCGGCCGTACGTCAACACTTTGGGGAACACTGCCCTGCTGTTGAGGGCTTCTGCCAATTCTGAAGGAGCGTTCTTCGGATTGTCGTCGGAAGTCACGAGTTGTTGGCTGCCGTTCGCCAATATCGCGTGCGGCAAATGAGACAAAATATCGTTGACGTTGGCGCAGCGGCCGGCTCTTTCTACCGGCCGTTCGCCATAATGCAATCGCTCGGTAGTTCGCGATTATTTAGGCCCGGGGTCTGACGTCTGGCCGGTCAGAGGGCACGCAGGCGCTCGGGCTGGCGATGGCAATGATGATCGTATTGCAGAGCTAGCCGAGTGCGCCATGGCGGTGCCACCTGGACGCGTGCGTCTTCCTGTCCAGGTCCAAAAGCTCATCGGTACGAAACCGAGTCGACCCTGACTTCTAGCTCGACATTTGTCGGCTTTCGGGCTTCAAGGGAGTTCTGATGCCATGGCTCTGAAGCGTCGACTGCCTCAGATCTCGTGAGATTTTTTGGTCGGATCCAGTTTTGGCGAATGACAGGCGACAGATCCAGAACCGCCGGCAATTAGGCGCCTTGGTGGGCTTGGTGCCAGTGCCGTATCAGAGCGGCAAAACGCCCCACGATCATGGCATTACACGTGCCGGCAATAAACACGTGCGTCGCCTCATGGTGCAACTCGCGTGGAGTTGGGTGCGCTATCCGGAGAGCGGGCTGGCCCAGTGGTATCAGCGGCGATTTGGCAGCGGGAGCAAACGGATGCGGCGCATTGGGATCGTGGCGCTGGCGCGGAAGCTGCTGATTGCGCTGTGGCGGTATGCCGAACAGGGCGAAATCCCGGAAGAAGCGATTCTGAAAAGCGAGGCGGCCTGAAGACCGAATCCGTCGCGCGGCACGAGTGCGCGGGCGCAGGAGCTGGTGCGCGTCGCCGTCCTACTCGCCGGGTTCCCGCGAGGGAACCGAGAAGAAGAAGGGCGACTCGCTTCCAGGCTTCCTGAATGGAGTCTCGGGTGTGCGGTGCGAAGCGGCACCACCACGGATAGAAGGTGCGGAGGAGCCACACGGCTCCTGCGAGGTCGAAGCCGCGAGCTCAGAACGCGCGCGCCGGGATCGGAGATCGTCACTGCGATCGAGAACACAGGTCTTTGACAATTGAACATGTCGGCCTACGCCGCCTACGCGCCCCCCGCTCTTGGACGGGGGGCTCGCTCCGGCGGCTCATTGGAGGTGTGTCTGATTGCCGGCCGAATTACGCCTGAAAACA
>Ga0306924_10004973_pt1 | contig 13055 bp, 12 predicted proteins | sample sta12Can44000111_FD_203756 | JGI IMG/M metagenome (GOLD analysis project Ga0306924, IMG submission 203756) | Lab enrichment of tropical soil microbial communities from Luquillo Experimental Forest, Puerto Rico - statanox.12C.anox.44.000.111 (v2)... | ecosystem: Environmental > Terrestrial >... | reverse complement strand
AATGCGCAGTTCCGAGCCGGGCGACACCGAGACCGCAGAGCCCGACTCCTTGATCATGTCGAGTTCCCCTGCGCCTCCGAGCGCCTGGGAGAGCGCGGTCGAAATGGTTCGAGCGAGGCCGCCCTTGTGAGGGCTCTTTGCGGTCGATCGGGGAGGGTTGGCCGGTCAAGTGACGATTTCGCGAGCCAGGGGTGGGCTGGCTTGATTGTGGCAATCTGGAGCAGTTGTCAGCAAAACACCCTGTCGCTTCAACTTCAAAGAAAAGCCCCTATATCGCCGCGCAAAATCGTTGCTAAATTTCGTCTATGCACTCCCTGCGGATGCGTCTGCTTGCGCTCTGGCTGATGCTCGCCACATCCGCTGCCGCCACGGGTTTTGTGCTGTTCGAGTTCTACCGGCAATCGGCCAATTCGCAGATCGTGCGTGCCGAGGACCTCGTCGCGAATTCCCTATGCAACGGAACAGGGAATTTGCAAACGCGTATCAGGGAAATTTTTTCGAGGAACAGGGAATCTGCAGCCTGACATCCTGATATCAGGCCCGAACTCGGATTTGCTCGTCAGTCCCAACGTAGCAACGGCAAGGCCGTTGACTTGGCGTCGCGCAGTCCGGTCTCTTACCAGCTAACATGCGAACGCCGCTCAAGACCGCGCGGCATTTCGCAGGTATGGCTTGGTCTCGCAACGAGGCCAAACCAGATTCCACCTTCCAGACCGACGATACTGGAGCCCGCCATGGTCGGCACATCTTGAATTGAAATCACGTCGACGCGTTGCGATGAGGTCACTGCGAGTGCACGTACCTTGCCTGCCCGCAAGGATCCGAGCGAGAGGGGCACGGCATCGAACATCATGCTGACATGTCCTGCGGGACATCCTTGGCCGCCTGCGTGGGGCCTTTGTACGGAACGTGCACGATGTCGACGCCGGCCAGGTCCTTCAACTGCTCGCCAGCGATGTGCGGTACGCTCCCGATACCTGAGGAAGCAAAGATCAGGCGGCCCGGCTTTGCGCGTTCTTCCGCCCAAACTTCAGTTTAGGGACTGACCTTAGTTGCCTTCGGATCAAACGGCCACGTTGCAGCATCGAGCTTGCGTGCAGCTTCAAGGTTCGTCCTCGCCTCGACAGGTGCCAGAACAGGTGTGATTTTCAGCTGTTGCGCAAAACGTGCGGTCTCCTTGTAGCGCTCGAACTCCTGCGGTGAGAAGGCTAGCCGAATATCTGCCAGTTTTTGGGCTTTCCAAGCCGGATCGTAGGCGGTTGCCGTATCGATCGTCTGCGGGCCGAGCCGGCGGGCCGGTTCCGGCTGCCGAAACCAGTCGTTGACAAGCGAGTGGTTGGTTGCCGCGAAAAGCAATGCCTCCTTGTGTGCTTTAAGAAAGCGCTCAACAAGATCCGGAGCAGATTTGATATAATCGTCTCGCATCGCGACGACCATGGTAAGCGAGGTATCGGCTTTGAGTTCACGAGCCAAGCCCTCGGTCACAAACAGCTCGACCCACGGATCCCACACGAAAAGCGCATCGATACGGCCGGCCTTGAGTGCGTCGGCAAGATCAGCAAAACCCATATTGACCACTTCGACATCGCGGCCTGGCTGCAGCCCACTTTCGGTGATCATGTTAAGGGCGGAGCGATAGATCGAGCTCCCATATGGACCATAGATCTTGTGTCCTTTTAAATCGGTCAGTGAACGGATACCCGACTTGGCAGCACTGAGAATTGAGCCGCGGAAGACGGACTGGCGAGCCACGATACTCACCGGTGCACCTGTCGCCAGCAACGAGACCGATGGCATGTCGCCGATGAAGCCAACATCGATTGCCCCGGAGATCAGCGCCTCGTTCATCGCCGGCCCATACGTGAACATTATGAACTCGCCCTTTAGGCCGTTGCGTTGGAGAATATCGGTTTTGGCAAGAGTGTGCGCAACTTGCGCTTCAACAGTCGTTGTCGGTTGCCACCCAATGCGGACAGACTTCAAATCCTCCGCCACAGCTCCCGTTGCCATCGTCAGACCTGCCATTAGTCCAACGAGATTCCTAATGGGCGCTATCATGGTTGCCGCTCCCTTCCTGCCATTCAGGTTTCAAAGCCTGCCAAAGTTCCTGCACGGTTCGAATGAACCACGGATCATACCGCATTTCCGGTACGCGAGGTCGCAAAAGCGGGACAGTAATCTCCGAGCGAATCCGACCGGGACGAGTGCTCATCACGACCACACGATCGGCGAGAAAAACTGCCTCCTCGATGCTGTGCGTTACGAACAGCACGGTCTTTCTGGTATGGGCAGTGAGCCGCGCCACCTCTTCCTGTAGCAGAACGCGCGTCTGGGCATCGAGTGCGCCGAATGGCTCGTCCATCAGTATCATTTCTGGATTCGGCGCCAGAGCACGTGCAATTGCGGCGCGCTGCTTCATGCCACCCGAAATCTCGTGTGGATAACGATCTTCAAAGCCGACAAGATGAACACGACTGATGAATTCGCGAGCAATGTCAGCTCGGCGCGAAGGCTCTATGCCTTGCGCTTTTAGCCCAAATTCGATGTTCTGTTGTACCGTCATCCATGGAAACAGCGCGTAGTCTTGGAAGACAATTGTTCGCCGGCGGTCGGGCCGGGTAACGAGTTCCCCTTGATGAAGGACGCGCCCGGTGGTTGGAGCCAGGAAGCCGGCTATGATGTTAAGCAGAGTGGATTTTCCACATCCGCTTGGCCCGAGCAGCGACACGAATTCGCTAGTGCGGACCTTGAGGTCAATCCGATCGAGCGCGTGCACTGGCAGCTGTCCGCGAGCTGTCGGAAATTGCTTTACGACGCCTTCAACGGTGAGGTGCATACCATCCGGCGCTCTTCATCGCACAGCTTGACTCCAACCGATGAGACGTCGTTCAACTACACCCATCAGTGCACTCATTGCAAAACCGATGGCGCCGATAGTCGCCATCCCGGCAACGACATTCGGAGTCTGCAGTAGGACGCGATTTTGTTGAATCATGTAGCCAAGCCCCGACTGTGCCGCAATTAGCTCCGCGGTCACGACACACATCCAGCCAATCCCAAGTCCAATGCGTAGGCCCGGAAAAATTATTGGCAGTGAGGCCGGGATCAGCACGTCGCGCAGGAGTAGCCACGGCCCCGCGCCGAGGCAGAGAGCCGCGTTGATATGCGCTCGATCGATGCTGCGCACCGCAGTAAACGTGTTGACGAAGATGGGAAAGACGGCACCGATAAACACGAGGAAATAGCTCGGCGCGTTGCCGACGCCGAACCACAGAATGGCGATCGGTGTCCAGGCGATGGGTGGGATGGGACGCACTGATTCGATGACCGGCTTGAGCAGATCCGATGTCACCCTGGACCAGCCCGTAACCAAGCCAATCAGTATCCCACTTGCGGCCGCAACCAAGAAGCCAATAAGCACCCGGTCGAGGCTAGCGAGCACGTGTCGGAGGAGAGAGCCGTCGGCCAGCAGTTCCAGTGTGGCCTCGATCACACGCAGCGGGGACGGCAGCAGAAGCGCGTTGATCACCCCGAGGCTGGCGAGGAGCTGCCACGTCGCCAAAAAACCGAATATGCCGACTATATTGCGCAGGCGCGGCGTCATGCCACCGATCTCTTTGTGCATCCCTTTTCTAGCAGGGGCCTCGTTAAGTCGAAAGGCTGAACTCTGTGAGCTAGAACGTCGCACGGAGCTTATTCGGATCGACAATGATGAGGTGCCGCTTATCAAGCCGCACAACGCCAGCCTTCTGGAGTCTTGAAATCGCCATGTTGACCCACTGTCGTGAGGCGCCGACCATCGCGGCAATATCCTCCTGGCTGAACGGATATCGAATACGCATCCCACGCTGATAAGGCTCTCCATAAGTGTCGCCGAGCATCACCAGCAGATGGGCAAGACGTTCGCTCACCGATTCTGTGGCAAGGGTCTGGAGTAGGAGCGACACCCAATGCAATTTGAAAGTCAGGGCACCAATGACAGCGAGCCCTACCGCCGGAATTTCACGCGCCAGGCGCTTGAGGTCAGAGCCGGCAATAAGCAGAGTGCTGCTGCGCTCTACTGCCTGAGCTGACCAAATATGATTGGGTGACTCGCCGAAGAAGTCCGGGCCGCCGATCCAGTCTCCGTCTGACCAGAATGCGAGTGTGATCTCCTTTCCAAGCGGCGAGATATAATATGTACGAATGAGACCACTACAGATGACATAGGTGCCGACATGAGGCGCACCTTGCGAGAAAACGGTTTCGCCAGAGTCGAAGATTTCACGCCGACAGCGCCCTTTAAAGGCCTCGCGCTCTCGGTCATCCAGTTCGGCAAGAATGTTCGGTTGGCGGAGCAATTCGGGCGTCCGTGTCCCTCAGTCTTGCCGCCGCGGGCTTGCGGCAATCGACGTCGAGATGGCAGATCATAAACCACCGGCGGTTCTGTCACGCAACCCGCGTCGGCGGAGCGACGATCGTCCCGGGCAAAGGGGCAGAATCGGCGCCGACGGCCTCAGCTTCTTCATTGATTTCCTCGAGACCGCGGGCTTGCGTCTCGACCCCCAGCATGGCGGTCAACGCGAAGCCCAGCACCGCGAAACCAGCATGGACGACGAAAGCGCCTTTGGTAGTAAACGCCGCCGCCGCCCACACCCAGATAAAGCTGGACAGGACCGCGCCCAAACGACTCGACAATGTCGCAAATCCATGACCACTCGCCCGCAGCCGGGTCGGGAACAACTCCGGAATGTACGACGCCCACAGCGCCCCCGGGCCAAAGGCTTGGAAAAACTGGAACGTAGCGAGCAGCAGGATGCCGACGATGAAGGTGGACGGATACAACGGGGCGATAATCAGTAAAACCGCCGCCATGCCGGCAAAGGAAATCAACAGACAGGTCTTTCGGCCGATGCGTTCGACCAGGAAGACGTTCGTGTAGGCTCCAATGGTTGCCCAAAGGAAATAAAAGGCGGTGCCAGCTGCAAGCTGCGTCGGACTAGTGTACCCGCCGAGATTCTTGAGGATCGTCGGCCCGTAAATCGTCACCGCATAATAGGCAAGTGTGTAACAGGTAAAGAACCCGGCGGTGAAGATCGTCGAACGCAGCATGCGACCGGAAAACAGTTCGGCAAGTCGGGGCACGGGCCGTCGTGCATCTTCGCGGATGCTCCGCGCGAGCTCGGCAAAGTGTGACTGGGAAATCGTCGGATTGATCTCTCGGAGCACTGCAAGCGCTTTGTCCGGTTTTCCGTGCGCGAGCAGCCATCGTGGTGATTCTGGCAATCCTGCACGGAGCCAAAGTGCAACGAGGGCCGGCATGCTCCCCGAGGCGAGAATCCACCGCCATGCCTCCGCGGGCGTCAGGAACAGGAAGAAAGCGAACCCTACGATCATTGCAAACAGCGCGCCGACCCACCAGAATGAGCCGACCCACGACCCCAATCTGCCGCGAAAGTGTGTAGGCGCGAACTCGGCCATATAAGACGCGCTCAGCGGGAAATCACCTCCCAAACCTATACCGAGACAGAAGCGGAAGAAGATCAGCCACCATATCCCGGCCGCGAGTCCTGACAGCGCCGCGAAGACGACGAAGAACGCGATGTCCACGAGGAAGAGGAGCTTGCGCCCGAAGCGGTCGGCGAGATTGCCAAAAACGATACCTCCAACCGCACCCCCGGCATAGGCCGCTGCGACGAGAGCCGCGATCTCGGTCGGGCTCGGGCCGAACGTGGGCACGATGCCGATGAGAGCAACTGCAATCACCGCATAATCGAAACCATCGAGGAACGCGCCAAGACCCGCGAAAAAGCCGACCTTCCAGTGCAGCCGCCTCACGCGCGAATGATCGAGCTCACTGAAGACGATTGCGTTGACGGTCGTCATCGGGCCGCTCCTCGAAAATCCCTCAAGCGGCGTGCGAACCCCGCTGAGCCTTAACGATAATGTCCGCCAGCTCCTGCAGGCTTCGGGTGGTATAGGTTGGCTCGTAACCAATGCGCAGCGCGGGCTGGCGCTGGCGGTTGGTCCATGCCGTTTTGAGGCCGAGCCCATCGGCGGCATAGGCTTCCCAGAAGTGGCCGGTGACCCAGAGGATTTCCTCTTTCGCGCAACCGGCGCGCTTGATGCCCAGGCGGAAGACTTTCGGGGACGGCTTGAAGGCCCTTGCTTCCTCGCCCGAGCTGATGATCTCGTCGATGTACGGCAGGGTTCCGGCAAACCTGCTGTGATCCTCGATCATGCGCTTGGTGGGATTGGCAACGATTTTCAGGGTAAGGCCAACGTCCTTGAGGGTTCGCAACGCGCCGATCACGTCAGGATAAGCGCGCAGCTTATGATATTGCGCCGCGATCTCGCTGACCGCGCTGTCAGGAAGCTCGATGTGATGCAGATCTAACGCCCACCGCAGACAGGCTTCGTTCAACCCAGGGTGCGGCACGAAGCGTTCTCCCAAGGTCGTGTAGAACATCGCCCATTTCTGCTGGAAGCGCCAATCCTCGGCGATATGCTGAGCCGTGTGCGATTCACCGACATAGGGCTCGATAATGTCTGCAATTGAGTAGTTGTCGACCAGCGTACCCCAAGTATCGAAGATTAGTGTCCTGTACATCATTGGCTTCCTCGGTTTGGTCCACCGGGCAATTTTTGCCAGCTCAGGATCGGAAATCTGTCTACTTGTTGACACCTATTCCGCGATATTGCCTGGCTGACTTGGCAATGCATTTTCTCGCCGAGCGGAAAGAGCAGCACCAACGGGGATAACCTGGTGGCGCGTGAGAGGCGCTGCGCTCGCTCGTCCGAACATTCCAGAGGGAGGACGAGATCAGCCGGACGATCGAGCACGCCACCGCGTACTCGAACGCGCATCCGCCGCCTGGTCGTCTAGCGACTGTCGTCGGCACCAACGGCGGCACCCGGCGCCCGATAATCGCCTCTTGCCAGAAGCGCCATGACTTGCCGGATCAACAGCTAAGCGACTTGACCCGAAGTCTGATTCACTGGAAGGGCGCTAGTATCGGTCACTCGAGCGGCCGTTGGAGTCACCTTAGCGGCCTCGCTACCAAGATATATCCGTGTGTTAGGATAAAATATCGCCCAACTGAACCAAAATAGCCGATTGTAATGTGGTGGACTATCCAATTCCGCGCCTTTTAGTGGGCCGGATAGCGCTCGTCCAGAAATGTCCCACACCGTCGAGGTTTCGTGGTCCCTTGCGACCATGCCCGCGACGTCGTTATCTTCATCTGCCGCCTCGAACTGTAGGATTCGACCTCGTATCGAGCGGACAAAGATCTGCCCGATGTCCCTCGAGCTGCTGAACAGCAACACAACAGGAGTTCCGCCGACTACATCGTTAATCACACGATTCCGCCGGACTACTTCCATCGGAAATGCGCACGCCTCGCCGTTGATGCTGATCCCGAAGACAAGGGACATAGGCGGTAGGCGTCGGTCGAGCTGACCGCCCCGAATCAAGTGCCAGGGCTTCGATCGGCTCGCGAGCCGCTCCATCGGGATCATGGTGTCGAGCATGAACTGGGTCGCTCGATCCCGAAGCGTCAATGGTGGGGCATAGAGGACCGTGCTATCCGGATGAACCGACTTCCAATCCTTCCACGAGCTGATTACTACGGGATACGCTTCTAGGGTCGCGCCTTTGTCAGGACCAGCAATGATCCTTCCCTCAAGTTGCTGGATAAAGTTCCCTGTTTCAGTATCATGGTACACGGTGTTATTGTTGTAGGCGGTCATATTACGCAGATTTAATTTCTTGCCGTTTATATAGGGCACGAATGCCTGTGCGCTGTTGCAAAGAATGCAGTAGGAAATCATCAGCTGCTTACCGTCGAATTCGTCGTTGAACCAATGGGGCCGCGCAATCAGCCTCCTAGGATAGGCGCGCGCGGCTCCATGCACGACGATTCCCAACACGGACTCTCCAGGATCCAAAAGCCGGTCGGCATCCATAGCGCTCATCAAGACTTGTCTCTTTGGAGGAGCCATCACAACGGGTACGTACGTGGCCCAAAAGGCTAATCCAAAAATAACCGAGAACATCAGTGTAATGGCCGCCCAACTCCAGTGTGCCTGGCCCACCGCAGTCGCCACGACGAGGACGAGCCAAGAGAGGATGGCCAATAGCCACAAGACATACCGCATCTGAAAAATTCGGATTTGCGCATCGCGGGACAAGAATACGACTAGGTCCCTCGTGATGGGTGAAAATGGCAAATAAGAGATTGCGAGGAGTCCAAGGCCGAGGGAAAAGAGGGAAGCGGCCACGAAGATCGACATCATGCTGTCTGTCCTCAGGGCATTATGGAAGCGTTAGCTTGTAGGACGGATCGCGCGCCTCAGTTCCGGGCCCTGGTTTCCCGGGAACCAGGGTTTGACTGCCGTCCCGTAACGTCGCAGCACCGCCGGCCTCCTCGACGCTAAGTCCGGCGGTTTCTCGCCCCCACCTCATGAGCGGGATAACGAAGATCATTCCAATGCCGGCGACGAACCAGAATAAAGCGGAGGCGCCGAGGTTACTTAGAATGAAGGCACAGTAGTAGGTGGCGAGCACACCACCGAAGAAGCGGCTAATGCCTTCGCCTATTCCGGTCCCAGCCCCGCGAAGGTGGGTCGGGTATTGCTCTGCGATATAGAGCTTAAGAATCGGGAATATTCCGATCCCAAAAAATGCGGCAAGAAATCCTGCGGCGAGCATGCCTTTGATTTCCGTAATCGAGCCGAGCAGCGCGAATCCGATTACAGCGAGAAGGCTGTAAATAAATATGATGGGCTTGCGGCCGAACCGGTCGGCCAAGTAGCCTTGCAGAAACCCGCCAAATCCGGCAATTAGCATCATGGTGCCGGTAAAGAAGGCGGCACTGCCGAACGTGAAACCGCTCTGGGCGAACATGGTGGGCCCGTAGACCAGCGGCACATAAAAATACAGAAGAGCGCCTGTATAAATGCCCCATGAGATCAAGCTGCGCGAGAGATAGGGCGTTCGAAACACCGAGACCCAACCCGCTCGCGTGCGCTGTTCCTCCTCAAACAGGTTGCGCAGGGTCTCCGGGTTGGTGAGTAACGTGTCGTGCGCCGGCAGGCTGGCCTCGTTCTCGAACCGCTCCACCAGGGCAGTCACTTCCCGGACGCGCCCATGCTGCAGCAACCAGCGCGGAGACTCCGGTAACCATTTGATCAGCACGAATACGTATAAAATAGGAATACCGCCGATTACGAACAGCACACGCCATGCTGTCTCGGGCGGGAAGTTGGATAGCGCCCAGCCGCCCACGATATTCGGTAGAATGTAAGAGCTCGTGAGGATCGCAACCATTACACCGACGATCGAACCACGTTTTCTGGGGTTCACGAGTTCCGAGATCATCAGGTAGGGAAGGGTAAAGACCGCTCCTTCGCCTAGCCCAGCAATAAAGCGCATCAAGACAATCCAATCGAGCCGAGCGAATGCCGCACCGATCAACGTAAAGAACGAAAACCACCCCACCCCCGCGATCAAAACCTTGCGACGACCGAAACGATCTACAAGTGGGCCCGCTAAGGCAAGCCCGAGGACAATGCCCACCGTTCCTGAAGTCCCAATCAAGCCAATGTCGGCCGGCCCGAGCTTCCAGGCGGTCTTCAGCGCAAGAATGACCGAGCCGACGATGCCGATATCGAAGCTTTCGATCATCCAAGCGAGTGTAAGAAGCGCACCAATGACAATAATGGATCGGGTGATTGGCACGCGATCCAGCCGCGCCAGAAGATTTTCGGCCACGACGAGGTCGGTCCGCGTCAACGAGTTCATTGCAGCTCCTCCTCATCCTCTCGGGAGGCCTCACACCGTCCAGGTGAGCGTAAGACAATTTTTTCGGCGCTACCGGCTTGCTCCCCCGTCACGATAAGGTCAGGCATCACGTACGGTTCTGACCCTGAAGGCGTCGTACGGCTTTCGAGGGGTGCTTGTTCATGATTTCCCCTTGGCCACAGAGAATCTGTCATTTAGTTGACACCACAGCGGGGAATCGCCGTGTTCCCGTCGCCAATGGCCCTCATTGAGCACGGTTCCTTACTGTTGTGGTATTTTCCGGTGCTGTCCCGACGGGACAGCACGAATCTGGGGGGAGGCGTTCCCCATCCGCGTGACGGAATATATTTCGATGATTTCGCGATCAGTGAGTTAGAATGGGGAATCGGCGCCGAAAACGCATGCCAACCACTAAATGAAGCGCGCGCTGCATGATGCACCTCCGAGGACGCAAAACTTCGCGCAGTTGGGATGATTCAACTGTACCGATCGCTTGGCCTCGCCCAGCGTTGGACCAAGCTCGAACTGCTCGTCGTAGGGAAGGAGTGTACAGGCGACAACGACTGGTCGTTCGCTGCCTTTGCGCTTCACGATCATGCGTGAGCTGGAGCACATGACATCGCCAGCCGACTTGCCGAGGACGTCCCAAGAGGCGGTCGTAATTTCCGGCACATCCGCGCGCGGATCTATTTCAGGGAAGAGGACGAGCTCCGCTGGGCTTTCGGCATCGATTTGGATGCTGTGCTCTTCGAACAGTCGTGCATATCCCACCCGCTCCGCATTCCGATCATCGCCCCACATCGTCCGACCCGCGACCGCCACCTTGAATCCGTTCTTGGCAAGCCAGATCAGCCCGTCCAAGGTCGGCTTGAAGGTTCCGGGCCCGCGCTCATCCTCGTGGCGCTCTGGCGTGAAGTGGTCGAGCGAAACACGCAACGTCAGCTTGCCGCCAAATCGATTCTTGATGTCGAGCAGCCTTGCCTTGGCGCGCTGCATGGGACGCATCGCATTGGTCAACACCAGGACCCGAAAGCCACGACTGAGGCTATCGTCCAACATGCCGAAAAAATCTGGGTTCATGAACGGCTCGCCGCCGGTAAATCCAATCTCTTCTGTTCCCCATCCATCGCGCTCGATCTCGTCGAGGTAGGAAGCGACTTCATCGTGCGTGAGATAAACCAGGCGGTCGTTCCGCGGGCTCGATTCGATATAGCAGTTGCGGCAAGCGATGTTGCAGAGCGTGCCGGTGTTGAACCAAAGCGTCCTCAGCCTCTGCAGCGTGACGCTCGCGCGCGGCTGACCTGTCGCAGTGAAGTAAGGATCCTTGAACTTCTGCGGCTGAAGCTTCGGCACCGTGTCGCGAGCGCCGCGCGGCCAAAGCTGGGTGCAAACGGGCGAGCGCCTGCGGCGAGGTGCCTTCTCCGATTGCAGCGGGCGCGACCAAAACACACTGCCTGACTCGAGAGCTGCGCCGCGCTCGTGAATCTCCTTCAAAGGCAACACATCGCAGCTGGGCCAAAAGCCAGTTTCAAGGGAAGCCGCATACTCTTGTGGCAGGCCCTCGCGACGCATTTTGGCAGCGGCCGTCACGAAATCGTAGCGGAGCGCACGATGCTCGATTGCGATCCCATCCGCCTCGGCTCGCAGCAGGCTGAACCAAACCCGCGGCGTCCCGTCGTTCGCGGGCATCCCGATGACCCCGGCGTTATGCCACAACTGCCCGTTGATCGACTGAGTGAACGGCAGGCCGCAGTGGCCGCCGATGATGCCGTCGACTCCGATCTTCCTGATCTCCTCGAATTTGATCGCGGTCGCGGTGGACCCAAAAATGAAGCGGTTGATGATGTCGACGCCCCCATGGATTACTGCAAGTCGATAGCCGGCGATTTCAACGTCGATCCGCTGCGGCAAATCGGCCATCCAACCCCGCGCATCGGCATTCAGCTCGCGCGTTGCATGGGCGAACCATGCGGCTGAAAGCCGCTCACACGTGCTTTCCGCTGGAAAACCGCAGCCACAATCGGCGGAGCCAGCTGCAATGCTCTGCTCGCAATTGCCCATCACCACATGGCGGACCGAGCCGCGCACTAACTCCACGGTTGCAGCAGGGTCTGCCCCATAGGCCACCACATCACCGGTGCAAATGAGGCGATCGGCCGGAATTTCCAACCGCGCCGCCTCGATCAGGACGGCCCGCGTGGCTTCGAGATTGCTGTATGGGCCCCCGAATACCATCACGGGGTCAGCGACACGAAACAAGGGAACCGGTCTCGGCATGACGCCTTCTTGATCATCGGAGTATAGTGGCCGCTCCTCGGAACCTGACTTGGTGGCCGAGTTTCAGAGTGGCAATGGTCCTCGCTTGAGAACCCATCGCTCGATGAGATGGTCGAGCGACAACTCGCCGGGGCCGCGGGTCAGCAGGAAGACCAGGATCGAAGCCCAGAGCAGGTGTTCGGTCCATGCTTGTGGATAAACGAACGTCTGGATCACCGCGATCATCCCGAGCAACGGCAGTGTGGCGATGCGCGCCGCCAGGCCAACGATCACGAGAACTGAGAATGTCAGCTCGTTGAACGTGGCTAGGCGGGCAGCCCACACGGGATCCAGCAATGGCACCTTATACTCATCTTCGAACAGCTTGATCGCGAACTCCCACGAATTGATCTTGAGCAGTCCTGAATTGAGGAACACCGCCCCGAGTGCGATCCTCATGGCAAGCTGGATGATGCAGAGCGGGAATCGTGCGAGCCATACGCGCGCACTGTTGAGCCAAACGCGCACAGCCGAGGAATGTTCGGCCGCATGGGCGGCGGCGCTCACGCTTGGCCCCCTCGGTCGGGTGAGGTTGTCCCGATCACGTACCCGGCGCGCACGAGCGTGGTGAATGCTCGACCCACGTCGAATCCGGCGCCTGCGTCTAGTGCGCGCTCCGCGGCAGTGCCGATTGGCTGACGTTCCAGAACGGCGTTGCGAAAAACGAACTCGGCAGCGTCGAGACGATCGATGTGGAACTCACCGCGCGAGCCGCGCACCTCGAGCCAGACATCGGCAGGCGCGAGCGGATACTCGCTAGGCGCCATGTCGGTGAGATAGAGCTTCATCAGGCCGTCCACCGGCCATGATGCGTGCAAGTAGCGGAGCCCTGCTTGCAACATGAGGCTTGTGTCCATGAGAGTATTGATCTCGACCGTTGAAAACGCATCGAGAGCAAGAGCAGGCTGGTCGACCGCAATTGCGACTTGGCCGAGATGCCATTCAAGTTCTGCGA
>Ga0306924_10004972_pt1 | contig 13056 bp, 11 predicted proteins | sample sta12Can44000111_FD_203756 | JGI IMG/M metagenome (GOLD analysis project Ga0306924, IMG submission 203756) | Lab enrichment of tropical soil microbial communities from Luquillo Experimental Forest, Puerto Rico - statanox.12C.anox.44.000.111 (v2)... | ecosystem: Environmental > Terrestrial >... | reverse complement strand
GTACCACGAGGCCTTCGACTCCCACAGGTCCGGCCGCAGCGTTCCCGGCAGCAGAGCCCTGACCGTGACGGCGCCGTCGGATTGGACCGTGACGATGCTCGACTGCCAGTAGCCGCCCACCCCGTAACTGAGGTGGTGCGCGGCCAGGAACCCGGCCAGCTCGGAGTTGGCGGGCGGTGCGGCCGGCTGAGCGGCGGCATAGCCGAGGCTGGCCGCATAGCCGGCCAGCAGCGCGCAGGGCAGCAAGGCCCAGGCCAACGTGAGCTTGGGTTTCCGCCATGAGACGATGACCGGCGCCAGCGTGCGCCCGGCGAGTACCGCGCCGAACGGCAGCACCACCGCGAACTCGCGCGCGTTCAGGTCGGTCGCGTCCGCCAGCGTGCTGGGCACGTACGCCGCGACGTTGACGACCATCGCGACCAGCAGCACTTGGCTGATCATGTCGGGCCAGCTGAGGAAGCGGCGCGCCACCCGCCACACCGCCCAGGCGACGAGCCACACCCCCGCCAGGTGCACCACCGCGAATACCAGCTCCGGCACCGGGCCCTGCGGCTTGGCGCCGAACATCGCGAGCAGGCCCTGCGAGCTTACCCACGCGTGCTTCGGCCAGGTGCCCAGCGGCGCGAGCTTGTAGCCGATGGGGTGCAGCACGAAGCCCCCGCTTGAGCTCAGCAGCCTGGAGACGGCCGACGCAACGGGCCACGCGGCGAGCGCCGCGACGGCCAGGGAAAGCTCGTACCACCTCGCGCGCAGGCAGGTCCGCAGCCATCCCGCATCACCGGTGGCGCGGCGGGCGGCCGGCATGTCCCGCAGGACGCGCAGCAGGCATACCGCCGCGAGCGGGACGATCCCCGCCAGCAGCACGAGCTGGTCGGCGACGAGCACCCACGCCAGCAGCAAGCCGACCAGCACCGGGACGTACCAGCGAGGCCTCATCCGGTCGATGACCAGGAAGGTCAGCATGAGCGGCACCGATGTGCCGAGGTGCCCGAGGGACAGCAGGACGATGAAGACCCCGACTCCCAGCTGGGGCGCCAGCATGATTCCGCCGGTCAGCAGGGTCCGCGCCAGTCCCTCCCGGCCCCGGTCAGCACGCCTGCCCCGGGCGAGCAGCACCGCGAACACCAGCACGAGCGTGTACGTCATCGCGGCGGCTATGTGGGAGGTGGCCGGGTGCAGGCCGAACAGGAACACCAGCAGCGCGTACTGGGGCAGCTCGGTCGTGTAGAACGAGACGTCCGACAGGTACCAGCCATGCAGCAAGACGTTGCCGTGCAGCATGTCCGATGCCATCAGCAGGTCGTTCGCTTCATCGGAATTGGTCGCGTACGTGCGGGACAGCTGCAAGTAACCAAGGAACAGCAGCGCCACGACGAGCACCAGCGCAAGCGCCATCAGCGGACGGCGGATCGCAGCTGGCGCCGGGGGCGCGCGCCGCGGGCCGCGCGGGCCGACGCCGACAGGCGGCGCGGCCGACTTCTGCGGCGTCCCGCTGGTGTGCACGGCAGGCACCACGTCCTTCGATATTTCGGCTCGGCCTGTAAGCGTAGCCTGGCATGACCGGGGGCGGAGCCCGGTCTGCTCTGATAAGCTGCGCGCGCCTGGCCACAATCGCCTGTTTCACTCGGAGGCCCCGCGGTTGCAGCTCACCTCGAGATCGGATGAACGCAGATCCATCCGGCGGACTGCGCCGTCGCTGCGGACGAGGCTGAACCACCCGGCAGTGCCCGGCGTGATCGCCTTCCTCGGCTGGCTTGGCTTCGTCCTGGCCCGCCTGGAGGTCTGGGCCAAGGGGCACCTGACACTGTTCATCCTGCTGGGCTCGGGGCGTACCGGCTACACGCACGCGCGGCAGCTGCCGCCCGGTGTGATGATCGCCGATCCTGGCGCCGCGGGATACGACGGGCAGTTCTACTACCGGCTCGCGCTGGACCCGTTCGACTGGGCCAAGACCGCGTTCGGCATCACCATGGACCAGTCCTACCGGTACACGCGGATCGGCTATCCGTTCCTGGCCTGGCTAGTGTCCCTCGGCCAGCACCAGTTCGTGCCCGTCGCCCTCGTCGCGATCAACCTGGTCTGCGTGGCCGCCATGGCCGTTCTGGGCGGCATGTTCGCCCGCGAGTCCGGCCGCCACGCCCTGTGGGGGCTCGCCTTCGCCGCCTACTTCGGCCTGGTCATCAGCATCGGCCGGGACACCGCCGAGCCGCTCGCCGAGGCGTGCATGCTCGGCGGGCTGCTCGCCTACCGCCGGAGCAAGCCAGTGCTGACGACCTGCCTGTTCACGGTCGGCGCCGTTACCCGGGAGACCATCTTGTTCGCCGCCGCGGCGATCGCGGTAACCCGGCTGGTGGCCATGGCCCGCCGCCAGGTCCGGCCGGGTCTGGCCGACCTGGCCTGGGTGGTGCCCGCCTGCGTCTACGGCATCGTGGAACTCGCGGTCCATTTCGTGGTCAAGGGAGAGTTCCCGCTGCTCGCGAACAGCAACCGTAACCTCACCGCGCCGTTCACGGCGATGATTGACGCGTTCAAGTTCGACATCAGGCACATCAATACTGCGCATCTGAGCCCGGTTGACATTTCCTTGCTCGAATACGCCACGCTGGGCGTGTTCATCGTGGCCGGCCTAGCGGTCCTGCTGGTCACGACCGCGCCGGCGCATGAGCGCCTGGCCTTCGTGTTCTTCGTGCTCCAGCTCGGCTTGCTGTCCAGCCAGATCTGGACGAGCACCTTCGGGGAGGGGCGCTCGCTCATCGAGCCCTACCTGATGGCGCTGATCATGCTGCTCGCCACGCCCCGGCAGTACCTTTCCTGGCGCTATCTAGGCCTGATCACCGCCTGCGCGCTCCCGGTGCTGGCGGTAGTGGCCAGGCGGCGCATCCTGTACATGTAACACCCTGGGTCAGATCGTGCCGTTCTTGATCGCCTCGTCGATCCAGGGGATGACCTCGTCCAGCATCTCGTCGAGCGTGGTCGTCGCCTCGAAGCCGAGGATCTTCTTAGCCTTTTCCGTATCGGGGACGCGCCGCTGAACGTCGTATTCATACGGATCGTCGTGGACGAGGCGCAACGGGACCCCATCCCCCTTGACCTTGCGCCAGATGGCCTCGGCTAGCTGCCGGACCGTGGTGGCGTCCGAGGTGGACAGGTTGAAGTCCTCGTTGAGGGCGTCCTCGTGCTCCATCGCGGTCACCGCGCCCGCGGCGAGGTCTCCACCGTAGGTGTAGTGCCGCACCTGGTCCCCCGAACCCAGGATGTGCAGCGGATCCTGGCCCTTGAGCACCTTCTGCACCAGGTCAGGGACCACGTGGCTCATCGCGAGCCGGACATTCCCCGACAAGATCTCCGAGTCGCCGACCGCCCTGCTCTCGCCGATGCCCACGCAGTTGAACGGCCGCACGATCGTGTAAGGAAGGCGGTACTGGTCCCACGCCGCCCGGGCGAAGTACTCCACCGCAAGCTTCTGGAACCCGTAGGAGGAGAGGGGCGGTGGTATCTCCCGTTGCTGGCCCTCGTAGGACGGCCACTCGTCGGCGCTCTCGAACACCATGGAGGAGGACAGGTAGGTGACCTTGCGCAGCCGGCGGTCACGGTGCGCGGCGATCGCCGCGTCGCAAGATGCCGCGATGATGCGCTCGTTGGTGGCAAGCAGGTCGTAGGCGTAGGCGTGGAAGTAGGAGATCCCGCCGATCATCGCGGCCCCGGCGACGAAATGGTCACAGTCAGCCAGCAGTTCCGTCATCAGGCCGACATCCCGGGCGTCGCCCTCGACGAGCCGGTAGTCCGGGTTGTCGTCGTAGGACTTCCTGACCTTGCCGTACTTGGAGAAGTTGTCCAGGCCGATCACCGAATAGCCGCGTTTCAGCAACTCCTCTACGACGTACCCGCCGATGAACCCAGCAGACCCGCTGACCAGAACCTGGTCCATCAATCCTCCGGTCTTTCCTGTTGTTCCCGGCTCTGCTCCCGGCTCTGCTCACTTCCGGGGCCGGGCGCACGGCCGCGAACCTGCTCGGCGGTCAGCTGCGGTCCGAAGGCGAAACGGTACCAGCGCACGTAGCTGGGCACCCATTTCGCCACCTTGAAGTTGGAGACCCCCGCCTGCCGGTCCAGCCATATGGTGGGGATCTCCGCCACCGGCAGGCGCAGCCGCTTGGCCTTGGCGGTCAGCTCGATGCCGATCTCGAAGCCGGCCCTTGAATCGATCCCGACCTGCCGGACGAACTCCGTGGAGTAGGCCTTGAACGAGTTCGTCGCGTCCCGGGTGCCGACGTGGGCGAAGGTCCGCAGCGAGCGGCCGGCCAGCCGGGAAAGGCTCCCCTTGAGCACCGGGCCGCCGACTTGCTGGCCGCCAGGCATATAGCGAGACGCGGCCGCCACCGCCACCCCGCGCTCCACCAGGCGGACGAGGTCGTCGATCTGCCGGGCGTCGTCGCACCCGTCCGCCATGGTCACCACGGTCACCGGCGCGGTCGCGGCGTCGAACCCGAACCTGATCGCGTTGGCAGGGCCCCGCCCGTACGTGTTAACCAGGCACTTCAGCCGCGGTTCTTTCTGCGCGTACTCCTCGGCCACCGGAACGGTCGTGTCATCGGCCGAGTCGACCACCAGCAGGACCTCGCACGGCAGCCGGACCGACTCGAACAGCCGGTCCAGCACGCTGATCACCTGGTCACCCTCGTTGTAAGCGGGAACCACCACCGAGACGCGAGGATGCTCGGTCATACACGCACACCGTTGCCCAGGACATCCCAGATGTCCGCGGCCGGCTTATCTGTCACCAGGCCGCGATACTCGGGGTGCGGCGCCCCCACCACGAGTACGTCCGAGCGGGCCAGCACCTCACCGAGCGGCAGCAGGCCCGGGTCGGCGGTCACGTAAGGGTCGGTACACAGCACCTCGTTCGCCTTGAATTCCAGGATCCGCTTGAGCTTGTACGACAGGCTGGATCTGATGTCGTCCGAGCCCCCCTTGAACGCCATGCCCAGGATGCCGACGGTCATCGAGCCCAGGTCGAATCGTTGCTCCAGCCGGTGGACGACGTACAGGGGCAGGCCCTCGTTGACCGCCATCGCCGCGTGGCCGAGCGGGAAGTTGTTCTGGTTGAACGCGGCGAGCTGCATCGTGTCCTTGAACAGGCATGGGCCGGCCGCGAAGCCGGCGGCCGGCATATCCGCGGCCCGCGGGTAATCCTCGGCGAGCCCGCGCCGGATCCGGTCGAAGTCCAGGCCCCGCTCGTTGGCCATCATGTAGAGCTGGTTGGCCGTGGCGAACTTGATGTAACGCCAGACGTTGGTGAACAGCTTGGCGAGCTCGGCCTCCTCAGGCGTCATCACCACGATTTTGCTGGTCAGCATCTCGAACAGTGCGGACGCCCGTTTGGTGCCCGTCGCGGTGCGGGAGGAGATGATCTGCGGCAGCTCGAAAAGCTCGGTCATCGCCTTGCCCTCGGCGATCCGCTCGGGGCAGAACGCGACGTCTACCTCCAGTCCCCGCTTGGCCATCATCTTCTCTACCAGCGCCGTCACGCCGGGGAACACCGTGCTGCGCAGGATGATCAGCTGGCCGTCCCGCAGGTAATCCACGCACCCGCCGAGCGCCCGGTTGATCGCCAGCTGCTGGGGGTTCAGGTGCTCGTCCACCGGCGTGCCGATGACCACCACCACGTGCTCTGCGGAACTCACGATCCCCGGCTCCGCGGACGCCTCCAGGCGCCCGGCGCCAAGCACCCGGTGCAGTACGTCGATCGCGCCAGGCTCCGCGAACGGCAACTGACCCGCGTTCACCATATCGACCGAAGCCTGGCTGAGGTCATAGATGCCCACCCTGGCGCCCCGGTCCGCGAGCGCGAGGGCGAGCGGCAAGCCCACGTGCCCGCAGCCGCCGATAATCACCACATCTCGGTCGAGCTGATCCGGCAACTTCGTCACCTGCATACCTCCGGCTATTGGTTACAGGCCTGCGGGTCGGCCCTTGGGGCACGTTATAAGGTGCTTCCGTCACATGTCTGGCGCTTCACCTTACCGACATGACGACCTGCCCGCCTGCTGCTGGCATAGCCTGCTATCAGAGTTCCCGGAACCTGGCACCGTGCGCTAAGGATATTCGCCGCTACCCATGCGGCTGGTTAAGTTATCCTCTCCCAGCGATAACAACACGGCTTGTTCGGTCCGGCCGGACAGACCCGCCTCGACCCGAGGGATGACGATGCCTGGTCAGGAGCACGTGACGGCCGACACGCCGACCAAGCCGCACGGCCCTTCCGGCACCACGGCCAGCAGCGACGCCGGCCCCCAGCCGTTCGACTGGCTGGATCACCCGGCGGTTACCGGCCTGATCGCCCTGCTCGCGGCCCTCGTCTTCGTGCTGGCCCGCTGGGTGACCTGGGCGCACCACAGCCTCGGCCGGTTCATCGTGGTCGGGCGGCACTTCGCGACACCAGCCCAGTTGCCGCGCGGTATTCCGGTGAACCCGAAATACGGCAACGACGGGCAGTTCTTCTACCGGCTGGCTCTCAACCCGCTCAACTTCCACCACACGGCGTACGGGATCACCATGGACCGACCGTACAGGTTCATGCGCGTCGGCTATCCCCTGCTCACCTGGGCGGCCGACTTCGGCCAGCACCTCCCGGCGGCGCTGATGCTCGTCACCATCAACATCGTCGCCGTCGGTGCCATTGGGTACCTGGGCGGCATCTTCGCCCGGGACGGCGGCCGTCACGCCCTGGCCGGGCTGTTGCTGCCGGCGTACTTCGGCCTCATCACCAGCCTGGCCCGGGACACCGCAGAGCCACTGGCCGCCGCCTGCCTGCTCGGCGGGCTGCTGGCGGTGCGGAGACGACGGCCGGCGCTGGCCGCGTTTCTCCTCGCCTTCGGCGCGCTCACCAGGGAGACCGTCATGGTCGCCGTCGCGGCGATCGCCGTCGTGCGGGTCACCGGCATCTTCAGGGGCCGGCAGCGGCCCGGCCGCGACGACCTGCCGTGGGTGGTACCCGCCGTCGTCTTCGCGGGCTGGGAGGTGGTGGTGAAGGCCGCCACGGGAAGCTGGCCCCTGCTGTCCGACAGCGGCCGTAACGCGGGCGCGCCGTTTGTCGCCCCGCTCAAGGCGCTGGGACACAACGCTTCCCATATCAACCTGCATCACTTCGATCAGTACGACGTGTGGTTCCTGGAACTGGCGATCTTGTGCCTCTTCGCGGCCGTGGCGCTGCTTTCCCTGCGCTCCACCAGCGCGCCCGCCCACGAGCGGCTGGCGTTCGTCCTCTACCTGATCGAGATCTGCGTGCTCACGCCGACCACCTGGTTCAGCCTGGGCGGCGACCTGCGGTCCTTCATCGAGGTGTACCTGATGGCCGTGATCGTCCTGCTGGGTACTCCCCGGCGGAGCCTACCGGCCCGGGCGCTGCCCTGGCTCGCCGCGTGCACGCTGCCCGCCCTCATTGTGGTCACCCAGATCAGGGTGACTTCGGCCTGACCGTTGGCCGTGCATCCCGCGTCAGGGCGTCGCTCGTCAGGGGGCAGGTTCCCGGCGTGCCTCGACGTAGATCGTGCCGCCTGACCGGGCCGCCACCTCCACCGCGGCGGCCACCAGGGCGAACGGAAGAGCGGCCACGCCGGCGGCTAGAGTGTACAGCCGGAAGGCCTGGCTCTGGGCGGCCTGGCGCGCCTCGCTGCGACGGATGGCGTCATACAGGTCCGGGTGCCCGGGAAACCAGCCGACGATGCCGTGCACCCATCCGAAGACGACCTGCCCGCCCCGCAGGTAGCTGACTCGCTCGACCCGCAACCCGAGGGCCTCGATCTTGGACAGTAGGGCCGGCGGGTTCAGGTGAACGAGGTGGCGGGGCAGGTCGAGGGCGAGCCAGCGATCACCGAAGACGCGGGCCTGGAGGCTGGTCGCGTTGGGCACGGCCACGACGAGCGTGCCGCCGGGAGACACCAGCGCCGCCGCATGGCTGAGCGCCCGGCCGGGTGAGCGCAGGTGCTCGAGCGAATGCCAGAAGATGACCGCCGACCACTTCCCTTCCACGTCCTCGACCTCGGCGTTGCGGATGTGCGGCCCGGACGCGTGCGGCTCGAGGCCGACGGCCTCGCGCCCGTGCCGGACGAACGCCCTGACCAGGGTCCCGTCACCGGCCCCGACGTCCAGCACGGGGCCGGGGGGCAGGATCCGGTGCAGGCGGTCGGCGAGCGCCGAGCGGGTGCGGCTTAGCACCTTGTCCCCCACACCGGAGAACCGGCCCGACGTCGGGCGGTACCACCGCGCGTAGGCGGCGCTCAGCTGGGCATCGCTCGGCCATGGCGACGTGGTAGCCACGCCGCAACGGGCGCAGCGCACCCGGCCGGTAAGGCGCTCGTCGGTGCCGTCGAACTGACGCTCGCACCAGGCGCACCGGACGGCAGGCGGGGCCTCGATCAGCGAATACGCGAGCGTGTTGCTGGTATGGTTTCGCCTGCCCTCAGTGCGGATTGCCGACGACAACGGATCCTCCTCCTCGCGGGTGCTCGCGGTCGAGGTGAAAGCATAGCCAGTGAAGGAGCGGCGCATGGAGCCGATGGGTATCGGCGGTGCCTGGACGTTCACACCCGCCGTCCACCGGGACGAGCGGGGTTACTTCCTGGAGTGGTTCCGGGCCGGAGAGCTATCGGAGTCGCTCGGGTACTGGCCGGAGACCGCCCAGGCCAATTGCTCCGTGTCACGCCGGGGAGTCGTCCGGGGCATCCACTTCGCCAGCGTCCCACCCGGGCAGGCGAAGTACGTCACGTGCGTCAGCGGGGTGATCCTGGACGTGGTGGTCGACCTCAGGATCGGCTCGCCCAGCTACGGGCGCTGGGAGGCGGTGCAGCTTGACGACGAGAGCAGGCGCGCCGTATTCCTCGCCGAGGGTCTCGGGCATGCCTTCACCGCTCTCAGCGAGGAGGCCACCGTCATCTACCTGTGCTCGACGCCGTACTCGCCCGGACGCGAGCACGGCGTGCACCCTCTTGACCCGGACATCGGCGTCGAGTGGCCGACGGGTACCGAACCCGTGCTGTCCGCGAAGGACGCTGCCGCGCCGACCCTAGCCGACGCGCGCCAAGCGGGGCTGCTGCCGGTCTACGCCGACTGCCAGGACTACCTGGAGCGGCTGCGCAAGTCCGGGAGCTAGTTAGCCGGCTGCACGGCAGCCCGGCACGCGGCGAGCAGTCCCGGGAAGGCGCGGTGCAGCGAGGCCCGCCACTCGCCGATCGGGGGGATGCCGGGTCGGGCCCAGGCGCCGTGCCCGAGCACGCTGTAGGCGGGCCTGGGCGCGGGCCGGGACAGGGTGCTGCTGGGTACCGGCCGGACCCGGGACAGATCGGCGCCGAGCAGGCCGAAGACCTCGCGGGCCAGCCCGAACCACGTCGTCTGCCCGCTGCTGGTGGCGTGGTAGATGCCGGGCACGGCCGTGGAGTGGGCCAGCGCGATGATCTGCTGCGCGACGTCCACGGTCCAGGTGGGCTGGCCGTGCTGGTCGTCCACCACGTCGACCGTCGGCCGCTGCGCCTCAAGCTTGATCATCGTGCGGATGAAGTTCGGCCCGTGCGCCCCGTACAGCCACGCCGTCCTGACGATATAGGCCGAGCCGGGCAGGAGGCCGAGCACGGCGCGCTCGCCGGACAGCTTGGTGCGCCCGTAGGCAGTGCGCGGCGCCGGATCCCCGTCCTCGGCGTACGGCCGGGCCGCGTCCCCGGCGAAGACGTAGTCCGTCGAGACCTGGACCAGGCGGGCGCCCAGCGCGGCACAGGCCACGGCCAGGTTGGCCGCGCCGCCGCCATTGACCGCCAGTGCCTGTTCCTCGGACGCCTCAGCGTCGTCGACCGCGGTCCAGGCCGCGCAGTTGACGACCACGTCGGGCCGAGCGCGGGTGATCGTCTCGGTGACCGCGGCGGCGTCGGTGACGTCCAGGCCCGCCCGGTCCAGCCCGGTCACCGGCTCGCCCTGGGCGGCCAGGGCCGCGACCAGATCGGTGCCGAGCATGCCGCCTGCGCCGGAGACCAGCCACCGGGTCATGACGACCGCCGGGACCCGGCGGGGGCGGGTACCGCACCGGGCCGCTTGAGCGGCTCCCACCAGGCGCGGTGGTCGGCATACCAGCGCACGGTTTCCTCCAGGCCCGGCCGGAACGGAATCCGCGGCAGGTAGCCCATCGCCCGCAGCACGGCATCGTCGAGGGAATAGCGCCGGTCGTGTCCCTTGCGGTCGGGGACGCGGGCGACCATGTCCCATCCGGCGCCGCAGCACTCAAGCAGCGCGGCCGTCAGTTCGAGGTTGGTCAGCTCGGCATTGCCGTTGATGTGATAGGTCTCCCCCGGCCGACCGCGCTCCAGCACCAACTGGATCCCCCGGCAGTGGTCATCGACGTGGATCCAGCCCCGGACGTTGCCGCCGTCGCCGTACAGCGGGACCTGCTGCCCGTCGAGCAGGTTGGTGACGAACAGCGGGATGACCTTCTCCGGGTACTGGTAAGGGCCGTAGTTGTTGCAGCAGCGGGTGATCCGCACGTCCAGCCCGTGCGTCCGGGCGTAGGCCCTGGCGATCAGGTCGCCGCCAGCCTTGGCCGCCGAGTACGGCGAGTTCGGCTCCAGTGGCGCCTGCTCCGTCCACGAGCCCGACGCTACGCTGCCGTACACCTCGTCGGTGGAAACCTGCACCACGGGACCCACCCCGGCGTCGAGGCACGCCTGCAGCAGCACCTGTACCCCGGCCACGTTGGTGGTGACGAATGGCGACGCACCGGCGATCGAGCGATCGACATGAGTCTCCGCGGCGAAGTTGATCACCGCGTCGTGGCCGGGCACGAGCGAGCGCACCAGCGCGGCGTCGGCGATGTCGCCCCGTACGAACCGCAGGCGAGGGCTGGCCGAGACCGGGGCCAGGTTGGCGGGGTTCCCCGCGTAGGTCAGGCTGTCGAGGACCGTCACCCCCGCGTCCTCGTAGCCCGGGTACCCACCCGAGAGCATCGTGCGCACGTAGTGCGAGCCGATGAATCCGGCGCCGCCGGTCACCAGAATCTTCACGCAGCCTCCGGATGAGCTGAGCCCAAGAGCTGACTAGGAGCTGATCTGTACCTTGCTGTGATCCCCGAGCACCAGCCGGTGCGCCTGGCACACCCGGGGCGCCGGAGTCACCTCGACATCGTGCCCGATGAGGGACGCCTCGATACGGCGCACCCCGCGGATCGACGCGCCTTCAAGGATGATTGAGTACTCGATCTCGCTGTCGACGATCGCGCAGCCGGGTGCGACCGAGGTGAACGGGCCGATGTAGGAGCCGGTCACCTCGGTGCCGGCGCCGATGATGGCGGGCCCGAGGATCCGCGACGCGATCACCCGGGCTCCGGCGTCGACGACCACCCGGCCGATGAGCTCGCTCGCCGCATCCACCTCGCCGGACACCGCCCGCTCCGCGCTCTCCAGCACGGTCCGGTTGACCTCCAGCATGTCCGCGACGTTGCCGGTGTCCTTCCAGTACCCGGTGATGATCGTCGAGGTGACCTTGCGGCCGCTACGGACGAGCCAGCCGATGGCCTCAGTGATCTCCAGTTCTCCGCGCCACGACGGTTCCAGGCACCCGACCGCCTCGTGCACGGCCGGCGTGAACAGGTACACCCCGACCAGCGCCAGATCGCTCTTCGGCTGCCGCGGCTTCTCCTCCAGGCCGACGAGCTGGCCCGAGTCGTCGAGCTCAGCGACACCGAACTGCCGCGGGTCCGGCACCCGGGTCAGCATGATGTGGGCATCCGGCCTTGATTGCCTGAACTCCTCCACCAAAGGGGCGATGCCGCCCACGATGAAGTTGTCGCCGAGGTACATCACGAAGTCGTCGTCGCCGAGGAACTGCCTGCCCACCAGGACCGCATGCGCCAGCCCCAGGGGGGCCGACTGCCGGATGTAGGTCACTTCCAGCCCGAAGTCCTGGCCCGACCCGACCGCCGAGCGGATGGCGGGTTCCGTATCGCCGACGACGATCCCCACCTCGGTGATCCCGGCGTCCCGGATCGCCTCCAGGCCGTAGAACAGCACCGGCTTGTTCGCCACGGGGACCAGCTGCTTGGCGTAAGTATGGGTGATCGGCCGCAGCCGCGTGCCCGATCCCCCCGCGAGGACGAGGGCCTTCACGATGGCCTGGTCAGGACCACGATCAGCAGCCCCGACACGACCAGCAGGGAGCCCACCCAGGTGAGTACGTTGGCGCGCTCATGCAGGACGACGACGCTCGCGGTGAGGATCACCAGGTACCCGAGGGCATTGAACGGGTAGGCGACACTCAGCGGTACCCGCGAGAGCGCGGCCAGCCAGGCGACCGCGGAGATGCCGAAAACCACCAGCCCGAGCAGCACCCACGGCGAGGTGGCCGCGCGGAGCGCCAGCGATCCGCCGGAGTGGGCGGCGCGGGCCGTCGCGATCTGCATGCCGTGCTTGAGCATCACCTGCCCCGTCGCCGCGGAAGCGACGGCAAACAGCAGCAGCGCAACGCTAGTGATGGTCATGTGACGTCTCCCTAGTGCCCCTTCACGCTCGGCAGGGCGGTTCCGTCCAGGCGGGCCGGCCGGCCCCGCGTCAGAGCGGGGCCTGGCATCCGCGTCGGGTGACTTCGACATTTGCCGTTCCTCGGTGTGCGCTCGGTTGTCCGCGCCATCGGCAGTTTATGCCGGCCCTCGCCCCGCGGACTGAAGCCGGTCCGGGACCGCGGCGGGCTTGAAGTCGAGGTACGGGTAACGGCGGAGCCCGTGCGAGTGCAGCCAGTACTGCCTGCAGGTGCGCAGCACGCCGAAGCCGTAGCGGATGCTCCTGCGCAGGTTGATCGACGACGAGTCGGTCTCGTAGCGGGTCGGGCATGATACCTCGCCGATCCTGGCACCCGCGGAGATGGCCTGGGCGATGATCTGATTGTCGAAGACGAAATCATCGGAGTTGCGCTCGAACGGCAGGCCGGCCAGCAGCGTGCTGCTGAACGCGCGCAGGCCGGTGTGATATTCGGACAGTTTCTGCCGGAGGAAGATGTTCTCCACGAAGGTAAGGAAACGGTTGG
>Ga0306924_10004971_pt1 | contig 13056 bp, 13 predicted proteins | sample sta12Can44000111_FD_203756 | JGI IMG/M metagenome (GOLD analysis project Ga0306924, IMG submission 203756) | Lab enrichment of tropical soil microbial communities from Luquillo Experimental Forest, Puerto Rico - statanox.12C.anox.44.000.111 (v2)... | ecosystem: Environmental > Terrestrial >... | reverse complement strand
AACGGCACGAGCGAGAGCAGCGCGTTGTAGCCGACCCCGCCGGCGAGCAGGAAGCCCCGGTTGGCGAGGAACGACGCCCCCACGCGGCGCGCGAAGCGCAGCAGGCGCCGGGGCGAGAACCTCAGTTCGCGCAGTGTCCCGAGCACGACGCCCCCGCGCTCGTCACCGTCGAAGTGGAAGGAGCGCCGCCGCGGCGGATTCCTCTCAGCGCCTCCGAGGCAGCCCCCAGCTCTCTCTCCACGTGAGGATCCGCGAAGCCTGGATCCCCGACAGGCATCACCGCTTCGCCCCCGCGAAGTAGTACGTCGCGGTGTACGGCACCTTCAGGACCTCGCCCGGCTTGCACTCGCCGGGGGGCGGCTTTCCGCCGTGCGTGTCGACTCGCTGCACGCTCCGGGTGTTCGCGAGCGCGCCGCGTCCCGAGGTGCTCGTCGCGCCGAGGAGGAGCCACGGCACGGCGGTCGGATCGGGCGCGTCGGCCTTGGCTTTCACCGCGCCGACGACCTTGCTGCCGTCCTGCGTGCTCTCCCAGGTCGGCCCCGCGTAGTGCTTCCCGACCTGCTTCTCGCCCTCGTCGAACAGGGCCGCCTCGGGCGCCACGAGCACCCATTCGTTCCGCTGCGGCGCGTCCTTCGCCGGGCGGCACTCGTAGTTCTGCGTCCCGCGCGCCTGGAGCTTCAGGAACGGCGCCTCGTCCGGGGGGAGCGCGAGCGCGGCGGGAACGTCCGCGGGGGGTATGGGCGCGCGCCCCTCGCCTGCGACGACGCGCGTGCTCGGGAGCGCGAGCGAGAGCAGGGCGACGAGGACGGCGCGGCGGACAGGCGAGATGCTCATGGTCTCCTCGCGGCTCTTCGTGGTGCGGCGCCGTCGGCGGGCGCGGCGGGGCGCTCCTCCTGCTCGACCGCCCTGCGCGCCGCGGCGAGCTTCCTGCGGAGCTCCGGGGCCGCGCTCGCGGTCGCGGGATCCGCAGCGAGCCGCGCGATGGCGCGATCGACGCCGTCGAGCCCGAGCGAGAGCCCGACCCGCGCCGTGGTCTGCCGGAGCGCACCCTGGAAGCCGGGATCGGCCCGGAGCTCCGCCTCGCCGAGCGCCTGCGCCTTCGCGATGAGATCGCTCAGCACCGCGACCGCCCGGCGCGCGCTCGCGGGCGAGCCGAGGCTCCCGCCGCGCGTGAGCTGCTGGAGCTCGGGCAGGCTCGCCGCGAAGCGCCTGAGCGCGTCGGCCTCCTCGCGGCTGCGCGGGTGGTCCTGGTGCATGAGCGCCTGCGCGGCGCCCATGATCGCGAACGGGCCGAGCGCCGGCGCGGCGCGATCCAGGATGGGTCCGCCGGAGATGACGCCCCCCGCCGCGAGCCCGATCACCGCCAGGCCGCCGACGCCGTGCACGAGGTGCAGCACGGCGCCCTCGACGGCGAGCAGCTCGCGCGCGATCGCCCGCACCGGCGCGAGGGCGAACCCGGCCGCCGCGACGAGGCTGGCGTAGGACGGGATGGACTGTCCGTTGAGCTTGAAGTGCTCGTACGCGCCGAACGCGGCGATGGCGAGGAGCGGGTGGAGGATCCCGTGGAGCAGCAGGGCGCGGACGACGAGACGCGCGCGCGGAGCGGGCGCGGGAGGGCTCACGGAGGCGAGGTCGTGAGCGGCCTTCATCGCCGCCGTCATAGCGGTCGCACCCGGCCGCTCACCCGCCCACGTTCGTGACACCCGGAGGTGGGAGCCGCAGGCCACCGGGACGGGGAGTGCGAAGGCGGGCGCGCCGTCGGTCCTCTAGGGTTCCCGCCGCTCGCGCGCCGCGAGCGCGACGATCGAATCCATGCGAACCTCGTCGGCCGCAACCGCGCGCGCACGCGGGAGCGCCGCCTGCGCGAGCCCGGTCAGCGTCCGGCCGGGCGGCAACTCCACGAAGAGCCGCGCCCCGAGCTCGAAGAGGATCGCAGTCGCCTCGTGCCACCGCACGGGCAGCGCCACGCTCCGGGCGAGATCCTCGCGGACGGCCTCGCGGTCGCGGGTCGCGCGCGCGCGGGCGTTCGTCACGTAGGGGACCCGCGCGTCCGTCACCGGGACGCTGCGGAGCGCCGCCGCGAGCACCTCCGCGACCCCGTCGAGGAGCGGGCTGTGCGAGGGGACATCCACCGGGAGCCGCTCGGCCCGGGACGCGCCCGCGGCCAGCGCGCGCCCGATCGCGTCCTCGAGCGCGGCGTCGCTGCCGGCGAGCACGAACTGGGTCGGCGCGTTCAGGTTTGCGACGTATGCGGGGCCTTCGACGCTCGCCTTGGCGAGCGCCGCGACGCGCCGCTCGTCGAGCCCCACGACCGCCGCGAGCCCATGCCCGCGGGGGAACGCGCGCTGCATCTCCTCGCCGCGGAGCCGCACGATCCGGAGTCCGTCGGGGAGCGTGAGCGCCCCGGACAGCACGGCGGCCGTGAACGCTCCGACGGAGAGGCCGGCGACGAGGTCGGGAACCGCGCCGCGCGCCGCGAGCGCGCGACCGGTCGCGACGCCGGCGACCACCGTCGCGAGCTGGACGGCGACGGTCGAGCGGAGCGCCTCCGCGCCGTCGAGGCGGCGCACCTCGTGCCCGAGCACTTCGCTCGCCTCGTCGAGCGTCGTCGCGACCTCGGGAGCGTCCGGGAGGCGGTGGAGGAACCCCGGCGTCTGCGCGCCCTGACCCGGGCAGAGGAACGCGACGCTCACGCCTCCCCCCAGGGGTCGGCGACGAGGCGCGGGCCGTCGAACGTGCGCAGCAGGACCTGGCGCGTGCCGGCCGCGAGCTCCGCGAGCGCCACGGCGCCGCGCGGCGTCTCGACCTGGACGTCCACGCGGACCGCGAGGGCCGCCAGCGCGGCCCAGAGCGCGTCGGCGCACGCGAGCCGCGCCGGCGCGCGGACGAGGATGTCGAGGTCGCTCCCTGCGTGCAGGCAGGAGACGCCCGTCGCGAGCTCGAACCCGGCGCTGCCGACCGGCCCCCACGCGAGCCCGAGCGGCTCGACGAGCGCCGCGACCGCGTCCAGCGCATCGAGCGGCGCGACGCGCCGGCGCGGCTCCTCGCGCCACGCGTGGCGAGCGGCGAGCGCCTCGGGCGTGATCCGCTCCTCGATCGCGACGGGCGCGACCCACGCCGCGAGCCGCTCGGACCGCGCGCCGCCGCGGACGCCGACCGCGAGCAGAGACCCGCGAGGCCGCGCGCGCCGGACGACGACCACAGTCCGCGCGCCGGCGAGGTGCTCCCGCGCCCAGGCCGGCGGGGCGCAATCGCAGGCGAGGCTCGTGCGCGGGCGGAGCCGGAGCAGGTCGTGCGGCGCGGTATTCACACGGCGTCCCACTGAGCGGCGAGGCGCCGCCGCACCTCGGTGGACGCTGCGCGCAACTCGCGTGAAGCGGGCGACGCGAGGCGCCGCAGGAGATCGCGCGGGCCGGAGCGCGCGTCGGCGACGGCCTCGCCGAGCGCGCCGCGGACGCGGCGCACGTCCTCGTGAGACGGCGCGTCGGCATCGACGCCGGAGATGAGCCGGTCGAGCATGCCGAGGCGCGCCCAGCTCCGGACGTCATAGGCCATCGGCAGCACCTCGCGCCCGAGCTGCTCGACCTCGGCGACCGTGCGACGCGTGACGCGCGCCGTCGCCTCCTTGCCCATGGCGTGGACGAGGACGCCCGGGTCGTCGAGCGCCAGCAGGCGGTTCGCCTGGTACCCGTGCGCGAGGAACGCGCCGGACATCGCGCGCCCGACGAGGAGCGCGACGACCGGGTGGCCGAGGAGCCGCGCCGTCGCGTACGCGTCCACGGCGGCCGCGCACGCGAGGTGGATCCCGAGCAGCTCCTCCCGGCGTCCGTACGCCTGGCTCGCGACGTCCACGATCGCGACGATCGGCCGCCGCGTGCCGCGGGCGTCGCCAGCGATCGCCTCGCGCACGCGCCGCGCGAGCGCCCACGCCTCGTCGAGCCCGACCTCGCCGGACCGCGCGCGCGGGAAGCGCCCCGCGGGATCCGGGACGACGGCGAGCCAGCGCGCGCGCTCGTCGCCGAGCGGCGCGTCCGCGACGCGCACCGACCGTGGCCCGCCGGCGGCGATCCCGTCCGTCCCCGTGAGGGCGGCGAGCCAGGTCTCGCCGCGGCTCCTCGCTCCGTTCGCCTCGCTCATCGATCCTCCCGCTTCCACAGCCGGCGCAGGGCCGCTCCGTCGAGCGCGCCCGCCGGGTCGATCGCGGCGAGGCGGCGCTCGAACCGCTCGACCTCCTCGCTCCAGTGAACGTGCGGCGCCCCGCGCCGGAACGCCTCGCGGACGGCCCCCGCCACGGCGTCCACGTCGTCCTCGACGAGCGCGTCGGCGAGCCCGACCGCGTGGCGCTGCTCGCCGCCGACGAGGCTCCACACGAGCGGCCGGTCCGATGCGTCGAGCTCCTCGACGCCCGCCTCCTGCTCGACGACCTCCGGCCCGTTCATGCCGAGCCGCGCCTGGCGCGTCACGACGAGCCGGCTGCACAGCGCGGCCGCGAGCGACATCCCGCCGAAGCAGCCCACCATCCCCGCGACGACGCCGACGACCGGCACGTGCCGCCGCAGCGCCACGACGCTCGCGTGGATCTCGGCGATGACTGCGAGGCCGAGGTTCGCCTCCTGCAGCCGCACGCCGCCCGTCTCGAGCAGCAGGACCGGCAGCACCGGGGCGCCGCGCTCCGCGGCCGCGCGCGCGAGGTCGAGCGCGCCCGCGATCTTCGCCCCGGCCACCTCGCCGATGCTGCCGCCCTGGAAACGCCCCTCGATCGCGATGGCGACCGCTTCGCGGCCGTCGAGGCGCCCGCGGACGATCACCGCGCCGTCATCCTCCTGCGGGACGATGCCCTGCCGCTCGAGCCACGGCGAGTGCAGCCGGTCGAACGGCCCGAGCAGCTCGCGCTGCTCGCCCGCATCGAGCAGCGCCCGCGCCCGCTCGCGCGCCGTGAGCTCGACGAAGCTGCGCCGGGCGAGGGCGCGCGCGAGGTCTCCGGCGCTCACGGCGCGCCCTCCTCGGCCGCCTGCTGGAGCCGGAGGGAGACCACGCCGGGCGTCGCGCCGAAGTCGTTGATCTCGATCGACGCCGCGCCGCCCCAGCGCGCGATGAAGCGCTCGAGGACGTTCGCCCACACCTCGCGGTAGCCGTCGACGCTCGTCCGGACGCGCACGCGGGCGCGCCCGTCGGGCGACGGCTCGAGCAGCACCTCCAGGTCGCCCGAGGCGACGACGCCGGCGTGGGCGCGCCGCGCGACGGCGCCGGAGGCCGGGTACTCGAACTCGAAGACCTCCATCGCGATCACCTCCGGGCGTGGTCCCGCGCGCCGGGCGCGCGGAGCCGATCGAGGAAGAGGGTGGCGGCGAGGAGATCCGCGCTCCCGCCGGGCGAGGCGTTCCGGGCGACGAGCTCGGCGTCGAGCGCGAGCAGGGCGGCGCGCCCGGCGCGCGTCGACGCGCCGCCGAGCGCGAGCACCTCCGCGGCCCCGCGCCGCGCGGCGTCGAGCGCCGGCCGGCCGCCGCGGTGCAGGAGGCACGTGTCCTCGAGGCTCGCCATGATCGCGAGGAGCGCGTCGAGCCGCGCGTCCGTCTCGGCCGCGCCCCGGGCGCGCGCGGCGTCGAGCGCGGGGAGCCCGATCGCGACCGCGTGCGGGAACCCAGCGCGCGCCTCGCCGCGCGCGCCCCCCACGCCGTAGCGCGCGCAGGCGCGGGCGCCGTTCGTGCCGCCCGGCGCGGGCGCGAAGCGATCCCGGTGGCGCGCGACGGCCGCAGCCCGCCCGGCGACCGACTCCGCCCGGCCGTCGCCGTCCATCGCGGCCGCCGCGACGAGGAGGCCGAGCGCCCAGATCGCGCCGCGGTGCGCGTTCGCGCCGCCACTCGCGGCGAGCATGGCGCGCTCTCCGAGGCGGCCGATCGCCGCGAGCCGCTCCCGGAGCGCCTGCGTCGGCGCGGCGCCCGCCGCCGCGGCGGCCATCGCGCGGAACGCCGGGCGGAGCGCCCGCGCCGACCGCAGCATCGTCGCGAGGTCGAGGTCGTGGTGCGCGCCGCTCCCGCGCGCGTCCACCAGGCCGGGCTTCGGCGAGAGCCACGCCTCGTCGGCGAGGCTCGCCTCCGCGAGCGCGGCGAGGCGCGCGGCCGCGGTGCTGCGGATGGGCGCGGTCGTGATCATCCGTCCCTCACCAGGTGCGGAAGCGCGCGGGCGGGCGGTAGAGCCCGCCCGACCAGGCGACGAGGTCCTCGATCGAGCGCGCGGCGAGCAGCGACCGCTTCGCGTCGCCGCGCCGGACGCCGAGGTCCTCGGGGAAGGTCACGATGCCGCGCTCGCGGAGCGCGGCCGTTCGGCGAGCGTCGGCGCGGAGCCCGACGGGGGTCGCGCCTCCCACGGCGGCGAGGGCGGCGCGGCGCTCCTCGGCGCCCGTCGCCCGGTAGAGGTGGGCGATGCCCTCCTCGGTCACGACGTGCGTGACGTCGTCCCCGTAGATCATGACGGGCGCGACGGGCATCCCGCTCGCCTTGCCGACCTGCACCGCGTCGAGCGACTCGACGATGACCGGCTGGCCGCCCTTCTGGAACGTCTCCGCGAGCTGCACGACGAGCTTGCGACCCCGGACGATCTCGCCCTCCGCGGTGATGAGGTCGAGCCAGGCCGGAGAGGCGTGCCGCCGGCCGCGCGGATCGTGGCCCATGTTCGGCGCGCCGCCGAACCCGGCGAGCCGCCCGAGCGTCACCGTCGACGAGTTCGCGTCCGGATCCATCTGCAGCGTCGAGCCGATGAAGAGGTCGACGCCGTACTGCCCGGCGAGCTGGCACAGCACGCGGTTCGAGCGGAGGCTCCCGTCGGGCCCGGTGAAGAACACGTCGGGGCGCGCCCGCACGTAGTCCTCCATTCCGACCTCGCTGCCGAAGCAGTGAACGCTCTCCACCCAGCCGCTCTCGATCGCCGGGATGAGGGTCGGGTGGGGGTTCAGCGCCCAGTTCCGGCAGATCTTCCCGCGGAGCCCGAGCGACTCGCCGTAGGTCGGCAGGAGGAGCTCGATCGCGGCGGTGTCGAAGCCGATGCCGTGGTTGAGCGACGTGACGCGGTGGCGCTCGTAGATCCCGCGGATCACCATCATCGCCATCAGGATCTGCAGCTCGTGGATGTGGCGCGGATCGCGGGTGAAGAGCGGCTCGACCGCGAAGGGGCGGTCCGAGACGACGACGACGTCCACCCAGGAGCCCGGGATGTCGACGCGCGGGAGGTCGTCCGAGAGCTCGTTCACCTGCGCCACGACGATGCCGTGGCGGAACGCCGTCGCCTCGACGATCGTCGGCGTGTCCTCGGTGTTCGGCCCCGTGTAGAGGTTGCCGTCCGCGTCGGCGCGCTCCGCGCAGACGAGCGCGATGTCCGGCGTGAGGTCGACGAACATCCGCGCGTAGAGCTCGACGTACGTGTGGATCGCGCCGATCTCGAGCTTGCGATCCTCGAGGAGCTGCGCGAGGCGGAGGCTCTGCGGGCCGGCGTAGGCGAAGTCCACCTTCCGCGCGACGCCGCGCTCGAAGAGCGTGAGGTGCTCGGGGCGGCTGATGCTCGAGATGAGGAGGTGGAGGTCGTGCAGGGCGCGGGGGTCCACCTGCGCGAGCGAGCGCGAGAGGAAGTCGGCTTGCTTCTGGTTGTTGCCCTCGAGCGCGACCCGATCGAACGGCTCGACGAGCCGCTCGAGCGCGTCGACCATCCGCTCGGCGGGGAGGACCTTTCCGCGCAGCCAGCCGGCCACCGCCCCCAGCCGGCGGGCCTTGCGTGCGCTCCGCGTTCGCCAGCGATCCGTCGCCAACGCCTGCGCCGCTCGGCCCACGGTGCGCTCCTTTCCGCGCTTCCGCGATACTGCATACTGTATACATTGCTAGCCGTCAACCGGTCGCTCGTCCTGCGCCCCGAATGCGGCAAACCGGCGCTGCTTTGCCGTTGATGGACTCTGTATATTGTATGCTGTCGTCAGAGCCCAGCCGGGGTGAGCATGCGTTCGATCGTCGGCCTGAAGCTGTCCGAGCAGCTCCGCGAGCAGATCGAGGAGCGCATCGTGGTCGGCGAGTACGCGCCGGGCGCCCGCCTCGACGAGATCGAGCTCGCGCGCGAGTTCGGCGTCTCCCGTACGCCGATCCGCGAGGCGCTCATCCAGCTCGCCTCCGCGGGGTTCGTCGAGACGCGGCCGCGCCGCGGCGCCGTCGTGGCGACCACCCCGCCGGAGCGCCTGCGCGAGATGTTCGACGTCATGGCCGAGCTCGAGGCCGTGTGCGCGCGCCTCGCTGCCGCGCGCGCGACGCCGGAGGATCAGCGCGTGCTCGTCGCGGCGCACCAGGCGTGCGAGCCCGCCGTTCGCGCCGACGATCCCGACGCGTTCTACCGGATGAACGAGGCGTTCCACCTCGCGCTGTACGCCTCCTCGCACAACGGCTTCCTCGCCGAGCAGGCCACGGTGCTGCACCGGCGCCTCCGCCCGTACCGACGGTTGCAGCTTCGCGTCCCGGGACGGATGAAGGTCTCGTCGGCCGAGCACGCGGACGTCGTCGACGCCGTGCTGCGCCGCGACGGCGAGCTCGCGGCGGCGCGGGTGCGCGCCCATGTGCAGGTCCAGGGCGACCGCTTCGCGGACCTCGTCAAGCGGCTCGGCGCGAGCGGCGCCGCCGCCGCGCCTGCGCCGGACGCGGCGCGGCGGGCGCCCACCTAGACCATGCGCCTCCCGGGCCCGAGCGCGCTCGTCGGCAGGCTCCGCGCGAACGCGTTCCTCGCCGGGATGCTCGGCGCGATCGCGCTCGCCTCGGCGGCGCCGTCCATCGGCAGGAGCGGCGGCCCGCTCCACGGCGAGCTGCTCGCGGACGCCGGCATCTTCCTCGTGTTCCTGCTGCACGGTGCGTCGCTCTCTGGCGCGGCCGTGCGCGAGGGGATGTCGCGGTGGCGGCTCCATGTCGTCGTCCAGCTCTTCACGTTCGTCGTGTTCCCGGCCGTATGGCTCGCGATCGCGGCGGCGTTCGGCCGCTGGGTGCCGGCGCCGCTGCGCTTCGGCTTCTTCTTTCTCGCGGCGCTGCCATCGACGATTTCGTCGTCGGTCGCGATGACGGCGATCGCGCGCGGGAACGTGCCGGGCGCCATCTTCAACGCCGTGCTCTCGAACGTGCTCGGCATCGTCGTGACGCCGGTGCTCGTCGGCGCCGCGAGCGCGCACGCCGGGTCGGGCCTGCCGCTCGGGCATGCCATCCTCGGCATCGCCGGGCTCGTGCTCCTGCCGCTCGTCGCCGGCCAGGCGCTCCGCCCGGTCGCGGGCGCGTGGCTCGCGCGCCACCGCGGCCGGACCTCGTCCATCGACAAGGGCGTCGTCGTGCTCATCGTGTACGTCGCGTTCTGCGATTCGGCGGCGGCGGGGCTCTGGTCCGGGCACGGGCCGCGCCTCGTCGTGCTCGCGATCGCGGGCGCGGGCGCGCTCCTCGCGATCGTGCTCGCGCTCACGACCGCCGTGGCGGGCTGGCTCGGGTTCGAGAAGGAGGACGAGATCGCCGCCGTGTTCTGCGGCTCGAAGAAGGCGCTCTCGTCCGGCGTCGCGATGGCGAAGGTGCTGTTCGGCGCCCACGCCGGCGTCACGGTGCTGCCGGTGATGTGCTACCACCAGCTCCAGCTCTTCGTCTGCTCGGCGATCGCGGAGCGGTACGCGCGACGCCCGCCCGCCGGTGACGCGGGCGACGGGGCGTGACGCCGGGCCCTCGAGTCGCCCCTCGCCTCCCGCCCCGCGCTGCGCTCGGGCCTACGCTCGGAACGACGGCGCTCGCGCAAGTTTGTGCTGCATTCGCTGCGCGTCGCGCGGGCGGTGGACGCCGCCTTCGCTGCCCCTGCGCCGGAACCTCGCGCGTCGTCTTGCCAATTTTGGAACACCGCTCGGGCGTGCGACCGGGCCATTGACCGTCAGATTTGCGCCATGTATACAGCGTACACGATGCAGTACGCATAAAGGCGCGTCCACCCGAGAGCTGCGCACCGGCCGGGAGCTCGATCGATGAACGGCAACCTCTTCGCGCTGATCGAATCGCGGTGTCGCCCCGGCGCGAGCTTCCTCGAGACGCCGGCCGGCGTGCGCTGGACGTACGGCGACCTCCTCGCCACGACGGCGCGGTACGCGAACGCGCTGCGGACCGCCGGCGTCGGGCCGGGGGACCGCGTCGCCGTGCAGGTCGAGAAGTCGCCCGAGGCGTTCTGCGTGTACCTCGCTGCGCTGCGGACGGGCGCGATCTACGTCCCGCTCAACACCGCCTACCCTCCCGCCGAGCTCGAGTACTTCCTCGGCGACTGCGCGCCGGCCGTGCTGATCTGCGATCCCGCCGACGCGGCCCGCCGGTCCGCGCTCGCCGAGGCCGCGGGCGTCGGCGCGTCCCTCACGCTCGACGGCCGAGGGCAGGGCACGTTCGCGACCGTCGCCGCCGGCGAGCCCGCCGAATTCGAGACCGCCGAGCGCTCGCGCGACGACGTCGCGGCGATCCTCTACACGTCCGGCACGACCGGTCGCCAGAAGGGCGCGATGCTCACGCACGGCAACCTCGCGAGCAACGGCGAGGCGCTCGCCGCGGCGTGGGGGTTCGGCCCAGGCGACGTACTCCTGCACGCCCTCCCGATCTTCCACGCGCACGGGCTCTTCATCGCGGCGCACTGCGCGCTGCTCTCCGGGAGCGCGATGCTCTTCGCGAGCCGCTTCGCCGCAGAGGAGGTGCTCGAGCTCCTGCCCCGCGCGACGGTGATGATGGGCGTGCCCACCTACTACACGCGCCTCCTCGAGTCGCCGCGGCTCGACCGGGCACGCTGCCGCGACGTCCGGCTCTTCGTCTCCGGCTCCGCGCCGCTCCTCGCGGAGACCGCCGCCGCGTTCGCCGAGCGCACGGGCCACCAGATCCTGGAGCGGTACGGCATGACCGAGGCGATCGTCATCGCCTCGAACCCGCTCGACGGCGAGCGGCGTCCGGGCAGCGTCGGCCGGCCACTCGAGGGCGTCGAGCTGCGCATCGCCGACGCGTCGGACGCGCCGCGGCCGCCCGGGGCGGTCGGCGGGGTCCAGATCCGCGGCACGGGCGTCATGAAGGGCTACTGGCGCCAGCCCGAGCGGACCGCCCAGGAGTTCACCGCGGACGGGTGGTTCCGGACGGGCGACCTCGGCGTGCTCGCCGAGGACGGCTACCTCTCGCTCGTCGGCCGCGCGAAGGACCTGGTCATCTCCGGCGGGTTCAACGTCTACCCGAAGGAGGTCGAGCTCGCGATCGACGCGCTGACGGGCGTCGCCGAGTCGGCCGTGTTCGGCGTGCCGCACGAGGACTTCGGCGAGGCGGTCACCGCCGCCGTCGTCCGCAGCGATCCCGCGCTCGACGGCGTCGCCATCCTCGCGGCGCTCCGCGACCGGCTCGCCGCCTACAAGCTCCCGAAGAGCGTCCACTTCGTCGACGAGCTCCCTCGAAACGCGATGGGGAAGGTCCTCAAGACGGCCCTTCGCGAGACGTTCACGAAGCGTTGAGCCGGATCGCAGCGAATCCCAAGCTACGAGGAGACGACGCATGAACGGCACGATCACGCGCAGGAACCTGCTGGTCGGGATGCTGGGGGCCCCGGCGCTCTCGCTGCTGGGCGGCCTCCCGCGGCGGGCGCTGGCGGCGGACAAGGTGGACCTCAAGGTCTCGCACCAGTTCCCCGGCGGCACCGAGGCCGAGGGCGACTTCCGCGACCGGATGTGCCGCAAGTTCGCCGCCGAGATCTCGAGGCGCACGAACGGCGCGCTCGGCGCGACGGTGTACCCGGGCTCGTCGCTCATGAAGACGAACGCGCAGTTCAGCGCGATGCGCAAGGGCGCGCTCGACCTGAGCCTCTTCCCGATCTCGTACGCGGGCGGCGAGCTCCCGGAGCTCAACATCGGGCTCATGCCCGGTGTCGTCACCTCGTACGAGCAGGGCATGGCGTGGAAGCGCTCGGAGATCGGGAAGTACCTGTCCGACTTCCTCGTCGACAAGGGCGTGGTGCTCGTCACCTGGATGTGGCAGGCCGGCGGCGTCGCCTGCCGGAACGCCGCGATCGTGGAGCCGGGCGACGCAAAGAACCAGAAGGTCCGCGGCGGCAGCCGCGAGATGGACATGGTGCTGAAGGCCGCCGGCGCGACGGTGATCTCGCTGCCCTCGAACGAGATCTACGCCGCGATGCAGACCGGCGCGCTCGACGCGGCGATGACCTCGTCGACGAGCCTCATCTCGTTCCGCCTCGAGGAGGTCTCGAAGCAGCTCGTCACGGGGCGCGGCAAGGCCTACTGGTTCATGCTCGAGCCGCTCATCATGTCGAAGGCCAGCTTCGACCGGCTGCCCAAGGACATGCAGGCGATCGTGATGTCGGTCGGCGCCGAGATGGAGCAGTTCGGGGTCCAGGCCGCGAAGCAGGACGACCAGCTCGTCGCGGCCGCGTACGCGAAGACCGGCGCGAAGACGCACGACCTGTCCGTGGAGACCGTCGCGCGCTGGCAGGCGATCGCGCGCGACACGGCCTGGAAGGACTACTCCGCGCGGAACGAGCGGTGCGCGAAGCTCCTCCAGCTCGCGGAGCGGACGCTGTGAGCCACGGGTTCGAGCTCCCCGGACGCGCGGAGGCGATGGCGCTGCCGCGCGTCGGCGCCCTGGCCGCGTGCGCGCGCGGGATGGCGTGGCTGAACGAGCGGATCCTCCTCGCGTGCACGCTCGCCGTCGTCGCCGCGGCGCTCGTCCTGACCTTCAGCGTCGCGACCCGGTACGTGCTGAAGGTCCCGACCGACTGGCAGGACGAGGCGTCCGTCCTCCTCATGGTCGGCGCGACGTTCCTGTCGGGCGCGTACGTCCAGTCGCAGCGCGGGCACGTCGGGATCGCCGCGCTCGCGAGCATCCTGCCGCCGCGCGTGAACCGCTGGCGGGTCGTGCTCGCCGACGTGATCTCGTTCCTGTTCTGCAGCTTCTTCAGCTGGAAGTCGTGGACCCTGCTCCACGAGGCGGTCGTGGACGGGCAGACGACGTCCTCGACCTGGGCGCCGCCGCTCTGGATCCCGTACGG
>Ga0306924_10004968_pt1 | contig 13062 bp, 8 predicted proteins | sample sta12Can44000111_FD_203756 | JGI IMG/M metagenome (GOLD analysis project Ga0306924, IMG submission 203756) | Lab enrichment of tropical soil microbial communities from Luquillo Experimental Forest, Puerto Rico - statanox.12C.anox.44.000.111 (v2)... | ecosystem: Environmental > Terrestrial > Soil... | reverse complement strand
ACCTCCGCCACCTCGCGCAGGGCCGGCTCCGCCGCCGACCTGCGGCGCCACGCGAGCGCGAGCGTCCGTGCGGGGGCGGGGGGCGCGAACGGGCGCAGGACGAGGTCGGCGCGCGCGGCCTCGGTACCCGCCGCGAGCGCCGGCAGGAGCGTCACGCCCGCGCCGCCCGCGACCATCTGCACGAGCGTGGCGAGGCTCGTCGCGCGGAAGTCGAGCTCGCGGGCCTTCGCGGCGGCACACACCTCGAGCGCCTGCGCCCGGAGGCAGTGCCCGTCGTCGAGGAGGAGCACCTCCGCGCCGCGGAGCTCGCCGGCGCGCACCGGCCCGTCGCCGCGCGCGAGCGGGTGATCGGGCGGCGCGGCGAGGAGGAACGGGTCCTCGCCGATGGGCGCGAGCTCGAGGCCGCCCAGGTCCGCCTCGGCCGCGAGGAGCGCTCCCTCGAGCTCGCCCGCCTCCACCCGCCGCACGAGCGCCGCGGTCCGATCCTCCTCCCATCGCACCGCGAGGCGCGGGAGCGCCGCGCGCAGCGCCGGGACCGCCGCCGGGAGCAGGTACGGGCCGATGGTGGGGAGCACGCCGAGCCGGAGCGTGCCGGCGCGCGGGTCGGCGTGGCGCCGCGCCGCCTCGACGAGGTCGTCCGCCTCGACGAGCACGCGGCGGAGCCGCTCGAGGATCGCCTCCCCGGCGCGCGTCACGAGGACGCCCCGGCGGTCCCGCTCGAAGACCCGGACGTCGAGGGCGCGCTCCGCCTCGGCCACCTGGGCGCTGAGCGAGGGCTGGCTCACGTGGCACGCCTCCGCCGCGCGCCGGAAGCTGCGCAGGTCGGCGACCGCCGCGAGGTACTGGAGCTGGCGGAGGGTGACGGGGTGGGGGCTTCTCGTCATAGCGGTAGACTATCAAACTCATCGTAACGTTGTGTTGGTCCGCGCGCAGCGACGTGGGCAGAGTGCGTCCATGACCGCCGCGCTCACCGCCGTCGGATCCGGCGCCCTGCACGCCCTGTCCGGCCCGGACCACCTCGTCTCCCTCACGCCGCTCTCCGTCGGCCGTGCCCGCGGCGGGTGGGCGGTGGGGCTCCTGTGGGGCATCGGCCACGGGATCGGGACCCTCCTCCTCGGCGCGCTGCTGATCGCGGCGGCGTCGCAGGTGCACCTCGCCTCCGCGGCGGTGTGGGCGGAGCGCGCCGCCGGGATCGCGCTCGCCGGGATGGGCGTGCACGGCCTCGTCGGGCTGCGCCGTGGGCTGGCGCCCGGCTCGGCCTCCAGGAGCAGTGCGCCGTGGAAGGCGCTCGTCACCATCGGCCTCGTGCACGGGGCCACCGGAGCGGCCGGCCTCCTGCTCCTCCTGCCCGCGGCGGCGTCTGCCTCCCTGGCGCACCGGGCCGTCTACCTCGCCGGGTTCACCCTCGGCAGCACGCTCGCGATGGCCGGGCTCACCGCGGCGCTGGCCCACGCCTCGCGCTGGCGCCGCGCGGCCGCGGTGGTCCGGCGCGCGCCCGCCGCCGCGTCGTCGGTCGCGATCGCGCTCGGGATCGCGTGGGTGGTGGCCGCGTGACCGGGCGGGGAGCCGCCCGCCCGGACGATAGGGAGGGTCTATCGATCGACCGCTGAACGTCGCCTGAAGCTCGTCTGGAGGATAGCTCACGTCCTCCCCGCCGTGGACCTCGAACGAACTCGAACGAAGGAGAACGCCAATGCCGAACCGTCCCACGCTGACCACCGAGGCCGGAGCACCGGTCACCGACAACCAGCACTCCCAGACCGCCGGGCCCACCGGACCCGTGCTCCTGCAGGACCACCACCTCATCGAGAAGCTCGCGCGCTTCAACCGGGAGCGGATCCCGGAGCGCGTCGTGCACGCCGTGGGCACCGGCGCCTACGGGTACCTCGAGGTCACGAGCCCCGAGGTTCCTCGCTGGACGAAGATGAAGGTCTTCTCGGCGGCGGGGAAGCGCACCCCGGTCTTCCTCCGCTTCTCGACCGTCGCCGGGTCCCGGGGCGCGCCCGACACCGCCCGCGATCCGCGCGGGTTCGCGCTCAAGGTCTACGGCGAGGACGGGAACTGGGATCTCGTCGGGAACAACACGCCCACCTTCTTCCTGCGCGACGGCATCAAGTTCCCCGACTTCATCCACTCCCAGAAGCCGGATCCCTTCACGAACCGCCAGGAGCCGGACAACGTGTGGGACTTCTTCGCGCGATCGCCCGAGGCGACGCACCAGTTCACCTGGCTCTTCGGGGACCGCGGCATCCCGGCCTCGCTGCGCCACATGGACGGCTTCGGCTCGCACACCTTCCAGTGGGTGAACGCCGACGGCGAGCGCTTCTGGGTGAAGTTCCACTTCAAGACGGATCAGGGGATCCGCTGCCTCACCTCCGCCGAGGCCGCGGTGGTCGGCGGCAAGGACCCCGCGTACCTGCACAAGGATCTCTACGACGCGATCGGCCGCGGGGACTTCCCGTCGTGGACCCTGAAGGTGCAGGTGATGCCCGCGGCCGCGGCGGCGACCTACCGCTACGACCCGTTCGATCTGACGAAGGTCTGGCCGTACCGGGACTACCCGCTCATCCCGGTCGGGAGGCTCGTCCTCGATCGCGTGCCGGACAACCACTTCGCCGAGGTGGAGCAGGCCGCGTTCGATCCGGGGAACTTCGTCCCCGGCATCGGGCCGTCGCCGGACCGCATGCTCCAGGCGCGCCTCTTCGCCTACGGTGACGCGCACCGCTACCGGCTCGGCGTGAACCACACGCGCCTGCCGGTGAACGTGCCGAAGGGGCTGGCCGGCGGACCGCGGAACTACGGCCGCGACGGCGCGATGCGCTTCGACGACAACGGCGGCCGGTCGAGCAACTACGAGCCAAACGGCACCGGCGGGCCGGCGCAGACCGGCGCCGCGTACGACCTCGGATACGAGGTCTCCGGGCTCGTCGGGGTGCACGCTCCGGTGCGCCACGCCGAGGACGACGACTTCGTGCAGGCGGGTGCGCTCTACCGCGTGATGGATCCGGAGGCGCGGACGCGGCTGGTGGAGAACCTGGCGGACAGCCTGGCCCAGGTGAGCCGCGAGGAGGTGGTCGCGCGATCCATCGAGCACTTCCGCAAGGCCGACCCGGAGTACGGGTCGCGCGTCGAGGCGGCCGTCGCCGCGAAGCGCGCGGCCGCGCGGAGGACGCCGTGAGCGCTGCGCTCGAGCACGATCCGGTGGAGGCCCAGGCGCTCGCGCTCGTCCGCGCGGCGCTCCAGCACGCCCGCACCGGTGACGCGGCGGCGCTCCGCGCGGCGCTCGACCGCGGCGTGCCGCCGGACGTCCGGAACGAGAAGGGCGACGGCCTGCTCATGCTCGCCGCGTATCACGGCCACGAGCCCGCGGTGCGCCTGCTCCTCGAGCGCGGAGCGGACCCGGAGCTGCGCAACGACCGCGGCCAGACGCCGCTCGCGGGGGTGGCGTTCCGGGGGGACGCGGCGCTGGCGGCCGCGCTCGTGGATCACGGCGCAAGCGTCGACGGCGCCTGCGCGGACGGCCGGACGCCGCTCATGTTCGCCGCGATGTTCGACCGGGTCGAGGTGCTCGGGGTGCTCCTCGAGCGCGGCGCCGATCCGGCGCGGCGCGACGCGGGCGGCAACACCGCCCTCGACCTCGCGCGGGCGATGGGGGCGGGCGCCGCCGTGGCGCGGCTCGCGGCCTGAGCAGCGGGGGCGGCGCGGCCGCTAGGCGTGCTCGGGCGGCTCGCGCCGCGGCGCCAGCACCACCGCGATCGCCTCGACCCGTCCGTCCGCGTGAACCGGCGTCGCGATCCAGGCGAGACCGCCCGGCTCCGGCCGGGCGCTCGCCGGCGCACCATCCGCCGCCGCTGCTGCCGCTGCTCCAAGGATCGGGCAGTCGCCACGGGCGTGGTCCGGAGCGGGACCGTGCAGGAGGTCGTGCAGCGCGCGGCCGTGCAGCGCTCCCGCGGCGACGTCGAGGAGCGCGAGCGCGGCCGCGTTCGCGTGGGTCACCCTCCCGTCGAGATCGAGCGCGACGATCGCCGAGGGCGCGGCCTCGAAGAGGCGCGAGCGCCGCCCGAGCGCCTCGGCGCTGTCCGCGAGCGCGCCAACCGCGCGGCCCAGCCGGCCGAGCCCGGCGGTGCGGAGCCCAGGGCGCGCGGCCAGGTCGCCGGCCGCGAGCCGGTCGGCGGCGGCGGAGAGCCGCTCGGCGCGCGCGAGGAGGGTGCGGTGGGCCATCGCCCAGGCGCCACCGGCGGTCACCGGCCCCAGCGCGAGCGCGACGGCCGCCGCGAAGGCGTCGCGCGTGGCCGCGAGCACGCCGAGCGCCGGGAGGAGCGCGAGGGCGATCACCGCGGTGCGCAGGGCGGCTGGTGGGTGGGTGGAGAGATGCGGCATTCCGCATCGTACCTCGCGCACCTGCGCTCTCCACCTCGACGCGTGCGTCGCAGCCTCACCCCTCCAGCTGCTCCATCGTGCAGCTCCGCGGATCCTTGTCCGGCCGGAACCGCACGAGCCGCGTGCCGTGGCGGAACCGCCCTCCGCTCGCGTGGTGCACCTCCACCTCGACGACGCACTCCGGCCGCACCGGCACCCACTCCGTCGAGCGCTCTCGCGCCCAGCGCGACGGGCCGCCCGGCGCGTCGCCGGTGAAGCCACCGGGCCCGGAGGCCGCGACGATCGGCTCGAAGGCGTCGGCGAGCTCGGCGCGCGTGCGGGCGTCGAAGCTCGCCGCGTGGCCGACGTACTGGAGGAGCCCCGTGTCGTCGTACAGCCCGAGGAGGAGGGAGCCGACGCCGCGCTCGCGCCCCGTGGCCCAGCGCAGCCCACCGACCACGCAGTCCACCGTCCGCAGCCGCTTCACCTTCTGCATCGCCCGCTCGCCCGACGCGTATGCAGCGTCGAGCCGCTTCGCGATCACGCCGTCGATCCCGCGCACCGCCCCGGCGAGCCAGCGCTCCGCCTCGGAGCGATCCCTCGTCGTGGACGTGAGCTCGAGCCCGGCGCTCGCGAGCGCGGGAGCGATCCGCGCGAGCTCGGTCCGCCGGGCCTCGAGCGGCTCGCCCGTGAGGAGGCGCCCGTCGGGGGCGACGAGCAGGTCGAAGGCGAGGAGCCGGGCCGGCGTCTCCGCCGCGAGGCGAGCGACGCGCGACGCCGCGGGGTGGATGCGCTGGAGGAGCGGCTCGAAGGCGTAGCCGCCTTCGGCGGGGATGACGAGCTCGCCGTCCAGCACGAGCCGCGGCGGCTCGGCCCGCGACACGGTGTCCACCACCTCCGGGAAGTAGCGGGCGAGCGGCTGACCGGACTTCGACTGGAGCGCCACCTTGGCGTCGTCCTTGAAAGCGAGGCAGCGAAAGCCATCCCACTTCGGCTCGTAGCTCCACGCGTCGCCCACCGGCACCGCGTGGACCAGCCGGGCTTCCATGGGCGGGAATGGCGGAAGGAGCGGGAGATCCAGCGTGGGCCACGACATGGCGTTCGCTCCTTCGAAGGGTGTGGCCGCAGCACGCGAGGCGGGAGCGCCCCGAAAGTGCTCGATCAGGCGTCACCTCGCTGCACGAAAATCGCGCAGTTCCGCAATGAAATCGCTGGCTCTGTGCCTTGACCCGATGCTTCCCCGTCGTGGAAACTGACCGACCCCGCTTCGAAGGACCGAGATGAACGAGCACGGACTTCCCCCTCCGCAGGGCCTCTACGATCCCCGGAACGAGCACGACGCCTGTGGCTTCGGCTTCGTCGTCGACCTCCAGGGGCGAAAGTCGCACGCCATCGTGCGGAGCGCGCTCGAGGTGCTCGTCAACCTCGAGCACCGCGGCGCCTCGGGCTCCGAGAAGAACACCGGCGACGGCGCCGGCATCCTCATCCAGATCCCGCACGCGTTCCTCGCGCGCGAGGCTGCGAAGCTCGGGTTCCGGCTGCCCGCGCCCGGCCGCTACGGCGTGGGCATGCTGTTCCTGCCCCAGGACGCGCAGTCGCGCGCCACCTGCGAGCGGCTGTTCGAGGACGCGGTCGCGCAGGAGGGGCAGAAGATCCTCGGCTGGCGCGACGTGCCCACCGACAACGAGAGCCTCGGCGCAACCGCCAAGGCCGCGCAGCCGGTGATCCGCCAGGTCTTCGTGGGCCGCGGGCCCGACCTCGAGGACATGGCGTTCGAGCGAAAGCTCTACGTCGTCCGCCGCCTGGTGGAGAAGGCGGTGGGGCGCAGCGCGATCCCGCAGAAGGGCATGTTCTACGTGCCCTCGCTGTCGCACCGCACCGTCGTCTACAAGGGCATGCTGAACGCGTCGCAGCTCCGCGCGTTCTACCCCGACCTCTCGGACGAGGCCCTCGAGGCCGCGATCGGGATGGTCCACTCGCGCTTCTCCACGAACACCTTCCCGTCGTGGTCGCGCGCCCACCCGTACCGCTACATCTCGCACAACGGCGAGATCAACACGCTGCGCGGCAACATCAACTGGATGCACGCGCGGCAGACGCAGATGGCGTCGAAGCTCTTCGGCGACGACCTGAAGAAGGTGCTCACCGTCATCGACACCGACGGGTCCGACTCGTCGATGTTCGACAACGTGCTCGAGCTGCTGCACCTCAGCGGCCGCTCGCTCCCGCACGCCATGATGATGATGGTGCCGGAGCCGTGGAGCCGGCACGAGTCGATGAGCCCGGAGAAGAAGGCGTTCTACGAGTTCCACTCCTGCCTCATGGAGCCGTGGGACGGCCCCGCCTCCATCGCCTTCACCGACGGCACGCGCGTGGGCGCGGTGCTCGACCGGAACGGCCTGCGGCCCTCGCGCTACTACGTCACGAAGGACGACCTCGTGGTGATGGCGAGCGAGGTCGGCGTGCTCGACATCCCGGCCGACCGCATCGTCGCGAAGGGCCGGCTGCAACCGGGCCGCGTGTTCCTCGTCGACACCGCCGAGCATCGGATCGTCGCCGACGACGAGCTGAAGCAGCAGATCGCCTCCGAGCAGCCGTACCGGCGCTGGCTGGACGAGTACCTCGTGGACCTCGACGAGCTGCCCCCGCCGCCCTCCGTGATCGCGCCCGACCACGAGACGGTGCTCCGCCGTCAGGAGGAGTTCGGCTACACGGCCGAGGACGTCCGCGTCCTCATCAACCCCATGGCCGCCGACGGCACCGAGGCCATCGGCTCGATGGGCACCGACACGCCGCTCGCGGTCCTCTCCGAGAAGCCGCAGCCGCTCTACTCGTACTTCAAGCAGGTCTTCGCGCAGGTGACGAACCCGCCGGTCGACGCCATCCGCGAGGAGATCATCATGGCGGTCGACACCGCCACCGGCCCGGAGAGGAACCTCCTCGAGCCGACGCCGGAGTCGTGCCACCAGCTCGCGCTGCCGACGCCGGTGCTGCGGAACCACGAGCTCGAGAAGATCCGCCAGCTCAACGGCGGTCCCGGCTCGCACGGCTTCAAGGCCATCACGGTCCCGATGCTCTTCAAGGTGGCCGACGGCGGGGCCGGCCTGCGGAAGGCGCTCGAGGACCTGCGCTGGACCATCAGCGAGGCCATCGCCGAGGGGCACAACCTCATCATCCTCTCCGACCGCGGGCACGACGAGGAGAACGCGCCCATCCCGGCGCTCCTCGCCACCGCGGCGGTGCAGCACCACCTGCTCCGCGAGGGCACGCGCACGAAGGTGGGGCTCATGCTCGAGACGGGCGAGCCGCGCGAGGTGCACCACTACTGCCTGCTCGTCGGCTACGGCGCGTCGGCGGTGAACCCGTACCTCGCGTTCGAGACCCTCCACGACCAGATCCGGCTCGGGATGCTGAAGGGTCCGGCCGAGGAGGCCGAGAAGAAGTACGTGAAGGCCGTGAACAAGGGCATCGTGAAGGTGATCTCCAAGATGGGGATCAGCACGATCCAGAGCTACCACGGCGCCCAGGTGTTCGAGGCCATCGGGCTCAACCAGGACTTCGTCGACGAGTACTTCACCTGGACGCCCACGCGCATCGGCGGCGTCGGCATCGACGTGGTCGCGCGCGAGGTGAAGATGCGGCACGACCGCGCCTTCCCCCCGAAGCGCCCGATCGTCCACAAGCAGCTCGGCGTCGGCGGCCAGTACCAGTGGCGCGAGGAGGGCGAGCGGCACCTCTTCAACCCGCTCACGATCCACAAGCTCCAGTACGCCTGCCGCACGAACGACTGGAACACGTTCAAGGAGTACACGAAGCTCGTCGACGACCAGGCGAACGCGCTCTGCACCCTGCGCGGCCTCATGGACCTGAAGCCGGCCGTCCGGCCGGTGCCGATCGACGAGGTCGAGCCCGTCGAGTCGATCGTGAAGCGGTTCAAGACCGGCGCGATGAGCTACGGCTCGATCTCGAAGGAGGCCCACGAGTCGCTCGCCGTGGCGATGAACCGGCTCGGCGGCAAGTCGAACACCGGCGAGGGCGGCGAGGATCCGGAGCGGCTGAAGCCGCTCGCGAACGGCGACTCGAAGCTCTCCGCGATCAAGCAGGTCGCGTCGGGCCGCTTCGGCGTGACGAGCGAGTACCTCGTCTCGGCGAAGGAGCTGCAGATCAAGATGGCGCAGGGCGCGAAGCCCGGCGAGGGCGGGCAGCTCCCGGGGTCCAAGGTGTACCCGTGGATCGCGAAGACCCGCCACTCGACGCCGGGCGTGGGGCTCATCTCGCCGCCGCCGCACCACGACATCTACTCGATCGAGGATCTCGCGCAGCTCATCCACGATCTGAAGAACGCGAACCATCGGGCCCGCATCAGCGTGAAGCTCGTGGCCGAGGTGGGCGTCGGCACCATCGCCGCCGGCGTCGCGAAGGCGCACGCCGACGTGGTGCTCATCAGCGGGCACGACGGCGGCACCGGCGCCTCGCCGCTCACGTCGATCAAGCACGCCGGCATCCCGTGGGAGCTCGGCCTCGCCGAGACGCACCAGGTGCTCGTGCTGAACAACCTCCGCTCGCGCATCGCCGTGGAGGTGGACGGCCAGCTCAAGACCGGCCGCGACGTGGTGATCGGCGCGCTCCTCGGCGCCGAGGAGTTCGGCTTCGCCACCGCGCCGCTCGTGGTGCTCGGCTGCATCATGATGCGCGCCTGCCACCTCAACACCTGCCCGGTGGGCGTCGCCACGCAGGATCCGAAGCTCCGCGCGAAGTTCTCCGGGTCGCCCGACCACGTCGTGAACTTCATGCGGATGATCGCGCAGGAGGTCCGCGAGTACATGGCGGTGCTGGGCTTCCGCACCATCGAGGAGATGGTGGGCCGCTCGGAGCGGCTCGAGATGCGCCGCGCGGTGGACCACTGGAAGGCGCGCAACCTCGACTTCTCGCGCATCCTCTTCAAGCCCACGGTGCCGAAGCACTACGGCCGCACCTGCCAGATCCCGCAGGACCACGGCCTCGCCGACTCGCTCGACGCGACGAAGCTCCTCCAGCTCGCGAAGCCCGCGCTCGAGGCGAAGAAGCCGGTCTCGGCCACGTTGCCGATCCGGAACGTGAACCGCGTCGTCGGCACGATGCTCGGCAGCGAGGTGACCCGCCTCCACGGGGCGGAGGGGCTGCCGGAGGACACGATCCGGCTCCACTTCAAGGGCTCCGCCGGGCAGTCGTTCGGCGCGTTCGTGCCGAAGGGGATGACGCTCGTCCTCGAGGGCGACGCGAACGACTACGTGGGCAAGGGGCTCTCCGGCGGCAAGATCGCGGTCTTCCCGCCCGAGCCCTCCGGGTTCGTCCCCGAGGAGAACGTCATCGTCGGCAACGTCGCCCTCTACGGCGCGACCGGCGGCGAGGCGTACATCCGGGGCGTCGCCGGCGAGCGCTTCTGCGTGCGCAACTCCGGCGCCGAGGCGGTGGTCGAGGGCGTGGGCGACCACGGCTGCGAGTACATGACCGGCGGACGGGTGGTGGTGCTCGGCAAGACCGGCCGCAACTTCGCGGCCGGCATGTCGGGCGGCGTCGCCTACGTCTTCGACCACGACGGCGGCTTCGCGCGGCGCTGCAACAAGGAGATGGTGGGGCTCGGGCCGGTGGAGGACGAGCAGGAGCTCGCGCAGGTGCGGCGGCTCGTGGAGCGGCACGTGCTCTACACGCGCAGCGCCCTCGGGCAGCGCCTGCTGGAGCAGTGGAAGGAGCTGTCGCCGAAGATCGTGCGGGTGATGCCGCACGACTACCGCCGCGTCCTCGAGGCCCAGGCGCGCATGCGCGCGAAGGGGCTGTCGGCGGATGAGGCGGAGATGGCCGCGTTCGAGGAGAACGCTCACGACGCGCGTCGCGTGGGTGGACTGTAAATGGGCAAGCCGACCGGATTCATGGAGTTCGCGCGGGAGCCCGCGCACCAGCGCCCGCCGCTCGAGCGGGTGAAGGACTGGAGCGAGGAGCACCCGCCGTACCTGGAGGAGACCCTCCGGACGCAGGGTGCGCGCTGCATGGACTGCGGCATCCCGTTCTGCCACACCGGCCAGCTCATCGCCGGGGCGGCGGCGGGCTGCCCGGTGAACAACCTCGTCCCCGAGTGGAACGACCTCGTCTATCGCGGGCAGTGGAAGGAGGCGACGATCCGCCTCCACAAGACGAACAACTTCCCCGAGTTCACCGGGCGCGTCTGCCCGGCGCCGTGCGAGGGGTCGTGCACGCTCGGCATCCACGAGCCGCCGGTGATGATCAAGACGATCGAGTGCGCGATCGTCGACCGCGCGTTCGAGGAGGGCTGGGTGAAGGCGGAGCCGCCGCTCGCCCGCACCGGCAAGCGCGTGGCGGTGGTGGGCTCCGGCCCCGCCGGCCTCGCCGCGGCCGCGCAGCTCAACAAGGCCGGGCACCAGGTGACCGTGTTCGAGCGCGCCGACCGCGTGGGCGGCCTGCTCATGTACGGCATCCCGAACATGAAGCTCGACAAGCGGATCGTCGAGCGGCGCGTGAAGCTCCTCGCCGACGAGGGCGTGCGCTTCGTCACCGGCGTCGAGGTGGGCGGGAAGGACCTGCCGGCCTCGCGGCTCACCACCGACTTCGACGCCGCGGTGATCTGCGCCGGCGCCACGGCGGCCCGCGATCTGAAGGTGGAGGGGCGCCACCTCGAGGGCATCCACCTCGCGATGGAGTTCCTCCACGCGAACACGAAGTCGCTCCTCGACTCGAACCTCGCGGACGGGAAGTACATCTCGGCGAAGGACAAGCACGTCGTCGTCATCGGCGGCGGCGACACCGGGACCGACTGCGTGGGCACCGCCATCCGCCACGGCGCGAAGAGCGTGGTGCAGCTCGAGATCATGCCGCGCCCGCCGGAGCAGCGCGCCGCGGACAACCCGTGGCCGCAGTGGCCCAAGGTCTACAAGCTCGACTACGGCCAGGAAGAGGCGAAGGCGCTCTGGGGCGCGGATCCGCGGCAGTACGCGGTGACGACGAAGCGCTTCTGCGGCGACGAGCAGGGCCGCGTGAAGGAGCTGCACCTCGCGACCATCGACTGGCTGAAGGCGCCCGACGGCCGGCCGCTCGGGCCCCGCGAGGAAGAGGGCACCGAGCGGGTGCTCCCGGCCGATCTCGTGCTCCTCGCGCTCGGCTTCACCGGGCCCGAGAAGACCGTCCCCGGCGAGCTGGGGCTCAAGCTCGACGAGCGCGGGAACATCTGGACCGACGCCACGAAGATGACGAGCGTCCCGGGCGTGTTCGCCGCCGGCGACTGCCGCCGCGGACAGTCGCTCGTGGTCTGGGCGATCCAGGAGGGGCGCCGCGCGGCCCGCGAGGTGGATCGGTTCCTCATGAACGGCGAGACGGTGCTCCCTGGCTAGGGCTCGAGCCGTCCCCTGAGGCAAAGAGGCCCGCGCTCCTGCGCGGGCCTTTCGTTTGGGGAAGCGAGGGCTACCTTGGTGGCGGAGGAACACCGCCATGAAGCGCGTCCTCACCCTCGCGGCCCTCGCCACGATCTCCGCCTGTGCCACCGGCTCGAGCCACCAGGAGATGCGGCGCGAGGCGATCGCGACCGCCTCGCCGTCGGGGCCGGGCGTGAGCGCGGTCGGTCCAGATGCCGTCGCAGTCTCGGGCACGGGACGCTTCGCCCGGCCTTCCCTCTACAGCGTGGACGGCCGCGTGACCGACGTCGAGGGCGCGCCGGAGCGGACCGTGCGCATCCAGCGCGACGGGAAGGAGAAGGATCTGCGCATCGCCGACGACACGCGCGTGCTGCGCGACGGGCGCGAGGTGCAGCTCGGCGACGTGCACGAGGGCGATGAGGTGCGTGCGACGTTCGAGGTGCGGGGCGAGACGCCCACCGCGACCGAGCTGCGCGTGAGTCCGGCTCCCGAGGCGAAGTAGACGCGGGCCTCGGTCCCCCGCGCCGACGACACCGTCGGGCGCGACGCTCGCGCGCGGGAACCCCGAGTTCCCGCGCGGAAACGGCCGTTTCCCCCCAGCTCCCCCGACTTCGGGGCACCGGGCCGCGCCCTACATCGAGCGCATGGCCCCCCGCCTGCTCGCGTCCGTGCCACTCGCCCTCGCCCTCTCGGTCCCCGCCGCAGCCCGCGGAACCTTCGACCCGACGCCGGCGGCGATCCCTGGCGCGGTGCGCGACGCCGCGATCGGCGCGAACCTGAAATCCCTGAAGCGCGTGCCGGTGCCGCGCCCCGCGGATCTCGGGCTCTACGTGAAGGACCGCGCCGCGGTGCTCGTGCTCGGGAAGGCGCTCTTCTGGGACCGGCAGCTCGGCAGCGACGGACAGGCCTGCGCGAGCTGCCACTTCCACGCCGGCGCGGACAACCGGTCGAAGAACCAGCTCAACCCCGCGACGAACGTCGGCGACACGACCTTCGGCGGCCCTGCACCGCTCGCGAGCCACGCCGCGTTCGGCCCCAACTACCAGCTCACCGCCGCCGACTTCCCGCTCCACAAGCTGGCGGATCCGCGGGACCGTCGGTCGGCCGTGCTCGCCGACACGAACGACCGCGTCGCCTCGCAGGGCGTCTTCGACGGCCGGTTCACCGCCACCGGCATCCCGTTCGACGTGGGAGATCCGGACGGCGGCGCCTTCCGCAGCATCTTCCACGTCGACGGCGTGCGGGTGCGCAACGTGGAGCCGCGCAACACGCCCACGGTGGTGAACTCCGCGCTGAACGC
>Ga0306924_10004967_pt1 | contig 13069 bp, 12 predicted proteins | sample sta12Can44000111_FD_203756 | JGI IMG/M metagenome (GOLD analysis project Ga0306924, IMG submission 203756) | Lab enrichment of tropical soil microbial communities from Luquillo Experimental Forest, Puerto Rico - statanox.12C.anox.44.000.111 (v2)... | ecosystem: Environmental > Terrestrial >... | reverse complement strand
CGCGTCGGCATCGACGAAGTACCAGCGCCACACCTCGGTCTGGTGCGGCCCGCGCGGGTGCCAGACCGCCAGGGTGCGCGGCTGGCGCGCCAGCGGCGAGACGTTGGGGAACATCGTGCCGGGGCCGCCGAAGAGCCGCCAGTACTCGCCGCGGCGGCGTCGGCGCTCCTTCTCGCAGCGGCGGAAGTAGTCGGCGACGATCGGCGCATCCTGGTAGGCGGGGGCGAGCGGCGAGTCGTGCTTTCGGAGGAATGCGATCATCGAGTGGCCGAGCTCCGGGAACGAGACGTCGAGCCACCGCGCCTCGTTGCGCTCCTGCATGTCGCGGCGGCCCTTGCCGCTGGGCCCGATGCCGACCATGTCGACCGAGCGGTGGCTCACGCCGTGATAGCGGTCGCCCGAGAAATTCTCGGCCGGGAACTTCCAGTTGCAGGGGATGAGCCACTTGTGGATGCCGCCGATCGCCTCCGTGCCGCTCTCGCGGCCGTCCCACGCGTCGAGGAGCAGATCGAGATAGAGCTTGTAGCCGCCGACGTAGTCGGAGAACGGCGGCGCCGAGGCGTCCCACGTCGCCCAGATCGTGCCCTTGTAGTTCTCCATCCGGGCGACCTCGACGAGCCCCCACTGGCTCCGGTCGAGCTGCGCGCCGTAGGCGTCCTTGGCGAACGGCACGCCCACGAGCGCGCCGTCGGTGCCGTAGCTCCAGCCGTGGTACGGGCACTGGAACTCGACGGTGTTGCCCTCGTCGTAGCGGCACACCTTCATGCCGCGGTGGCGGCACGAGTTGAGGAAGACCCGGACGCGTCCCGCGCGGTCGCGGCACAGGATGACCGATTCCTCGCCCATCGACGAGGTCAGATAGTCGCCCGGCTTGGGGATCTGGCTCTCGTGGCCGATGAAGAGCCAGGCGCGGGCGAAGACCCGCTCGAGCTCCTCGCGGTAGATCTCGTCGCTCACGAAGATCTCGCGGCTGATGATCCCGCGCTCGACGTCGACCAGGCTCTTCAAGGCTCCCGGCTCTGCACTGGCCATGCTCGCCCTCCTCGCGCCGTCCGGTGCCTGCGGCCGCCGGCCCGGCGTGAGGTCATGGTAGGGCAAGACGCCCCGCCGCGGTAGCCTACCCTCCGCAACTCGCAGCGATTTCTCTGGTATCTCTCGAGGAAGCCCGCGGGCCGATGGCGGAGGCGCCGGCGAACAGGTAGACTGCCGCTCCATGACAGAGCCCCGACGCCCGCTCGAAGGAATCCGGGTGCTCGAGCTCGCCCAGGTGGTCGCCGGTCCGTTCTGCGGCGCGCTGATGGCGGAGTTCGGCGCCGAGGTGATCAAGACCGAGATGCCCGGCCGCGGCGACGACCTCCGCCGCTTGGGCCCGTCCGAGGACGGCTGCGAATACTGGTTCGCCGTCGACAACCGCAACAAGAAGCTGATGACGCTCGACCTGCACTTGCCCAAAGGCCAGGACCTTGTCCGGCGGCTGGTGTCGCACTGCGATGTCGTCCTCGAGAATTTTCGCCCGGGCGTGCTGGAGCGCTGGGGGCTCGGCTGGGAGGCGCTGCACGCGATCAACCCGCGGCTGGTGATGGCGCGCATCACGGCCTTCGGCCAGACCGGTCCGTTGAATCAGGGACCGGGCTACGCGGCGATCGGGTCGGCGTTCGGCGGCACCTGGTACGTGAACGGGCCGGCCGATCGGCCGCCCGCGCGCCCCACGCCCGTCTACCCCGACTACATGACCGGGCTCTTCACGGCCTTCGGCGTGATGGCCGCGCTCCGCCACCGGGACGCGACCGGCGAGGGGCAGTGGATCGACGCGGCACTCTACGAATCGGCCTTCCGCGTCATGGAGTTCACGGCGACCCTCTACGGCCGGCAGGGCGTCGTGCGCGAGCGCGGCGGGCTGCAGCACTCGGGCTGGCCGGGCGGCGCGTTCGAGACGCAGGACGGCAAGTGGATCGTCTTCACTGCGCCGGCGCAGCACCTCTTCGAGCGCCTCTGCGCGATGATCGGACAGCCCGAGCTGCCGCGCCATCCGGGCTTCGCCTCGGCCGCCGAGCGGCCGCGGAACATTCCCGTCATCCTCGACCTGATGACGAAGTGGTTCGCCGCGCGGCCGTTCGAGAAGGCGCTCGCCGAGCTGAATGGCGCCGACATCCCGCACTCGCCGATCATGAGCATGGCCGACATCTTCGCCGACCCGCACTACCGCGCGCGTCAGATGATCATCGACGTGCCGGCCGACGGGCTCGGTGCCGTGCCCCAGCCCGGCGTCGTGCCCAAGCTCTCGCTCACGCCCGGACGCGTCACGCACGCCGGCGGCGCGCTGGGCAGCGACACCGACGAGATCCTCTCGCGGCTGCTCGGAATGACCGGCGACGAGATCGCCGAGCTGCGCGCCGCCCGCGTCGTCTAGACGCGCCCGCGCGTCGCGCGACGCCGCCGGCGTCGCAAAGCGGTCGGCGATTCGTCACACATTCATCGGCGTCCCGTCACATTCCCACCATCTCGTCCTGCGATACGAGCCTCGGCGACGCACTGATCTTGCTTCCGTGGCGCGCCGCTGCCGGCGTGGCGGCGGCCGCACGACGGCTCTGTACCGCACACTCCCTCACACACGAGGAGGCGACGGCGCCGTTTTTCCTGGGCGCGCCCGAGAGCCGCGCGCGCGACCTCTGCGTTGTACGACGCGCCCGCGGCCGAGGGCACCTCGCCCCGTTCAGCTGCGGGGAGTCGAAAGCGACGCGAGCGCCGGGCGGCGCAGGAGCGTGGCGCCGAGCGGTCCGAGGACCAGCGCCGCGCCAATCGCGTTCAGGATCGTGAAACCCCACACGCCCAGGATCATGCCGCCGGCCGCGGAGCCGAACGCGCCCATCAGCCCCATGAAGAGATCCGCCAGGCCCTGGGTCGACGCGCGCTCGGCGGGCGAGAGCGCGTCGGTCAGGAGCGCGCTGCCGGCCACGAACGCGAGGTTCCAGCCCACCCCGTTGAGGAACAGGCCGAGGATGACCAGCCCGCGGTCGCTCCCGGGCGCGAGCCCCGCGAGCATCACCGCGCCGATCAGCACGAGCGCGCCGACGCCGATCATCGGCAGCCGGCCGAAGCGATCGCAGAGCCACCCCGAGAGCGGCGAGGCCACGTACATGCCGCCGAGATGGAGCGAGACGGCGATCCCGATCGTCTGCACCGCGTGACCCTGGTCGTGCAGATAGACCGGTGACGTCGACGTGGTGCTGATCATGACGAACTGGCTGATCGTGAGCGTGGCCAGTGCCAGCTGCACGCGGACGTCGGCCAAGATCTTGCCGAGGCCGCGCGCCGGCTCGGCGGCACGGCCGACCGAGACGCGCTCGTGGAGCTCGCGCGCGACGGCCAGCGGGTCGGGGCGCAGGAAGAGTTGGACGAGCAGCGCCGCCACGACGTAGCCGGTGACGCTGATCAGGAAGGCGCTCGCCTCCGGTGCCACGCCGAACGAGCGGGTCAGCCGCAGCGCGGGCTCCATCAGGTTCGGACCCAGGATCGAGCCGGCGCTCGAGCCCCAGACGATGAGTCCCATCGCCCGCCCACGCTCAGCGCGGGGGCTCACGTCGGCGGCGGCGTAGCGCGCGAGCAGGTTCGAGGTCTGCGAGACGCCGAAGAGCGCCATGCCGCCGAGCAGGAGCGTGAAGCTGCGCGTCGTCACGGCGGCCATGGCCACGAGCGCGCCGAGCACCGCGAGCCCGTAGCCGAGCGCCAGCCCGGGTCGGCGCCCGGAGCGCTCCATCAGCCGCGAGAGCGGCCAGCTCGCCAGCGCCGTTCCGAGCGCGCCGACGGCGACCGGCATGCCCGACCACGTGTTGGTGCCAGTGATGGCCGCGCCCATGATGCCGCCGATCGCCATGCCGATCGAGTGTCCGGTGCTCCCGCACACCTGCGCCGCGAACAGCGTGGTCATCAAGCGAGCGCGGCGGGGCGTCGTCCGCGGCGTCGTTGCCGGCGTGCGCATTGAATTCGCAGTGTAGGAGTCCGATTGGACTCCGTAAACGGCCAATCCCGAGAAATCGGCAAAATCATTGGCCCGATGTGCACGACGATCGGCCTTTGTCTCTTGACGCGGAGCGGGCGCGAGGCTACACGTGATCGGGATTCAGATCATGGTGACACTGGTGAGCTTCGACATCGACGGCACCCTGGAGGTCGGCGACCCTCCGGGCATCGTGTCCATCGCGCTGGTGCACACGGCCAAGCGCCTCGGCTATCTCATCGGCAGCTGCTCGGACCGTCCGATCAGCCACCAGGACAGCCTCTGGCAGCGGCTCCGCATCGCCGTCGACTTCACCGTGCTCAAGCACGAGCTGGCGAGCGTGAAGGCGCGCTTCGCGGCCGCCGCGTACTACCACATCGGCGACACCGACGTCGACGACTACTACGCCACGGGCGCTGGATTCCGCTTCCTCAAGGCCGATGCGCCAGGCCGACAGCTCTGGCCGCACGATCTCTTCGCCGAGCCACCCGGCGGGCTCCGGTGACCGTCGAGAGCCCGGCGCGCCGCTCGGCGCTCACGATCGCGCTGGCCGGTGTCGTCGCGCTCGCCGTGGGCATGGGGATCGGGCGCTTCGCGTTCACGCCGATCCTGCCGATGATGCAGGAAGATGCCGGTGTGTCGATCGCGATGGGCGGCTGGCTCGCGTCGGCGAACTACATCGGCTACCTGGCCGGCGCGTTGTCGGTCATCTGGTGGCGGATCGGCGCGACGACGGGAATCCGCGCCGGGCTCGCGGCGATCGGGCTCGCCACGCTTGCGATGGGGCTCGCGCATCACGTGGCCGTGTGGCTTCTCCTGCGCGCGCTTGCCGGCGTCGCCAGCGCCTGGGTGCTGATCTACGTGTCGGCGTGGTGTCTCGAGCGGCTCGCCTCGCTCGAACGGCCTGCACTCGGCAACATCGTGTTCGCCGGCGTCGGTGCCGGGATCGTGCTGGCCGGCGGCCTCTGTCTGGCGCTCATGCACGCCGGGGCCGGCTCGGCCCGCGCCTGGATCGTGCTCGGCGCCCTCTCGATCGTGCTGTCGGCCGCGATCTGGACCGTGTTCGGATCTCCGTCCGGCGCGCCGGCGTCGCCCGAACGATTGGCCGACCGCGGCATGGCCTGGGACCGCGAGTCGCTGCGGCTCGTGCTGTGCTACGGCGCGTTCGGCTTCGGCTACATCATCCCGGCAACCTTCTTGCCGGCCATGGCCAAAGAGGTCGTCCGCGACCCGGTCGTCTTCGGCTGGTCCTGGCCGGTCTTCGGCGCCGCGGCGATGGGCTCCACCCTGGCGACGGCGATGTTGCGAAGCCTCGTGACCAACCGGCGCCTCTGGGTCACGAGCCATCTCGTCATGGCGTTCGGCGTGGCGCTTCCGATCGTCTGGCCGGGCATCGTGCCGATCATGCTCGCTGCGCTGCTCGTCGGCGGGACGTTCATGGTGGTCACGATGGTCGGCATGCAGGAGGCGCGCAGCGTCGGCCGCGTGCACGCCACCGGGCTGATGGCCGCGGCGACCTCGGCCTTCGCCCTCGGTCAGATCGTCGGGCCGATCAGTGTGAGCCTGGTCGTGGGCGCGGGCGGCGGCATCTCGGCGGCGCTCGCGATCGCGTGCATCGCCCTGGTCGTCAGCGCGTACGCGCTGATCTGACGGTCGGGCCCAGCGAGAACACGTCTCGCGCGAATCTGGTGCGGCAGCGTCACGCGCGGGTCCGGCGCGGCACGGGCGCGCGCAGCCCCTAGCGCGCCAGGGCTACGCGCGGCGCGCCGGGCACGATCGCCAGGTGGATCGGATTCACGCCGGGCACGTGGCCGGCCAGGGCGTGGATGGCGTCTTCGGCCTGCTCGAGCGCGAACGACAGGGTGTGCATCTTGTCGAACGGATAGTGGCCGGACTCGATCAGCTCGATTGCGCGGAACGTCTCGTCGACCGGCATGCTGAGCACGCCGCGGATCGTCAGCTCCTTGTAGATCACGTCGTCGACGGAGAGCTCCCGCGTCGGACGCTGGCCCTTGAGGCCGCGCGCCTCGAGGGTCTTGGGCTTGACGAGCACCGCCGCGCGCACGTTCCCCATGATCGATCGTCTATTTCAGATCCAGGAGCGCGCTCAGCCCGCGATGAAAGGTCGGGGCGCCGCCCGGCACCATGCAGGTCTCGAGCACCTCGAACAGCTCCTCGCGCGTCGCCCCGAAGCGCATCGCGCGCTCCATGTGCGCGACGAGGGCGGCCTTCTCGGAGCCCCGGAAGGCGAGGAGCGCGATGGCGATGAACTCGCGCACCTTGGCCGACACGTGCCGGCCTTCGCCGAGACCGAGCTCGTAGATGCGGTTGTAGGCATCGACGAAGTCCGGGTCCTGGCGTGCCGCGAACTCCCATTCCGGATAGATGTAGCCGCGCGCCTTCTTCATCCGCGCGATGAGGGCCTCCGCGCGCTCGCTCCGTTCCTTGTCCATGTTCTCCTCTGTGGGCACGCCTATCGGACTTTCCCGCGCGCCGCGACCGGCCAGGTGACCTCGACCGTTCCGTTCCGGACGCCGTAGACCTCGTCGACCATGTTGGTGACCACGCAGCAGTGGTTCGGGACGACGTGGACGACGTCGCCCACCTTCGGGCGCTCGGCGCACGCGGAGAGATCGACGGTGCCGTGCTCCTCCGAGAGGCCCGTCACGGCCGCGCCGGGATACTCCATCACGTGGCCGTAGCCTTTCATGAAGTAGAGATCGGAGGTGAGCACCTTGGAGCCGGCGTCGAGGATCGCGCGGGTGGGCGTCGGCCGGCTCACCACCGTCGCCCGCACGCGCATGGCGCAGTTGTCCCAGGTGGCCGTCCCGGTGGAGACGACCATCGCGTCGTTGTAGACGCACGTGCCGGCGCGGTGCTCGGTGAGCATCGGGAAGTTCTGCGCCGTGAAGAGCGCGGGGGTCCCGCCGCCGGAGACCACCGGCACCGGGATCCCCGCGTGCTTGAACAGCGCCAGCGCGCGCTCGAAGAAGTCGCGCGTGTTCGGGTCCCGGTTGGGGAACGTCATCAGCCCCTCGAAGTGCATGCGGGGCAGCCGCACGACCGCGCGGGCGAGCTCGAACGCTTCGTCCGGCGTCTGGACGCCCGTCCGCCCGAAGCCCGTGTCGCACTCGACCAGGAAGCGCACGTCGGCGCCGGCGGGCGCCGCGGCCTGGGACAGCTCGCGGGCCACTACGTCGTTGTCGAGGACGACCGTGAGCCGTCGGACCCGCTTGATGAGCGCCATGAGGCGGTCGGTCTTCGGCCGGCCGAGGATGTTGTAGGTCAAGAGGACGTCGTCGGTGACGCCGCCGTCCACGAACACCTCGACCTCGCCGAGCTTCTGGCACGTGATGCCGATGGCGCCGGCCTCCATCTGCATCCGTCCGATCGCCGGGATCTTGTGCGTCTTGATGTGCGGCCGGTTGCCGATGCCGTGCCGCGAGAGATGGGCCTGCACGCGGCGGATGTTGTCCCGCATGATGTCGAGGTCGACGGTGACCACCGGTGTGTCGAGATCGGCGACCGAAGTCATGACGCTCCCTCTCTGGCGCGCTCGTAGACGGACACGTGGGCGCCGCTCGACGCGCCGAAGGCCTCGCGGCTCCATCCTCCCCATCGCTCACGCAGTCGGAGGCCGGCCAGACGCGCCATCAGGTCGAGCTCCGACGGCCAGGCATAGCGAACCTCGACAGGGTATAACCGGACGCCTTGCTGCGTGATGACGACCTGCTGGGAGCGGACGCACTGGGCGACCGGATCGTGGACGCTCGTCTCCAGGTGCACCGCGTCGGCGCCGACGTGGGTTGCCCCGACGCGCTGGCCGTGTGTGAACCGGGTCAGATCGGGCACGAAGGCCTCGATCACGAACACGCCGTCGTCGGTGAGGTGCTCCGCGACGCCCCTGAAGCAGCGGACCTGCGCCTCCTGGCTGAGCACGCCGAAGAACGTGTTGAAGGCGACGAAGACCAGCGCGAACCGTTCGGCGATCGCCACGTCGGCGAAGTCGCCCATCGCGACCGTGACGCGGTCGGCGCCGGGCTTGGCGCGAAGCTTCGCCACCATCGCGGGCGACGCGTCGATCCCGTGCACGGCGAAGCCCCGTTGCGCGAGTGGCAGCGCCAGCCGGCCGGTTCCGATTCCGAGCTCCAGGATCGGGCCGCGCCCGGCGACGGCCGCCAGAAACTCCACGGCGCGCTCGGTGTTGGCGGGCAGGCGCGGGAGGTCGTCGTAGATGTCGGCGATGCGCTCGCCGTAGGTCGACACGTCGTAGGGACGCGGCGCGTCCGGCCGGCGGGCCTCCGGCCGATCAGTCACGGCCGCCGGCCTCTAGAGCGTCGGCCATCGGCCGGCCCAGGGACGCGACTGCTCGAGCTGCGCGGCGAGCCGGAAGAGCGTCGCCTCGTCCCCGAACCGCCCGGCGAACTGCACGCCGATCGGCAGGTTCTCCTGATTCCAGTGGAGCGGCACCGACATCGCCGGCTGGCCAGTCGCGTTGAAGATCGGCGTGAACGGCACGAACTGCGCCGCCCGGAAGATGCCCTGCATGGGGTTGTCGGGCGTGGGATCGAAGCTGCCGAGCGCAGGCGGCGGCTCGGCGAGCGTCGGCGAGAGCCACACGTCGTAGTCGACGAAGAAGCGCGCGACCTGACGCGACACGCGCTGGAGGTCCTGGACGGCGAGCAGATAATCCGCGGCGCTTCGGCGATTGCCCATCTCGCAGAGCGCCCAGGTGAGGGGCTCGAACCGATCTGCGCTCGGCGTCTGACCCGTGCGCCGCGCCCAGTCGTCGATGCTCCACGCGGTGCCCGCCGCCCAGACGGCGATGAACGCCTGGCTGATCGCGTCGCCCTCGAGCTCCGGCGTCGCCTCGCTGACGTCGTGGCCGAGATCTGCGCAGAGCTTCGCGGCGTCCTCGACAGCGCGCACACAGTCGGCGTGCACCGGCACACCGGTGGCGGCGCGTGAGGTGAACGCGACGCGCAGGAAGCCGGGCGGCCGGTTGGTCTCCTCGAGAAATGGCCGCGCCGGCGGCGGCGCGGGGTAGGGATCCCCGAGGTCCGGTCCCGCGGTGGCGTCGAGCAGCGCCGCGCTGTCACGCACGGAGCGCGTCACCGCGTGCTCGGCGACGAGCCCGCTGAAGATGTCGCCGTAGGACGGGCCGAGCGGATTGCGCCCGCGCGTGGGCTTGAGGCCGAAGAGCCCACAGCACGAGGCGGGAATGCGGATCGAGCCGCCGCCGTCGTTCGCGTGGGCCATGGGGACCAGCCCGGCCGCCACCGCGGCGGCCGAGCCGCCGCTCGAGCCGCCGGGCGTGCGGCCGAGGCTCCACGGGTTGCGCGTGGGCCCAAAGAGCCGCGGCTCGGTCGTGGGGAGGATCCCGAACTCGGGCGTGTTCGTCTTGCCCACGACGACGAGCCCCGCGCGCCGGAGCCGTCGCGTCAGCTCGCTGTCCGTCACGGGCGTGTACCGGCCGTCCAGGAAGGCGGAGCCCTCGGTGAACCTGACGCCCGCGTACTCGGCCAGCAGGTCCTTCAGCAAGAACGGCACGCCAGAGAAGGGCCCGTCGGCCGGCGCGACGGCCGCCTCGGCGCGCGCGCGGTCGAACATCGGCGTCACGACGGCGTTGAGCTTGGGATTCAGGCTCTCGATGCGCGCGATCGCCGCCTCGACCAGCTCGAGAGGCCTGACCGATTTTTCGCGCACGAGCGCGGCCTGCGCCGTCGCGTCGAGCCGCCAGAATTCGCTCACGCTCATCTCTGTGGCGGGAATAGTGCGCTTGCTGGCGCGTGAAGACAAGGTTGCCGCCGCGCCTCGCGCGCGATCATGAAAGAAGACTCGATCGCGAATAGCGTCGCGATCGCAACCATCACACCCAACGTGGGAGCCTCTCGATCGCTTGACACGAGGTCAACACATGTTTAGTATAGAGTCCGTAGGGGAGGTGTCTCCGATGAACCCGGTAGAGCGTGCGTTGCACCAGGAGCTGACAGCACTCCTCGATCGCCTCTCGACGTCCGTGCCCGAGGGAGGCTTCGAGCGTATTCGTGCCACCAATCCCACCCTGAAGGCGAGACTCGACGACGCCGACGCGAAGCTGGCAGCCGTGCGTGAATCGCTGCTCGACGGCTACGGGCGGTGGCGCCGGGCGCTGGAGGATCTCGAGAATCTCTGGGCGCTGGGCGCCTGGCGGTCAGCCGCGGCCGAAGAGTCGAGCGAGCAGGCCGCGGCGCTCGCTGCCTGAGTCGAGGTGCTCGGCGTAGACCGTGCGCGCCGTCTCGAATCGCTGCCAGTAGTCGGGCAGCTCGCGCGCGAGCACGACGTGCACGCCGAGTAGTCGCTGTGTCTCGTCGCCGGGCCCGCGCTCGGCGGCGGCGGCCTTGCGTTGCTGCTCGCCGCTGAGTGTCGGCGCGATCGCGCTCGAGAGCTCGGCGAGAAAGGTGTGCACGCTTCGCGTGAATTCCTCGCGGTCGCGCGTGTTGTCGGCGCTCGGCGCCGGCAGCGAGAGCGCCTGGCGTCGTTTCACGAGCGCCTCGAGACACACGAAGTCCACCGCTTCCTCGAGGCGCTCGCGCAGCTGCGCTTCGATGCGCGCGTTGAGATCGGCGGGCTGGCTCGGATCGCGGCGCAGCGAGGTGCCGAAGAATGAGCTTGGTGTCATCGTCTCGGGCTCATGATGCTAAGATTCTAAGGTGCTCGTGGCCCGCATGGTCGGCGTGATGCTGCTCGCTGTGCTCGCGCTTCCCGCGTTCGCCATGGCCGCCCCGAAAGACGTTTCCGGAATCCTCGATTTTTCCGCCATCGACGAAGCCGCCAACGAAGCCGTCGCCAGCGGCGAGGTCCCCGGCGTCGTGGTGCTGATCGGGCGCGGCGACGACATCCTGCTCCACCGGGCGTACGGGTCGCGACGTCTGCTCCCGCACCCGGTCCCGATGACACAGGACACCATCTTCGACCTGGCTTCGCTCACGAAGCCGTTCGGCACCACCCTGGCGGTCATGAGCCTGGTGGAGCGGGGAGCCATCAAGCTCGACGCCCCGCTCGGAAAGTACCTCCGGGAATTTCGCGACAAGCAGTTCAACGAGATCACGATCCGGCGGCTCCTGACCCACAGCGCCGGCCTCACCGCCTATCCCCCGAACGCCGCGGTCGCGGCCGGCTTTCCGAAAGCGGCGAGCGCGATCGCCAGGATTCCCCTAGATTATCCTCCTGGTACTGCATTCCAGTACAGCGACACCGGATTCATCCTGCTCGCCGAGCTGGTCCGCCGGGAAACCGGCGCGCCGCTCGACAAGTACCTGGACAAAACCGTGTTTCGGCCGCTCGGGCTGGCGGACACGAGTTTTCATCCCAAGGTGAGCGCGCTGCCGCGGGTGGCGCCGACGGAATTTGTCAACGGCGTCCTCCTGCGCGGTGAGGTGCACGATCAGCGCGCGCGACTCCTCGGGGGCGTCGCCGGCCACGCTGGGATGTTTTCGACCAGCTCCGATCTCGCCCGGATCGTGAGGATGCTGCTGAACCGGGGCACCCTGGACGGCCAGCGCATTCTCGGGCCCATCACGGTGAAGGAGATGTGGAGCTCGACCGGTCCCGACAGCTCCACGGGTCGGGCGCTGGGTTGGGACGTCAGCTCGTCGTTCTCCAAAACGATGTCGCCGTTCTTTCCGGAGGGCTCCGTCGGCCATCTCGGCTTCACCGGCACCGCGGCCTGGATCGACCCGGTCACCAGAAGCTATCTGATCGTGCTGACCAACCGGGTCCATCCGTATGGCGGCGGCGCGGCACGTATCCGCGATCTGAGGATTCGCGTCGCGGCGGCCGCCGGCGCTCAGCTCTTCCAGCCGCCGGTCGTCGCCGATCCCGGGCCGATCAGCGGCCCTGCCGCCGACGGGTCCTCGCCCGAGGTTCGACTCATGCCGGGCGAGCCCATGCTGCCGCAGGAGCGGGTCCTGACCGGGCTCGACGTGCTCTCCGACCAGAAGTTCGCGATGCTGTCGGGACATTCGGTCGGCCTGGTGACCAACCAGACCGGGATCGATCTGCACGGTCGCCGGGCGATCGACCTCATCGCCGCGACGCCCAACGTCCGGCTGCAGGCGATCTTCTCGCCGGAGCACGGGCTCATGGGCGTGTCCAACACGGACGTTCCGCACAGCCGCGACGTCGTGACGGGCCTGCCGATCTGGAGCCTGTACGGCAGCACCAAGCGGCCGACCTCGTCGATGCTCAAGGACATCACGCTCCTGGTCTTCGACATCCAGGACGTCGGCGTGCGCTACTACACCTACCTCACGACACTCGTCTACGTCATGGAGGAGGCCGCGAAGCAGCGCATCCCAGTGCTGGTGCTCGACCGGCCCAATCCGATCAACGGCCGGGTGGTCGAGGGGCCGCTGATGGATCGCGATCTCCAGTCGTTCACCGCCCCGCATCCGATCCCGGTCCGCACTGGCATGACCATCGGCGAGTTCGCGAAACTGGCCGCCGCCGAGCGAAAGATCCCGGTCACGCTCACGGTGGTGCCGTTGGTCGGCTGGGATCGCGATCGCTGGTTCGACGAGACCGGGCTGCCATGGGTGAACCCGTCGCCGAACATTCGATCGGTCACCCAGGCGCTGCTCTACTCGGGCGTCGGCCTGCTCGAGGCGACGAACCTGTCGGTCGGCCGCGGGACGGACATGCCGTTCGAGGTCATCGGGGCGCCCTGGATCGAGCCGCGCGGCCTGGCCGACGCGCTCAACCGGCAGGGGCTCCGCGGCGTGAGATTCGATCCGATCTGGTTCACGCCGACGGCGGACGTGTACACCAGCATCTCCTGCGGTGGCGTGCGGATGGTCGTCACCGACCGTGAGGCCATCCGCCCGGTGACGGTGGCCTTCGCGCTGGCGCGGACCCTACGGGAGCGTCACCGGGACCAGTTCAGGCCCGAGAGCATCCAGAACCTCCTGGTGAACCGGTCCACGATGTGGGCCTTCCTCAGGGGTGAGGTTCTTGATCGGCTCGTTGCCTGGAGCGAAGTCGACCGCACCAGCTTCTTGAATCGCCGCGCGTCGTATCTCATGTATCGGTAGT
>Ga0306924_10004966_pt1 | contig 13070 bp, 7 predicted proteins | sample sta12Can44000111_FD_203756 | JGI IMG/M metagenome (GOLD analysis project Ga0306924, IMG submission 203756) | Lab enrichment of tropical soil microbial communities from Luquillo Experimental Forest, Puerto Rico - statanox.12C.anox.44.000.111 (v2)... | ecosystem: Environmental > Terrestrial > Soil... | reverse complement strand
GGAGCTGGCCTCATACTGGCGCGACGGGTACGACTGGCGGGTGCACGAGGCGCGGCTGAACGGGTTCGATCAGTTCGTCACCACGATCGACGGGGCGCGGGTGCATTTCCTGCATGTCCGTTCGGTCGCAGCGGAAGCGATGCCGCTGATCATCACGCACGGCTGGCCGGGTTCGGTGGTGGAGTTCACCGGCATCATCGGGCCGCTGACCGACCCGGCGGCGTACGGCGGTTCTGCGGCTGACGCGTTCCACCTGGTCATCCCGTCCATACCCGGCTACGGGTTCTCCGGGCCGACCCGGGACCGGGGCTGGGACGCGCGCCGGGTGGCGCGGGCCTGGACGGAGCTGATGTCGCGTCTGGGGTATCAGCGGTACGGGGCACAAGGCGGCGACTGGGGGTCGGTCATCTCCCGGGAACTGGGCCTGGCCGACCCGGAGCACGTCGCCGGGGTGCACCTGAACATGCTCATCACCCGGGTCCCTGACGACGCGGGCGAGCTGACCGAGGAGGAAAACCGGCGCCGCGAGGCGGCGCGGCGGTTCCGCGCCACCGGCTCCGGCTACAACATGATCCAGGCGACCCGGCCGCAGACCCTGGCCTATGGCCTCACCGATTCGCCGGCCGGGCAGCTGGCCTGGATCACCGAGAAGTTCGGCGAGTGGACCGACAACGGGCTCCCCGACGAGGCGGTCGACCGGGACCAGCTGCTCACCAACGTCACGCTGTACTGGCTGACCGGGACGGCAGGGTCGTCGGCGCGGCTGTACTACGAGACCGCGCGAGCGCGGGGCGCCAGGCCGACGGCCCGCTCCGTGGTGCCCACCGGAGTAGCGGTCTTCCCGCGGGAGATCGCGCCGCCGATCCGGCGCTTCGCCGAGTCGTCGGACAACATCGTGCACTGGACCGAGTTCGGCCGCGGCGGCCACTTCGCGGCGATGGAGGTGCCCGACCTGCTGGTCGGCGACGTGCGTGAATTCTTCCGGCCACTGCGCTGAAGCTGCCGGCGGGCCGCGAACTACGATGTCCCGGTGACCACCGAGAGCAGGTTCTTCTTCAGATGTTCACCGCAGATTTCCCTGCAGATTACCTTCCGTGGCTACTGCCTGATTGTTTAGGACCACGACCACGATCCGTTCGGAACGAAGGGTGTCTGTCAGTGACTGCTACCGAGACGGAGCCGCTGGCCCGAACCGAGCTCGACGCGATCAACGCCTGGTGGCGCGCGGCCAACTACCTGTCGGTGGGGCAGATCTACCTGCTGGACAATCCGCTGCTGACCGAGCCGCTGCGGCCGGAGCACGTCAAGCCGCGGCTGCTCGGGCACTGGGGCACCACGCCCGGCCTCAACCTGATCTACGCGCATCTCAACCGGGTGATCAGAAGCTGGGACCTGGACGTCATCTACGTGGCTGGGCCGGGTCACGGCGGCCCGGGACTGGTGGCGAACACGTACCTGGAGGGGACCTATAGCGAGGTGTACCCGGGCATCACGCAGGACGCCGCGGGGATGGCCCGGCTGTTCCGGCAGTTCTCCTTCCCCGGCGGCATCCCGTCTCACGTGGCGCCGGAGACGCCCGGCTCGATCCACGAGGGCGGTGAGCTCGGCTACGCGCTGGTACACGCCTACGGGGCGGCGTTCGACAACCCGGACCTGATCGTGGCCTGCGTAGTCGGCGACGGCGAGGCCGAGACCGGGCCGCTGGCCACGAGCTGGCATGGCAACAAGTTCCTCAACCCGGCCACCGACGGCGCGGTGCTGCCCATCCTGCAGCTGAACGGGTACAAAATCGCCAACCCGACGGTGCTGGCCCGGATCCCGAACGAGGAGCTCGAGTCGCTGCTGCGCGGCTACGGGTACTCGGTGTACTGGGTGGAGGGCGATGACCCGGACGCCGTGCACCAGCAGATGGCGGCCACCATGGACACGGTGATCGCCGAGATCCACGCCATCCAGCGGCGGGCGCGGCAGGAGGGCGACGTGTCCCGGCCGGCCTGGCCGTGCATCGTGCTGCGGACCCCGAAGGGATGGACCGGGCCGAAGGAGGTGGACGGGCACCAGGTCGAGGGGACCTGGCGGGCGCACCAGGTGCCGATGGCCGAGGTTCGCACGAACCCGGGGCACCTGGCGCTGCTGGAATCGTGGATGCGCTCGTACCGACCGGAGGAGCTGTTCGATTCCGCCGGAGCGCTGGTGCCTGAGCTTGCGCAGCTGGCGCCGCATGACGACCGGCGGATGGGCGCGAACCCGCACGCCAACGGCGGCCTGCTCCTGCGCGAGCTGCGGCTGCCCGAGTTCAGGGACTACGCCGTGGCGGTCGAGAAGCCGGGGGCGAACGAGTCGGAGGCGACCCGGGTGCTCGGCCGCTGGCTGCGTGACGTGGTCGAGGCCAACCCGTCGAACTTCCGGCTGTTCGGCCCGGATGAGACCGAGTCCAACCGGCTCGGCGCGGTGTTCGAGGTGACGGACAAGGTATTCCAGGGGCAGATCGTGCCCGGGGATAACCACCTCGCGCCCGAAGGCCGGGTGATGGAGGTGCTGTCCGAGCACATGTGCCAGGGCTGGCTGGAGGGCTACCTGCTGACCGGACGGCACGGCCTGTTCAACTGCTACGAGGCGTTCATCCACATCATCGATTCGATGTTCAACCAGCACGCCAAGTGGCTGAAGACCACGCGGGACATTCCCTGGCGGCGTCCGGTCGCGTCGCTGAACTACCTGCTTTCTTCGCTGGTCTGGCGGCAGGACCACAACGGCTTCAGCCATCAGGACCCCGGCTTCATCGACCACGTGATGAACAAGAAGGCCTCGGTGGTGCGGGTCTACCTGCCGCCGGACGCGAACACGCTGCTGTCAGTGGCGGACCACTGCCTGCGCTCGCGGCACTACGTCAACGTGATCGTGGCCGGCAAGCAGCCGGCCCCGTCCTGGCTGTCCATGGACGACGCGATCATCCACTGCACCCGCGGGGCCGGGATCTGGGAGTGGGCGTCCAACGACCCCCCCGGCGAACCGGACGTCGTGATGGCCTGCGCCGGCGACATCCCCACGCTGGAGGTCATGGCCGCGGTCTCGCTGCTGCGCGAGCACCTGCCGAAGCTGAAGGTGCGGGTGGTCAACGTGGTCGACCTGATGCGGCTGCAGCCGGAAACCGAGCACCCGCACGGCATGTCCGACGCCGAGTTCGACTCCCTGTTCACCACCGACCGGCCGGTGGTCTTCGCCTACCACGGGTACCCGTGGCTGATCCATCGGCTGACCTACCGGCGGCACGGGCACGATAACTTCCACGTCCGCGGCTATAAGGAGGAGGGCACCACGACCACGCCCTTCGACATGGTCATGCTGAACGACCTGGACCGGTTCCACCTAGTCATGGACGTGATCGACCGGGTGCCTGGGCTAGCGTCCTCGGCCGGGCACGTCCGCCAGCTGATGGTCGACAAGCGCATCACCAGCCGCGCCTACACCCGGCAAGAGGGCGAGGACGCGCCCGAGGTCAGGGACTGGGCGTGGCAGTACTGAGGGTCCTGGTCAGCCTCGATGAGGCATTTGCTGCTAACGCGCCTCGCGGTGGCCGGGGGTGACCAGGCCGCTCTCGTAGGCGATGACGACGAGCTGGGCGCGGTCGCGCGCGTTCAGCTTGGTCATGATGCGGCTGACATGGGTCTTGGCGGTCAGCGGGGACAGGAACAGGCGGCCGGCGATCTCGTCGTTGGACAGGCCCTCGGCGACCAGCGCCAGCACCTCGCGCTCCCGTTCGGTCAGCCCGGCCAGAACCCGGTCGCTGGGCGGCGGGCGTTCGGGGCGGGTGGCCAGGTCGGTGATGAGTCGCCGGGTCACGCTCGGCGACAGCAGCGCATCGCCCCTGGCCACCACCCGGATCGCCTGCAGCAGGTCGGCGGGCTCGGTGTCCTTGACCAGGAAGCCGCTGGCTCCGGCGCGTATCGCCTGGTAAACGTACTCGTCGGATTCGAAGGTGGTCAAGATGATCACCTTGACCCCGGCCAGGTCGTCGTCGGCGGAGATGCGCCGGGTGGCTTCCAGGCCGTCCACCCCGGGCATCCGGATGTCCATCAGCACCACGTCGGCCCGCTCGCGGCGGGCCAGGTCCACCGCCTGCGCCCCGTCGGTGGCCTCGCCGACCACCTCGAGGTCGCCGGCCGCGTCGATCAGCACATGGAACCCGGCGCGTATCAGCGCCTGGTCGTCGGCGAGCAGGACCCGGATCACGAGCGGGTTCCTTCCTGGGCGGCGGCCGTGTCAGCCGCCGGCGGGTCGGCGACCGGGCCCGGCGGCGGGTCAGCGAGGCGGCCGCCGAAGGGCAGCCGGGCGGTGACCCGGAAGCCGCCGGCCGGTCCGGGGCCGGCCTCGACGGTGCCGCCGACGGCCGCGGCGCGCTCACGCATCCCGGCGAGCCCATGGCCGCTGGTAGCCGCGATGGCGGACTGGCCGCGGCCGGTATCGGTCACGTCGATCCGCAGCTCGTCGTGATGGTAGCCGAGTGAGACCGCGGCGGTGGCCGGGCCGGCGTGCCGGATGGTGTTGGTCAGCGATTCCTGGATGATCCGGTAGGCGGCCAGATCCACCGCGGCCTGCAGCGAGACCGGCTGCCCGGTCACGGTGAACGTCGTCTCCAGGCCGGACCGCCGGGTTCCGGTGATGAGGGCCTCGAGCTGGGCGGTGCCCGGGGCCGGCTGGGTGGGGTCGGCGTCGTCGGCCTGGCGCAGCACGTTCAGGATGGCGCGCAGCTCCCGCAGCCCTTCCTTGCTCGCGGTCTTGATCGCCTGCAGGGATTCGGCGACCGCCTCCGGGTGGGTGGGCAGGACGTGGGCGGCCACCCCGGCCTGCACGTTGATGGTGGCCATGGTGTGGGCGACGACGTCGTGCAGTTCGCGGGCGATGCGCAGCCGTTCCTCGTCGAGGCGGCGGCGGGCGTCCTGTTCGGCCCGGTCGCGGATGGAGGCCACGTAGGCTCGCCGGTTGGCCACCGCGATCCCGGCGAACAGCGCCGCGGCGACCATGAACGGGATGATGTCGAACCCACCCCCGCTGATATGCCCGAACGGGTTGTTCGCCGCGCTGACCGTCAGCAGCACGCCCAGCGTCGCCACGGCCGCCACCACCGCCTGGCGGACGGTGACCTGTGTCGCTACCGCGTACAGGGCCAGGATGGGGGCGACCAGGGCGGCACCGTTGACGTAGCCGAGCAGGGAGTACGCGGACACCGCGGCGACGGAAACCGCCAGCACCGCGACCGGGTAGCGGCGCCGCCAGGCCAGGGCCAGGCAGGCGACGGCGACCAGCAGCACCGCGGCTCCCGGATGCGGAACCGCATGGCCACGGAACTGGATCCGGTTGGCCGGATTACTGGGATTGCCCTCACCGAGGCTGCCGGACACCAGCACGAGAGTGACCACCACGGCGAGAATGGCATCCCTGACGGCCGGGCTGAACCATCGCCGCCACGCCGTCGCCACACCGTCCATGCTCGCAAGACTAAGCACGCCGGGCGTTTTCGTCGCCCTCCCCCGGTAGGTGGCGTGGCTACTCCCACGGGAGTACACCGGGCGCGGCTAATCCCGCAGCGGTACCGCCAAGTGCCATCCGTCGCGGGACGACCGGCAGGGGCCCGCGGCGGCACTCTTGAGCTGCAGCTGGCGGAACGGCCGCCGGCACGCTCAAGCCCTGACCTGGAGGTCACGATGCCAGCGCTCACCCGCTTCGTCCTCCGCCACAAGGCGCTCGTGGCCCTGTTCTGGGTCGTCGTGGCGGCCGTCGGCGTGATGACCATCAGCGGAACCACCCACCGGATGACGAACGACTTCGCCATGCCGGGGCAGGCGTTCAAGGTCGACAACCAGATCGTCAGCCAGTACGGCAACGGCGGCTCCCAGGCCCCGTACCTGCCGGTGATCACCGTCCCGGCCGGGCAGAGGGTCACCGACCCGACGGTGGCCGCGGCCACCGGGCGCGCGTTCGCCGCGGTAGCCCGGGCGATTCCCGGTGTGCGGATCGCGGACTATGCGACCACGCACAACCCGGCCTTTGTCACCCGCGACGGCCGGTCCACCTTCGCACTGGTCTACACGGCTCCGGTGAGCGGCTTCGGTGGCCCGAACCTCGGTCCGGTCCTTGATCACGCCGTGACGGCGGCCGCGCCGGCCGGGTGGCACGTCGGGGTCACCGGCAGCCAGTTGCTGGCCAACGGGCAGCCGTCCTCGTCCAAGGGCACCGGGATCATGGCCGAGGCCATGATCGGCTCGGTCGGCGCGCTGGTCATCCTGGCGCTGGTGTTCGCCAGCTTCCTGGCGCTGCTGCCGCTGCTCATCGGCGGGATCTCGGTGCTGGCCACGTTCCTGGTCGTCGGCGGGCTCACCGAGGTGACCGGGGTCAGCCAGATCGTCGAGTTCCTGATCGCGCTGATCGGGCTGGGCGTGGCCATCGACTACTCGCTGCTCGTGGTCAGCCGTTGGCGCGAGGAGCGGGCGGCGGGCCGGGACAACGCGGCCGCCGTGACCGAGGCGATGAACCACGCGGGCCGGGCCGTGGTGTTCTCCGGCCTCACCGTGGCCATCGGGCTGCTGTCGATGATCGTCCTGCCGGTGCCCATGCTGCGCAGCGTCGGCTACGGCGGCGTCCTGGTGCCGCTGGTGTCGGTGGTCGTCTCCGTCACCCTGCTCCCGGTGATCCTGGCCACCGTCGGGCCGCGCCTGGACTGGCCGCGGCTGCGGACCGAGCGCCGTGCCAGCCGGGTGTTCTCGGCCTGGGCGCGCGGCGTCTACCGGCACCGCTGGCTGGCCGCGCTGGCCGGGCTCGGCATCCTGGCCGCGCTCATGCTGCCGGCGCTGTCCCTGCACCTGGGCATGCCGGGCAGCGCCGCGGAGGCGACCAGCGGTCCCGCGCACGACGCGCTGGTCACGTTGACCCACGGCGGAGTCCCGTCCGGCGTGCTCACCCCGGCCGAGGTGCTGACCTCTTCCTCCGTTCCCGGGGGCCCGGGCGCGGTCGCCGCGCAGGCGGCGCGGGTGCCGGGCGTGTACGCCGCGGTGGCGCCGGCCACGCCGGACTATCACCAGGCGGGCACGGCCATCGTCACGGTGCTCCCGGTGCAGGAGAGCAGCGTGCCCGCGGGTCAGGCGACGATCGCTAACCTGGAGCACGCCGTGGCGGGCCAGCCGCACGTGACCGGCATCGGCGGCGACGGCGCGTCGCTGATCGACTTCGACCACGCGGTCTACGGTGACTTCCCGCTCATGCTCGCCATCATCGGCGTCGCCACCTTCCTGCTGCTGACCCGGGCCTTCCGCTCGGTGCTGCTGGCGGCCAAGGCCGTGGTGTTCAACCTGATCTCGCTGGCCGCCGCCTACGGCGTGCTGACGTGGGTGTGGCAGGACGGGCATGGCTCGCACGCGCTGTGGGGCATCCCGGCCACCGGCGCGATCACGATGTGGGTGCCGCTGATGGTGTTCGCGTTCCTGTTCGGGCTGTCGATGGACTACGAGGTCTTCATCCTCACCCGCATCCGGGAGGCCTACGACACCAGCGGCGACGCCCGGCACGCGGTCACCGAGGGCCTGGGCCGGACCGGGCGCCTGGTCACCAGCGCGGCGGCGATCCTGATGCTGAGCTTCCTGTCCATGTCCACCGGGCCGCAGACCGACCTGAAGATCCTGGCCACGGGACTGGGCGCCGGCATCCTGATCGACGCGGTGGTCGTCCGCTGCCTGCTCGTGCCGGCGCTGGTCGCGCTGTTCGGCCGGGCCAACTGGTGGCTGCCGTCCTCGCTGGCGCGGCTGCTGCGGATCCCGGCTCCGGCCGCTCCGGTGGCGGGGCCGTCGGCTGAGCCGGCCGGCGCGGGTGCCGAGGATCTGGTGGTGTCCGGGGCGAGGTAGCGGCCCCCGGACGGCCGGGCCAGGCGGTGTTCCGCCTGGCCCGGCTTTATCCATGGCGGCTATGGCGCGGCCCGCCGGGCTGGCATAATCCGGTCTGGCGCGCCGGTGATCACAGCGGCGCCGATCACGGGAGGAGCGCTGGTGATGAGCGGGTACCTGGACAATTCCGGCCGGGACGACGTGCTGAGCGGGGGCTCGCGGATGATCGCGGTGGACACGCCGAAGGGGCCGTACCGGGTGTGGGTGAAGCGGACTGGCAACAACCCGCGCCTGCGGGTGCTGCTCCTGCACGGCGGGCCGGGGGCGACGCACGAGTACCTGGAGGCGTGCGACAGCTACCTGCCCGGCGCGGGGATCGAGTACTACTACTACGACCAGCTCGGCTCGGGTCGCAGCGACCAGCCGGAGGAGCCGTCGCTGTGGGACCTCGACCGCTTCGTCGATGAGGTGGAACAGGTCCGCCGGGCGCTCGGGCTGGACCGGGACAGCTTCGTGCTCTACGGGCAGTCCTGGGGCGGGCTGCTGGCCATCGAGTACGCGCTGCACCACCAGGAGCACCTGCGCGGGATGGTCATCTCCAACATGATGTCCAGCGTGCCGGCCTACAACGCCTACGCCGAGCAGGTGCTGATGCCGGCCATGGACGCCGGCGCGCTGACGGAGATCAAGGCGCTCGAAGCCAGCGGGGATATCGAGAACCCCAGGTACATGGAGCTGCTGAACGAGCAGCACTACGTCTACCACGTGCTGCGGATGCCGGTCGCGGACTGGCCCGACCCGGTGGTGCGCGCCTTCGCCCACATCAACCCGGCGATCTACGTGTCGATGCAGGGTCCTAGCGAGCTGGGCATCAGCGCGGACGCCAGCCTGGCCCACTGGGACCGGACCGGGGAGCTGGCTTCGATCGACGTCCCGGCACTGGTCATCGGCGCCCGCCACGACACCATGGACCCGGCTTACCTGGAGATGATGGCCGACCGCCTGCCGCAGGGGCGCTACCTGCATTGCCCGGACGGCAGCCACCTGGCCCTGTACGACGACCAGGCGGTGTATTTTGCCGGCCTCATCGATTTCCTGCATGGCCTCGACGGCTCTTAAGGCGTGGATGTCCCAGCCATGCTGCTCATACGACGTGGATGTGGCATCCACGCCCTATGGCTTGGTATGGGCGGGGGCAGGGTGACTGATGTCCGTTTTCGCGTATGCGGCGCGGGCACCGCGACAGCGAGGTGACTGGGAATACCGACGTTGCGCGGGCGGGGGCTCAGCCTAGAGGCTGGCGGGCGGGCATGCCGAGCAGAACGGGGCCCTCGCGTGATGCGGCGGGCGCGTCGGGGGTGGCCGGGGTGGCCGAGGTGGCCGGCGTGGCCGGGGGCGCGCCGGGCGGGGGGGCCGCGGCGGCGGCTTCCCAGGCGTCGCCGGCCCGGGTACGGCGGACGGACAGCGGGGCGGCGTCGGACAGCAGGTAGTGCGGGGCACCGCGGGTGACGGTCACCGTGACGACGTCGCCGGGGCGCGGTGCTGCCTGGTCCGGCGCGGTCCGGTCCGGGGTGAAATGCACCAGGCGGTTGTCCCGGGCCCGGCCGGACATCCGGTGGGTGGCGGCGTCCTTGCGGCCCTCGCCCTCGGCCACCAGGACCTCGACGGTCGTCCCGGCCAGCTTCCGGTTCTCTGCGTAGGTGGTCTCCTCGACCAGCGCGGTGAGCCGCTCGTAACGCTCCTGGACGACCTCGGCCGGGACCTGGCCGTCCATGGTGGCCGCGGGGGTGCCCGGGCGGATGGAGTAGCGGAAGGTGAACGCGCCGGCGAACCTGGCCTGGCGCACCAGGTCCAGGGTGTCCGCGAAGTCCTCCTCGGCCTCGCCGGGGAAACCGACGATGATGTCGGTGGTGATGGCGGCGTCCGGGATGCTGGCCCGGACCCGGTCCAGGATGGCTAGGTAGCGGTCCCGGCGGTAGGCCCGGCGCATGGCCTTCAGGATCCGGTCCGAGCCCGACTGCAGCGGCATGTGCAGGCTCGGCATGACGTTCGGGGTCTGCGCCATGGCGCTGATGACGTCGTCGGTGAAGTCCCTGGGGTGGGGGGAGGTGAAGCGGACGCGCTCCAGGCCCTCGATCTCACCGCAGCCGCGCAGTAGCTTGCCGAACGCATTGCGGTCTCCGAACTCCGCCCCGTACGAGTTCACGTTCTGGCCGAGCAGGGTGACCTCGAGCGCTCCGTCGGCGACCAGCGCGCGGATCTCGCCCAGGATGTCGCCGGGGCGGCGGTCCTTCTCCTTGCCGCGCAGGCTCGGCACGATGCAGAAGGTGCAGGTGTTGTTGCAGCCCACGGAGATCGCGACCCAGGCCGCGTAGGCCGATTGCCGCCGGGCCGGCAGCAGCGAGGGAAAGGTCTCCAGGGTCTCGGCGAACTCGGCTTGCGCCTCGTTCCTGACCCTGGCCCGCTCGAGCAGCGCGGGCAGCGAGCCCATGTTGTGCGTGCCGTAGACGACGTCGACCCAGGGCGCGCGCTGGGTGATCCGGGTCCGCTCCATCTGGGCCAGGCAGCCGCCCACCGCGATCTGCATGCCCTTCTTCTTCTGCGGCAGCAGATGCCCCAGGTTGCCGTAGAGCCGGTCGGCCGCGTTCTCCCGGACCGCGCAGGTGTTGAATACCACCACGTCGGGGGTCTCGCCGTCGCCGGCGGGCTGGTAGCCCGCCTCGTCGAGCAGGCCGGCCAGGCGCTCGGAATCGTGCGCGTTCATCTGGCACCCGTAGGTGCGGATCTGGTAGGTACGGCCGCCCGCTGTCACACGACCAGCGTAATCCGGTAGCAGAGTGCCTGGTGATCTCTGTGGCCGAATCCGGCATGATATCTGTATGCGGATGGCTACAGAAACGTACTTCTATGGCGAATGGCCCTCTCCGATCGGCGGTGCCGACGTCGCGCGCAAGCAGGTCGGCCTGGCGTTCCCGGTCATCGATGCCGCTGGGGTGTGGTGGCAGGAATCGCGGCCGGAGGAGGGTGGGCGGCTGGCCGTCGTCCGCCAGGGGCCGGACGGGACTGGGACTAAGCATGACCTGCTCCCGATGCCGTGGAACGCCAGGACCCGGGTGCACGAGTATGGCGGGAAGTCGTACCTGCCGCTGCCGGACGGGTTCGTCTTCGCTAACTTCGCCGACCAGCGGCTGTACCGGTGCGGAACGCCCAGGGCCCCGGAGCCCCCTACCCCGGCGGCGCTGACCCCGGCACCGGGCGGGGATACCGCCGACCGGTTCGCCGACCTCGTGCTGTCCCCCGGCGAGGACGAGGTGTGGTGCGTCCGGGAGCGGCATTCCGCCGGCCGGATCACCCGGGCGATCGTGGCGGTCCCGCTGGACGGCTCCGGCGCGGGCGATCCCGCCGCGATCCGGGTCCTGGTCAGCGGTTCGGACTTCTACGCCTATCCGACGCCGTCGGCGGACGGCACCCGGCTGGCCTGGATCTGCTGGGACCACCCGCGGATGCCCTGGGACGGCACCGAACTGCGGGTCGCCGCGCTCAACGGCGCCGGGCCGGTCAGCGACAAGGCCCAGCAGCAGCTGATCATGGGCGGCGAGGCCGAGTCGGTGCTGGCCCCGATCTGGCGGGACGACCGCAGCCTGTACGTGATCTCGGACCGGTCCGGATGGTGGAACCTCTACGTGGCCGACCTGCTGGACTTCCCCCGGGCCCTCTGCCGGCGGGAAGAGGAGTTCGCCGGCCCGCTATGGCAGCTGGGCATGAGCCCGTATGCGGTGCTGGCGGACGGACGCCTGGCCGTCACCCACGGCACCGGCGAGACCCGGCTGGCTGTGCTCGACCCGGACAGCGGCCGCCTGACCGACCTGGACCTGCCCTACCAGGTGTTCGCCTCCGGCGTGTCCGCGGCGGGCCAGACCATCGCCGCCATCGCGGGCGGTCCGGTCGTGCCGACGACCGTGATCAGCGTCGACGTCTCAGTCTCGGGGGGGCTCGGGGGGGTCGTCCCCCCCGGAGCTAGCAGCGCCTGTGGGGGAAACGCGCAGGTGCGCGAGCTGAGTCGCAGCACTGACTCGCTGCCGGATCCCGCCTACCTCCCGGTGCCGCGGACGGCCCGGCTGACCGGGCCGTCGGGTTCGGTCGTGCACGCTATCGTCTACCCGCCGGCCAACCCCGCGGTCCGGGGTCCCGAGGACGAGCGGCCGCCGTACATCGTCTGGGTGCACGGCGGTCCCACCTCGCAGGTCGTCCCCCGGCTGGACCTGGAGAAAGCCTTCTTCACCAGCCGCGGCATCGGCATCATCGACGTGAACTACGGCGGCTCCAGCGGATACGGCCGGGCCTACCGCGAGCGGCTGCGCGGCCAGTGGGGCGTCGTGGACGTGGCCGACGCGATGACGGCCGCGCTGGCGCTGGCCCAGTCGGGCGAGGCGGACGGGAAGCGGCTCGGCATCCGCGGCGGTTCGGCGGGCGGCTGGACCGCGCTGGCCGCGGTTACGTCGGGCATCGGGGTGCTCGGCGAGGCCGAAGGGGCCGGGGATAAGGGAGTCTTCGCCGCCGTGGCGTCCTATTTCGGGGTGGCTGACCTGCGCGCGTTCGCGGAGCACACGCACGACTTCGAGTCGCGCTACCTGGACGGGCTGATCGGCCCGCTGCCGGAGTGCGACGCGCTGTACGTCGAGCGGGCGCCGGTCGGGCACGTGAACGGCGCCACCTGCCCGGTGCTGCTGCTGCAGGGGCTCGACGATCCGGTGGTGCCGCCCGCGCAGTCCGAGTCCATCGCGGCGGACCTGGCGGCACACCGCATCCCGTACGCGTACATCACCTTCGAGGGCGAGTCGCACGGGTTCCGGAAGGCGGAGAACATCGTGGCCAGCCTGGAGGCCGAGCTCTCGTTCTACGGCCAGATCATGGGCTTCACCCCGCCGGGCGTTCGGCCAGTGCCGCTCGACGGCGGCTGAAGGGCGGGCAACGCAGGCCGTTCGGGATAAAAGGTCTTCTGGGTTTCGTCCGGTTCAGCGGGCGAATTCGGTGGCGCGGGACTCGCGGACCACGGTGATGCGGATCTGGCCGGGGTAGGTGAGCTCCTCCTCGACCTGCTTGGCGATGTCGCGGGCGATCACCTGGGCCTGGATGTCGTCGATCCGGTCGGGCTTGACCATGACCCGGATCTCGCGGCCGGCCTGCATGGCGAAG
>Ga0306924_10004965_pt1 | contig 13070 bp, 11 predicted proteins | sample sta12Can44000111_FD_203756 | JGI IMG/M metagenome (GOLD analysis project Ga0306924, IMG submission 203756) | Lab enrichment of tropical soil microbial communities from Luquillo Experimental Forest, Puerto Rico - statanox.12C.anox.44.000.111 (v2)... | ecosystem: Environmental > Terrestrial >... | reverse complement strand
CAGCGGCTGTACGTGTCGCGTAGGACGGTACAGGCCCATCTCGCGCACGTGTTCGCCAAACTGGACATCACTACCCGAGCCCAGCTTGCCGCGGAGGTTACCCGGCGCCGGGGGTAACCAGCCAGGACATGGCACCCGCTCCAGATCGCTATCGGGCCGCGATGAGCTGGCGGTGCAGGTCCAGCAGCGCCGGGATGTCGTCCCGGTTCGCGCGGCCCATTCCGCATTCGGTGCAGATGCCCCAGTCGCGGCGGCCGCCCGGGCTCGCCGTCAGCGCCGCATCGATGAGCCGCACCTGATCACCGGTGGTCCCGGGCGCCTGGTCGGCCGGGTGATACGGCACCAGCGCGAAATTCAGCTCGGTGCCCGGATCCGCGGCGAGGCCGGTCAGCGGCGCGAAGTAGCTCTCCTCGCGCTGGTACTGCGGCACGGTAAAGGAGACGAAGCTGACCGGCCTCGCGGCCGCCGCGGTGACCGCGTTCAGCACCCGGACCTGCAGGGCCAGTGATGCGGGCTGCATGAAGTGCTCGTGGCCGTAGTCTCCGTAGCACATGTGCAGCCCGGCGGGGATCGCGGCGGGCACCTGGTCCACGCACCGGGCCAGGGCGGCGATGATCGCGTCGAAAGCCTGCGCGCCGCCGGGCGCGAAGGCCTCCTCCAGGGTGGCGAACTCCACCGCGACATCCCACTGCACGGCCACCTCATCGGGCGGGATCGCGGCCAGCAGCCGGTCCAGGTCGGCGAACATCGCCTGCTGATAAGAGCCCAGCAACGCCTGCTGCTGCTCCGGGACGATGTAGGCGCCGATCGAGGCCATCGGCGTCGGGTACTCGACCTGGAAGCGGACGCCGGCCGGGATGACGCCGCCGGCGCGCAGCGCGGCAAAGACCCGGTACGACTCCAGGTAGGCGTCGGCGTAGCCAAGGTCCGGCCAGCTCACCTGGGCCGGATCCACCCCGTCGGCCAGCCGCAGCAGCGGCAGCTCCTCGTACTCCCCGTCCGCCTCACCGGCCGGCCGCGTCGCCACCAGCCAGGGCAGCTGCTGGAACTTCCGCAGCTGGAAGATGATCCAGTTGCCCCGGTCCCCGGTCTCCCCGTCCGGGATGCGCCGCAGGCCGGACGGGACCCGCGAGGCGATCTCGCGCATCACCGACTCGGCATCGGCCAGGTTGACGCTTCCGTTGAAATGGACATGGTCCGCAGGCATGACACGCCCTCCGCTCCCCACGACTCCGCCGAGCCGCCGCTGTGCTGCCTAGCCTAGGGCGCGACGGCCTCGACCAGCCACACCGCGGCGTCCAGGTGCACGCCGTCGGCGTCGGCGTACGGGACGAGCGCGGCCCGCACCGACGCGAGCGCGCGGGATGCGGTGGCGGCGTCGGCTCCGGCCAGCATCGTCCGGCCCATCGTCGCGGTGCGCAGGAACTCGACGGCGTCGTCAACGGTCCCGCCGCCGCCGACCAGGATCGACGCGTGCTCCGAGGTGATCTCGATGTCCCGCCATCCGGCCGTGGCCAGGATCGGGCGGAGCCGGTCGGGATCGGCGAACGCGAACATGCCGGGCCCGTCACCGGGCTCGGGGTCAGGGGGCCGAACGTGCTCGGCGAGAGCGGCCCCGGGGACGAGCAGCCACTGGTTGGCGGCCAACGGCTGCCAGCACGCGAACACCAGCCGCCCGCCGGACCGGGTGGCGGACCTGATGTTCGCGAAGGCGGCGACCGGATCGGCGAAGAACATCACGCCGAAGCGGGATATGACGGTGTCGAACCCGGCCGGCTCGAGCCGGTGCACCTGCGCGTCGCCCTGCCGGAACACCGCGTTGGCCAGGCCCGCCGCCTCGGCGTCGGCCCGGGCCCGGGCCAGCATCGGGCCGGACAGGTCGAGGCCGGTCGCCTGGCCCGGCGCGATGAGCCGGGCGGCGGCGAGCGTCGTGCCGCCGCAGCCGCAGCCCACGTCGAGCACGTGACGGCCGGGCCGGAGGGCGGCGGCCTCGAGGATCAGGGCCGTGAACGGCGCGTGCATGCGGTCGTAGCGGGCCTGGTTGGTGATCCAGTGGGCGACGCCGTCGCCGGTGTTCCAGTGCTCGGCCTGGGCCGTGTTCGCGATGGTCATCCTCGCCTCCCCACCCGGTGGATCGTACCCGACGCGTCCGCGACCGCACCCACCCTTATCTCGTCTAGTACGGCCAGGAGCCGGCCGCCATCGCTGGCGGTACCGGCGCGCTCGGCCAGCGCCGCGCCGATCCGGTCGGCGAGCGTGCTGGCCGAGCCCTGGAGCAGCAGGGGCCGGCCGCGCCGCAGCAAGTCGGGCAGGTCCCCGGCGCGGCCGGCCGCCGAGACCGGCTCCCAGATGCGCTCGACGATCAGGTCGGCCAGCCGCCGCGCCAGCGCGCCGAGGTCGCCGACGAGCACCTCGATCAGGTCGAGCGCCTCGTCGAGCGGGACGCCCGCCCGGACCCAGTCGGCCGTCAGGCCGAGCAACGCGGGGCTGCGCACCAGGAAATGGTCCTCGCCGCGCGGCCGCACCAGCCCGATCCGGGCGGCCCGGCCGAGCGTGGCGTCCTCCAGCGCCGGCAGCCGCTGGAACAACTCGGCCCGGGTCAGCCACAGCGGCGTCTCGTCCAGCGCCGCCTGGCTCTCGTCCACGCCGAGCAGGGTCACCAGGTCCGTTCCGCTTTCCCACGCCCCGAGCAGGTCGCGTATTCCGGCCAGCGAGTAACCGCGGCGCTGCAGGCGGGTGATCAGCCGCAGGCGCTGGACGTGCCGGTCGCCGTACAGGCCCAGGCGCCCGCGCCGTTCGGGCGGCGGCAGCAGGCGCATCGTGTGGTACTCGCGGATGGTGCGCACCGGAAGCTGGACCCGCCGGGCAAGGTCGTCGATGGTCAGCGGCTCGTCGGTCTCCGCTGTGCTAGTCATGGCTAGACAGTATCAAAAAACACTGTTACGGTAAATACCGTGACGGTCGACACTGACATAGCTGGACGGCTCATCGGGGTGCTGCGGAGCACCACCGGCACGCCGGACCTGGGGTACGAGCGCCGGCCCGAGCCGATGCGGGGCGGGTTCTGGGCCGAGCTCTTGTCCTTCTCGCTGGCGAACCCGCCGGACGGCTGGCCGGCCGAGCTGGTCGCCCGGCTGATGCCCGACCCCGGCACGGCCCGCAAGGAGACGATCGTGCAGCGCGCCGTGGCCGCCGCCGGTTTCCCGACGCCGTTCGTGCGGGCGGCCGGCGGCCCCGGCGACGGCCTCGGCCAGGCGTTCATGATCATGGACCGGGCGGCCGGCGGGCCGGCGCTGTCCGGGCTCGACGGCGGGCTGACCCCGGCCGCCGTGCCGGGCCTGCTGCGCCGGATCCCGGAGCTGCTGGCCACCTCGATGGCGCGGCTGCACGCGCTCGACCCGGATCTGGTGCGCGGTGAGCTCGAGCAGGTCCGCGGGGTGCCGGTGACGGTACCGGGCCTGCTCGGGGCGGTGGCGCGGTTCGCCGACGAGTTCGGGCGCCCGGATCTGGTCCGCGCGGCGCGCTGGCTGGCCGATCACCCGCCCGCCCCGGCCCCGGACGTCATCTGCCACGGCGACCTGCATCCGTTCAACCTGCTCGCCGACGGAGACCGGGTGACCGTGCTGGACTGGAGCACCGCGCTGCTCGCGCCGCGAGCGCACGACGTCGGGTTCACCTCGCTGCTCCTCGGCGAGCCGCCGCTGCGCGTGCCCGGCTGGCAGCGGCCGCTCATCCGGCTGTTCGGCCGGGTGCTGACCCGGCGGTTCGTCCGCGGTTACCAGCGCCAGACGGGGGTGACGGTCGAGGCCGGCGAGCTGAGGTGGCACCAGGCCGTCGTGTGCCTGCGCGCGCTCACCGAGGTGGCGAGCTGGGTGCACCTGGGCGTGGACGGCACGCACGCCGGGCATCCGTGGCTGGTGATCGGGCCGGCCTTGGCCCGGCGGGTCGCGGCCCTGACCGGGGTTCAGGTCCGCGCGCGCTGACCCCGGCTACCGCTGACCAGATCCCGGGCCCGCCTGGTCCAGTTCCGCGGCGATCTCCGCGATGCGGGCGCGGAGCCAGGCGTGCGCCGGGTCCATGGTGCGGCGCGGGTTCCACCACAGCATCTCGGTGATGGGGGGCAGGTCCATCGGAGGCTCGAGGAACCTGACGTCGGCCGTCCGCCGCAGGTGCCCGCTCGCGCGTTCGGGTACCACGGCCACCAGGTCGGTACCCTGCAACAGGAACGGCGCGAGCAGGAAGCTCTCCACGGTGAACTCGATCCGGCGCGACACCCTGGCCTGGGCCAGGTAGCTGTCGACGATCGAGACCGGGTGACCGCGCACGGCGGAGTAGACCAGGTGCCCGAGCCGCAGGTACGTCTCCATCGTCATCTGGTCGCCGACCTCGGTGGTCCCCGCCCAGACGCAGCAGATCCAGCGGTCGGCGAACAGCCGCAGGCTGGGTAGCGTGACGTCCGGCATGATCTCCACGGGTTCGATCACGAGGTCGGCCTCGCCGTCACGGAGCAGGCGGACCGGATCCGGGGCGCGGGGCAGAACCTGGATCGTCAGGCCCGGAGCGGTGGCGGCCAGCCGCCGCACCAGCGGGCCGATGAGCATGAGCAGGCTGTAATCGGAGCAGCTCACCGTCAACGTGACGTGGTCGCGGGCCGGGTCGAAGCCGGGCCGGTTGTCGAGGGCGTGCTGGATGAGGCTCAGCGCCTCCTGAACGGGCTGGCGGAGCGATTCGGCGCGCGGGGTCGGTACCAGCGTCAGGCCCTCGCGCACCAGCAGCGGGTCGCCGAAGAGCTTGCGCAGCCGGGCGAGCGTGTTGCTCATGCCGGGCTGGCTCAGCCCGACCCGTTCGGCCGCCCGGATGACGTTCCGCTCGGCGAGCAGCGCGCTGCTCGAGGACCGGAACCAGGGCGTCCACTACGTGACGAACCCGCTGATGCGGGGGTTCTTCCGGCTCGACCGGAGCGGCAACGCCGGCTTCCTGGTGGTCAACCTGGTCGGTGACACCACCCGCCCGGAGGTCATAGCCGCCTTCCCGTCCGCCCCCTGGGCCAACGTCGCCGAGGGGATCACCGAGCAGCGGGCGCTCGAGCTGCTGCGGGCCGCCATCGGCGTGCCGGACATCCCGGTGGTCATCGAGAACATCGCGACCTGGCGGGCCGAGGCGAACTGCGCGGACCGGTTCCGGGACGGGCGCGTATTCCTGGCCGGCGACGCGGCGCACGTGGTCCCGCCGAACGGCGGCTACGGCGGCAACACGGGCGTGCAGGACGCGCACAACCTGGCCTGGAAGCTGGCGCTCACGCTGACCGGCGTGGCCGGGCCTGGCTTGCTCGACAGCTACGAAGCCGAACGGCGCCCGGTCGGGGAGCTCACCGTCGAGCAGGCCTTCACCAGGTACGTCACGCGGGTGGCTCCCTACCTGGGGACGGAGAACACGCAGCCGATCGTCGACGACTTCTCGATGGAGATCGGGTACCGCTACGACTCCCCCGCCGTCGTGCTCGAGCCGGGCAGCCCGCCGCTGCACGAGCATCCCCGGGAGTCCGCGGGCCGACCAGGGGCGCGGGCGCCGCACGTCTTCCTCGACCGCGACGGCACGCGGCTGTCCACGCTCGACCTGTTCGGCCGGAACTTCGTGCTGCTGTCCGGGCCGGAGGGCCAGGCCTGGCAGGCCGCGGCGCCCGCCGCGGCGAAGGGGCTCGGAGTGACCCTGGATGTCCATGTGGTGGGGGGTGACGGCCTGGCCGACGCCGGGGGCAGTTTCCCCGGGGCGTTCGGCATCTCACCGTCCGGAGCCGTGCTGGTGCGACCGGACGGTTTCGTGGGCTGGCGGGCCGTGACCGCGGCCGACGCACCCGAAGATGCTCTCCGTCAGGCGCTCCAGACGCTGTTGTGCCGGGGAGATGACTAAGGAAGGTCCGCTCATGGCAACTGTGTATCACGCTGACACCGTGGGCTCGCTGCTGCGCCCGCAGTACCTGAAGCTCGCCCGCGAGCAGTTCGAAGCCGGCCAGCTCGCGCCGGCCGCGTACAAGCAGATCGAGGACCGGGCCGTCGACCAGGCGATCGCCATGCAGGAGGCCGTGGACCTGGACGTCGTCACCGACGGCGAGCTGCGGCAGCACACGTTCATCGACCAGCTCACCGAGCAGATCGAGGGGCTGACCCCCGACCACGGTGACACCGGCCACATCCCCGTTCCGTTCCACGACGAGACCGGGCAGCTGAGGTCCATCTTCACCATCCCTCTGTCGGTCACGGACAAGATCCAGCGGCGCCGGATGATGACGGTGGAGGGGTACGCGTACGCCCGGGCCCGGGCCCGGCGCCCGGTCAAGGTGACGCTGCCGAGCCCGCTGATGCTGTTCCTCGTCTGGTCGCCGCAGCGCTCGCGGGACGCCTACAGCGACCCGTTCGAGCTGTTCGCGGACGGTTTGCGGCTGATGAGGGAGGAAGCGGAGGAACTCGCCCGGATGGGCTGCCGGTACATCCAGGTCGACGCGCCGGACTTCGGCCAGCTCGTGGACCCGACGCAGCGGGACGCGTGGGAGCGAGCCGGCATCTCGGTCGACCGGGTCTTCAGCGAGGGCGCGGACATGCTGAACGGTGTGGCGGGGATTCCCGGCGTCTCGTTCGGCCTCCACCTGTGCCGGGGAAACTACGACAGCGACTGGATCAGCTCCGGCACCTACGAGACCATCTCGAAGCAGGTCTTCCAGCGGGCTACCAACTACGACGTCTTCCTGCTCGAGTACGACGACGAGCGTTCCGGCTCCTTCGCCGCGCTCAGCGACATCCCGGACGACAAGGTCGTGGTGCTCGGCCTGGTCTCGACGAAGTTCGGCCGGATGGAGCCGGCCGGCCAGCTGGCCGCCCGGATCAGCGAGGCGAGCGGCTTCTTCCCCCGCGAGCAGCTCGCGCTGTCGACGCAGTGCGGTTTCGCCTCGGCGGGGCCGGGCAACCAGGTCAGCGAGGACACCCAGGAGAACAAGCTGCGCCTGTTGGGCGAGGTCGCGAACCGCGTCTGGGGGTAGGAGCTCGCGCTCGGGGCCTGCTGGCGCGGCCTTCTGGCGTGAATGCCGCAGCCATGTGGCTGGAGCGCCACAATCGGACCACGGGTACCGGGCTCGTAAGGCGTGAATGCCGCATCCACGCTGCTGGAACGACCTGGCCGGGACATCCACGCCGTACGAACGGGGCTGGGGCGGATTCGGGGGCAGGTTCGGGAGTTTCCGCGGCCGACGGTGCGCACCGGGGTGCGGCTCAAAGCCCAGGCGTAGAAGCCCTCCGGCCGGGAGGCTGTGGTTAGCTGGTAGCGGCGCGCCGGGAAGTCTGGTCGGCACCCTTCGGCGGGTGAGAGGGGAGGTCGGCGGCGTGCGTGCGATAGAGACCATCTTGTTCCTGGTCGTGGTGGGTACGGTGGTCGCGGCGTTCGCCGGCAGGCTCCGCGTCCCGGCCCCTTCCCTGCTGGTGATCGCCGGGCTGGTCGTCGGCCTGCTGCCGGGAGTTCCGCCGGTCCGGGTGGCACCGGATGTGGTCAGCCTGGTGGTGCTGCCTCCGCTGCTCTACGCGGCCAGCGAGGAACTGCCGTGGCGTGACCTGCTCGCGGTCTGGCGGCCGGTGGTCGTCCTGGCGGTTGGCCTGGTGCTGGCGTCGGCGGCCGCGGTCGCGGCCGTGGCCGGGGCGGTGGCGGGGATCCCGGCGAGCATGGCATTCGTGCTCGGCGCGGTGCTGGCCAGCACCGATCCGGTGGCGGTCAGCGCGCTGGGGCGACGGCTCTCGCTGCCGCCGAAGGTGCAGGCGCTGGTGCAGGCGGAAAGCCTGTTCAACGACGCGACCAGCCTGGTGCTGTTCCAGATCGCGGTCTCCTTCGCCGTCGCGGGAACGGCCGGCCGGACCACGGCCGGCGGCGTGCTGCTGCACGGCGCCGGGCAGTTCGTCGTCCTGGCGGCCGGCGGCGCGGCGGTGGGCGGCGTGCTCGCAGCCGGGGTCCTCCGGATACGCCGACGAGTCACCGATCCGGTGCTGGAGACCGTAATCGCGCTCGTCACCCCGTATGCCGCGTTCGTGCTGGGCGAGGCGCTGCACGTGTCGCCCGTGATGGCGGTCATCGTCACCGGGCTGGTCATCGGCGGGCGGCGGGAGCGCATCACCACCGCGCAGACCCGGCTGCAGCTGCACTCGGTCTACCAGACGGTCATCTTCCTGCTGGAAACCGTGGTGTTCAGCCTCATCGGCCTGGAACTGCCGACCCTGATCCGCGCCTTGTCCCACAACGAGTCGTGGCCAGCCCAGGCGCTGGCGGTGGCCGGGACGCTGATGGTGACGCGGATCTTGTGGGTGTTCCCGCTGTCTGCCGTCATCCAGCGGCGCGGCGGCGCCCGGCGCCCGTCGTGGCCGGTCCCCGCCGTGGTGTCCTGGGCCGGCACTCGCGGGGTGGTGCCGCTGACCGCCGCGCTGTCCATCCCGCTGACCTCGGCGAGCGGGGCCCCGCTGCCGCAGCGCGACCTGGTCCTGGTGCTCGCCACCGCGGTGATCGTGATCTCGCTCATCGTGCAGGGGCTCACCCTGGAACCGCTGGTCCGGCTGGCCGGGATCGCGCGGCCGGGCAGCGCGCGTCACGAGGAGACCATGGCCCGGCTGCGCCTGGCCGAGGCGGCCCTGGCCCGGCTGGACGAGCTCGCCGAGGGTGACTGCGCCCCCGATGACGCGATCGACCGGGCCCGGGCCGGCTTGGAGGCCCGGATCGGGCGCGCCCGCGCCCGCATCGACAGCGACCAGCCACCGGAGCCGGACGGCCTGACCGATCGGGAGCTGCGCCGCACCCTGAACGTCGCGGAGAACGCCGAACTAGCCCGGCTGTACGAGAACGGCACGATCAGCCAGCCCACCCGCCAGCGGCTGCAGCGCAGCCTGGACCTGGAGGCCGCCCGGCTCAGCCACGACCAGCACTGAACGGGAAGCCGCCAGCCGGCGGACCTCGTGGCCACCGGGGCCTGCCGGACGAGCCCGGGAAACGCGGGTTTAGCCGCCCGCTCAACAGGTACGCGGACAAGGTCACTGGTTGTGGTGCCGAGCTTCTCGCCCGGCGTGCCATGCACGTCGCCGAAGGCCTGGTGGGCGCGCCTCCGCGGCATCGAGGCGGGAATCCGAGTCACGGACGGTGCAACAGCGTCCGGCGAGCGGACTGCAACCTCGTCAGCCAACTCCGGGATCTTCTCCCGGACGAGAAATGAAAGGTGACACCCATGCTGGTACTGACCGAAGCGGCAGCCGAGGTAGTGAAGGCCATCACCTCAACCCCGGAGGCGCCCGAAGGGTCGGGCCTGCGGATCGCGTCGTCCGGCGCGGAACCGGGCGACCCGGGAGCGCTGCAGCTCACAGCTACACCGGGACCTAACGAGAATGACCAGGTCATCGACACCGCCGGAGCGCACGTCTACGTCGAGCCGCAGGCCGCTGTCTACCTGGAGGACAAGGTGCTGGACGCGGTGGTCGACAGCGAGGGTCAGGCCCACTTCTCCCTGGGCATGCAGAGGCCCGACCAGGTCTAGCACCTACGCGGTACGCAACGGGTCATCCGCGGAGACCCGCAGACCGCTGGCCTGCCCGGCACCGGCGCCGGGCAGGCCAGCGCGATGAAGCGAAGCGTAACGCCGTTACTCCCCGCTGGTTATCCCGCGGCGGCGGAGCAAAGGCGGCGTGGTCAGCCGGGGTTAGATGGGGTACCGGGTGGGTTCGGTGGTGTAGGTGCGCCCAGCTGGGGTGGTCCAGCGGTAGGTGCCGTCGGGGAGCTGGTCGACGTGCCATCTGGGGTGCTGCTTGAGCCGTGGTCGCAGGGGTCGGTGCCGAGGGAGTCCGGGGTGATGGTCAGGTCCGGGCCGGGTCCGGGGGTGCGCAGCGTCCGGGGTGAGCGGGTCGAAGTCCTCGTACTCGTCCGGCTCGGGCGGGCCGTCCTGCTCGCACACCCGGTCCAGCCACGCCTGGCGTTCTGCTGCCGTCGCCGGGTCCCGGTCCAGCCAGGCCAGGTCGTCCCCTGGCCCGGGGTCCGCGGGAACCGGTTCGGCCGGCATGAACCACATCCGTTCGGAATAGGGATTCTGGTTCATCAAACATAATAGCGAATTTCGTTCATGATCACTAGTGAGTAAGGCGATAAGGTGAGAGATTCGAATAAAGATACTGGTGTGGTTGGCGACTCCGATGTGGCTGAAGGCCAGAGGAATGCTGATCGCGGACTTCCGGGCCTTCGTGGCTGCGGCCGGCGAACTTCCGCAGCCGAGGGCCGCGCTCGGCGGGGCGGGTCTGTGACGAGGCAGGCCGGCCGGGCGAAGACGGCCGGCGCTCTACCGATTCCTCGTCGTCGCAGGTTACAGTCGTTTACGGCACAAACGGGTCCAAGGGTCCGGGTCTCGCCAGGGCTGGCTGGCGCGCTGCGTCCAGGCTGTACGGCCGCTGGCGGGAATCTGTCGCCGCGACAGAGGCGGTGGGGGTGGGTGACAGCTGGCACTGCCGAGGTTGTGATCACGACCAAGTTGTTCAGGCCGAGCCTCCGGCAGCAGACCGTGGAGCGCAAGCGGCTGCATGACGTGCTGCGTCAGGGTCGGACGCTGCCGCTGACCCTCGTCGTCGCCCCCGCGGGATGGGGCAAGAGCACCATCGTGGCCGACTGGCTGGCTCACGATGATGTCACCGCGGGCTGGGTTTCGCTCGACGGCGGCGACAACGACCCCAAGCGGTTCTGGCGATACCTGCTGCTCGCCGCCGACCGGGCGGGCTCGGTCGCGGGCTCGGCCGCCCTGAGGCGGCTGGACGCGGCAGGCTCCGACGTGCTGTGCGACGTGCTCCCCGCGTTCGTCAACGAACTGGCGTCGGCAGCGGCTCCCCTGGTGCTCGTGCTCGATGACTACCACCTCGTCACCAGTACCCAGGTGCACACGTCGGTCGCGACGCTGCTGGACCGCTCGCCGCCCCAGCTGCACCTGATGCTCATCACCCGGGCCGACCCGCCGCTGCCGCTCAGCCGCATGCGGGTGCGCGGGGAGATGGCCGAACTGCGGGCCGATGATCTGCGGTTCAGCGCCGGCGAGGCGGTGGACTTCTTCACCAGCCGGCTCGGCCCGCTGCTGTCCGAGCACGACGTGCTCAGGCTGCTGGCGCGGACCGAAGGATGGGCCGCGGGACTGCAGCTGGCCGCCCTGCGGCTGCGCGACCGGGCGGACCCCTCGGCGTTCATCGAGCGGCTTACCGGCGCGGACTGGCATATCGTCAACTATCTCGGCGAGGAGGTGCTGGCCAGCCAGCCCGCCGAGATCCGCGAGTTCCTGCTGGTGACCTCGATCCTCAACCGCATCTGCGCGCCGCTGTGCGACGCGCTGACGGAACGCGCCGACGGCGCCGGGCTGATCAGCGAGATCTACCGCGCCAACCTGTTCCTGGTCCCGCTGGACGATGAGCACCGCTGGTTCCGGTATCACCACCTGTTCGGCGGCCTGCTCCGGCACGAGCTGGCCCGGACGGCACCGGATCGCCCGCCGGTCCTGCATCAGCGGGCCGCGCAGTGGTACGCCGACCACGGTGACGCCGCCGAGGCGATCGGCCACGCGATCGCCTCGGGTGACGAAGCGCTCAGCGGCCGGCTGGTGGCGGTGCACTGGCGCCAGCCGTTCAACGCCGGGCAGCTCGAGACGGTGCGCATGTGGCTCGACGCCCTGCCGGCCGAACTCGTCTCGTCTGACGCGTCGCTGTCGGCGGCACGGGCGTGGGTGGCCCTCGACACGGGACGGCTCGAGGAAGTCGGCGCCGCGCTCGACGCCGCCGAGACCTCGGGACCGCCCGATACCCACCTGATGGTGCTGCGGGCGCTGCAGATGTACAAGGCCGGGGACGTGGGCGGGGCGGCGGCCCGGCTGCGGGAGATCTCACCGAGCGCCGATGACCCGTTCATCGCGACCGTGCACCGGCTGGTCCAGGGCATCTCCTGGATGTGGCTGGGGGATACCGGCCGCGCCAGGGAACTGCTCGTCGAAGCGGCCCGGCGGGCCGAAGACGACGGTAACCGCCTGGCGTACATCTACGCCGAGGGATACCGGGCGCTGCTGGCGGTGAACCGGGGCGACCTGGCGCTCGCGGACTCGCTGGTGGCCGGCGCGGAAGCCGCGGTGGGCCAGACGCTCAGCGGCTCGCATTTCGTGGCCATGTTCCCGGCCCTGGCCCGGGCCCGGCTGGCGATCAAGCGCGCGGACTGGGCCGGGGCCCGGCGTGCGGCCGGGGGGGCGGTGGAACTCGGCCGGCGCGGCGCGGGCCGGGTGGAACTCGCCGCGGCGCTGCTCACCGCGGCCACGGCCGGGCGAATCGGCCCGGAGCCGCAGGTGCCTGACGCGGCCATCGGGGCCGACGTCGATCCGGGGGCGCTGTTGGGTGAGGCGCGCGGCATACTGCGGCACTGCGCCGACCCGGGGCCGCTGGCGACCGCCTGGCTGGCCGAGGAACAACGCGCCGTGTCGGCGCTGATCCGGCGGGAGGGGCTGATCGAGCCGCTGACCGACCGGGAGCTCACGATCCTGCGGCTGCTGCCCGCGCCCTCCTCCCTGCGCGAGCTGGCCTCGGAGCTGTTCGTCACGCCCAACACCCTGAAGACCCATCTACGGGCGATCTACCGCAAGCTTGGCGCCGAATCGAGGGAGGAAGCGGTGATCCGCGCCCGCGAGGGCGGCCTCATCTAGGGTCTAGCCCGCCGCCGCCCGCTCGAGCCCGTCGTCCACCTTCGCGGTGAAGCCGGGGATCGCGGTGGTCAGGGCCAGCCCGGCGAGAAGCCAGCCCAGCACCAGGTAGGGAAGGAACCGGTACGGCGCCGGCGGCACCGGCCAGACGTTGTGGTACAGCACGAAGCCGGCGATGAGCACCCCGGCCACCGGCGGCACGAGCTGGACCAGCGAGCCGCGGCCAAGGTGCCAGGCCGCGGCCACGTTGGTGAGCACGTACATGACCAGCAGGGACAGGGTCCCGATCGTGGCCAGGTAGAAGAACACGTTCAGCGCCGAGGTCCCGGCCAGCCGGAAGGCGGTGAGC
>Ga0306924_10004963_pt1 | contig 13071 bp, 12 predicted proteins | sample sta12Can44000111_FD_203756 | JGI IMG/M metagenome (GOLD analysis project Ga0306924, IMG submission 203756) | Lab enrichment of tropical soil microbial communities from Luquillo Experimental Forest, Puerto Rico - statanox.12C.anox.44.000.111 (v2)... | ecosystem: Environmental > Terrestrial >... | reverse complement strand
GAGAGCGCCTTCACCTCGGCGGTCGAGTTCACGTACGTCACGACGGCGTGGTCGGGGTAGCGCGCCTTCCAGTCCTCGAGCGACTCGGCGGTGATCGAGTCGGCGAGCGAGCAGCCGGCGGACAGGTTGGGCAGGAGGACGCGCTTCTCCGGGGCCAGCACCTTCGCCGACTCGGCCATGAAGTGGACGCCGCAGAAGAGGATCGTCGACTGCGGCACCTGCTTGCCGATGATCGCGAGCTGGAGCGAGTCGCCCACGTGATCGGCGATCTTCTGGATCTCCGGGAGCTGGTAGTTGTGCGCCAGGATCACCGCGTCCTTCTCCCGCGCCAGCGCGCGGATCTCCTCCTCGAGCGCGGCGACGGCCGCGGCGGGCAGGTCGGAGCCTGCCTCGGGGTTCGCGACGGGGTCGTGGATCGGGACGACGGGCAGGGTCATGCTTTCACCCTTGCGCCGCGCGCGGGCTTGATGTCGCCCGTGCCGGCGGGGAAGAGGCGCCAGAACTCGCGACGCACGAGGCCGACGAGCGTCGCCGACTTGGAGAAGCCGTGATAGCGCGCCACGGCCTCCAGCATCCGGACGTCCTCGTCCGTCGCGGAGAAGCTGCGGACCTTCGCCGCGCGGCCGTTCGTGGGCGTCCTGGGCATCGCGAACGTTTATATAACTCTTGCGTAAGGGGACGCAACGGGCCATGACTCCGCCGTGCGGCTCGCCGTCACCACCCCGCTCCACCCCTCCCCCGCCGAGGAGGCGTCCGCGCGCGACGCCGCGGGGCGCCACGGCGTCCCGTACGCGCCGCGCGGCAACCGCTCGCTCGCGACGGTCGCGGCCGACGCGGCCGCCGACGCGCTCCTGCTGCTCCGCGCGCGCGACGCGATCCTCGTCCTCGCCGACGGCGAGCACCGCTGGTCGCCCGGCATGGGCGCGCTCCGCGCGAAGCGGGCCGCCCGCCCCGGCGACCCGCGGGACGCGACCGCCCGGGATCCGTTCCTCGACGCCGCGGGGCTCCTCGCCGGCGACGCGGTCCTCGACTGCACGGTCGGGCTCGGCGCCGACGCGCTCGTCGCGGCGGTGGCCGTGGGGCCCGGCGGGCGCGTCGTGGGCGTGGAGTCCTCGGTGCCCCTCGCCGCCTGGGTCGCCGAGGGGCTCCGCCGCTCGCCCCTCGAGGCGGCGCGGCGGGTCGAGATCCGGCAGGGCGACCACGCCGAGGCGCTCGCGGCGCTCCCGGAGCGGAGCTTCGACGTGGTGGTGTTCGACCCGATGTTCCGCCACGCCCGGGCGGAGCCTGGAGGCTTCGCCGCCGTGCGGCGGCTCGCCGACGTGCGACCGCTCTCCCCCGCCGCGCTCGAGCGCGCGCGGCGCGTCGCCCGGCGCTGGGTCGTCGTGAAGGACGGCGCGCCCGGCTGGGACCTCACCCGGCTCGGGCTCGTGCCGCTCCCGTCGGCGCGCGGCGCGCACCGCTACTACGCGCGTGTGCCGGCGATCCTCTAGAAGGCAGACACGCCCGCAAAGAGCGGTTCCGTGCGCGCACGCCGGGCGTGATCGGTCGAGCGTGAGCGCGACGCGCGGAGGAAGCTACGAGGAGGGAGAGGGCGGCCGTCGCCGCGTTACGTGGGGCGCCGTGATGGGCCGGCGCGATTCTCTTCCGTCGCCGCCAGCGCGCGCCCGCCACGAGACGCGGCCGCGCGCGTCCGTTAACGCGCATCGAATCGTGAATCAACTATCGCCAGCGATCGCGCACTCGTCGTGAATCGACGTCACGGATGTGGTTGCGGCGAAAGTTCGCTTGACCTACCCCTGTGCCGCTGGCGCCGCGGATCGCCCCCTCCTTCGAGACGGTCCTCGCCCACCGCCTCGCCGAGCTCGCGGGCGAGGAGCGCGAGGTCCAGGTGGACTTCCTGCTCGCTCTCGACCATCATCGTCCTCGGCCCGGTGCTCACCGAGCAGAACCTGGGCGCGCTCCTCGTGCGCGCCGCCTTCCGGACGAAGCGCGAGGTCGAAGAGCTCGTCGTCTCGCTCCGGCCGCGGGCAGCGCCGGCGCCCGGGATCCGGAAGCTCCCGGCGCCGAAGTCCGCCAATGAGCCCGCCGCGCTTGGCTTCGAGATCGGCGCGAGCGCGGAGCCGGATCGCTCGGAGCCCGAAGTCGAGGAGCTTGGGGATGCCACCCGCGCGGCCGCGCCCACCGCCGCGCCCTGCCCGCCGCAGGCGGCCAAGATCGACCGTAGGCGGCCGACCGAGATCGAAGCCATCGCGCAGGATCTTTGGTCTCTCCGCGCCACGGTGGATCGGAGGTTCAAGGACGATCTCGAGACCCTCTGCCGCCTCCTCGCCCACAAGGTCCCGGACGGCGATCTCACGAAGGTGCTCCACGAGGCCGTCCGTTGCGCCGTGGAGAGGCACGGGAAGCGCCGCGGCGCGGTCCCGCCCTCGCGGAAGGCGAGCCGCCCCGCGCCTCCCGCCCGCAAGACCCGCGAGCCCGCGGCGGAGGTGAAGCGCAAAGTCTGGGAGCGCGACGGCGGGCGCTGCACCTACGTGGCGCCCGACGGCCGGCGCTGCGACTGCTGTTGGCAGCTCGAGTTCGATCACATCGACGAGACGAAGCCGGCGACGGCCGACAACACCAGACTGTGCTGCCGACCGCACAATATGGCGCGAGCCGCTCCCGCGGTGCGCCCTCGCGCGCCGGGAGCAGCGCCGACGCGATCGCGAGTGTAGTGGCGTCGACATCGCCGCGGCGGGAAGCCCGGGGTCCGCTTCACGCTTCACGATCTCCAGCGAGAGCGCACTGTTTGTGAATCCCTGCGCCTCCCGGACGCGCCGCGACGGAACCCTCGGGCACCGGGGCACGGATTCGGAGGCGGCGCCGCGAGCGGCTCTTCCCAGCCCCACTGGCCGCGACGATCTCCTCCCGCCCCCAACGGGCGGCCGCGCACCCTCTCCACGGCATCGCCCTCCCACCCTTCCCCCCTCGATGCCCTCCGTGGCGCGCACCCGCCCACGCCGCGAGCGATCACGCCCGGGCCGCGCGTACGGGCAGCGCTCGTTCGTGACGGTTGCGCCGCTACTTGTGACGATTCATGAGGGCGCAAGCCGGCAGACCATCGCGTCACCGCCTCCGCCCGAGCTGCACCAGCCCCGGCGAGAAGGGGTTGCTCCGCTCCGCGGCGACGTCCTCGGCGAACGCGTCGTGCGACTCGCGCAGCGCGTCGCACATCGCCCTGCGGCGCACGCGGGCGTCGGCCTCCGGGTTCGCCCTGAGCCAGGCCTGGAGCGCGAGCCCGAACACCCGCATGATCTGGAGCCGGTGCGCGGCGAGCACGCGCGGCTCGTAGCGCACGCCGAGCGCCTCGAAGAACTCCTCGGCCTCGATGAGCCCGGCCAGCTCTGGCAGCAGGCGCGCGGGGATCACGCGACCTCCGCGCGGCCGGGCTCGGCGGCGAGCGGCCGCCGCTTCGGCGCGACGGCGCCGCGCGCGACGCGCTCGGCGAACGCCTCGAGCCAGCCGAGCGCGGCCGCCTCGATGGGCTGGAACGCGCGGTCGGTGACGGGCTCGATGCCCGCGGCGGAGAGCTGCCCCTTGGGGCAGTGGCCGACCTTCGCCACGAGCACGGCGTCGCAGTCGACGAGGGCGCGGAGCGCGCGGCCGAGCACGTCGTCGTCGCCTTCGCCGCCGGAGCAGTACTGCTCCGTGGCGCGGCGCCCCACGAGCCGGGCGCCTGCGCGGCTCACGTCGTACACGAGGAACTCGCGCGCATGGCCGAAGTGCTGATCCACGAGACCGCCCGACCGCGTCGCGACCGCGACGCGCGCCGAGAGCTCGGCCGGGACCCCCACGACCCGGAGCAACGCGGCGTCGCGCTCCCGCGCGGCGATCGCCCGCGCCCGACCCACCGCCTCGCGGCGCTCCCCCCGCAGCTCCCGCGCGTCGCGCGCCGGCCCGGGCGGCAGGCGCGCGAGCGTGAAGGACGCGAACCGGTCCTCCCCGAGCCGCCCCACCGCGTCGGCGCGGCACTGCCGGCAGTGGCGCATGACGCGGGCGTCGATCTCCGCCCTCCCCTGCACGCGCTCGAGCTCCTCAGCGGTCGGGCCGCGCTGGCCGGTCTTCCCGTAGTGGGTGCCGTGCTCCGGGGCCGAGATGAGCGGCACGAGGTTCACCAGGAAGGCCCCTGCCGCGCGCACCGCGCGCACGACGTCGGGGAGGTGCGCGTCGTTGACGCCGGGGATCACGACCGAGTTCACCTTCACGAGGACGCCCCGAGCGCGGAGCGCCGCGATCCCCTCGAGCTGCCGGGCGGACAGGATCCGCGACGCCTCCTTGCCGTGCACCTTGCGTCCCTCGCGGAGGATCCACGGGTAGATCCGCTCGCCCACCTCGGGGTCGATCATGTTCACCGTGACGGTGACGTGGCGGACGCCGAGCGCCGCGAGCCGGTCGACGTGCTCGGGGAGCGCGAGGCCGTTCGTCGAGAGGCAGAGCGTGAGGTCCGGCGCGGCGCGGCGGATCCCCTCGAGCGTCGCGAACGTCGCCCCCGGGCTCGCGAGCGCGTCGCCCGGGCCGGCGATCCCGACCACGGAGAGCTCCGGGATCTCGGCGGCGACGGCGAGCACCTTTCGGACCGCGTCGTCGGGCGAGAGCCGCTCCGACACGACGCCGGGCCGGCTCTCGTTCGCGCAGTCGTACTTCCGGTTGCAGTAGTGGCACTGGATGTTGCAGGCCGGGGCGACCGCGACGTGCATCCGCGCGAAGTGGTGGTGCGCCTCGTCGCTGTAGCACGGGTGATCCCGGACGAGCGCCGCGACGTCGGCCGGGAGCGCCGGCTGCGCGTCACCGCACCCGCGGGCGAACGTGCAGTTCGCGGCCGGGGGAGGCGGAGCGGGCGGGACTACCGGAAGCGGCGCCATCGCGGTCTCCCCGGGGTCAGGCCGCGAGCGGCTCGAACGAGAACGCTTCCTTCTTGCACGTGCGCCCGCACGCCTCGCACCCGATGCATCCGTCCGGGTTCGCGACCGAGGCGAACATCTTCGCCGACTCCTCCTCGTCGACCTCGGCGGGGGCGAGCACGTCGTGCGCGCAGATCTTGATGCAGCGACCGCACCCGATGCACAGCTCCGGGTCGATCGACTTCACGAAGCGCGGGGTCCACTCCTTCTTCCCGCGGGTCAGTCCGGTCACGTAGGCCATGGCGTGCTTCCTCCTCGGTTGCGCCCGCGGGCGCGTCGGTTTCACTCGTCGGCCGTGAACTCGGCCGACCCTCCGTCCGCCATCGCCTTGCGGAGCCACGGCGGCGGGGTTCCCCTCAGCACCTCCTGCAGCTTCGAGACCACCTCGGCGATCGGCACCGGTGCGCCCGTCTTCATCGGGTGGACCTTGCGCGCCACGAGCTTCGCCGCAGCGGGCCCGCCGATCTGGACCGTGTAGACGATGGCGCAGCCAGCGACGGCCCGTGCCCGCGCCGCGGTACGGTCCTCCTCGTCGCCCTGAGTGATGAGCGGGCTCACCCTGCCCAGCGGCTCGGCACGATCCGGCCCGACCTCCCAGATCCAGAACTCGGACGCCTGCCCGAAGTGGAGGTCGATCGTCTCGTCGTCGCTGCTCGTGAACGCGATCTTCATGGCCGCTCCTCCGGATCAGTTGTGGGCGAGCTTCTGCGCCTCGGTGGCGTTCGCCTGGAACAGGTTCGCGACCTCGAAGACGAGGTTCATCGTCCCGCGGTACCCGACCCAGACCTTCTGGTGCGCGCCGAGCCGGTCGAAGACGGGGAGCCCGGCGCGCAGGTGGGCCTTGATGCCGAGCCGGGCCGCGGCCTGCCGGCCGTTCGAGTTCGCGACGAGGAGGTCGGCCCCCTTCGCTGCCGACTCGAGGTCCTCGAGATCGCCGACGAACACGTTCTCGCAGGGGAGCGCGTCGAGGCCGCGGGTGCGCGTCGCGGCGATCGCCGCCTGGATCTCGCACCCCATCCCCGCGAGGAAGCGGATCATCCCCTTCAGGTGATCGGCCTCGAGCGCGATCGCCACCCGCTTGCGGCCGAGCTGGTAGTGGCTGTCCGCCATCGCGTCCATGAGGCGCGACCGGGCGCGGCGGAGCCGCTCCGGCGCGGGGCGGCCGGTGATCGCGGAGAGCGTCGCGACGAGCGCGTCGACCTCGGCGAGCCCGGTGAGCGCGGCGAAGCCGTACGCGGGGATCCCGAACCGGTCCTCGAGCTTGCGCGCGGCCTTCGCGAGGGAGTCGCCGACGTAGATCGTCGCGGCGCTCCGCCCCGCGCCCTGCAGCCGGTCGAGGGCGACCCCGCCCGTGGAGAGCGGCGAGACCTCGTCGTCCATGTGCCCGTCGAGCGCGTTCGCGACGTCCGGCACGGCGACGACGTCGAGGCCGAACGCCTCGAGGATCCCCTTCACCTCCTCGACGTCCGCGGGCGTGAGGTGGGCGCCCGGGAGGAGGTTCACCTGGTCGGGGATGCGCGCGCCGCCTTCCGGGATCGTGGAGACGAGTGCCTCCACGGCGGCCGCGTACCCCTCCTCGAGCGAGCCGCAGTAGTCGGGCGTCGCCGCCCAGACGATCGGGACGGCGGCGTGCTCGGGGCGCTCGGCGCGGAACTGGGCGATCGCGCTCCGGACGTCGTCGCCCATCGTCTCGGTGAGGCCGGACGTCATCACGCCGACCACGCCCGGGCGGAACTTCTCGATGACGCGCCCGAGGCCCCGCTTCAGATTTTCCCAGCCGCCGAAGATCGCCGCGTCCTCGCTCATCGCCGTCGAGTTGAGGGCGATCGACTCCTTGAAGTGGCGCGAGAGCTGGAGCCGGATGAAGGTCGAGCAGCCCTGGGCGCCGTGGAGGAGCCCCAGCATGCGGTCGACGCCGAGGTACGCGAGCGTCGCGCCGAGGGCGGGCGAGTTCTTCTGCGGGTTCACCGTCGCGGGCTTCGTCGGGACCTTCACGCGCGAGGCGGAGAGGTCCTCGGCGAGGAGCGCCGCGCCGTGCGCGGCCGCGGCGTCGCGCGCGGCCGCGCGCTCCGCCTCGGTCCGCTCCCAGGGCGCCCGGGCGTTCAGCGCGGCCCAGATCGGGTTGTTCACCGTGAGATCGAGCTGCCGGGCGAACGTGACCATGCCCTCGTACCCTGCGTACGGGTGGGCGCGCCCGTGGTTGATGTCGAGGAACGGCGTGCGAGTCTTGAGGGCGAGGAACTTGGTCTTGCCGCCGGCGACCACGAGGTCCGGCATCTTCTCCCGCATGACGCCGAGGAGCCCGGCCGTGGAGGTGTCCTCGATGATGCCGGCGTCGCGGTGCATGAGCGCCTTCATCCGGTGGAAGTCCTCGAGCGTGGAGTTCTGCGTCCCCGCCGCGAGGATCTCGACGCCCAGCTCCCGGAGCGCGCTCACCATCGACCAGGTCTTCACGCCGCCGGTGAAGAGGACCGCGCGCTTCCCCTCGAGCCGCGCCCGGTACGGCGCGATGCGCGCCCGGCAGCGCTCCTCCTCGTCGCGGACGAGGACCTCGACGCGGTCCCGCATCGTCCGGTCGCCGGGGCCGCCGGCCGCGAGGTCGAGCTCGCGCGCGATGTCGCGGAGCGCCTTCGCGGTGTCGGTCATCCCGTAGAACGACTCCTCGAGGTACGGGATGCCCCAGCGCTTCTTCATCTTGCGCGCGAGGTTCGTGAGGCTCTTCGAGCAGATGATGACGTTCAGGCGCGCGCGGTGCGCGTGGCGCAGGTCCTCGAAGCGCGCGTCGCCGCTCACGCAGGAGAGGATGCGGATCCCGAGCCGCTCGAAGAGCGGGAGCATCCCCCAGAGATCGCCGGCGATGTTGTACTCGCCGATCAGGTTCACGTCGTACGGCGTCGTCCGGTCGGGCTCGGCCGTCCCGATGACGTGCTCGAGCAGGACCTCGCCGGCGAGCCGGTTCCCGATGTTCTTGTCGCCGATGAAGCCGGGCGTGTTGACGGGGATGACCGGGATGGACACCTGCTTCGCCGCCGCCCGGCACACCGCCTCGACGTCGTCGCCGGTCATGGCGGTGACGCAGGTCGCGTAGACGAACACCGCCTTGGCCTCGCCCGCGTAGCGCGCGGCGAGGTCGAGGATCGCCCGGTAGAGCTTCTTCTCCCCGCCGAAGACGACGTCGTTGTGCAGGAGCTCGGTGGTGAAGCCGCGCCGGTAGAGCTGCGACCCCGACGAGCGCGCGCCGCGGTTGTCCCAGGAGTTGCCCGCACAGGCGATGGGGCCGTGGACGAGGTGGATCGCGTCCGTGATCGGCATGAGGACGACGCGGGCGCCGTCGTAGGCGCAGCTCCGCTCGGTCCCCTCTCCCGGCTCGGAGCGCTTGCAGAACTTCGGGGCGCCCTTCTCGTGCGTGTCGCACTCGGCCGGGTCGTAGTAGTCGGGGCGCGCCATGGCCGTCCTCGGCGCGCGGCCCCGGGCGCGGGCCCGGGGCGCGCGCGATCGGGGTCACCGCATCATCTCGAAGTGGCGGTCGTCGCAGCGCTCGTCGGTGAGGTCGATGAACTTGTTGCAGATCTCCGTGACCATGTTGATCGCGCCCTGGTACCCGACGAGCGGGTAGCGATGCCGGTTCACGCGGTCGAAGACGGGGAACCCGAAGCGGAAGAGCGGGATGTTCGCGTCGCGCGCCGCGAACTTGCCGTGCGTGTCGCCGATGAGCGCGTCGACCGGCTCGGTCACGAGCAGGGACCGGAGGTGCCACAGGTCCTTGTTCATGTAGACCTTCGCGTCCTTCCCGAACGGTGACGCCTCGAGGAGCGCGTGGAGCTCCTTCTCCAGCTTCTTCGAGCCCTTCGAGCAGAGGACGTGGACCGGCTTCGCGCCCATCTCCAGCAGGAACGCCACGTAGCCGACGAGGTAGTCGGGGTCGCCGTACAGGGCGAACCGCTTGCCGTGGATGTACTGGTGGGCGTCCGTCATCGCGTCGACGGCGCGGCCGCGCTCCGCCTTGAGCGAGTCGGGCACGGGCTTCTCGAACAGCTCCGAGAGCTTCACGAGGAGCGCGTCCGTCCGGGCGACGCCCATCGGCATGGGCATCGAGACGTGCCTGCCGGCGTAGCCCTCCTTGATCCACGCGAACGTCTTCGTGGTCGCGTAGGGCGCGACGGTCAGGGTCGCCTTGCCGTTGATCGAGTCGGCCGCCTCCTCGAGCTTCGTGCCGCCCGGGTAGAGGCGGTAGGTGCCGTCGAGCGGGGAGTCGAAGGAGTCGGAGAGGTCGGCGAGGAACGTGTAGGGGATCCCGAACGCCTCGAAGATCTTCTTGTACTCGCGGTAATTCCCCACGTTCGCGTCGAAGCCGGCGATGAAGTTGAGCTTGCCCGTGCAGCGCCCCTCGACCGCCTTCCCCTCCGTGAGCGTCTCGAGGATCGCGTTCAGCATCGCGTCGTAGCCGTGGACGTGCGAGCCGTTGAAGCTCGGCGTGTTGGCGAATGGCGCGGGGAGCTCCTTCGGCAGGTGCCCCTTCTGCCGCGCGTTCTTGAGGAACGCGGTGAGGTCGTCGCCGATGATCTCCGGCATGCACGAGGTGAAGATCGCCACCATCTTCGGCTCGTAGAGCGCGACCGCGTTCTCGAGCCCCTCGTGCAGGTTGTTCTGGCCGCCGAAGACCGCCCCGTCCTCCGTCATCGCGCTGCAGACGGCGGGCGCGGGCTCGCGGAAGTGCCGGTTCAGCGTCGACCGGTAGTACGACGCGCACCCCTGCGACCCGTGCACGAACGGGAGCGTCCCCTCGAACCCGTGGGCGCAGAGCTCCGCCCCGAGCGGCTGGCACGCGTGCGCGGGGTTGATGACCAGCGCCTGCCGGGCGAAGTTCTTCTCCCGGTACTCGGGCGTGTTGATCCAGCTCGCGACCCGCTTCTCCTCCTCGGGCGTGATCTCGCAGACGGGCTTCACGGGGAGGGCAAGGTTGTTCGCCATCGCTTGGTTTCCTTCGGGCAGTCGGGGAGCGTCTCCGTCCCCGAGGGACGGCCGTTGAACTGTCTGTGACATGGCGGGGAGCAGGCCCCGCCCCTCGGTCTAGAACGGCGACTTCACGAGCCCCCACGTCGGGCTGTTGATCGCCATGTCGATGTCCCGGGCGAAGATCGGGAACCCCCTGTACCCGTGGTACGGGCCCGAGTAGTCCCAGCTGTGCATCTGCCGGAACGGGAGCCCCATCTTCTGGAAGAGGTACTTCTCCTTGATCCCGGAGGCGACCAGGTCGGGCTTCAGCTCGTGGACGAACCGCTCGAGCTCGTACTCGGACGCGTCGTCGTAGATGACGGTCGCGTCGGGCATCTCGGGCGAGGTCCGGTCGTAGTCGTCCGAGTGCGCGAACTCGTAGCCGGAGCCGATCACGGTCATGCCGAGGTCCTCGTAGGCGCCGACGGTATGGCGGGGGCGGAGGCCGCCGACGTAGAGCATGACCTTCTTGCCCTCGAGGCGCGGCCGGACCTCGGCGATGACCTGCTGCATGAGTGGGTCGTACTTCGCGATGACCTTCTCCACGTTCTCCTTGATCCGGTCGTCGAACCGCTCGGCGAGCTTGCGCAGGCTCTCCTTGATCTTCGTCGGCCCGAAGAAGTTCAGCTCGATCCACGGGATCCCGTACTTCTCCTCCATGACCTTGCACATGTAGTTCATGGACCGGTAGCAGTGGATGACGTTGAGCTTCACCTTGTGCGTGGCGGCGATGTGCTCCATCTGGCCGTCGCCGGTCCAGACCGCCTTCACGTTGAAGCCGCACTCCTCGAGCAGAGGCTTCGTCGACCAGGCGTCGCCGCCGATGTTGTACTCGCCGATGAGCGCGATGTCGTACGGCGTCTCCGGCTCGGAGAACTCGCGCGTCTCGATGATGTAGTCGCGGATCGTGTCGTTCGAGATGTGGTGCCCGAGCGACTGGGAGACGCCGCGGAAGCCCTCGCAGTTGCAGGGGATGACCGGGAGGTCGAGCTCCTTCGTCATCTGCTTCGCGACGGCGTTGATGTCGTCGCCGATGAGGCCCACCGGGCACTCGGAGAGGACCGAGATGCCCTTCGCGAGCGGGAACAGATCCTTCGCCTCGCGGAGGAGGACGGCGAGCTTCTTGTCGCCGCCGTAGACGATGTCCTTCTCCTGGAAGTCGGACGTGAACTGCATCGCGAAGCTCGACACGCCGTTCACGCCGGACATGAGGTTCCGGCGGGTGCCCCACGAGTACCAGCCGCAGCCGACCGGGCCGTGCGAGACGTGCACCATGTCGCGGATCGGGCCCCACACCACGCCCTTCGCGCCGGCGTACGCGCAGCCGCGGGCGCTCATCACGCCCGGGACCGTCTTCCGGTTCGACTTCACGCAGGCGCTCCCGGAGGCCTGATCGTTCGGGGCGAGGTGCGGCGCGCGCTTTTTCCGACCCTTCTCCGGATACGCCTCGAGGGTGCGGTCGATCATCGACTGCGTCGACTCCTTGGTGATGCCCTCGACCTTCTTGACGCCGTTCGACATCCGTCCGCTCCTTCCGTTCCCGATTCCCTGCTACGCCCGCACCGCTGCGACTCCGACGATCGACTCGTCCTCGGGCGCCATGATCCCGAACTCCATGAGGAGCTCCTCGAGCTCTTCCATCTCGAGCGGTTTCGGGACGACCAGCATCTTGTTCTCGGCGATCTTGCGGGCGAGGGTCCGGTACTCGTCGGCCTGCTTGTGCTCGGGCGCGTACTCGATGACCGTCATGCGCCGCAGCTCCGCGCGCTGGACCTCGTTGTCCCGCGGGACGAAGTGGATCATCTGCGTCCCGAGCCGCTTCGCGAGGGCCTGGATGAGGTCGGCCTCGCGGTCGGTGTTGCGCGAGTTGCAGATGAGGCCGGCCAGCCGGACCTTGCCCGACGACGCGTACTTCAGGATGCCCTTCGCGATGTTGTTCGCGGCGTACATCGCCATCATCTCGCCGGAGCAGACGATGTAGATCTCCTCCGCCTTGTTCTCGCGGATCGGCATCGCGAAGCCTCCGCACACGACGTCGCCGAGGACGTCGTAGAAGACGAAGTCGAGGTCGGGCGTGTACGCGCCGTTCTCCTCGAGGAAGTTGATGGCCGTGATGACGCCGCGGCCGGCGCAGCCGACCCCCGGCTCCGGGCCGCCCGACTCGACGCACTTCACGTCGCCGTACCCGACCTTGAGCACGTCGGAGAGCTCGAGGTCCTCGACGGTGCCGCGCTCGCGGACGAGGTCCATCACCGTGGCCTGCGCCTTCGCGTGCAGCATGAGGCGGGTCGAGTCGGCCTTCGGATCGCAGCCGACGATCATCACCTTCTTGCCGAGCGAGGCGAGGCCGGCCACCGTGTTCTGCGTGGTGGTCGACTTCCCGATCCCGCCCTTTCCGTAAATCGCGATCTGTCTCATTCGCTGCGGTCTCCTGTTCGAGCGGCGCATCGTGCGTCCGGACGGGGAGGTCCTTGAGCAATGGCCGTGCCCGCCCGGGGGAACGCGCGGATCCGAGCAATTGCGCGCTTCGGTCCCGCGCTCGCGCGGCGCACGTCGGGATCCGCACCCGCGCGCGTGCGGTTCCCGACAATCGAGTGTCAGGAACCGGACAATGGGGTGAGGCGGGGGCGGCGCGCTCGCGGCCGTGGCGGTGGAACGGGAGGTGCAGCGCCATCGAGGGAGGAGGAGGCGCATGAGCACGCTCGACGAGCTGGAGAGGGTGGAGCGGGCCGAGGACTACTTCGAGCTCCTGGAGGTGCCCTTCGACGGCGCGGTGCTCCACGCGTCCCGCGTGCACCTGCTCCGCGTGTTCGGCTTCGCGATCGCCGAGATCGACGCGCGGACTCCGCCGCCCGACGAGCCGGAGCGGCTGCGCCTCTACCGGGACGCGCTCCGGCGCGCCCACGCGCTCGTCGCGCACGACGGCGCGCACCGCGCGGGCGCCGGTTCGGCGAGCCGCTGCGGCGGCTGCGGCGCAGTGGAGGAGTGCGCGAGCTAGGGTGTGGGGATCCCGCCCTTGCGCATGCACGCGAGCCGCGTGTGGCGCCAGCCGCGCCGCGCGTAGAAGGCGAGCGCCGGCGCGTTGTCGCGGTCGGCGAGGAGCTGCAGCCGCGTCGCGTTCCGCGCGCGCGCCCAC
>Ga0306924_10004962_pt1 | contig 13072 bp, 10 predicted proteins | sample sta12Can44000111_FD_203756 | JGI IMG/M metagenome (GOLD analysis project Ga0306924, IMG submission 203756) | Lab enrichment of tropical soil microbial communities from Luquillo Experimental Forest, Puerto Rico - statanox.12C.anox.44.000.111 (v2)... | ecosystem: Environmental > Terrestrial >... | reverse complement strand
AAAACGCGGTTACTAGGATCGCCCACACGAAGAGCGGCATCTTGTGCATCGTCATGCCGGGGGCGCGCATATTGAAGATCGTCGTGATGAAGTTGATGGCCCCCATGATCGACGCGGCACCGGCCAGATGCAGCGAGAAAATCACCATATCGACAGCCGGTCCGGGATGCCCGAGTGGGCCCGAAAGCGGCGGATAGACCGTCCAGCCGACCCCCGCACCTTGACCGACCATCGTCGACCCGGCCAAGAGCGCGAAGGATGGGACCAAGAGCCAGAAGCTGATGTTGTTCATTCGCGGGAAGGCCATGTCCGGCGAGCCGATCATCAGCGGCACCAGCCAATTGCCAAACCCGCCTATCATCGCCGGCATGACCACGAAGAAGACCATGATCAGGCCATGCGCGGTGACGATGACGTTGTAGAGTTGATGGTCCTCGATGAAGGTGTTGCCGGGATGCATCAGCTGGATCCGCGCGGCGACCGACAAGGCGCCACCGATCACCCCGGCGACTATAGCGAACGTCAAATAAAGGGTGCCGATGTCCTTGTGGTTGGTCGAGCACAGCCAGCGAGTGAAAAAGCCCGGCACGTGGCCGTGACCATAGGTACCGTGGCCATGTAGGTCGGCGGTGTGAGCGTCATGCTCGTAAGCCATCCCGCGCTCCCTCGATATCAATCGCCTGTGGGCGCCGCGCGGGCGGCCTCCGCCGGGTCCGGAACCGCTGCGACGCGGACCGCGCCGGTACCGTCGTCATGTCGCGCGAACTTCTTCTTGGCCTCGCCCAGCCAATGCTGGAATTCATCCTTCGATAGTGCTTCGACCTTGATCGGCATGAAGGCGTGATTGACGCCGCAGATCTGGTTGCATTGACCGTAGTAGGTGCCCGCGTGCTCGATCCTCATCCAGCTCTCGTTGAGCCGGCCGACGATCGCGTATTCCTGGACCCCGAAGGACGGCACGAACCAGCTGTGGATCACATCGGTCCCGGTGACTTCTACGCGGATGATCGTGTCGGCCGGAACAACGAGGGGGTTGTCTACGTCGAGCAGCCGCTTCTGCCCCGGTTTCAGCTCGGCTTCCGGAATGATGTTGCTGTCAAAGGCGAGTCCGCCTTGGTCGGGATATTCATAGGACCAGTACCACTGGTGCCCGGTCACTTTGATCGTCATCTCCGCATTCGGCACCCTGTCCATATAATACATGAGCTTGAAGGAGGGGACCGCGATGATGATCAGGATCAACACCGGCACCACAGTCCACAACATCTCGATGACAGTGTTGTGAGAGGTGCGCGATGGTACCGGGTTCCGCCGATGGTTGAAGCGCCACATCACGTAGACCAGCAGGCCAAGAACAAAGACCGTGATCAGAGTGATGATGATCAGGAGCTCGTCGTGAAAGGCCGACAGACGATCCTTGACCGGGGTTGCGGGAGGTTGAAAGCCGAGCTCCCACGGCTTGGGTTCTGCAGCCCCGGCGACCGCCACGACCGCGAGGGCGCCGATCACGCCCATCACGAGCGTCGGCAGCGCTCTGGCCGTCGCGTTCGTTTTCAACAACCTCGTCAACCGCACCATGCGCCCTGCAGCCTCTCATCCGTTACGGACGGCCCGCTGATACTTCGGCGGGCTTCGGCCGCGCGCGGCAAAGCCGGGCGGAACCTACACCAAAGCTCGTTCTGCTCACAACTGGGTCAACCCCGTCCCGACTCCTTGCGACGAGCCGCCGCATCGGCGCGAGATCCTGCTCCGGCAGCGAACGTGCCTTTCGCTCGCGACCGCCTGAGGCCATATTTGGACCGTTCCTAAAAGGAGTAGCGAATGACCGATCTCGCCGTTACCGACGCGCTGTTCTTTGAGCGGACCGGCATGGACCCGGCTCGTGTCGGGGCGCTCGTCACCCAATCGCTGGCCGGCATGGACGACGGCGAGCTGTACCTCGAATACAGCCAGTCCGAGAGCCTCGCGCTCGACGACGGCCGTATCAAGAGCGCGAGCTTTGACACCTCCCAGGGGTTCGGGTTGCGCGCGGTTGCCGACGAAGCCGCCGGTTATGCACACGCTTCCGAACTCTCGGAGGCGGCGATCCGCCGCGCCGCGGCGACGGTACGGGCCGTGGCGAGCGGCTATTCCGGGGTCATGGCGGCACCGCCTTCCGGCACTAACCGGAGCCTATACACCGAGGAGAACCCGCTCGGCCTGGTCGATCTCGGGGCCAAGACGCGGCTTCTGGCCGAGATCGATGCCTATGCTCGAAGCCGGGACGACAGGGTCAGGCAGGTCATGGCCTCGCTGAGTGGCTTGTGGCAGGCGGTCCAGATCATTCGCCCGGACGGGCGCCGTGTCGCCGACATCCGACCGCTCGTGCGATTGAATGTTGCGATCGTCGTCGGCGAAGGCGAGCGCATGGAAACCGGATCTGCGGGATCCGGCGGGCGCGTCGCCTATGACCGCTATCTCGATCCGCAACACTGGAAGTCCCAGGTCGACGAGGCGTTGCGCCAGGCGCTGGTCAATCTCGCCGCGGTGCCTGCGCCGGCGGGGGAGATGACGGTGGTTCTCGGACCGGGATGGCCGGGTGTGATGCTGCACGAAGCAGTCGGGCACGGGCTCGAGGGCGATTTCAACCGCAAGAAGACCTCGGCCTTCTCCGGCATGATCGGGCAGCGTGTTGCCACACAGGGGGTGACGGTGGTCGATGACGGGACGTTGCCCGACCGGCGCGGCTCTCTGACCATCGACGATGAGGGCACGCCGACCAATTGCACCGTGCTGATCGAGGACGGGATCCTGAAGGGCTACATGCAGGATCGCATGAATGCCCGCCTCCTCGGGGCCGCGCCGACCGGAAACGGCAGACGACAGAGCTTCGCGCATGCACCGATGCCGCGGATGACGAATACCTACATGCTGGCTGGCGGACACGACCCGCAGGAGATCATCGGCTCGGTCAAACGCGGGCTATATGCGGTCAATTTTGGCGGCGGTCAGGTCGACATTACCTCGGGCAAATTCGTGTTTTCGGCGTCCGAGGCTTATCTGATCGAGGACGGGAAGGTCGGACCTTCGGTAAAGGGCGCCACACTGATCGGCAACGGGCCGGACGCCCTGACAAAGGTGGCAATGATCGGCAATGATTTGCGCCTCGACGATGGGATCGGTACCTGCGGCAAGGACGGTCAAGGCGTGCCGGTCGGCGTCGGGCAGCCGACATTGCGGATGGACGGGCTTACGGTCGGCGGCACGAGCGCGTGACGCACGCCGTCACGCGCTGCCTTACGGCCCTTGCTGCCTTGGCACTGCTGACGGGGTTTTCCGTTGGCCGCGCCTACGCTTGCACCGATTTTGCGGCGGCACCTTCGACCCGCTGGTCGCTCACCACCGAGCATGGGGTGTCCTGGCTGGTCACGCCGTGTGGCGAACGGTTTTTCAGCCTTGGTGTCAATGTGCTCGACGGAGGCAATCACGAGCACGAAAGGGTCGGCAAGGCTTATTCCGGCTACAACTGGGAGAGGTTCGCGCCGACGCTTCAAGATTGGGCCGCCGAGAGTCGCCGCCGGCTGTTCTCATGGGGGTTCAACAGCGCGGGGGGCTGGGCACTACCCCCGCAGGTGATCCAACTCCCCACGGTCATTAACCTCGAGCTCGGTCGATTGGCGAAGTTCCACTGGTTCGACCCATTTGCCCCAGAAACCGAGACGCGTATGATGGCACTCGCCCGCAATCTAGTGGCTCCCTATCGCAGCACCCCGTACCGGATCGGCTATTTCTCGGACAACGAGGCTGGCTGGTGGGCCGGCGCCCTGTTCGTCTGGTACTCGAGCAGGCCGGCGAGCTCACCGACCAAGCAGCGTTGGGTGGAGACGCTACGACGGCACTATGGGGGCGAGTGGTCGCGATTTGCGGCCGATTTCCTGCCGCCGGCAGGCGTCGGCTCGTGGGATGCGCTGCTTGCGGCCACCGAGATGACCCGAATGCGACCGGGAGGCGAGGGAATTCACGCGGTGCGTAAGTGGACCGCCGTCGTCGCCGAGCGCTACTACGCGCTAACCGAAAAGGCGATCCGATCGGCCGATCCCGACGCCCTTTATTTCGGCGACCGGCTGCCGATCTACTATGACCCGGCGGCGGTCCGGGCAATGGCGGGGCATGTCGATGCCATCGCGACAAACTACAACGTTGACAGCAGCGACGGTTGGGTAGCCAGGTATTTCTTCGATGGTTTACGCCAATTGTCGGGTGGCAGGCCTATACTAATCACCGAATGGTTCTTTGCGGCCCGTGAGAATCGTAGCGGTAATCACAACAATGGCCATCTGATGACCGTTGCCACACAAGAGCAAAGGGCGCTCGGTGCGGCTACGGCGACCGCGAATTTCGCGGCAATCCCCGAAATCGTCGGGCTCCATTGGTTTCAATATTATGATCATCCGAAGGGCGGCCGGACTGACGGTGAGGATTACGATTTCGGCCTCGTTGATGTCGACGATCGGCCCTATGGGGATCTCGTTTCGGCGCTAGCGGCGGCAAACCGCCAAGCTCTCGAGATCCACGCCAAGGCGGCAGTGATGGTACCGGCGAAAGACCCTTTCGTGCTCCCCCACGCCCCGATCTCGGTGAACAACCACTCGCTTTCCGACTGGCCGAAACCGGCGAGCTTGCTGCCGCGACTGAAGTCGTCGCCCGGTGCGGTTGAATTTGGCGAAGCCTACCTCTCCTGGAGCGAAAAGGGGCTTGCGCTGGCGACGATTGGGCAAGATTATTTCGACGTAGATCTGCTTGCCTATGACGGCGCTTTTCCGCTCGGCGATTCCTATCGGGTCGAACTCGGCGTCGATGCCGGCGCCGGGCCGCGACGCTTTACACTGTTTTTCATTCCGCCGCGAACCAAGCGGCACACCTATCCAAACGACTATCCAATGAGCGCACAGCTGTGCATGGAGTCAGCTCGGATTGCAATTGCCGAAGGTTGCACCGCGGTCGGCGGCGCCGAAGCCGTCTATTTCGGCTCCGATCAGCCGCGGATCACCGCGGAGATGGTGATCCCGTGGTCGGCCTTTGGCATCACCATCCCCACGCCGGGAGCGCAGTTGCGTGCTGAAATCGCCATTACCTCGTGGGATCGCGAGCGCTGGATATCGCTGTCGGGCCAAACTCCGGACGCCGTGATGCACCATCACGAAGACTGGCGCGCGATGCGGCTCGGCAACGACCGGCAGATGATCGAAAGCTTGCCGCCCGTGCGGGCGCCTGCACCGGGGTGAGGGATAGTCGACCCCTAAGATTGTGAGCGGGTTTGCAGACCCCGGGTGGTGAGCCGCGGGAGCTCGGCTGCAGGTGAGTGGTTGCCGGCCGTGGCAGAAACGCCGCCCCATCTATGCAGCCAAGACCGGGCACCGAAGCTGTAGGTCCAGCGGCTGAATCTTACTTAGCACAGAGGGCACCGCGCTCTTATTTGCGCAGACGGAAATTATCCGCCCCGCTATCCGTTATTGGTGGAATCCTTCGAACCGATTACGGATTCGGTCGTGAGAAGGCGCGGCAAAATCATCGTACTCCACTTTATCGGCCAAATGCCTCTCGCAGGCATTGCGTGGCAAGCCATGCATTATCTCTTGGGCCTCGAGCAACTTGGCTATGAGGCCTGGTACATCGAGGATAGCGGCGCAAATCCTTATGATCCGCGCGAGAGTAGGGTCGTTATGGAGTGCGACTACAACGTGAACTATTTGCGCCGAGCGATGGAGCGGCATGGCTTTGGCCAACGCTGGGCCTATTGGGACGCTTGCCATGACGCCTACTATGGGCTCTCGCGCGAGCGGGTGCATACTCTGTACGCTGAGGCCGATGGCCTGATAAACTTATGTGGGGCGACGGGATTACGCGAGGAGCATCTCGCATGTCCCGTGCGAATTATAATCGATACCGACCCGGGTTATCAGCAGCTGAAATACGCCAAAGGCGACGTTGGAACGCGCGCTTACCTAGACGCCCACACGCATTTTTTCACCTATGGCGAGAATCTTGGAGCGGAGGATTGCCCGATACCATTGTGCGGGGTTCCATGGCGTCCAACCAGACCGCCTGTTGATCCAGACTTATGGCCCCGGCGCGCTGACCGGCCGCGGTGCTTCACAACCATCGCGAGCTGGGATAACCGCGGGAAAGACATCGAAGCCGATGGCGTGACCTACATCTGGTCAAAGCACGTAAACTTCCTTCGCTTCCTTGATCTGCCGCGGCGCCGACCCGAAAGCTGTTTCCGGATGGCAATGTTGCCGTTTGACGCAACGATCCGCCGTAAGGTCGAGCAAGCCGGTTGGGTCCTCATCGATCCGCGTCCGGTCTCGGCTGACATGAGGAGCTATCAGGCATTCATCCTTGACTCCCGCGGTGAGTTCACCGTGGCAAAAGATATCTACGTCCGCCCGAAAAGCGGTTGGTTTAGCGATCGAAGTGTCTGCTACCTCGCCGCAGGTCGCCCAGTCATCACGATGAACACCGGCTTCAGCAAGATTTATCCGACCGGACGAGGCCTGTTCGAATTTTCCAATGATGACGACGTGCTCGCTGCCGTCGACGCAATCGCTTCGGATTACGCACTCCACAGCGACGCGGCGCAGGCTCTTGCACGAGAATACTTCGCCGCCGATCGGGTTATTGGTCGGCTGTTGACGGAAGTCGGACTGTAATCTAATCGCGTTCGTCCTCAACGAAGACCCAAAGTTTACAAACTAAATAATCTGAGTCCGTTGGAGTTGGGTATGCGATGAACTCTCGTCTCAGAATCATTGTGGCTGGTATGGCAGCTCAGTATCCAGTTGGCGGTGTCGCGTGGGATTATCTGCCATATGTTATCGGTTTAACGCGACTTGGTCATGACGTGTTCTACCACGAGGATACTTGGTGTTGGCCGTACCATCCACTGCAGAATACAATGACCGATGATGGCCGTTATTCAGCACAATATCTGAACAACTTTTTTGAACGTTTCGCCCCTGAGCTTGCTACGCGGTGGCATTACCTGCACTTGCACGAGACGAGTTTTGGAATGCGACGCACCGATTTCGATGAAATCGCAAGCACCGCAGACCTGTTCATTAACGTCAGCGGTGTCAGCATGCTTCCGGAAACGTTATCTCCCAGATGCGTAAAAGTCTTCATCGATACCGATCCAGGTTATAATCAGATCATCTTGCGCGAGCGTCCGACCTGGTCTGAAAACGTCGAGCGCTGGTGTGCCAGTGTTTTGGCCCATGATCGGTTTTTTAGTTATGCCGAGAATATCGGGGCGCCTGACTGCGGAGTGCCAACCGTCGGGCTGAATTGGCGGACGACGCGGATTCCTGTGGTGCTCGATCTTTGGGCACCGTTTGCCACCAACACGTCGTCTTCGGCACCCTGGAGCACAGTGATGACCTGGAACGTGTTCAAAGGCAAGGTCAAGCACGCAGGCGTAGAGTACCGTGGTAAGGGTGTCGAATTTCACAAAATCATCGGTTTGCCGCGAAAAATCGATCGAGTCTTCCGGCTAGCGATCGGGGGTACGAAAGCACCATTAGAGCAGTTATCTGCCCACGGTTGGAGAGTGGTGGACGGTCCCACCGTCACCCTGACCGCGACCGACTATCAAGATTATATCGTCGGCTCGCGCGGGGAGATTTCGGTGGCTAAGGACATTTATGTCGCCCTCCGCACCGGCTGGTTTAGCGGCCGATCGGCTTGCTACCTCGCCGCTGCGCGCCCGATCGTCATCCAGGATACCGGATTTACTAAGTTCATTCCTACTGGCCGGGGGGCCCATGCCTTCTCTACCAAAGAGCAAGCGGAGGAGGCGCTTGCTGCCGTAGAACGGGATTATACAATGCAAGCTCAAGCGGCGAGAGATCTTGCTTGGACGCATTTTCACTCAGCCGACGTCCTCACCAAACTCATTGATGACATCTATACGAATAGCTGTTGAGTTTGACCAAGTGGCCTTTCTCTCGATCGGGGTGAGCCCGATGCAGACGAGGGTGGTGCGGACCTGCTCGGTTTTGCACGCATCGAGCCCAGAGGTCGTTTGACGACGGCATTCCAGCCCCCGCAAAACGAGTGGGTCTTGATAAGAACATATCATGAACCCATATTCCAGGCTCATTCGTCCCATGAGCCTTAATAATGTCAAAAATCGTTAGCGATCCGCGTTTGCTGCCTGTTTATCAGCTGTTTTCCAGACCAGGAATCCAAAAACTTCAAATACTTAGTCCTGATCTCTCCTCGCCTCGCGCGCGCGAAGGGCTCGGCTGCTTCGACGTGGGAACTCGGAAATCCGCGGCATTCCGACTCGCTGACGGGTCTGAGAGATCCGGGCTAACTCTCTGATATAGACGGATCTATGAAGTTAGGCTGGGCAAATTTCGGAGCGAGATCAGCTATTCACCCAGTTTCCCGCTTTTTGCAGGGGTGTGTTCAACACCGAGGCCATACGCTGCGTGGCGACGGCTCCACAAGAAACCATTCCTCAATAGGCGTATTCGGTAAATACCGGATCTACATCACCGCCCCACCGGGTGCGGAAGTCTTCCAACAGCTCTTCGGCCGGGGTCCGTCCCGAGCCGGCGATCGCGAACAAGGGATCGAGAAAATGCGTCTCATCCTCGCCAGCTGCGCTGCGGCGAGCTCGCCGGTGTAACCCTTCGCGGGAAATCTCGAGCATTTCTAGTGCGATGTCGCGTAGCGTTCGCGTCCGCAACGGTGTGGCGAGCCCGAGCCGGGGAACGTCGCGGCGCATCGCTTCGCGCTCTTCGCCGGTCCAATCCGCGATTAGATCATGCGCAGCATCGAGCGCTGCCGCGTCGTAAAAGATCCCGACCCACAGGGCCGGCAATGCACATAGCCGGCGCCACGGACCCCCGTCGGCGCCGCGCATCTCGAGAAACGTCTTCAGCCGTACCTCGGGGAACGCTGTCGTCAGGTGGTCGGCCCAGTCGCCGATCCGGGGGACCTCATTGGTCAACGCCGGCAGCCGGCCGGCTATGAAATCGCGGAACAACTGGCCGCTCGCGTCGATGTAACGCCCGTTCCGATAGACAAAATACATCGGAACATCGAGCATATAGTCGACATAGCGCTCGAACCCGAAGCCCTCTTCAAAGACGAACGGCAAGGTACCGCAACGGTCGGGATCGGTGTCGGTCCATACGAGGCTGCGCTGGCTGAGAAAACCGGAGGGCCGCCCCTCGACAAACGGCGAGTTGGCGAACAGCGCCACCGCGACAGGCTGAAGGGCAAGGCTGACCCGGAATTTCTTAACCATGTCAGCCTCGGAGGCGTAGTCCAGGTTCGTCTGCACCGTACAGGTGCGCAGCATCATATCGAGGCCGAGCCGGCCCTTCTTTGGCATGTAATCACGCATGATCCGATAACGGGCTTTGGGCATAAACGGAATCTCATGACGCCGCCATTTCGGATCGAAGCCGAGACCGAGCATGCCAAGCCCGAGCTCGTCGCACACTTCGCGCACTTGGCGGAGGTGCTCGTGCACCTCGTCGCAGGTTTGATGAACGGTCTCGAGCGGAGCGCCGCTCAGCTCGAACTGGCCGCCCGGCTCGAGCGTTATCGCGCATTGCGCATCGTTTGCCAGGGCGATCGCATTGCCGTTCTCGAGGATAGGCTTCCAACCGAACCGGGTCATCTCGCGAAGCAGAGCGGCGATCCCATCTGGCCCTTCGTAGGGCACCCGGCGCAGATCCGAGCGGCGAAAGACGAATTTCTCGTGCTCGGTGCCGACCCGCCACGCCGTGAGAGGCTTACAGCCGGATTCGAGATATTCGACGAGCTGCCGCTTGTCGGTGATCGGTGCTCCTGGCGAGCTCGGGGCGGTGGTCATCCTCGGCGGAACTCCCGGGATAGCGGCAAGGACGATCAACGGGTACGAGTGCGGCGCCAATCACCGGCGATCGCCTGGAAGACTGCCAGAGCCGCAAGAGCGGCGGTCTCCGCACGCAACACCCTCGGGCCGAGCCCGATGCGAGTAACAAAAGAGAGTTTGTCCAAAGCGTCAAGCTCCGTCTGGTCGAACCCGCCTTCCGGCCCGACGAGCAGCGCCATCGGCCCCGCCGCGAGCCGCCTCGCGGCTTCACCGATCGGTTCGCCCGCCCCGCTTTCGTCACAGACCATGAGGGGTCGCTCGGCCGACCAGGAGGCGAGCACGCGATCGAGCGCTTCGGGCGGGTGCAATTCCGGCAACGAAAGACGCTCGCTCTGCTCGGCCGCCTCGACGGCATGCGCGCGCAACCGTTCGAGGTTGAGGCGCTCGGACTGGCTCCGCACCGTGCATACCGGCAACAGCACCGAGGCCCCGAGCTCGGTCCCCTTCTCGACGAGCCAGTCGAGCCGGGCCCGCTTGATCGGCGCGAACAGCAACCAGAGGTCGGCGTCGGGCTCGGGCACCCGCAATTGGCGCTCGACCGTCAGCAGCACGCGACTCTTGCCGACCTCGGCAATGCGGCACAACCACTCTCCGTCGACGGCGTTGAAGCCGGCGACTGCCGCACCGCGGCCGAGCCGCAACACCGTGCGGAGATAATGCGCCTGCCCTGCCTCGAGTTCGATCACCCCGCTCGATGCGAGCCCAGGCTCGACATGAAGGCGCGGTTCACGGTGTTTTGCCACCCTGGCATGCCTCATCTGTTGCGTCAGCGAGATTAAAATTAGACTCGGCCCAATGGAAACGCTCAGGCAACTCGAAGGGAAGCCAGCTTCTCGCTCCGACCCGAGTGACATCCGTCACGGCGATTGGGTAGAGCGCTACCTGCCCGCCGGGGCCCGGCCTTACGCCCGCCTTGCTCGCCTCGACCGGCCGATTGGAACCTGGCTTCTGCTGTTCCCTGGCTGGTGGGGGATTGCGCTCGCGTCGATCACCTGGCCGGACCCCGCGTTGCTGATCCTGTTTGCGGTGGGTGCGGTTGCGATGCGCGGCGCCGGCTGCACTTTCAACGACATCGCCGACCGGCATTACGACGCGCTGGTCGCCCGCACTCGGCTGCGTCCGTTGCCCAGCGGGGCGGTAACCGTGTGTCGCGCCGTTCTGTTCTTGGTGCTCCAATTGATGGCCGGTGCCGCGGTCCTGTTCACCCTGAACCGGACGAGCGTCCTGCTCGGTTTTGCCGTTCTCGGGCTGATCGGTACTTATCCGTTTATGAAACGGGTTACCTATTGGCCGCAAGTGTTCCTCGGCCTCAATTTCAACTGGGGGGCGCTGCTCGGCTGGGCCGCTGCCACCGGAACCCTCGCCTGGCCTTCCGTTCTGCTCTATCTCGGAGGCGTGTTCTGGACCATCGGCTACGACACGATCTATGCACATCAGGACAAGGAGGACGATTTACGCATAGGCGTCAAATCCTCGGCGATTGCGCTCGGCTCGCGCACCCGCCCGTGGCTCTTTGCCTTCTACGCCGTCGCGCTGTCGACGTGGGCGGCGGCAGGGTTTGCAGCGGGGCTCGGCATCCTGTTCTGGGCCGGGCTCGCCGGATCGGCGTTGCAGCTGGCTTGGCAGGCGGCCCGTGTGGCAATCGACGACCCGGCCGACTGCCTCGCCAAGTTCCGCTCGAACCGAGGGGTCGGCTGGCTGATGCTCGCTGGGATCGTCGGCGGCCACTTCACCTGATCCGAAACCGTTGGACCCCGCCCTCTTCGTCCGCGGTAATACCGTCGTCACCGCGCCGCCGCTGGTTCCGGAGATCCGCCTCTACCTCGCCACCGAGATCACCCCGATCTGGCAGGCGACCGAGGAAACCCTCGCGCGCAGCGCATTGCCGCCACCGTTCTGGGCTTTCGCCTGGGCGGGGGGCCAAGCCCTCGCCCGCTATCTCCTCGATCATCCCGCCGAGGTAGCCGGCCGCTCCGTGCTCGATTTCGGCGCCGGCTCCGGCCTCGTCGCGATAGCTGCCGCCAAAGCGGGCGCTGCCTCCGTGTTTGCGGCTGAGATCGACCATTTTGCCGCCGCCGCGATCGCCGCGAACGCCGCTCTCAACGATGTCGCGATTGCAGTGACGACTGCGGATCTGCTCGACACCGTCGATCCGCGATGGGAAGTCGTGAGCGCCGGCGATGTGTGCTACGAAAGGCCGATGGCGGACCGGGTCACGGGCTGGCTGCGCGGGCTAGCCGCTCGGGGCACCCTCGTCCTGCTGGGTGATCCAGGACGCGCATATCTCCCGAGTGAAGGCCTCGTCGAGCGCGCGCGCTACCTCGTGCCGACGAGCCGCGAACTCGAAGACCGCGACACCCGCGACGCGGTCGTCTGGGAGGTGCTATCTCGGCGAGAGCCTTTCGGGAGATAGATCAGCCAGATTCGTCCGGAAACCAGTCTCCGAGGACCTGCTCCTCCGTGTACCCACCTCCTTCGAGCTGCGCCCGAATCGCTTTGATCGGCTCGCCGTGCTGCCCAAGATCATCCCCCGCCTGCCTCGCCGCAGCGCGGACCTGTTTCTGAATCAATGCTTGGGTCTCGCGCCGAAGGCTGGGGCTGTCCTCTAAGAGACCCTCGATTTCTGTCCGCGCTTCGTTGATCGTCGCCCGCCAGCCAGCGCGCGGTTCCGCTGCAGGAGTGGCCTCGAGCTTTAAAAGGTGCCGCAGGACCCGAGTAATCTGCGAACGCAACTCGCGCCGGTCCGACTTCCCTAAGCTCTCGATCTCCTCGGCAAGGTTCTCCCAATCGAGCGGTAGATTCGAGCCTTCTGTTCCGGCCAGAGACTGGCTTTTGGCCTGCCGTAGCGCGGCCGCTTGCTCCTCGGTCCAGCGCACGAAATCCTGGTCGTAGAGCGCGTTCAGCTTCGCCATGTCCTCGTTGCCCTCGACCAAATGATGGCCTTTCTGATTTTCGCGCGCAAGCCGCCGAAGCGCTCCTTGGAACGCCAGGCCGCACCCATATAGCCCGGCATGCCCTATGCCAGTCTGCGCGACTTCATCGACCGGCTCGAGTCGAGCGGGCGGTTGGTGCGGGTGGCGGCGCCGGTGTCGCCGTACCTCGAAATGACCGAGATCCAGACCCGGCTCCTCGCCGCGGGCGGACCCGCCGCATTGTTCG
>Ga0306924_10004958_pt1 | contig 13075 bp, 9 predicted proteins | sample sta12Can44000111_FD_203756 | JGI IMG/M metagenome (GOLD analysis project Ga0306924, IMG submission 203756) | Lab enrichment of tropical soil microbial communities from Luquillo Experimental Forest, Puerto Rico - statanox.12C.anox.44.000.111 (v2)... | ecosystem: Environmental > Terrestrial > Soil... | reverse complement strand
TCGAATCGCGAGACATACATGTGTGAATTCATGTGGCTCGTGAAGTCGTATTCCGAGGCCAGCACCGCGCCTTTGAATGTGTGAACCCAATCAGCCATGATTGCCTCTTTCAATCCGCTCTTTCGCTCTGCGCCTTTGGTGATTGGCTTTCAGCTGAGGGCTCTTGGTGGAAAAAGCAGAGAGCCGGCAGTTTTCTTCCGTCAGCCAATAACCGCCATCCGTGCGATGTTCGATAAGCGTCGGCGGGGCCAGGCGATCTCCTGCCCAAGGCAACGGGAGACCGCTCGCCACCGGCCAGCAGCCACTCATCCCTGTACCGCGGCCATGAACTCTACAACACGATTCAGCGTGGCCTCAGGCTGATCGCGGTGAGGCGAGTGACGACAGTTCGGCAACATCAGGATCTGCGTCGCGGGCACGCGGGCTCGAATCGCCTCCAGTTGAGCGCGTGTTCCATATTCGTCTTCCTCGCCCTGAATGCACAGGACCGGGCATCGGATCGCGGACAGATATGACTCGATATTCCAATTGCGAAAGCACGGATCGAGCCAGATGTCATTCCATCCCCAAAAGGTTGCGTCCACATGTTCGTGGTAACGTCCAAGCCGAAGCGGCAGATCGGTTTTCTCGTAGGCGATCTTCGCCCGGGTGATGCTGTGGACGCTGAGGCCTTCGACAAACACGTGCGGGGCCTCAAGAATCAAAGCGCGGACATTGCCAGGGTAGGTCCCGGCGAAAACCAGTGCGATAGATCCGCCATCACTGTGTCCCAACAAAACTGGCTTGCGGATCTCCAGCCTCTCCAGGAGCCCGGGCAGTACGACCTCGCCCTCGTGGTGCATGAAGTTAATGGCACGCGCCTCCGCCAGCCGCTCCGAGCTTCCGTGGCCGTATCGAGAGTATGCCAGAACCCTGCAACCGGTAGCGGCGGCGACCTGATGCGGGAACTGCTTCCACATGGCGACTGAACCCAAGCCTTCGTGCAGCATTACGATGACCGGCCGGTCGCCAGTTGGCTCTCGCGAAGCAGCCATTCTGGCATTCGCTGAGTCCGGCTCAATCCATAACGTCTCTAGCCGCTTGCCATCGACAATAACTTCGCCGGCCTGCCGCGACCCATTGGAGTGGGAGTCGGTCACCATGTCTACGCGAGCTCCGGGGAGGGGCCGAGGTGCTGCTCAACCCACGGCACGACCCATTGCGCCGCGACTTCTTCGGGCACGCTGCCCGAGCTGGCATCATGTTTCAGGATCTCGCCAGCGCGTTTGGCGCCGAGCTCCGTAAGCAGTTTGTCGAACCGGATACCGCCCTGGCAGTACGTGTCTCTGTAGGTGCGATCGCCGAGAGCAATTACGCCGTAAGTTACGCTCGAAAGGTTGGGGCGCTCGCTTTCCAGGCTGTTATAGAGAGCCTGCGCATTGTCGGGCACGTCACCTGCGCCGTAGGTCGAGGTGCAAATCAGGAAGGCGCCTCCGCTGCTGAACACGCCGGGATCAAGACCATCCATCATTTTGATTGGCGCCTGATGGCCGGCAGTTTCCAGCGCAGACTGCACCTCCTGGGCCACCATTTCGGCGGTCCCGGTCATGGTTCCGACGAGGATTGTGACCGTCAGCCCCACGCGTGTTCTTCCGAATTAGGGTTGTGGTGGTGCAAGATGGCTGTTCCCGGACAAGCTAACACAAGGCCATGCATCGGAAGTATAATGCATGTACCGTGAATCGTAAGCGCGGGATAATGCAAACCGATGACGATGCCGAGTCGGTCCTCGGTCGCCAGGCTCCCCTCGCTTCGCCGTTTCCCGCATCCGCATCCGATCCGGAATACCTCAAACTTGTCGGCGAGCGAGTCCGCGAAGCGCGCGCTCGCCGCGGCATGACGCGCAAGGTGCTGGCCCGGGACTCGGGAGTTTCTGAACGATACCTCGCGCAACTCGAAAGCGGCCTGGGTAATGTCTCCATCTTGCTGTTGCGACAAATCGCCCGCGCTCTGGACATGCCTTCCGAGGTGCTAGTTCGCGGAGATCCGGAGCTTCCGGTTGATCTGGTCCACGCAACCGAATTTCTCCGCCGCTTGTCCTCTGCCGAATTGGCCGATGCCCGGCGCCTGCTCGTGCAGCACTTCGGCGGAGTCGATCTCGAAGCGCGTCGCGCGCGTATCGCCCTGATCGGCCTGCGGGGTGCCGGAAAGTCGACTCTCGGTACAATGCTGGCGCAATGCCTGGGCATTCCTTTTCTGGAGCTGGACCGGCTGATTGAGCAGGAGAGCGGCGTAGGCCTCAGTGTCATTTTTGATCTGTATGGCCAGGCTGGGTTTCGGCGGTTAGAGCGGCGCTGCCTCGACACAGTCATCAAAACCCATCCTCGATTTGTGCTTGCCACCGGAGGCGGCCTGGTTTCCGAACCCGCAACCTTCGAGCGGCTTCTGACCATGTGCTACACCGTCTGGCTGCGGACCACCCCGATGGAACACATGCAGCGGGTGATCGAGCAGGGCGACATGCGCCCGATGGCCGATAATCGCGAAGCGATGGCGGATTTGGAACGGATCCTCGAGGTGCGCGAACCGCTTTATCGCAAGGCTGACATGGCGATCAATAACAGTGGGCATTCGGTGGACCAGAGCTTAAAGATGCTGCTGCAGGCAGTCGAATCGGCATAGTGTTGTTGTTGGCCGAAAGGTTGCCTGGATTTCCCAGAGATGCACTATAATGCACCTATCCAGGTGCGGGAGTCTGCGCGCGGCCCTGTGCTCGCCTTCCTTGAGGAGAAATCGATCATCATGTTGAAAGCAACCGAAGCGGAACTCGTCACGTTTGATGTCGCTCCCGACCAACATCGCCATTGGCGTTTAAGCATCAATGAACGCGTGGCGACGCTGGCGATGGATGTGAACGAGGATGCAAGCTTGCGGCCCGGCTACAAGCTTAAGCTGAACTCGTACGATCTCGGCGTTGACATCGAGTTGCATGACATCTTGCAGCGAATCCGCTTCGAGCATCCCGAAGTCGCATGTGTCGTGCTCACCAGCGCCCGGGAACGGATGTTTTGTGCCGGTGCCAATATTTACATGCTGGGAACGTCGTCTCACGCCTGGAAGGTGAACTTCTGTAAGTTTACCAACGAGACGCGAAACAGCATGGAGGACTCCAGCCGCCATGATGGCTTGAAGTTTGTTGCTGCGATCAACGGCACCTGTGCCGGCGGGGGCTACGAGCTAGCTCTGGCCTGCGACGAGATCCTGCTGGTAGACGACCGCTCGAGCGCAGTAAGCCTGCCCGAGGTTCCGCTTCTGGGCGTGCTGCCCGGCACCGGAGGCTTGACCCGGGTGGTCGACAAGCGCAACGTACGCCGTGATCTCGCCGACCTGTTCTGCACTAATCCCGACGGGGTGAAGGCGGAGCGAGCCAAGGCCTGGGGATTGGTGGATGAGATCGCAGCTCCGGCAAAATTCCGCGAACTGGTGCGCGCGCACGCACAAGCATTGGCCGACCGGTCGTCACGTCCAGCCATTGCGAAAGGAATCCGGCTCAATCTGCTTGAACGCAAGATCGACGATAACGGCTACCACTACACTCATGTCGACGTGGCCTTCGATCGCACGGCGCGCACGGCGACGATCACGGTAAACGGCCCCGAAGGCGATCAGCCGCAAACTGTCGATGAAATCCACGCGGCCGGGGAGCAGTGGTGGCCGCTCGCGATGGCGCGCGAACTCGATGATGCCATCCTGATGCTGCGGGTCAACGAACTTGACCTGGGACTGTGGCTGCTGAAGACAGGCGGCAGGCTCGACGCTGTGCTCGCCTCCGATCGCGTCATGCTGGAGCACAGTGACGACTGGATGGTGCGCGAAACTGTCGGCCTGTTACGCCGCACCTTCGCCCGCCTCGAAGTCTCTTCGCGTAGCATGTACGCGATCATTGAACCGGGCTCCTGCTTCGCCGGCGTTTTGTTTGAGCTCGCGCTTGCCGCCGATCGCAGCTACATGCTGTCACTGCCGGAAACCGACGAGTCTCCAAAGATCGCCGTTGACAGGTTCAACTTTGGCCTGCTGCCCACAGTCAACGGTCGCAGCCGTCTGAACACACGCTTCGGCGATGATGGTGCAAGACTCAAGGCCGTCCGCCAGCTGTCTGACCAGGGCATCGGACCGGAGCCGGGTTTGGAGCTCGGTCTCGTTACCCTTACACCGGACGATCTCGACTGGGAAGACGAAGTTCGTATAGCCGTCGAAGAGCGAGCGGCGCTCTCACCCGATGCGTTGACCGGCTTGGAGGCCAGCCTGCGCTTCCCGGGTAACGAGACGATTGCCAGCAAATTATTCGGCCGGCTTTCAGCGTGGCAGAACTGGGTCTTCATCCGCCCGAATTCGACCGGTGAGCACGGGGCATTGAAGTTGTTCGGCACCGGAGCGAAAGCGCGCTTTACCTGGGAGAGGGTGTGATCATGTCGATGAATTATCAGGAGCGGATTCCCAACAATGTTGATCTCGGCTCGAACCGAACGCTGCAGCGTGCGCTGGAACACTGGCAGCCGCACTTCCTGAGCTGGTGGCAGAACCTTGGCCCGAGGGATTTCCAAGTTGCCGACGTCTATCTGCGCACGGCGACCTCAGTGGACGCGAAGGGCTGGGCGACGTACGGTTTCGTTCGCATGCCCGAGTATCGCTGGGGTATCTTCCTCGCCGACCGCGATCCTAACCGCAAAATCGGTTTTGGCGACAGCTTCGGGCGGGATGTTTGGCAGCAGGTACCTGGGGAGTATCGCGCGATCCTGCGTCGCCTGATCGTCACCCAGGGGGACACGGAGCCCGCATCGGTTGAGCAACAACGCATGCTCGGACACACCGCGCCCTCGCTGTACGACCTCCGCAACCTGTTCCAGGTGAATGTCGAAGAAGGGCGCCATCTGTGGGCCATGGTTTACCTGCTGCACGCCTATTTTGGCCGTGACGGCCGCGAAGAAGCAGAAGAGCTGCTCGAACGTCACTCGGGTGACGCCGACAAGCCACGCATCCTCGGCACCTTCAACGAACCCATTCGCGATTGGCTGAGCTTTTTCATGTTCACCTACTTCACCGACCGCGACGGCAAGTTCCAGTTGAAGTCACTGGCCGAGTCGAGCTTCGATCCGTTGGCGCGTACCTGCCAGTTCATGCTGACCGAGGAGGCCCATCACATGTTCGTGGGCGATACCGGCATCAACCGTGTCGTGCGGCGCACGCTCGAAGTGATGAAGGAGCTGGGGACGGAAGATCCTGAGACCGTACGCCAGGGAGGAGCGATTGATCTGCAGACAGTCCAGAGGTATCTGAACTTCTGGTTCAGCTCGTCGCTCGACCTGTTCGGATCGGAGATGTCGTCGAACGCTGCGTCTTATTTCGCCAATGGGCTGAAGGGTCGTCCAGACGAAAGCAACTACGAAGACCATATCGCTCTGGAACAGACTTACACTCTGGAACTGCCTGTCGGCAATGGCAAATCGGAACAGATCCCGATGCGCAACGCCATGAATGAAGTCACACGGGGTTCGTACGTCCGCGACTGCGACTTGGGCGTGAAGCGCTGGAACCGCCTGATCGAGAAGGCCGGCTATCCATTCCGTTTGTCGTTGCCGAGTACACGCTTCCGCCGCAATATCGGTAACTGGGCGGGCATCCCGACGGACACAGCAGGCCACCCGATCGGTGCCCAAGAGTTCGCGGCGCGCCAAACCGAATGGCTGCCTACCGAAAGCGACCAGGCCTTCATCCTCAGCCTGATGCACGGCGTGTACCAGCCAGGCTGGATGGCAGCATGGATTGCCCCTCCGGATCGCGGCATCAACAACAATCCGGTCGAGTATGAGTATGTGAGGTTTCAGTAGGCGTGGTTTGCTCTTCGCCATTCGCATGTCGCTCAGGACGAACCTTCGCAGCAACGGCATCGGCGAGAGTGTTCAAAATGAAGTACACACTAAGTTCTCGGTGCTGCAGATCCTCCTTTTCCTGGTTAAGAGCGAATCGTGGATGGCGAAAAGAGACGAGCGGATAGCGATCATGCGTCACGTTGCCATCATCGGCAGCGGGCCTGCCGGCTGTTATCTGGCAGATCAACTGTTGCGACTGATGCCCGACGCATCAGTCGATGTGCTGGACCGCCTTCCGGTGCCGTTTGGACTGATCCGGTATGGAGTGGCCCCCGATCATCAGAGCACCAAGCTCGTCGCGCGTGTGCTGGATCGCGTACTGTCACGGGAGCGCGTCAATTTTTTTGGAAATGTCGAAGTAGGCGGCAATGTCCGCCTGGACGAGGTAGGCGACCTGTACGACGCGGTTGTGCTTGCGATCGGCGCAACGCGCGACCGGCGGCTCGGCATTCCCCGTGAGGATCTGCCCGGTGTCGTAGGATCCGGAAAATTTACCGGCTGGTACAACACGCATCCTGACGCCGCGACGCCCTTCCTGCGTGACGTACGCTCCGTTGTGATTATTGGCAACGGCAACGTGGCAATCGATGTGGCGCGCATGCTCGCCAAGGACGACTCCGAGCTCGTTGGCTCCGATCTGGCCGCGGACGTCACGTCGCGTCTCATGACGCAGCCAATCGAGAACATTCACCTAGTCGGGCGCCGTAGCACCGCCGATGCAAAATTTACGGAGCATGAACTTGCCGAACTCGGCACGCTGAAGCGGGCGAGGCCGATCGTTGCCGATCCTGCCTCGTTGAAGGGCGATGGTGCGGTGGTTGAAATCTTGCGCCGCTTCGCTTTCGAAACACGGCCCGAGAAACCCGTCAGCATAAGTTTCCACTTCAATCTCACTCCGGCCGCCTTTGTCGGAAATCGTCGGCTTTCCGGTGTCCAGTTCCGTGCCCCGGACGGCAGCATGCGTCAGTTGAACGCTCAACTCGCGGTCACCTGTATCGGCTACGAGACGCAGCCATGCTGTGGCGCCGTTCCAAGCAACGGTGCTTTCGCGAACGAGGAGGGAAAGGTGGGCGAGGGGCTCTATGTCGCCGGGTGGGCAAGGCGCGGTCCGTCAGGAACGATTCCCACCAACCGCGCCGAAGCGCAACAGGTCGCACAAAAGATGGCGTGCGAAGTCACAGGTTCAAATCGCCCGGGCGGCGATGGCTTACGGAGACTGCTGCGCGAGCGGAGCGTTCGCTGGGTTGATTACGCAGGGTGGCGCCGCATCGATGCGGCAGAATTGGCGATTGGTTCCAAGGACCGCTGTCGGCAAAAGTTTGCCCGCCTGGACGAAATGCTGGAAGCGGCGGAGATGGTGCAGTTCCGGTCCGTCTGAAGTGAACCGTAGGTGCAACAACTTCCGATTTTCGTTAATTTAGGATTGGTTACAAAGCCTTGTTGTGTCCTGTCGCTTCCAAACTACAATTAAACTATCGCAAAAAGCAGCGCGGGATGGCTATCTTTTGATAATGTAGCCCGAGCGGATGCGCCGTCGACATTCTCAGGCAATGACCAACATGGCCAGTCGATTGAGCTCTACCACACCCGAGGGGTACTCCCACCGGCGGGGGCTCAGGACTGTCGCTGCGATCGAAGCGTCCAAAGGCGTGCTGGCGATGTTGGCGGCGACCGGCTTCATCGTCCTGCGGCGTGACGTTGATGTCGAGAACGCCGCTGAAAATCTGCTCTACTTCCTGCATATCGATCCTGACCTTCGCATATGCCAGGCCATGCTCAGTGCGGCCGGCAAGATGATGGACATCAGAGCTGAGACGGTCCTGGGCATTGCCCTCGCCTACTCCGTGCTGCGCTTCATCGAAGCCTATGGCTTGTGGAGAACGCGTGTCTGGGCGGAGTGGCTGGCGATTGTTTCGGGTGCGATCTACCTGCCGTTCGAGATCTACCGAATTGTCGAGAAGCCAAGCGGGTTTCACTGGGCGGTCCTTTGCATCAATATCATCGTTGTTGTCTACATCGCGTGGGTCCGCTGGTCGGAGGTAAGCGCCAGGAACAGGCGCCTGACCGGATCAACCGCGATGAGCGAGGGCGATTGAGCGGTTATCAGTCTTTTGAAGAAGCCCTGGTCCACTGGGCTGACTCGGCTTCCAATAACTCGAGCACCCCTTTGCGGGCCGTATCGTCTTCATTGCCGAAGGCGTGCGCTGTAATTTCCTCCAGGTACCGTTGCGAACTGTATTGCTGAGACATGGAGCCTTCTTCTTCCTGCCGAGCGACCGCGGCTTCGCAGAGCAACGCAAACGCCAGGCTCTCACTCAGGCGATGCAAGATTCTGCGCGCGAAGCGCTGGCAGCTGACTTCGTCGCATCGGGTGAGTTGAACGGCCTCGCGGTCATCAGCGAGCCGTATTTCGAGAGCACCGCGCAGTTTAGCCAAGCCATCAGGCATTCGTTCGACGATACCCCGCAGGCGTGTTTGATACTGCTCCCAGCCGCGATATCGTGGCGCAAGGAGGCGTAACAACTCTAGGGCCTGAATATTTGCCGGGCCTTCCCACACGGTAAGCACTTGCGCATCGCGCAGGACCCGTTGGACGGGATAATCGCTGGTATAGCCATTTCCGCCGATTAACTCGAGCGCAGCACGCGCTGCCTGAATGGCATATTCGGCAGTCAGATACTTTGCCAGCGCCGTCGACAGCCGCAGCCAGGTGCGCCATTCGGGGTCGCGCTGCGCCTCTTCAAAAGCGATGGCTGCCTCGAACGCCAGCAGCGCTCCCGCTTCGAACCGCACGCGCAAGCGCAGCAGCTCGTCCTGCACCATTGGGTACTCGCTCAGGAGATGGCCAAAGGCTCGCCGTGTCCGGGCCCAAGCCAGTGCCTCACGCAAGGCGCGCCGCTGCACACCGGCAGACCCGACAGCGTTGTGTACGCGGCTGTATTCGAGAGCCTCCATCATCAACTTGAGACCATTCGGCGGAGGAGCAATTTCCACCGCCTCGGCTCCAAGCAGGTCGATTTCCCCGGTCGGCAGTCCTCTGGTGCCGAGCTTGTCCTTCAGACGGCGGATGCGATAGTGATTCGGACGGCCACCTTGCAAGTGGCTTGGCACCAGATAGAGGCCCAAGCCTGCCGAGCCAGGCGCGGCGCCCTCGGGCCGCGCGGTGGCCACGGCGAGGCCGCTATTAGCATTGCTGGCGAACCACTTCAAGCCGTGTAGAGCGAAGTGATCACCGCTACGCACGGCCGTCGTCGTCGTCGCGCCGATGTCGCTGCCGCCGTGCTGTTCGGTAGCCCACGTGCCGCCCGTACTGGCCTGACCATCCATGCGCACCACGTCATACAAGAATCTCTGGCGGACGGCATCGGGTGCATGCGAGCCCAGCACGTAGGCAACGGCACCTGTGAGAGTGGCGGGGCAATGCAAACTGATGTCGGATTGCGACAGCGCGTACCCCATGGCGAAGCTCAGCAGGTGCGGAGCGTTTTCGGCATAGGGCAGTCCGACGATCCCGCGCCGATAGAGCTCAGCGTGCTGCTCGTCGTACCAACGATTCAACACGATCCGGTTCGCCACTTCGCCGTTGCGGTCGTAGGTCTCAAGCGCGGGGGGCGCGTACCGGTCGGTGTAGTTCGCCTGGGCCTCAACTTCGGTCGAAACCCAGGCGTGAAAATCTGCGAGGAGCCCGGTGTAGTCGGCCATCGCCGGCACCCGTGCCGTAAGCCATGGTTCGAGATAGGGGTCGAAGCTACAGGGTTTCAATTGGGGCCTCCGCCTGGCCCGTTCCGGTAATATCACGGATGCTCTCCTCGAGATTACCTCTTCGCGTGCTGATGGTGAATAGTGGACATCAGCTGGAGCGACGGGTGGAAGACCGTGAGGAAAATTGATGGCGAACATCCTGCTGGAAATCTGCTGTGGGTCACTGGACGACGTGCTTGCCGCTGAAGCCGGAGGCGCCGATCGAGTCGAACTGTGTTCTGCTCTGTTTCTCGGCGGGCTAACCCCGTCGCTGGGCTCGCTGGTGAACGCCAAGGAACGGTTGAGGATTCCTGTGATGGCGATGGTGCGACCGCGCGCAGCTGGATTCTGCTACTCGGCGACCGAGATAGAAGTGATGGAGCGCGACGTTGCTCATTTTGTCGACCATGGAGCCGATGGTGTCGTGTTCGGAATCCTCAAGCCCGATCGCACGGTCGACGTCGAGAGATGTCACAGGATTCGCGAGCGCATCGGAGAGCGCCAGGCTGTCTTTCATCGAGCCTTCGATGTTGTACCCGATCCGGTGCGGGCCCTCGATGAGTTGATCGGCCTTGGTTTTACGCGGGTGCTCACCAGCGGACAGCAAAACACCGCGCTGCAGGGAAGCGCGGTGATCGGCAAACTGGTAGAACATGCCCGGGGACGGATCGAGATTCTACCCGGGGCCGGTATCCGAACCAACAACGTTCGGGAGCTGATCCGAGCGACGGGCTGCAGTCAGATCCACACGACAGCTTTCCGACGACTCGACGATCCCAGTACGATTGGTTCGCACATCCAATATGGAAGCGTGCTAAACCCTTCCGAGTCGGCGTATGACCTGACCGATAGCAACGAGGTGCGCCGACTGCGGGAGACGCTGGGCGCGATTTAGTGCTTCCACCCTTCTGCGGTAGTCACCCTGAGTGAGGGTGCCTGCGGCGACAAGTCGAGGGATCTGCGGTTATTTGTCGCAATTGCAAAGTGTGCTGCCTCGACTTCGCCATGCTTGCGCCGAGCTTCGCCCGGGATGATTTGGCATCGTATCCTCTGGAGCGCAAGCACCAACGCGCCCTCCAACAGCTCGCTTATTGTTCGTGGTTGCAGCCGGCTTTGTTGTATCCTCTTGCACGACCCTGAACGGAGCAGGATCGGCCGATGCCACTTTTTCCGAAATCCTCAAGAATATCGATATTTGCATGCGCCCTGGTGTTTGTTATGGGTTCCTTCATTCCGTCGAAAGCTGCGCCCACCTCACGCACCATCAACTCCGGCTGGGAGTTCCGGTCGCTCACCGCAACCGAGAAACCTGAAATGAAAGATTGGCATCCGGCACAAGTGCCCGGTGTTGTGCAGACAGACTTGCTGAGTAACAGGCTTATCCCCGATCCCTTCTTTGGGGATAACGAGGTACGCCTGCAGTGGATCGGTCTTGCCGACTGGGAATACCGCACCACCTTCCAGGTCGATACGGCCACGCTCGCGCACCAGCACATCGACCTCGTGTTCGAAGGCCTGGACACGTTCGCGGAGGTCTTCATCAACGAGCAATCGGCTCTCCAGGCCGACAATATGTTCCGACGCTGGCGAGTTCCAGCTAAGACGCTGTTGAAGCCCGGCCCCAACACTCTGCGCATTGTGCTGCGCTCGCCTGTGACCTCGATGATTCCCAAGGTAAAGCCGCTACCCTACATCCTGCCGTCGATTTCGACGCTCAATACCGGCAATGAAGACAACGTTGCGACCGCGCCATACACGCGCAAGGCTCCCTTCAACTATGGCTGGGATTGGGGACCGCGCTATATCACCATAGGCATCTGGAAGCCGGTGAGGCTCGAGATGTGGGACGTGCTTCGCATCGAGGATTTCCACATACAGCAACAGAAAGTCACGGCCGACGCTGCCGTTCTCTCGGCGGAGCTGGAAATTGATGCCAGCCAACCGGCGACGGCGACCATTGCGATTACGCAGGACAATGCATCGCACGGAGCGCTTTCGCCTGCCGCAACGCAGACTGTACAGCTTGACACTGGCAGAAATGTTATCTCGATTCCACTGCGGATTAACTCACCCAAGCTGTGGTACCCGAATGAATACGGTCCGCAAAGCCTCTACAAATTTGGTGCGACAGTCCGCCTCGGCAAGAACGCCGAGGCAACGGCCAACGTGCGCACCGGGCTGCGCTCAATCGAGCTGCGCCGCCTGCCAGATCAATGGGGCAAGAGCTTCACTTTCGTAATCAATGGAATTCCCATCTTCGCTAAGGGGGCAAACGTCATCCCGTTCGACAGCTTCCCCACACGCGAGACTCCCGAGCAGCATCACCAGATATTGCAGGCGGCGCGTGACGCTCACATGAACATGGTCCGCGAATGGGGCGGAGGCTTTTATCAGTGGGACGACTTCTTCGAGACCTGCGACGAGCTCGGACTCATGGTCTGGCAGGAGTTTATGTTCGGCGGCGATATGGTCCCGGGTGATCTGCCGTTCCAGGAGAACGTGCGCGAAGAAGCCATCCAGCAGGTGAAACGCTTACGGAACCATCCCAGCGTCGTGCTTTGGTGCGGCAACAACGAGATCGAGACCGGCTGGGTGCACTGGGGTGACCGTCAGGCGTTCAAGGAATCCATCTCGCCTGCACAAAGCGAGCGGGTCTGGCAGGACTATATTGTGATGTTCAACGACATCCTCAAGAGCGTAGTGGCAGAATATGGTAGTCCTGTGCCGTTCTGGCCCAGCTCGCCCAGCGCCAACTACGAAGCTCCCCCCGACAGCCTCAGCAATGGCGATATGCATTACTGGTCGGTATGGCACGCACTGACACCCATCGAAGAGTACACTCGTCAGAATCCGCGATTTATGTCGGAATATGGCTTCCAATCCTTCCCCGAGATGCGCACGATCATGACGTTCGCACAGCCTGGCGATCTGGCCATCGATTCGGTTGTCATGAAGTCGCACCAGAAGAACCACGGTGGCAACGAGCGCATTCTTACTTACATGCTTCGCGAGTATCCCGAGCCGAAGGACTTTCCATCATTCGTGTATCTGAGCCAGGTGTTGCAGGCCGAGGCCATCAAAGTGGGGGCAGAGAACCTCCGCCGCAATCGTCCACGGACGATGGGGTCTCTTTATTGGCAGTTGAACGACTGCTGGCCGGTAGCCTCGTGGTCAAGCATCGATTACTACGGCCGCTGGAAGGCCCTCCAGTACTACGCGCGGCGCTTCTACAACCCGGTGTTGATTTCGGCGTTCGCACACGACGGTACGGTTGACGTCTATGTCGTCTCGGACAAGCTGCAGCCCGCGACCGGCACAATACATACACAGGTGCTCGACTTCAGCGGCAAGGCACTCTACGACAAGGCGCAGGAGGTACAGATTCCGGGGGCTTCAAGCCAGATCTATTTCAGCCTGGACGAAAA